>Ga0172375_10003518_pt1 | contig 23713 bp, 21 predicted proteins | sample LakKiv1m_FD_114537 | JGI IMG/M metagenome (GOLD analysis project Ga0172375, IMG submission 114537) | Freshwater microbial communities from Kabuno Bay, South-Kivu, Congo - kab_092012_11.1m | ecosystem: Environmental > Aquatic > Freshwater > Lake | place: Democratic Republic of the Congo... | reverse complement strand
AGTAGATGAGGTTTTACAAGCCAGCGGTTGTTTAAAAATACCATGTTATATGGGGGGAGGTAGGTTACCTTGAACCAACATATTGAAAATAAAGAGTATTCTAAGAATTTACTAAAAAACTTTTGACAATACCAGAAAATATAAAAGAATAAAGCTATGGAAACTGTTCTTACCATCTTCAAAGCTCTGTCAGAGGAGACAAGACTGAGAGTCATCAAACTGCTTGAACAAGGAGAACTCTGCGTGTGCGATATTGTCGCCGCCCTTGACTTGATACAGCCAAAGGTATCCTTTCACCTTGCCGTCCTGAAAGAAGCCGGTCTCATTAAAGACAGGAAACAGGGCAAATGGGTTCATTACAGCATTGATGATTCAGACTTATTCAGAAGGTTCTTGCTGCTGTCGACTCTGGAGAGAATTTCCTCTAAAATTGTCACCGAGGACAGAAACAGATTGGCGAAATTTCTGCAAGGGAAAAACCAAAAGGCAAATGTTGTGTCTATGTGCGATAGAACTGCCTGTTGCCCAAGATAGAATGGGTCGATAATGAAAAAAATAATGTTTCTCTGCACCGGAAATTCCTGCCGTTCTCAGATGGCGGAAGGGTTCGCACGGGAACTCGGCAAAGGAATCCTGGAACCTTACAGCGCGGGGTTAAAACCTGCAGGAGTTAATGAAAAAGCAGAGCAGGTAATGAAGGAAGCAGGAATCGATATCTCTCATCAGACATCCAAAGTAATAGATCAAAAGCTGCTCAAACAAATGGACATTGTTATCACCCTCTGTGACAACGCTGCAGAATCCTGCCTGTGGACACATCCTGAAATCAAGCGTATCCACTGGTCATTAAAAGATCCTGCAAAAGCAACAGGTACAGAAAAGGAAGTAATGAATGAATTCAGAAGAGTGAGAGATGAAATAGAAAAAAGAGTAAGAAATTTCATTAAGGAGGTGCAAAATGGCTGAAGTAATAAAAAGGTTGTCGTTTCTTGACCGTTTTCTCACCCTGTGGATATTTCTTGCTATGGCCTTTGGGGTTGTTTCAGGGTATCTGTATCCGAAAATCACCGATTTCTGGGGTATTTTCCAGGTCGGAACAACTAATATCCCGATAGCCATCGGGTTAATACTCATGATGTATCCGCCTCTGGCGAAGGTCCGTTATGAGGAACTGCCGAAGGTATTCAGCAATTATAAAATCCTCGGGATAAGTCTCATTCAGAACTGGATCGTCGGCCCTATTGTCATGTTCGCACTGGCGGTCATCTTTCTCCATAATTATCCCGACTATATGGTCGGTGTAATCCTCGTCGGACTCGCCCGCTGTATTGCAATGGTGCTTGTCTGGAACGATCTCGCATGCGGTGATTCCGATTATGTTGCCGGACTGGTTGCGTTTAATGCCCTGTTCCAGGTTCTTACCTATCCAATATATGCCTGGATTTTTATCACAAAACTTCCTCCCCTGCTCGGGCTGCACGGAGCAGTCGTGCACGTCACTATCAGCGAGATCGCTAAAAGTGTATTTATATACCTTGGTATCCCATTCCTCGGAGGGGTAATTACGCGGTTTACACTCGTCAAGGCGAAAGGTAAACAGTGGTATCATGAAAAATTCATACCAAAAATAAGCCCGATTACTCTGATTGCGCTTCTTTTCACGATTATCGTTATGTTCTCTCTGAAAGGAGAATATATTATCAAACTTCCACTGGATGTGGTAAGGGTCGCCGTTCCGATGTTTATCTATTTTGTCTTTATGTTCCTCATCACCTTCTATATCGCAAAGAAGATAGGCGCCGATTATCCGAAATCCGCTACTTTGAGTTTCACTGCTTCGTCGAATGATTTTGAACTGGCAATTGCTGTTGCAGTTGCTGTTTTTGGCATCAATTCCGGCGCAGCCTTTGCGACCGTAATAGGCCCTTTGGTAGAAGTTCCGGTTTTAATCGGACTGGTGAACGTGGCGCTGTATTTTCGTAGGAAATACTTTGCTGCTGAATATTGCCAGATTAAAGGGACTGAACCAATGTGAAGATCATGTGCCTGCGTCAGTCTTATTGTAATCATGGCAACCATTTCAGGAATGATTTTTAGAGCAATAGTCGAATAAGCCTTAAGGAGGTTGTAATTGGATATCAGAAAGTTGATTAAGTATTTACTGCTTTTTTTTGTAGTCGTAAGTTTCACTTTGCTTGTTTATAAAGAGTTTTCTCCCAAAAAACAGAGCAATGCAACTGATATCGCAGAGGCACTGGGTGATAAAACAACCGTATCTGTTGAATCTGTGCCTGCTCCGGATAACCAGCCATCAAAAAAACCCGCAACAAAGCAGAAGGAAAAAGCCCCTTCACATGGGACTACAGCGACATCACAAAATGCAAAGATTATCGCCTATTATTTCCATGGGACGTTCAGATGTTCGACATGCCAGACTATTGAGAAGTATTCAAAAGAAGCCATTGAACACTACTTTGCAAACGAACTGAAGAACGGAACACTTGAATTCAAGTCGCTCAATGTGGAAGAGGCAGAAAACCGTCACTATATTCAGGATTACCAATTATTCAGCAGATCCCTTGTGATTTCCCTTGTTAAACAGGATAAGGAGGTAACCTGGAAGAATCTGACAGATGTCTGGAAGTTTGTGCGGGACAAGGACAAATTCTTTCAGTATGTAAAAGATGAAGTAGAGAAATTTCTAAAGGAAGCGTAACCATGGAATTGATTTTTTTAGTTTCAGCCATATGGCTCGGAATATTGACATCTGTCAGCCCGTGTCCACTGGCTTCGAATATAGCTGCAGTATCCTTTATATCACGGAAGCTTACTCAAAGGAATACCGTTTTCCTGTCCGGTATACTTTACACCATTGGAAGGAGTCTCACGTATATTGTCCTCGGAGTCCTTATCGTAAAAACACTGGTAGATGTCCCGATGCTGTCGGATTTTCTCCAGAGATACGTCAATAAAATCCTGGGCGTCGTGCTGATTCTCGTCGGGATGGTACTGCTTGATCTGATGCGAATACCCCTTCCAATGCCATCGGTGTCAGAAAACATTGCAAAAAAGCTGGCTGAAAAGGGAACCTTTGGTTCATTACCTCTGGGTATTCTGTTTGCGCTGGCATTCTGCCCTGTCTCGGCTGCCCTGTTCTTCGGAGGGCTAATCCCCCTCGCTGTAAAAGCACAGTCAGGAATCGGTCTGCCCTTAATTTACGGAATCGGTACTGGCCTTCCGGTCCTGCTCTTTGCTTTCCTCGTCGCAGCAGGGACAGGATATATCAATAACCTCTATTACAGGATTACAAAAATCGAGTTTTATACAACGAATGTTCCACCTTAGAATAGACATTCCAGTAGGGCTGAAAAGCAGTAAAATCAATGGTTTTGGCGACGTAATTGCAGCTTCTTTCTACTGACTATGTTTACTCCCAGATGTGGAAGAACCTTGGGCAAACGCACATTTGCAACTTTAAGTAATTCAGCCGATGTTTGGCAGGGTGTGGGGATACGATGGCAAGAACCATGCTCTTTGCTAACCATCTCCATAGAGCATAACATAGATAGTTGATTCAACCCTTCTTCTACTGTCAGGTCAAAATCTATCCATGCCTTTTGCAGATACCGTATAATCAGGTAAGCCAACATTACCACAAACGCATGCCCACGGGTACTTTTTTCTGTCCATACATACCATGGTCTCATTTCCAACAGCGCTGTCTTACAGGTGCGGAATGCCTGTTCTACCTTAGCTAATTCCTTGTAACGGTCATGAATGATCTGTTTATCTATTTCTCCCGGCAGGTCGCTTTTGATAACATAACAGCCGTCCAGCCTTGCTTCTTCTGCTAAAGCATCTGTATCTTCTTTCAGTTGTACTGTCCTCCCATTTTCTTCAACCTTCAGCCAGCCGGATATTTTTAAACGTTCTATTTTGTTAGTGACTTCCTTGATAGCTGTTTTAGTTTTTGCCCTTGCATGTTCAGATATATATAAGTTTTTCTTCCGGCATAAATTTTCAATTGCTGCTTTTTTCTCTTGCCGGCTCCGAGCTAGCTCCTCTGCCCGCTGTGCATTACGCCTTAAGATATACCGCTCTTCTCCGTGCTTTACTTCGCAAACCTCTTTATCAAATAACGCCATCTGGAAAACGCCTGTTCTCAGCAGTTTCTCAATTTGAGGCTTTGTGATGGCAGTTATATAATAAAATTCATCTTTTAACTCTGCAATCTGCTTGCTTTTTATCATTCCGCGATCCCCTACAAACGTCACCCGCTCACAACCAAATTCCTTCGCTGCTTTCTTCACCTGGCTGCCAAATGTATCATAATCACGGGTATTGCCTGTAAAAACTTCTACTGATACGGGGTCTCCTTCCTCATCGCAAAGCAGTCCAATAACCACCTGCTTCTTCCCTGATTTCCTATCCCGATTATATCCCCAGTCTGCAAGCTCGTTGTGCACTCCCTCGAAATAACTGCTGGTTACATCGTATAAGAACAACTCAGGTTTTTTCCCATTCCGTCTTGTTTTGAAAACCCGCTTCTCTATCTGCTCTTGATTGTCTGCTAACCAGCCCAGATTTTCATAAAGATGATCTTCGTTAAACCCCCGCCGTATTGCCAATATATCACAGGCAGCATGCACCTGCGCCAGCCGTACCGCTGACAGCCGAGAACCCTGGCCTATCACTCGTGCTATAACCTGCCACAAGGCTAGCTTCCCCGTCCGTTCTGTCCCCAATGCTTTTTCTATGCCTAATCGGCGCGCTATCTCATATACCAGCCACACGGCTCCAACACTCATTCCCTGTTTAAGCTCTATATCGGTTTTAAGGTTCACCGATGCTGATGTTAATACTGACAGATCATCTTTATGTTGCAGGGCTAAACGCATGGCTGCTACTTCTTTTGGATTACAATAGGTAAGATTGGCTATAGTTCTGTTTTTTACCTTTCTATCTTCCCAATAAGATTCTCGAAGAAGTATGCAGCGATGGGAAATTTTTCCTTTTTTAGTCTTTGTAAGCACCTCAGTTATATACATGACTATTAATATACCAGATAATATTACTATTGTCAAGGATTATTTAGGTATTATACATGACTATATTAAAAACATTAAAAATAGATTATGTCCTTATTTATCAAGCAGTTGTGTCATTTGAAGAGTGGAACATACGATACAAAAAAGGCAACGGGAATAATTTTTATTCTGGTAGGAATCTACTACGCCCTGGCATACATTTTTGAAATCGTTTAGGGAAGGTTAATCTTGAGCATAATTCAAGATATTCAAAGATTTGCCCGGGATGATGCCCGTCTTGCCGGGTTATTCGATAGAGTCCAGGAATACGCACAACTCTATTCAATCGCAAAACAGAGGCAAAAGGGTTGTGACGGGATGGGTGAAGTTGCCACCCTGAAGGATGAATTCATCTATTCCCTAAACGAAATGATCCGGTACCGCAAAGAGAAAGGATATTTAGCAGAAGATGTCTCTTGCGAGATCGATTCAATTGTTCATGATCTTTCGTAAGACACGGACGGAATAATGGCTTAAGACACATGACAAGAGGTTTGGTATGAAGCGATGTCACCACTGTTTCCTGCTTCTCTGTTCACTTTTCCTTCTATACTCCATAGCGTCTCTGCTTGTTTCCTTTGCAGACTTTCCTTTTAATAAATCTCTTTGCCATTAGGTATAGTCAATCTAACCCTCCTTTTCTACACTTATATAAGTCCTGTATATCTTCAAATTCGCATTAATATAATCATCGAATTTGTATTTTATTTTATTATCCCAACGGAAAGATCCTTGCCAACTATTTATAATTTTACCAATAACAACTTGTGCTGTTTCGATTTCATCTAAGATTAGAATAATAGGTTGATTCCCTGGTGAAATTTCTATATATTTGGTATACTCATTTATAGCCATTGTCCCATCTGTTATTAATGGTATCCCGGACCAAAGAGATTCACATACAATATTTGAAAAATCCTTTATAGGATTGCCCTGGACAAAATACAGGAGAAAATCTACATTGCTTAGTAAATCAGGCATGTTTGCAGAATGAACAAAATTCCTGAATTCATATCTCGTTAAATTCCGATTCCTAACATATCTTGAAAAGTCATCAAACCCTTTGCCCTGGCCTACAAAAATTAATTTATGACCTTCTTCAACCCCAGAAAAAATATCTACTACTCTATCTAAACTTTTATCTTTCCAATAATAGTTTATCTTCCCAATATAAGCAAAAACAGGTATTTTATGTGGAGTGAAGAAAGGCTTAAAATATTCCTCATCAGGGATATATCTTGGTAGAACAATTATCTTTGCGTTTAAATTCTTAAAAAGATTTTTGTGCTTATCATCTGAAATCACTACCGCGGCATTTTGAATCACATTTTTCAATAAGTTTTCAAAGATACCCTTTTGCCAGAACTTTGTTAAGTCGCTGCCACCATGCCTGACAATGTAAGGAATACCACTTATCTTTGAGGCCAGATAACCAACAATACCATATGGGATTAAATAATTTGTATCAATTATATCTATTTGATATTTATCAATTATTTCCAGAGTCTTATCTAACAGTCTGGCGATATAGAGTTCAGAATAAGGGATATGCCAGGGAATATCCGGGATAACAGAATGAACAAAAATGTTTGGAGATGTAACCGGGGAATTATCATCAATAAAATACTCTTTTTCAACACTACCGGCATTCGTGACGATATGTATTAAATGCCCTCTGTCTCCTAAGCCCTTTGCCAACCAAAAGGTCTTTGCCGCAATCCCTCCCTGAATCGGCGGATATTTGCTAATGATACATATGTTCATTTAGACCACCCCTATAAAAATCAAACAATGAGAAATTAGAAGGGTATTTACCTCTCTGGTCAATCAGGAAATAGTAAAATAGCTCAAACATCAGGATATCTGTAGATGTTCTTAAATACTTTTTAAAGGGATGAGTATTTATGTTTTTATTGGGAATAAGCTTATCAATCATATTTTGAATTTTATCTTTAATATGATCAAGTGCTGCTGGCATACCGTACTTTTTACGAAATGCAATCTCCTCAATACCATATTTTTTTAGGTATGGTAAAATAATGTTTTTTAATATCTTTTTTGTAGTTTTTTTATCAGGAGCTTTAAAATCAATAGGTATTGACATAGCTAACTCAACCACATCATCGTACATATAAGGTGGTCTTATCTCAAATCCAAAGGCTGAGCATGACCTATCCACACTCCATAAATGGTAATTGAACAAACCAGACCGCATTAGGGTATCAAATAAATTTCTCTTATAAATCCTTTCATCCTCAGGCTGAGGGAAGATTGCGTTGATATGATTATGGACATGAGAACTTTTATCTAATTTTTCAGCATTTTTTCTTATTCTATCAGCAAAGCCAAGTGGATGGGTATAAATCCAATAATACCCACCAAATAACTCATCAGCCCCTTCTCCAGTAAGGGCAATTTTTACAGATTGTGAAATATGCTTTGAGAGTATCTGAAAAGCCACACTACCCTGTATGTCAAAAACACCACCTGCTACGATATTTTCGTAATGATATACAAAACCGGGAAGTTCCCTTAAGTAATCTTCAACTGTAACCTTAAATTCGTGATGGACTGCCCCAACCGCCTCCGCTACTTTTTTTGCATAATAGTAATCTTTTGCTGATTCTGAGTCGTACAGGGTGAAAGTCTGGATAGGGGTATCAAGTATCTCTCTTGACAAAATGGTCATTAAGCTGGAATCAATCCCCCCTGACAGATAAATCCCTTTGGGGTCTTTACCATGTTGATGAAATAGAGAAATCGTGCTTAACAAACAATCTTTAGTCTTTGAGACAAGCCTGTCATAGTTGTCCCCCTGTCCATTAGAATAAAAAGCCATAGGCATATCGTAGTATCTTTTCAACAAACAATCTTCACCTTTAAGAATAATAATATGCCCTGGAGGAACCTGGTAAATATCTTTCAGAAGCGTTCGCTTCTCTGAAAGAACATATCCAAAAACCACTAATTCATCTAATGATTCACAATCAAGTTCTGCCGGAACATCATTATGCTGTAACAAAGACTTTATCTCAGAACCAAAAACAACCTTATCCTTTTTGTGATAGTAATAAAGCGGTTTAATGCCAAACTTATCCCTGACAAGCAACAATTTATCCTTCTCTATTATGGCGATGGCAAACATGCCTTTCAGATACTTTACGAAATCTTCACCATACTTCTTATAAAAAGGGATAATAACCTCTGAATCCGCATCAGAATTAAAGATATAACCATCTTTTGCTAATTCATCCCTGAGTTCACGATAATTATATATCTCCCCATTAAATAACAAAGCAATCTGATTCGTTTCATCAATTAAAGGAAGGGGGTTTTCTTTACGACTGACTATGTTTAACCCGCATTCGCTCAGAGAATGGTTTTTGAACAACCTTGTGGTGAATGAGTCCGGTCCCCGATAACGGATGGACTCAAGCATATTTGTTACTGTCTTCAGGTTTTTTTCATTATATATTCCACAAATTCCACACATTATTGATTACCTTTTTAAATACTTCAAGGCTTCAACAAGCCCCCAATAGGCATAAGCAGAGCCTTCATCAATATAATGATAAGGCCAGAGGCCGTTTGGTAATTGATTTTTTGCCAGCCAGCCTACGGCATCTTCTATTACCTTTCTTTTGGTTAGTTCAGGATATGCCAGCAACCCGAGCAATACCACCCCTGTAGACCAGGGTTCACTCCCTATAGGATGGTCTCTCCACGGGCCAAAACCACCATCATCATTCTGCTCATTTTTTAGAAAAGAGTATGTCTCACTAATTAAGGGGCAATCATTAACAGAAACACCAGATGCCTTCAGCCCTAGCAAAAAGAATGCCCCTTTGTAGCTAAGTTTAGTATCGCTGCTAAAATCTTTTCTCCACTCGCTTTTGAGCCAGTTAATAGCCTTTGGGCCTGAAAGCTCTGGTAATAGATGCAAAAGAAGACCGGTAACAGGGATGCGGGAGATGTCACGATTGGTTACTCCCCAACCTGCATCTTCGTGCCTGATTTTTCTAAGCCAATTAAGGGCTGCTAAATAATAACCCTTAGTTGATGACCTGCTCCGACATATAGCAGATAATAAAACTGTTTCATTAACATTACACCATCCACCATCACTATGTTGGCTTTCTCGGATTTCTTGCTCAGAAATTAGGGACTCAGATTGAGTTCCATTTCGACATAAAACATAAGCTGGTAAAGCCCTCCTGCCAATTTCAGGAGCATATTTAGCCCATTTGATGAGTGCCATGGTGGCGAGGGATAGCTCTGGATATTTATGTGTAAATTTCATCATTCCTTCCTCAATTCATAGCCTGATTCCTGGTGTTTTTGATAAATAGCATGACGCACATCAATGGATTTGGAGCGTAAACAGGTCTTACAAATATAAAAAATTGCTTCTTCGTGACCATAGACTTCGTAATCAATCGTTTGTGGTTCGACGAATTTTTCACACACAGAACAATAGACTTGCTGAGAAAAATTGTTACTATTGGTTCTCTTTTTTAATGGTATACTAATTCGTAAACCTACATCTACCGGGATTGTCAACAATTTATGTCCTCTATCTTGGCAATTAGCTAAACTGTCACATTCACATTTATTGTTTTCATTTTTTATAGCTCCGAAACACGACCAACATCCTACAGTTTTTGAGTTGACTCGGTTAAATCTCTTTATTAAATCTGGCCGAATCTTACCCTTCATTTCTTCTCCAAATTCAGAGATAAGAATCAAAGTCTTCTTTCCTACCTTATCTTTCCAATCTTGCAGAAAGAGAATTTCGCCAAAAAGGTATGGATGATTTTTTGTTCTAATAAGCCTTTCAGCCTGGCCAACAATCTCATAGTCCTTAAGCTGTTTGCCTTTCTTATTTGTTTCAACAATAGAACCTATATGAGAACAGATAAGATCGCAATCCTTGAAATTATCCGCATATTCAGGAAACCATTTAGAATCTCCCGTGAACCCTATAGATATTTGATTACTATTTTGAGAAACTATTAATTTATAGCCATAGCTATCTGATTCACTATGATCTTGGTGAAAGGCATTGAAACATTTAATTTCTAATTTTATCTTTCCGCCATTTGCCTCTGTTCTTTCGGTAGGCACAAGGCGAAGATTCCTCTCTTCACCCTCAATGTATTCAAATTCTAAGAGCGATTGGTTATGTTTATCAATATCAAGAACAAAGGTATCGTAGAAAAGTAATCTATAAGGTGGCTTGGCAATATACTCCTTTAGACGCTGATAACAGCCAAGACTCATAACTGAATATATCTTATGGCTTGCTTTTTTATCTTCTGGCAACCTTGTCTGCTCATGTAGAAGCTCAACAATGGCTGGAAAATCTCTAATATGATCAGGGTGTCCATGGGTAAGAAGCACGAGATCAATATCTGTAAGGGTAAAACCCTGATGAAAAAAGTTTCTAATAAAATCAAAGCCTGGATCTACAGCTATCCCTGTTAAAACCTTTCTTGTATCGTCTGAGAGAAAGACAAAGTATCCCCCTCCTACAGAAAAGGAAAGCTCTGGAGTAAAAGAGTTCCAGCGGCGAAGGCCAATGTAATTTATGGTGAGGCTATCATTATCTTCCTTTTTGTTAACAAATACAGGCTGAATACTCCGTCCAGTAATGTGTTTGTGAAACCGCTCTGCCTCCTGTCCTAGAATTTTATCATAGTCACTGATTTGAAGAATTTCCCCTTCTTTCGGCTCGTCTTCTCCAACTGCTCCTTTGATTGCGTCAAGCATGTGACTTAGGCATTTATCTCTACCGGTACTCCCCTCGCTATTGTCAATACAAACAAGATGATTCTTTAAATCCCTAACTTTTGAAGGCTCATTATAATATTCGGAAATTTTATTAAGTAAATGTTCTCTTATATTTAAGTTTCTCTTATCATATTCTTTTAATAAATGTTCTTGTTTACTCTTGATTTCTTTAATTAAAGTCTTCTCAAACTCAAAAAATGTTTGCAAATATTGAAGTAATCTTTCTATTGTCACTCCATTTTTACTACATCTTGCAAACCATTCCTTTAAAATCTTGTCGTTAATATCTTCCAAAACCTTAAGTGCTTTGTCGATTACATGTGGTGGTATAGGAGGTTTTTTAACAGGATCGATTTCTTCTTTACTGAACTTCATCTTCCCATTAGGCCCGTTCAGTAGTTTTAATAGTCGATTTAGAATTTGAATAATTGGTCCTTCATCACTAAAACTCTTTTTTAGTTCTAAATCTTGGTCAATAAGAGGTTCCAAAATTTCTATATATTCCAATACCGTTTCCTTAAGAGTCAATCTATCGAAGCGGTTATTCTCGCATTGTCCCATATATTCTTCTATAAAAGTGAAAATGCCATAATTATCCAGTCCTGATGATAACTGTTTCTTATCATTTTTTAATTTTTCCTTAATCACTTCTTTTGCCCTCTCTATCACGAGGGAATTATAATGTGATGCGAGAAGCGAAGGAAGATTCATTTCGCCAGGCGAAACCTGTGGAGTTTGTGCTTTTAAAAAATCATCACCATTTAGCGGGCTACTATTTTGCGGTTTAATAAATGATTTTTTATTGAAGTAGTATTGTCCATCTTTATCTTTTAATTCGTTTATCGTTTTGAAATGTTCATCAAATACATCAAAGGCTGATAGATCAAAATAGCAAAAGGCCTTAAGAATTTCCTTTCGTGCCTTTTTAAATGCTGAGGGGGGACAATGAGCATTACAATCTTTAATTTCTTCTAATGTATTTAGTGCATTAAATGAAAACTGCATTTTGGAAAGCACATCGGCTTTCTGGAGAAGGGCAGGGAAATAGATATAATTATACCAGATGTTATCAACCGTCTTCCTATTTTTAAACTCCTCAATAGCTTTATTATACTCCTCAAGAGCCTCATGGAGTTGGTGCATATGAGCTCTGGCAAGGCCTTGATTATAATGGATGAGTGCTTTATAGGCATGCTCTTTCTCTTCAGGAAAACCTTTTATCGAGTTAAGCAAGTTAAGCACTTCCTTTGCCTTTTCTGAAAATCCAAGGGATTGTTCCCCTATTGTAATTGCTGATAGTTCAAGCATAAGGAAAAGGTATTTATTGGGCTCATCAACATAGTTGCCAATGTTGCAAACTAAAAAATCAACGAGCCAATCGAGTTTCTCAGTTGCTTTGTCTGTATCCTGGCTTTGTAAGATGGCACGGACTTTCTTAGCAATGAATAAAAAGGCCCAAAATTTATTCTGGGGATTATCAGAAGATTTTATTTTAACTGGTTTATTGTCATTGCCAGTTGACTCAATATCAAGTTTATGGAGATTTTTTCTGATATTATTTAAAAAATCATTTCTATCATTAATTCGTAATATTTCTTCTAAATTCTTGACATCACATTTGACGACATCACTATACCTTTCCTCATCTATAGCAATATCATATGTAATGGCTGCGTTTTCCCAAAACTCAAAATCGTCATTTGACGCAGGCATGTTATTTCTATCATTCGACATCAGCATTCCCCTTTGATTAATTTATAATATAGACACTAAGTCTATCACCTGCATCCATGGCAGTTTGAACACTGCATACAAACAATTCTCTTACCTGCTAATTTGTTAATAATTTCAACAGGGAATTTCATGGTTTTCTCCTTTTCCATGATTGGTTTTTCATAAACCTTTTTCGTATCCTTGTTCATTTTATTCCCTCCTTTTAATAATTTTTTCTTCCAAAAACTTATTTATTGTCTCATCAAGATCATCCTTAGCCTGACTTTTATCCACATCAAATGTATCAATAAAATTCCTTAAGATACTTTTCATAGGTAGGTTCGCTGCTATATGCTCCAGAATCCAATAAGAGGTCTCGTTAAAGCTGTAATGCTCACCAGTTTCTATATTAAACACCCAATATTTTCCTAATTCTTCTATTTTCTGGAGAAAAATATTATCTGACAGAATAAATATATCATCTTTATTTATTTCCAGCATTGTGGGTCTCCTGCAAGGTAATCACCAGTTAAAGCATAGGCCATAGCACGGCAACCTCGACATAAGGGTATAAAGTTACAATTGTTACATTTACCTTTGATATTTTTTGAATTTCTAATATTCCACAGGACATCAGAGGTATACCAAATTTTGTAAAAACTATCCTTCAACGCATTTCCAATTGAAATCGGTAGGCGTCGGCATGGGTAAACCGTCCCATCATGCATAATAGTCAAGGCATTGGTGCCAGCCGAACACATCGCTCCCACCGTGGGGTCATTCCCATTCAAAAGTGCAAACAAAGGTCGATATAACAAGATTCTAATTTTATCCTTTTTCATAGCCAGAGAATAAATTCTTTGGAAAATATCTTTTAACTCTTCTGAGGTTAGAAATTCATCTTTTAAATTGGCTCCCATCCCTTCAGGGATAAGACGTTCGGCAGAGAAGGTATCAACGCTTTCTTCTTTAAGTAAATTGACCAGAGGCTCAACCTCATTTTTATTGAGATTGCTGATAGTCATCATAATAGCTACTTGAAAATCATTCTTTTTCAACAACCTGATAGCAGACAAAGTTGTTTCAAAACTGCCCTTTCCTCGAATCTGGTCGTTTAGATTTTGGTCTGCTGACTCTAAAGAAAGTTGCACCCGTCTGAGTTTTTTAAATTCTTTTAGCTTATTCAGAACAGTTTGGTCAAGCAAACTGCCGTTAGTGAGAATGTCGAAATGGTGAATGGTTTTGAGCGAACTGATATGTTGTAACAATGGAAAGACCTTATCTTTAACCATAAAAGGTTCCCCGCCGGTAAGAGAAAGGGTGCCTTTTTTATTCCATCTTTTCAAGGTAGCCTCTATTTTGTCCGCTATATATATTAATCCGTCTGAGTTTAGTTCATTAACCGAGGTATAGTTATCGTGATAGCAATGTTTACATCTGAGGTTACATTTTTCAGTGATATGCCATTGAAAGTAAAACTCAGTCTCTACATTGAAATTTTCAAATCGGCTGTCCATATTTTAGCTCCTAATTCCTTCCACTATTTTATTTTTGCCAGCAAGACTCTTACTTACCCACACTTTCTTCCACAATCCGTATCTCCTCTTCGGTCAAGCCGTAGAGGCTGTCAACTAATTGGTCAATCTCCTGCTCCAGTGCCTTTACCTGTGTTTGCTTTTCAGGATTTTGCAAATAATCTTCATCTTTGGTGATGGCGAGGATGCGGTCAACGAAAGATACTATTTTGTTTTGGATGTCGGAAGATGGGATTTTTATTGGCAACAACTCTATAGTTTCAATATCCGTTTGAGCCATAGTTCTTCCTGTCTCAAGACTTATAAGACGGTAGTAGTAACTTAGAAGTGTGGAATTTAACAAAGCAAGGATATATTTAAGACTGTATTTCTTTCCCTTTAGATTTCCAACATGAAGATTATTCAGACAAAGCAGGTTATTATCATCATAAGCGGCAATCAAACTATCTCCAGTTTGTCTAAGGAATATTTTTGGCTCAAAATAGTTGGCGTCTCTAAAACCACTTTTTAATACTTTTGTGTCAAAGCAAATGAAATTACCTTCATAATTTACAATATATTTCTTAATCTCGCTTCCTGATAAAAGTCCTGGATGCCAACCTGGCCCTCTTTTTTCTTTGCTGATTATTTCGTTTTTTCCTTTTTTACCTATTAACCCACTAGCAAAAGCAACAAATTCTGAAAGAGATTTACTCCCAGCTTGTAACTTATCTGCTAACGACTTCTGACTCTGCTCAAAAAACAACCTAAACCTGTTATGGGGAGTTGTCGCAAAATATTCTTGAGGATACGAGAATGCTCGGACTGTTCCTGTATTGAAATCATCAAGCGAATGGTAAAGGCTGTAAGAGGGCGTATTGTTCTTCAGTAAATCAGTATCTGGCTCCCTTTCAAGTATAGTAATTACGGGACGGCCAACTACACCAGATTCCCAAAAATCTTTTTCAAACATCAAAATCTCGATTATTCTGCAAGTGTTCAAAGTGTGCTTCCGCAACTTTGAAAAATAACGGCCAAGAAGAAAGCTATCAGGTGTGATATAGCATAATATTCCGTGGCTTTGTAAAAGTTGTGTGCCTTTGTCTATAAATATCGCGTAGATGCTCAATTTATACTCTGCAGAGTTTGGGTAGATGTCTCTTAAACTATTATCTGCTTTCCCAACACCTCTTAATCCAAAACTTACATACGGTGGATTGGCAATCACCACATCAAAGCCTTTCTTTTCGTGGAAAACCTCTGAAAAATAGACGTGAAAATCAAACTCTTTATGGCCTTTGGTTATCTGAAGGATTAGCTCATCAATCTGTTTCTTGTATTCCTGCTTTTTGCTCGGGTTGGTTTCGTTGAAAAGAAGGGGTTTTAACCGTTCCAGTTCTTCAAACAGTTGTTGATTAAAAAGGTCTTCCTTCACACCCAAAAGCGAATTACCGCAGACGATTTTATAATCTAAATTTGGCAGGGGTTTGATTTGCTTGATGTCTTCTTCATCCACCACCAGTGAGAGCCACAAACGAAGCTTGGCAATTTCAACTGCACCGGGGTCTATATCCACACCGTAAAGGGATTTTTCAATGCACTCACGCTTGAAGTGGTAGATGGTTCGGAGTTTAGATTCTTCGATATCGCTCAGAATGACATTTTTAGGGTTAAGGTAGGTTGTGAGTGTATTTCTTGCTTTGACAATCTCGCTCATCATACCTACAGGAAACGCGCCGCTACCAATGGCGGGGTCGCAGACCTTGATATTTGCCAGTTTTTCGTCAATAAGTTTAGCATTTTGTCGGATGCTTTCTGGGAGTTTGTAAGAGTAGGTGTCTGTTTCCCTGCCTTTGGCTTCCACCCTTGCTTCGTTTTCTCCCACCTGCTCGCCATATTTGATAAGGGTTTCAATGTCTCCTTTACTGACCTTGCCGACAAGTTCTGTTGCCATGTAATTGATAAGACTTTGTTGGCACATATAGTGGACGATTTCGCGGGGTGTGTAATAGGTGCCTTTGGATTTTCTATCCTTAACCTCCAGCAGGTTTTCAAAGACCTTTCCCAGCATTTCCGGGTCAACGGCTACCTCTTTTTCCAATGGTTCGTCTTCTTTGACGGTGAAGTTATAGCGGTCAAAGATGTCCAGGATGCCGTTGCCTGTATCGCCCTCTTTGGTTTTGTTAGTGTTAGAAAAAAGCTCGGTTGGCAGTAAAATATCTGTATGCACCCAGTCGTAATTATTGATGGGGTCAAAAAGTCCGCCGTTTAAGAAGGGGATTTTGCAATTAAACCTGTCATAATAATCATCATCGTGCCTCCGGTCATTTCGCAATGCTTGATAAAATAGCGGTTCTAAAATATCGTTGAAAAAGTTTTGATAATTGCCGTGCTTTCCCTCAAACAATTCCCGCAAAAAGTTTTTCGGTCCTGTCCCCCAGTTAGCATCCCTTTTGACACCAAACCAGCCCTTTTTCTGTAAAAAGTAAAGGAATACTATCTGTCCCAGAAGTTTTTTGGCAAAGTCAACGGTATTGATGCCTTTGGCAGAAAAATCAGCAGAGATTTTTGCCTCTTGCGTAACAATCTTATCCAGTGTTTCTTCGGTCAACAAGAATAGTTCGCGGTATTTTTCAAAGAATTCCCTGGTGACTTTTTCGATGTTAAAGGCGTCTTCGAGTTGTGCAAGTGTGGGGTTATGTTCGTCATCCTCAATAATTGGCACAAGCTGGCTCTTGGCGGTATGGCTATTTTCGTTTTTGCCAACAAGAAATGACCATCTGCGGGCAGGGGTAAATTCCTCTTTTACCCTAGTTCTGCCTTTTTCATCTTCAACAAAGCGATAATCCATTTTGACCAGAGAGAATCGCCAGTCATCTTCATCCGGTGAAACAAAGGCCACTAATGCCGCATCCTTCATTTCACCACCACGGCTGCCATTCAGATACCAGGCGATAAAGTTTCTCTGCATAGTGCGAGCGCGCTCTATGGAAGTCTCTTTTTTGAGTTTTACAACAAGAATATCAATCTTATGCTCGCCGTCGGTATATTTTCCGATGCGCTCAAGCGTGCTTATGGATTGCTCGTATGCGTCGGGGATAAGATTCCCTCTATATGAAAACGGGGCTTCTTCAATAGAGTTCAGAAGATTTTTTACAAAACTGATAAACCTGTCCTTATCAAAAGGATTTTCAAATGTGTTTTTGACAATTTCTTGCGCTTGTTTTTTATCCATATTATTTCCCGGTTAAATATAACGATAAAACGACTTCCCGTTTGCCGAAAAAAGTTGGTGTGTGCTCGGCATAATGATTTTCCAGAAGTCGCTCTGGTATATGTGTTTGAAGCGCAGCCAATACCTTAAATGGATTCATTACCTCCTGCTTCAGTTCGTTCAGCGCTTTGAGCGTTTCTTTAGCTGTTTGTTTAGGCAGACCGCCTTCTTCAAGCTGAGTATAAACTTTTTTAAGATAAAGTTCCTGTTCGTCAGTAAACTGACGGGTATTTTTTAGCGTTGCTTTAAGGATTCGAAAAATATTGGCGGCGCTGTCCCTGCCACGCCTGGCTTGGGGTTCTTCCATTTCTTCGGTGGTAGTAAAAATAAAAGCTTTTTTGTTTTTGTCCAATAGCTCGTAAAATCCTCCCGGCAGTTTTTGTTTCTTTTCATCACTACTACTTTCAAGGAGTTTAGCGGAGGAAATAAAATCAAGTTCCTGGGTATCTTTATCGTTTCCGGTTATAAAAAACTTTTGCAATTTGCCACGCCTGAAATACGTGATGAGCGAGTCTTTATTATCACCGTTTACTTTTGCCGTGCGGGCTTTTTTGGGAAGCCGTTTAATTTTTTCAAACAGCCCTGGCTCTTTAACACGAATGTTTTTTATAACTTGCAGGTATTTCAGATCGCTTTCTTCAGCTTCATCTTCACCAGTCACTGTTTGTCGGGATATTAAGCGGTTAAAAATTTCATGTGAGCCGATAGGTTCACCTTCGGTAAGTAATGCTGCATCTCCGCCAAGAAGAGTTAAAAAAGCATTTATTTTGGCTTCGGCTACCTCTTTGAGTTTGATCTGGTCGTTGGACTGTCGGGTAGGGAAGAAATTGAAAGTATAAATCTTGTCAAATTTAGTATCCACGCGGTTGATGCGCCCCACTCTCTGCATCATTCGTGTCGGATTCCAGGGAATATCATAATTGATCACCGCATTGGAGCGGTGCAAGTTGACACCTTCGGACAATACCTCAGTGGAAATTAGTATGCGGTAATCGTCTTTGGGACGGCGAGCTCTGGCATCGAAATTTTCGATTACCCTATTGCAGATGACTTCACCCGAGCCGCCGGTGAATAGCAGGGGGCTGAAGCCCCTTGTTGAAAGAGAGTTTGCCAGATATTCAGCGGTTTCTTTAGATTCGGTAAAGAGAATGAGTTTGTTTTGCTTTAGAATCTTGTTTGCTGATAGTTCGTTTAGGAATTTAAGAAGTTTAGGATCGCGCTTGACCTTCTGCCATAACTCTTTTACTTGTTTTAAGATTTCAAAATCATTTTGCAGATCTTTAATAAATTCATCTTTAAATTCCTTGCTATCGTATTTTTCTGCTTTGCCCTCATCAATTAGCTTTTGAATCGCTTCGTCATCATCATTTTCTAGTAATTCAAATATTTTATTTGTATGCTTTTTACTCACATATACATTACCTCTTTCAAATTCCTTAATAAACATTTCATAAGAATAGATGAACCTGTCCACAGAGTTCTTAAAAGCAAAGAAACTGCTCTCCAGCCTTTTTACCAGGAGAATTTTCATAAACTTGCCCATATTTTCCTGGGCTAGTCGTGTAGGCTGATCCGTTTCCCCTTTGTAATACTTTGGTAAAAGCGGTGTGTAACGGGAGTATTTGAATTTTTGCGCAATTAATTGAATGGTTTTATTGAAAATTTCATCTTCGGTATCATCGAGTTCGTAAAAAAGCGGTTCAGGTTTTTCCACTTCCGGGAATTTGAGTTTTTGCTTCTCTAAATCTTCAGCAAAATATTTTGTGATCTCGTTCCTGGTGCGCCGGACCATCAAATATTTAAGTACTTTTTCACGGATTTCCTTAGCGTTTTCTTTGACGGTTTTAATATATTCTGCATAATCCTTTTGACGATCAAGATTCTTAAGTTTTTTTTCTAACCTGTTAAAGAAACCTTCCAGGTCGGGAAGGTTGGGAATGGTGCTTTTTCTTGCTTTTTGGAAAAGCTTAATCTGGCTTAAAATATCCTTTGGGGTATTGTTATAGGGCGTGGCTGTTACAAGTATCACTCTTTTGCCGCGGCAAATTTCAGCTAATTTCTCATAGGTAATATTGGTTTCTGTTCGAAAGCGATGTGCTTCATCAATAATAACATTTGTGTATTTCTCTGTTCCGCGATCAATAATATCGTCAAGTTTCCCGAGAGATTCGAAGTCGGCCGGAACTCTGAAGTCGGAAAAAATATTAGGCCACGAACCGGGATTGTCTTTAGCAAGAAGTACCGGGGGAGCTATAACTAAAGTCCGACCGTCAATCTGTCCTGCTAATAGCGTGGCTATATAGGTTTTTCCGAGACCTACTACATCGGATATAAATACACCGCCGTATTCCTCAAGTATCTTTTTAGCATTCAAAACCGCTTGCTCCTGATATTCAAGTTTTTTAAAATCTTGCGGAAGATATTTAATAAATACTGCATCTGTCTGACTTAATTCTTCTTTGAAGTATTCATATAAAAACTTCAGGTAGAGTTGATAAGGTGTAATATTTTGATTTAACCAAGTCTTATCTTCTATTGTTTGGATATATTTCTCACTTACATCAACGGAATCTTTCCAAAGCTCTTCAAATTTATTTTTAGCAAAATCATAATCGGCGCGATTTTTCAGTTCTACATTAAACTCAAGATTGTCAACCAATCCCGCCTTTGTAAAGTTGCTTGAACCGGTAATAACCCTGCCGACATCCCGATCGCCTTCGATAAAAGTCATAATGTAGAGCTTGGCGTGGATATTCTGAGAAGGGTATGCTCTGATTTCCAGTTTTTTATTTCGTATCCACTCTAGGAATTTTACAACTCCTTCTTCAACTTTTTGGTTGTCTTCAGAATCTTCCATCTCGTTTTCCACCAATCCTTCGATTTCCTGTTTTGTTTCCGCATGGGAAAACTGAAGCGTTGCCTGGATGCCTTGAGTAGCTTTTGTTAGTAATAGTAAATCATAGGTATGCCTGCTTGTGCTTATGCCGATGAGAATCCTAATTTTTTCTGTATTTTCTAATGATTTATAAATGGCATGGAAACCGCTTGTATAAAAATAACCGACAAGACAGTCAAATAACTTTGTATCCTTGATTAGAACTTCAAATCTTTCCTTTAAGTTCTTATTATTCTCGTTCGTGATAAAAGTAAGATCTGTATTCATGATGTCCTTTATATTATGGATTATCGATTAAAATATATACCCTTCAGAGGGACATTTCAAGTACAGAGTTCAGAGGAAGCGATATTGACAAGCATTTCTTAAGCTCTCAAAGCGAAGGACAAGCATCGGAGGAGCGACGGCATAGTCTTTTAAGATTCCCATAAGAAATACACAGAATCATCAGGTTATGCACAAAAACCAGAAAAGAAGTGACGTCATCTCGATCTACGCAGCGATAGGCCAGAAAAGCGAACATATCTTAAAAATAATAGAGGAGATAAAAACTTACGGGGATATATCAAGAACCATATTCGTTGTTGCAGATGCCACTGAATCCCTCGGTCTTCAATACATTGCCCCATATAGCGCAACAGCTAGCGCCGAATATTTTCTTGACAGCGGGAAAAATGATGTTCTCATTGTCTATGACGACCTGACAAAGCACGCCAATGCTTACAGGGCTCTGAGCCTCTTACTGAAAAGACCGCCCGGCAGAGAGGCATATCCGGGAGATATATTCTATCTTCATTCACGTCTCCTTGAAAGATCTGCGAAACTGAATGAAAAATACGGAGGGGGTTCCATTACCGCACTCCCCATAGTTGAAACACAACAGGGCAATATTTCAAGTTACATACCGACCAACCTCATCTCCATAACAGACGGACAGATATATCTCAGCACGTCCTTTTTTAATAAAGGGATAAGGCCTGCCATTGATGTATCTTGATCCGGAACAAATATTTAAAAAGCTTATTGAGGAACGGCTGTATATCAGTATCTATAAATGCTACGTAGAATCCCTGAGGAGTGAAAACTGGTACAGATTAAGGAGCATGGAGAGCGCATCTGAAAATATAGTCAAGAACATTTCTGATTTAAAAACCGTTCAGAGGTATGTGAGACAAGAAGATATCACACAGGAAATACTGGAAATACTCGGCGGAAGCAGGCTGGTATAAAAAACGAATTGCTAACGAATAGATGATAGAAGATATTGGAAGAGTTGTTAGGGTTGCCGATGACAAAGCTTTTATTGAGGTTGGGCGGAGTTCTGCCTGCGCATCATGCGGGCTTCAGGAGGCAGAAGAACTTGCTGCTGGAGGAAAGGTTGTTTTTGAGGCATATAACATGGCAGAGGCGACTATTGGAGACAGAGTCAGAGTGCAAGTTAGGACTGGAGCGTATGCCAAAGCATCACTATATATTTATGGTATCCCGGTTCTTTTCCTCGTGATCGGCGCGATTACAGGAGCATATGCTGCTACAATATTAAAACGATCCTCTGACACCATGAGTGCACTGTTCGCTATGGGAGGATTAGTTATCGGGTTCATTATATTATTTCTTCTACGAAAGAGCAGCAATAAAACAGAATATATGCCTGTAGTTGTGGAGGTGATTCAAGACAATGCCGCTTCTGGAAATTAAGGATCTTACTTATACAGCCGGGGAGAAGACAATCCTTGATGAATTTTGTCTGTCAATCGAGTCATCCGAAGTTCATGCCTTGCTCGGCACGAACGGGACCGGGAAGAGCACCCTTGCCTATGTAATCATGGGATGTGAAGGATATAGGCCAACATCCGGAGAGATTACCTTCAATGGCAGGGACATTCATGACCTCAGGATCCATGAAAGGGCTGCACTGGGAATTACCATGGCATGGCAGGAGCCTGTGCGGTTTGAAGGAATCTCAATAAAAGACTACCTTGTCCTCAAAAACAAGGATGTTAATCCATCTCTCTATCTTGAACTGGTAGGACTTCATCCTGAACTTTACCTTCACAGAATGGTTGATAAATCTCTGAGTGGTGGTGAGAGAAAGAGAATTGAGCTTGCATCAATACTTGCATTAAGTCCTAAGCTTTCTATCCTTGATGAGCCTGATTCAGGCATAGATATGTTATCAACGCAGGATATTATCAACGTAATCAATCTGTTTAAAAAGAACGGCTCCTCTGTTCTGCTGATTACCCATAGGGAAGAAATTGCAATGATCGCTGGCAGTGCATCCCAAATGTGCAGAGGGAAGATAGTCTGTTCAGGCAAGCCTGAAAAAGTAGCAGAATATTATAAATCAAGGAAATGTCTAATCTGTGATGGGGAGGTATGCGTTTATGTCTGAACTTGAAGAATTAATGAAGGCATTTGGAGAGGCTGGCGGTGATAAGGGTATTCTTGCAAATGAAAAGATAGCACATCTTGTTGCAAGCGGTCATAAGATATTGAGCGCAAGGGATATAGAGGGTCTTGAGTTTGATGCAAAAGAGACACTTACTGGCATCAGCGCTAAGGTCACCGTAAAAGAAGGCATAGAGATAAAGAACCCTGTTCATTTATGTTTTGGAATCCTTCATAAAAAAGGAACGCAGAGAATCAAAATGGATGTGAAACTTGAGAAAAATGCCTCAGCTCATTTTATTGCGCACTGTATATTCCCGAATGCTGAAAAGGTCAGACACATAATGGATGCGGTAGTGGAAATAGGTGAAAATGCAGAAATGAAATATTCAGAGACCCACTATCATGGACTTTATGGAGGTATAGAGGTCGTACCAAAGGCGGTGGTGAAGGTTAGGAAAAATGGGAAATACTTTACAGATTTCAATCTTACTCATGGGAGGGTCGGAAAGCTTGAAATAGATTATTCAGTGGAGGCGGGTGAAAATGCAGTAACCGAATTAATAGCAAAGGTATTTGGTCATGCCAATGATAACATAAAAATAAAAGAAGAAATCCTTCTCCATGGCGAAAATGCAAGGGGGCTTATAAAGACAAGGGTTGCCCTTGAGGACGAGGCTACTGCAGAGATAACAGGAATAACAGAAGGCAATGCTCCGGGTGCCAGAGGTCATGTGGATTGTATGGAAATAGTTAAGGATAAGGCGATTGCATGGGCGATTCCGATAGTAAAAGTTACAAACTCACTCGCAAAGGTAACCCATGAGGCTGCGATCGGAAGTGTTGATAAAAAGCAGCTTGAAACTTTGATGGCACATGGATTGACACCTGAAGAAGCGGTAGATGTGATTGTGAAAGGGATATTATCTCGACTTTCTGTCTAATCCCCTGAGAGCATTTAGTATCAAGGGGAAAGGTGTAAACTATCAAGTGGTATCCATGACACCAAATTTATGAAGCAATTGTTTCTGCAAGGGAGGAAGGTCTT
>Ga0172375_10003517_pt1 | contig 23718 bp, 19 predicted proteins | sample LakKiv1m_FD_114537 | JGI IMG/M metagenome (GOLD analysis project Ga0172375, IMG submission 114537) | Freshwater microbial communities from Kabuno Bay, South-Kivu, Congo - kab_092012_11.1m | ecosystem: Environmental > Aquatic > Freshwater > Lake | place: Democratic Republic of the Congo... | reverse complement strand
GGGACGCGGAACCAATCTGCGCCTTCTGCTTCCGCGCGCCGACATGGCGCCGTCCACGGAGCCAAAGGAAGAGGCTCCGGTGGAAACCGGCGGCGAGACCGTTCTATTCGTCGATGACGACGCCGAACTGGTCGTGACCATGAGGACTGTGCTCAGGGAAGCCGGTTATCGCGTCCTTGATGCCACCTCGGGCGAGGACGCCATCGCGATCTACAAGAAACAGGCGGACCAGATCAACCTGTGCATCGTCGATGTCGTCATGCCCGGGAAAGATGGAAAGCACGTGGTCGGCGAAATCCTGCGGATCGACCCTACGGCCTCCATCGTCATGTCGTCCGGCTTCTCCCGGGAGTACGTCCGGGGTTACCTGGAACGCGGCGCCTGGACTTTTATCCAGAAACCCTACGACCGCGCCCAGATTCTGACCGTCATTCGCCGTGTGCTGGATCAGAAGACCGCACGGCAGAAGGCAACCGTCGGATAATGAAGGCCTTCTTCCAGCCAGGCATCTCAGCCCTGCTTGGAAAACATCGATCCTGGCTGGCGGGCAGGAGGATCGGTCTCGTCAGCCACCCCGCCGCCGTCGACCCAACGGGGACATCATCAGCAGAACGGCTGCATTCGGACCGGCGAGTTAACCTGGTATCGCTGTTTGGCCCGGAACACGGCTATTTCGGAGCCGCCACCGCCGGGGAGTCGGTCGGCACCCGGCGACATCCCCGCTGGGGAATCCCGATTCATTCGCTCTACGGCAAACACCGGAGACCGACTCCCGCCATGCTCCGGAATATCGATGCCCTCGTCTTTGACCTCCAGGATCTTGGTGTTCGGCCCTACACCTACGTGTCGACCCTCCGTTACATTCTGGAAGAGGCCGCCGCGCAGGGGAAGGAGGTCATTATCGCCGACCGTCCCATCCCCCTGCCTCGGGTGGTTGACGGTCCCCTGCCGGAGCCGCGCTATCAGAGTTTTGTCGCCTCCGTTCCGGTACCGGTTGCCTACGGCATGACGCCCGGAGAAACCGCCCTCTGGCTTCGCCGGGCGCTGTCGCTTGATGTCGACCTGAAAGTGGCTTGTCTGCAGCATTACCACCGCGAATCCGCTCGCGGAAGGAACTGGCCGCCCTGGATCGCGCCGTCGCCGGGAATCCGGTCTTGGGAATCGGCCCTCTGCTATCCCGCCACCGTGTTCTGCGAGGCGCTGCCCGCCCTCGACTACGGGCGCGGCACCAACCTGCCCTTTCAGGTGGTTGGGGCCCCCTGGATGAAGGGCGAGGCGGTCTGCAAACGCCTTCTCGACATGCATCTGCCCGGCGTCGTCTTTCATTCGCACCCCTACTATCCGGCCACCGGCAATACACCCGCGCCCCTTGTGGAAGGCCTCCGGATGGTCGTCACCCGTCCGGACGACTTCCGCCCGGTTCTCACCGGTCTGGCCATCCTCCATGTGATCCAGGAGCTCTACGGGCGCTCGCGGCTCTGGAAGGCGCGCGGCACCCGACTCGGCTTTTTCGACAAACTGATGGGGACCCCGGTTGCCCGTCAGGCACTGGTCGACGGGAAGCCCCCCCGCGCGATCGCATCCCGGTGGCGCGCCGAACTCGCGACGTTCAGTCGATCCAGACACGCCGCACTCCTCTACGACCCGAATTGAAAACGCCCTCCAAAGCTGTCATCCTGGCGGCCGGCTTCGGCGTGCGGCTCATGCCCCTCACGCGACACACGCCAAAAGCCCTCTTGCCGCTCTGGGGGAAACCCATGCTGGCCTGGACGCTGGAGATGCTCGAGCGTTGGGGTGTTCGCAGCGTGCTGATCAATCTTCACCACGCCCCCGCTCCTATTCTCGATTTCCTGCGATCGCGGGCGGCAACAAGACTTCGAATCGATCTTTCGTTCGAGCCCGGCATTCTGGGCACCGGTGGCGCCCTGCCCAAAGCGGAATGGTTCCTCGATCAGGAATGCTTCTGGATCATTAACGGCGACGTTGTAGCCGACGTGAACCCGGCTGCCCTGATCGACGTCTACCGAAAGACGCGCCCCCTGGCCGCGGTGTGGCTGAACGATCAATGGGGCCCCCGCACCGTGCAGATGGCGAATCGCTTCGTCTCCGACTTCCGCTCCGCCACGCCCGGCGGGCCGCACACCTACACGTTCTGCGGACTGCATCTGGCCTCACGCCGCCTCCTCGACTTTACCCCGCCGGGCGAATGTTCGTCCATCATCGACGCCTATGCCCGCGCCATGCAGAAGGGCCACCGCATAGCCGGCGCGTGCCCCCGGAACGCGTTCTGGGCCGACATCGGAACACCCGCGGACTACCTGGAAGCCCATCGCCGTACTTTTGAGGCCGCCCGTCGCCATCAGCCGGGCGGCCTTTTTCTTCCGCGTCGCTACAGCACCCGGAGCCATACGTGGGCGTCTCTTGGACATCACGTCCGCGTCGAGCCCGGAAGCCGGATCTTCGCATCCGTCGTGCATGACGATGTCTTGATACGGGGCCGGGCCCGTCTCGACCACGCCATTGTCGCCGAAGGTGTCACCGTCGATGGGCGCGTCAACGGCATGGCGCTGCGGGCCGATTCCTCCGGGTCTCCCGCGCTGATCTCCGCACTCGAAAGAATGGAATGGGCGCCCCACGAGACCACGCTGATGCCCCTGGCCCCGCGTGGCTCCGCCCGTGTCTTCACCAGGATACGACGAGGCCAATCAACGGCCATCGTCATCGAATACAGTATGGAACGGCCGGAAAATGCCCTGTACGTTCAGAATGCGGCATTTCTGCAGACACTAGGCATTCGCGTGCCTGGAGTCCTGCTGAACATGCCGGATCGGCACCTGACGGTGATGGAGGACGCCGGAGACCGCTCCCTGCGGGACCGAATTGCCGGCCGGTCCCCCGCCCGGATCGCGCGTACGTATGAGACGGTGATCCGTGCCATCATGCCCTTGCACCAGGACGGGGCGCGATTGGCCAGGAAGAAACACCTGCCGCTTTGCGAGCCTTTCTGCCGCAAGCTCTATCGCTGGGAGCGCGATCTCTTTGCCGTGCACTTCCTCGCGGACCATCTGCACCTGCCCGATCGGATCATCCGCGACACCGTCAGGGACCTTGAAGGGGTAGCGACCACCCTACTACACGAACCGCCGGTGCTTATTCATCGGGATCTGCAATCGTCCAATATTCTCTTCCCCCATGAAACGCCGGTGTTTATCGACTTTCAAGGCATGCGCCTCGGCCCGGCTCTCTATGATCTCGCTTCGCTCCTCTGCGACCCCTACGTCAGCCTCCCCGCGCCACTCCAATGCCAGTTGCTCGCCTTCTACGGAGCCACCTGGCCTTCCTGCCCGGATAACCTGGCGGAACGCTTCTGGGCGGCTGCCATCGAGCGTCTCTGCCAGGCCATAGGCGCCTTCGCGCGAATGAGTCACGCTCGGGAAACCGCCGGATTCGCGGATCATATTCGGCCCGCACTCAAAATGCTCGACCGCGCGCTGTACCGGGTGGATGATATGGCCAGTATGAAGGGTGTTGTGTCGCAAATTCTGAACCAGGAGGGTGCATGAAAATCAAGTTGCTGGTCTGTGGAACTCTCGCACTGCTGGCCGTCACGGTCGGCTGCTCCAAGCCCGCTGAGGAAACAAAGCCCATACCGATCGTCGACCAACCACGCCCTAGTTCGAGCGTGGGCCAGATTATCGAGGATATGACCGGAAAGACCGACGTCAAGGCAGGTCAACGGGCCGCGGCAACCATCAGGAAGGTCAGCGCTCAAGAGAACAAGGATCTGGAAGAGACAATGAAATAGGCCGCACTTCTCAGACGACGGGTGAGCTTCTTGGGGCTTTTTGCCTTGCCATTTACCCGTTTCATGCTGTACGCTTGCATACGATTGAAGGCCACTGATGGCAGACATTGATATCCAGTGCCAGAAATGCGGAAACGTCGTCACCGTTTCCGAATTCGCCGATCCCTCGGCTATCGTTTGTCGAAAGTGCGGCGGCAAGCTCCAAAAGCAGGCGGCGGTTGTTCCGAAACCGCGTGCGACCGTGAAGGTTCTAACACACGAGGAGGTGGCGGCGACGGCAGCCAAGGATGAACCCCCCGCCGCAGAATGGCGATTCCACAAGAACATACACAAAGAAGAACTATCCGGGCAGAGCACCCTGTTTTCCGCCCATCACATGGGTAGTTGGCTTGTGTTCCTGGTGGTCGGGGGAATCGCCGGTTGGCTTCGATACGGCGGGTTCCTCGGCCCGACGGAACTCGCCACCATGAAGACGTACTCGCCCATCCTTCTGCTGATCCTACACGTCCTCATTATCCTGGCGGCGTTCAAGACTTCCGTTTTTCAGGGGATTCTGGGAATTCTGATTCCCCCCTATCCCTATTACTTCTTGTTTGCGGTTGCGGACGAGTTTTACCTGCGTGCTTTCGTAGGCGGCGCACTGATCGGGATCGGGCAGGATGGCTTTCTCTTCGTCAGCAAAGAGGGCGTCCAAATCTACAACGCGGTCACACAGTGGATAGCCTCCGGCGGATAGACCGGCCTCACTCGCCGCGGCCTTCAGCCAGGTAACCCTTGTTCACAGCTTCCCGGATCAGCCCTTCCGCATAGACCCATAGGGCGGGTGCGCCTTCGCCAATATGCCGGTTCCTGACCAGCACCTTGTCACTCGTGACCCCGTGTTTCTGCCACGCCGCGCCGTGGGTATGATAGTTGTGCAGGAGGGGTTGCAGTCGGTCCAAGGCCGCGGCAAAACGCGCCTCCGGAGTCCCGCGCTTTTCGAATTCATCCCACAACGCTGTGAACTCCCCGGCTTGGTCAGGAGGAAGAAGAGCAAAGAGCCTCTCGGCACCTTTCTGTTCCCGCTCATCCTTGTCCAGGGCAGCTTTCTCATCGTAACAGAAGGTATCACCGGCGTAGACCTCGACCATGTCGTGCACCAGCAACATCTTGACCACCCTATGCGCGTCCACCTTGTCGGCGGCGTACTCTGACAAGAGAATCGCCATGACCGCGATATGCCAGGAATGCTCCGCGTCGTTCTCGTACCGCGACCCATCCGTGAGAAGGGTTTGACGGAACACGCTCTTCAACTTGTCGATCTCCACGATAAAGGCCAGCTGCCTCTTCAACCGCGCTGACGCCTTCATCGCCGCTCCTTCATGGCATTTTCAATCCATCGGACAATATGCAGGCCGACCTTATTCTTGCTCATCTTCGCCAACGCCTGCCGCCGCCCGCCCCGGTCCAGGAACGTCACCCGGTTCGTATCCACGTCAAACCCCGCGTCGGGTTGAGACACGTCGTTCGCCACAATCAGGTCCAACCCCTTCTCCGCCAGTTTTCGCCGCGCCTCCTGCAGAACATGGTCCGTTTCGGCAGCAAACCCCACAAACACGCGCTTTCCTTTCTCTCCCCGGACCGAGACAAGTATATCGGCCGTTCTTTCCAGCTCGAGAGTCCGCAATACGTCGTGCTTCTTGAGCTTCCGGATCGCCCTCCGCTTCGGTCGCCAATCGGCCACGGCCGCTGCCATGACAAGAGCGTCGCTCGCGCGAAGATGCTTCTTCACACAATCCAGCATCTCGGCCGCCGTGGTCACGTGGAACACTCGTACACCGCGCGGAGGCGACAGATGAATGGGTCCGAGAATAAGCGTAACGTCGTGCCCCCGCGCCACACCCGCCCTGGCCACGGCACATCCCATCTTGCCCGATGATCGATTGCTGATAAACCGCACCGGGTCGATGAACTCGCGAGTAGGGCCGGCTGTCACTAAGAGTTTCATGATGGTTTTCACCCATACACCAGACCGCGGCTCGTGTCACGAATTTGTTCTGGAGATGCGATGCCGGGCGTAATAGCCTGCGCCTGCGATGAATGTTGAAACCCTTGCCATCGGCGCGTTCGAGACCAACTGCTACGTGGCATCGGGCGCCGCGCAGGAAGCCATCGTGATCGATCCCGGCGACAATGCGGACACCATTGTTGCCTTTCTGAAAGCGCGTCGACTGACCGTCGCCGCGTATCTATTGACTCACGGACACGTGGATCACGTGTCCGCCGTCGCGGCCGTCTGCCAGTCCCTCCCGGCCCCGGTGTATCTGCACTCGGCTGATCTTGCCTGGGCCTTTGACAACGTGAATCAGATGCTGCCGTTCTATCCCGCCCCCACTCCGCCTGCAGCGCCTGGCCGCCCCCTGGCGGACAAAGAGAGACGAACGGACGCTGGTTTGCCCTATGAAGTGATTTCCACGCCCGGTCACTCCCCGGGCTCGGTCTGCTTCTTCTTCGCAGAAGAGCACGTCCTATTCTCCGGCGATACCCTGTTCGCCGAGTCCGTCGGGCGCACCGACCTGCCGGGCGGCGATTCCCGAGCGCTCGCCGCTTCACTGACCCGGCTCGCCAAGCTGGACGGCAGTACCCGGATATACCCCGGCCATGGACCTGCCACCGACATGGCGCGAGAGAAGAAACACAACTTCTTCCTGCGCGGGCTGTAGCGAAGCACTCGCTGCTTGCGTGGGCGGAACCGAGGGGCTATATTGCGGGCCATAAGTCGGGGGATGCGATGACGGAGAAACCCATGTTTGAAATTGGTGCGGGCGGCGTGAACGCCGCCGCCATCGTCGCCGATATACGTGCCACGGTCGCGGACAAAATGGCCCGCGGCGTCTACACCGATCCCCGCGTCGCCCGCGCCGAACGGACCAACCTCATCAACCTCCGGAACGAAGAGCACTTTCTCGCCTTCTACCTGGAGTGTCTTCGGGAAGCCGTGTTCGTGGACATCAATGACTTCGAGATCTACGAGCGTCGACGCAACCTGGGCGGTCTGCTGATCGGGCTCAAGCGGGCGATCTGGAAGCTGCTCAAGTTCTACACGTATCGCCTCTGGTCCCAGCAGAACCAGGTGAACGGACTGCTCCTCTCGGCCATCGAGGGAGTCGAGATGAAGTACCGGGACAGGATCAAGGAACTCGAAGACCAGATCGCCGAGCTCAAGGGGAAAGACAAGACGTAAGGGCCACAGGCCGGCGGGTTAGCTTTCTTCCCTCGCCACTTCCGCAATCTTGTTCAGCGCCTTGTGAATTTCTTCGATGGACTTCTGGATACTCGCCACGTTCTCCATTACAATGCCGAACTTAGAAATGTGATTCATCCGGACCTTTTCCAGCATCTCCCGCCGCGTGGTCATTTCCTCCACTTCGGAAGCCAGTTGCTCGATCTTCTGCTCGGCAGCTGCGAGAGAGCGTCGGAGATTCAGAATGCGGACCTCCTGCTCCTCTTCGCTGCTGTCGATATCGGTGATCTCCATCCCCTCAGGGATCGGGACCTGCACGTTCTTGCCGCAATCAGTGCAGGGAATCGTCAACCCAGCGCCCCGGTAGTCGATGGCCAGACTCTTGCCGCAGTGCGGGCAGTCAAAGACAATGTCCGTTTCTTTGATTTCGGTTGAATCGTCCGGCCTGTCCGTCATGCTCGCACCTCAGTAAATCCGGGAGCCTGCTATCAGGCCTTGATTACTTTGCCGGACTTGATGCACGTGGTACACACGGTACGTCGGGTTACCCCGCCGTTCTCGAAAACACGAATCCTCTGGAGATTGGGCAGAAAACGCCGCCGGGTAATCCCCGTCGTGTGAAGTCCGATACCGCCGTCCCGCTTCGCTTTACCGTGCTGGACAATGGTGTTCCCGGTCCGCGCACCCTTACCGCATATATCGCAAATCCTCGACATTTCTCACTCCTCTGTCCTCACATGACCTTGGCCGGTATCTAACAACTATGCCATTGCAGGAGGCAAGCCAAAACGACGTCACGGCCTGCTAAATCGCCTGGTAAGTCCCATCAGGCATCTTCTTCCAGCGCCTGTTGAGATTATCCTTTGCCACCTTATCCAGTTCCCTGAGAACCGCTTCCACACTGTGTCCCCGACTTCGAGCGGCCAGCAAGATGGAGAACATGCAGTCCGCAAGCGGCTTTACATCGCCGGGGGCGTACTTCGCCTCTTCGATTTTGCGTTGGATCTTCTTCCATTCGACATCCAGATCGCTTCGATCGAATGTCGCGTGAAGCTTCTCCACGCTTTTGCTCAACACATCATCCATTGAACCCCTCATCCTCTGCGTCATCCTACTCCACCCCCATACCTCATGCAAGTGTTTTGTCCTCTGACCGCCCGCTCCCCGCCAGCCCTACCACCATGTCACTGAGGGGTTACTCTGACCGTCGGGCGTTCGCCTGTTGACGCCTTCCGCCATCATTGATAGAACTCCTCCGATCGCTATCCAAGCCGCGGATGTTTCTACAAAGGAAGATATGAAAACTGGGACTGACATTGTCAACGATGTGAACGCGTGCGTCCTATCGCGCGGGGAATTGGCCCTCTGGTGGCTTGGCCAACACAGCTTCATCCTCAAGGCGGGAACGGCCGTGATCTACCTGGACCCCTTTCTCTCCCCCCTCCCGGGGCGCCTCGTACCGCCGCTATTGCAGCCAACCGACATCACGAATGCCGACATCATCTGCGGGAGCCACGACCACGCCGACCACATCGACCGCGACGTCTGGCCTGCCGTTGCCGCCGCGTCGACGAAGGCCACCTTCGTCGTCCCCGACATGCTCCGGGACACGGTGATCGGCGACCTGAAGCTCGACCCCGGGCGGATCATCGGTCTCGATGACGGCAAGTCCGCCGTCGTCTCCGGCGTCAAGATCACCGGCATCCCCGCTGCCCACGAATTTCTCGACCAGGACAACGCCACGGGTCGATTCCCCTATCTCGGGTTCGTCCTGGAGGCGAACGGATGCACGGCCTATCACGCCGGCGACAGCTGCATCTATGAGGGGCTGACAACCCGCCTGAAGCACTGGAAGTTCGATGTCATGTTCCTGCCGATCAACGGCCGCGACGCCAAACGTTTGGCCGCCAATTGCATCGGCAACATGACCTACCAGGAGGCCGCCGATCTCGCCGGCACCCTCCGGCCCCGGCTGGTGGTGCCCGCTCACTACGACATGTTCGCCATGAATCTGGGCGATGTGAATGGCTTCGCCGACTATGTGCGCGTCAAGTACCCCGCCCTGCAAGCGCTCATCTGCCAGTACGGTGAGCGTAACGTGCTCGGACCGACCCTGTAGCGCCCCTACCGCTTTCCTTTCTCCGCGATTTTCTGTTTTGGAATTGCTGAGCGCGACCCTTTCAGGTAAGGGTTGAACCTGACATGACGACCGCAACTATACCGCGACCGGTCCAGTCTCCGGAACCGGGAAGCCACCTGCTTTTCCATCGCGGCGACCTCGTTGAGATTGTCCTGACCCTGGCCGGCTCACACCCCGGCGATGCCTGGCTCCGCACGAATCTCGGCAAGGAGAAGATCCGTCGTTTCGAGATCATCCGGGGTGTCGAAGACGATCTTCCCATTCTGGCCATGGATTGGCACGACATCCCCATGCGTCGCATCGACGAACGCCACTATTCCATCCGGCTGCCCCTGCTCGATGTCGGACGCTTCGAGGCCAAAGCCTTCTTTCTTCCCGCCCACAGCGATACTCCCGTCTGGCCTCAAGGCAACAACACGATCATCAAGGTCGAACCGGCCGAGTACGGCATTGCCTGCACCATCTACACAGCCTTTGTTCGCCAGTTCGGTCACAACAAACATCGTCGGGTGACCGTCCGGGACGACGCCAGGGCGCTGAAGGATCTGGATGAATCCGGTTACGAGGTCATCCCGCCTTCCGGCAAGTTTCGTGACCTGATCAAGGAGCTCGACTTCATCGTTGGTAAACTGCGTTGCCGCATCATTCAGCTTCTGCCCATCCACCCGGTTCCCACCACGCACGCCCGCATGGGCCGGTTCGGCAGTCCGTTCGCCGCGCTGGATCTCATGGACGTCGATCCGGCGCTCGCTGAATTCGACCGACGCACCACGCCGTTGGACCAGTTCCTCGAACTCGTCGATGCCATCCATAGCCGGTCGGCCCGGGTGTTTCTCGACATTCCCCTCAACCATACCGGCTGGGCGTCTCGTCTTCAGGTACACCACCCGGAATGGTTTATCCGGAATCCCGATCGGTCGTTCTACTCGCCCCAGGTGTGGGGTGTGACATGGGAGGATCTGACACAGCTCGACTTCAGTAAGCGCGACCTGTGGCAATACGTCGCCGATGTGTTTCTTTTCTGGTGCCGCCACGGGGTCGACGGCTTCCGCTGCGACGCCGGATACATGATTCCCGTTCCCGTCTGGCAGTATATCGTGGCGCATGTACGCGAGGAGTTTCCGGACACCATATTCCTTCTCGAAGGTCTCGGGGGCAGGCCCGAAACCATGGAAGAACTGCTCGACGTGGCAAACCTGAACTGGGCGTATTCGGAACTCTTTCAGAACTACGACCGGAACCAGATCAGCGCCTACCTGCCCTCCTGCATCCGCGTTTCGCTAAGCAAGGGCGTTCTCGTGCACTACGCCGAAACGCACGACAATGATCGCCTGGCCGCCCGTTCACCCGCCTTCGCGCGGATGCGAACGGCCATTTCCGCGCTCTTTTCCCACAACGGGGCGTTCGGCATCACGAACGGCGTTGAATGGTTCGCCACCGAGAAAGTGGACGTCCATGGGGCCCCTTCCCTGAACTGGGGAAGCAAAGAGAACCAGACCGATCACATCGCCACGTTGAACACCATTCTGGAAACGCACCCGGCGTTCTATCCGGGAACCCGTCTCCGCCTGATCCAGCGAGGCGACCAGAACACTATCGTCCTGGTGCGCGAAAACCCGGCGCAGAAAGCCTCGCTCCTGGTACTCGCCAATTTGAACGACAGCCGGCCGACACATGCGACCTGGGCCGTCGAGGATTTTCCGGCGGGCGGTGGCTCTCTCACCGATTTGATTACGGGAAAGGCGGTGCAGGTCGATACGCACCGCGGACACGCCACCTACGCGCTGGCGCCGGCCGAAGTGCTTTGCCTCACGCCGAATGCTTCCGAGGCACCCGCCCTCGCCTCCGCCCTCTCCACCCGTATGGCACTGCCCGAACACAGTAGGCTGCAGGTCCAGCAAGCCAAAGCACTCGACATCTATACGCACTATCACGGCCTCGAGGACCTTCACGATGTGGACGTAGGACAGCTCGTCGAACGCCTGTTGCGCAATCCGAAGACGTATTGCGCCGAGATGGCGGGATCCCCCCTGGCGCCGGTAACAATCTGGGAGTGGCCGCGGGACTTGAAACGTACCGTCATGGTGCCGCCGGGTCACTTCCTCTGCGCCCGTGCCCCGGACCGGTTTGTCGTGGAGTTAGACGATGGCGAGCAACGCCTCCGCCATGAGACCAGCGTACGGGCCCACGACGGATCGCATTTCGCACTCCTTATGCCGCTCGACTCCACCGGTCAATCGCGCCGGCTCACCCTGGCTTTCGCGGTTCCCGAGGGAGGTACCAGCCGCCGCGCCTCGGCCCCGGTTCTCTTCCTGTCGTCCTGGGACCAGGCACGGGTGCAGACATCCTTCGACCGCAACCAGGTCCACGAACGCGACTCCTACGCGTTGCTCGCCAACGGACGTGGGGCCATGGCCCAGATCCGCGGGGCCTGGGGCGATATCCGCAGTCAGTACGACGCCCTGCTGGCCGGCAACCTGAACGACCAGGTCCCGGTCGACCGGCACATCATGTTCACCCGCTGCCGCGCCTGGGTGGTATGCCGCGGGTATTCCCAGGAGGTCAACACGTCGTGTCTGGAGCGTTTCTTCGTCCGGGGCGATGTTGCCGTCTGGCAATTCCGCATGCCCGCCGGAATGGGAAAGATCATCTTACTGAGCATTCAAATACGAATGCGCGAGGGACAGAACCACGTATCGCTGACCTTTATCCGGGACCATGCAGGCACAGCAACAGAGGTGCTGGCAGATGACACTCCGATCACCGTCATTCTGAGGCCTGATATCGAAGACCGGATGAACCACGGCACGACCAAGGCCTTCACCGGCCCCGAAACCGCGTGGCCTGGCGCCATACACAGCACAGCGCACGGCTTCGAGTTCACGCCCGCCCACGACCGCATACTGCGAATCCACGCGCATCCGGGCACCTTTACCCCGGAACCGGAATGGCGATACATGGTGTCCCATCCTTTTGAAGCCACACGCGGGCTGGATGACCGTTCGGATCTCTTCAGCCCCGGCTACTTCATGCTGACGCTGGCCGGCGGACAGACAGCCATCGTGGAAGCGGAGATCTCAACAGGTGTCGCCCACGACCCGGCGCCGGCACACGATCTCAAGCCGGTCTCCCCTGTCCATAAGACCGTTTCCCTTGAAGACGCCATGCACACGGCCATGCGCCAATTCATTGTCAAGCGGGACGACGGCAAGACCATCATCGCCGGCTACCCCTGGTTCCTGGACTGGGGCCGGGACACGCTGATCTGCCTCCGGGGACTGATCGCGGCGGGGTTCCTCAACGAGGCGCGGAGCATCCTCCGGCAATTCGCTCACTTCGAGGCGCACGGGACGCTGCCCAATATGATCCGGGGAACCGACAGTTCCAACCGGGACACATCGGACGCCCCGCTCTGGTTCTTCGTCGCCTGCGCGGACCTGCTCCGCACCGAAACGCAACATGACTTTCTTGACCATACCTGCGGGGGCCGAACGATACGCCAGGTGCTCTCCTCGATCGCCGTCTCGTACATCGACGGTACACCCAACGGAGTCCGGATGGACCCCGCCAGCGGTTTGATCTTCAGCCCGTCCCACTTCACGTGGATGGACACGAACCATCCTGCCGGCACACCGCGCGAGGGCTATCCGATCGAGATCCAGGCGCTATGGTATGCGGCGCTTCACTTCATGGGAGAGATCGAACCCTCGGGCCGATGGTACGAGCTCGCCGGCCGCGTTCGGGCCTCGATCCAGACCCTGTACACGCGAACGGAAAATGGCGGCCTCGTCGACTGCCTCCATGCCAGGCCCGGGCAGCCCGCCGTCGAGGCGATGGCGGACGATGCGCTCCGCCCGAACCAGCTTCTCGCCATCACGCTGGGCGCCGTCACGGACGCGAACCTATGCGCGTCGATCGTGTCGGCCTGCGAGGAATTGCTGGTTCCGGGCGCCATCCGCAGCCTGGCGGACCGGCCGGTCACGTGCCCGCTGCCCATCGTCCATTCCGGCAAAGGGCTGAACGATCCGCATCATCCCTACTGGGGACAGTACGAAGGCGACGAAGATACGCGCCGCAAGCCGTCCTACCACAACGGCACCGCCTGGACGTGGCTTTTCCCCTCCTACGCCGAAGCCTTGGTCAAGACTTACGGCGCCGGCGCCCGTGACGCAGCGCTGTCCCTTCTCGCCAGCAGCACCGAGCTCATCAACGAAGCGTGCGTCGGCCAGGTCCCCGAGATCCTTGACGGGGATACGCCGCACCGGCAGCGGGGGTGCGGAGCACAGGCCTGGGGCGCCACGGAATTGTATCGAGTGCTTGCAATCCTCTCCCGCATGTCGTAACTTTTCCCCTAGCATTGTGGTGGTTACCTTCGGCTCCCCACATAACAGTGCCTGCCAGAGCATGCCAAGTTTCCGGCATACTACGCCGGGTAGCCGAATATCATAAATAGATAGGGAGGTCAGTATGGCACGTACAGCAAGCACAGGTAAGAAATCGGTAAAATTCCAGGTGAAGGCAGACTCCGGCAAAGCCGTCTTTGTGGCTGGGTCGTTTAATAGCTGGAACGGCGAAGAGAGCAAGCTCAAGGAAAAGGCAAAGACGGGAGTCTATTCCATCTCGCTCAAGCTCGACAAGGGCCGCCACGAGTACAAGTTCATTATCGACGGCGTCTGGTGTGTGGATCCGGAATGCGCAGAGTGGGTCCCCAACAACCATGGATCGCTGAACAGCGTTGTCACGGTTGACTGACCCGGAACCCTGTTGGCCGATTCCGGGTGTACGTCGCGATAGAAAGGATACTCCAGCACGGAACGCATGAAGAAGATACAGCTATTCAACGTCGCACCGGCGATTCCGGAACCCCTGCGGTTCCTGGAGACGCTCTCCAGGAATCTCTGGTGGTGCTGGAACGCAGATGCCATTGAATTGTTCCGCCGCATCCACCCGCAGCTATGGAAGGAAACCGGGTCCAATCCCCAGGACTTCCTCAGCCGGGTACCCCAGAAGCGATTTGAAGTGCTGGCCTCGGACGAGGGCTTCCTCAGCCACGAGCAGGAAGTACAGGAACGCTTCGACGCCGAGGTTATTCATAAAGGCAGCGGTCATCTTCCCCAACCCTCGGCGTGCATCGCGTATTTCTCGCTGGAGTTCGGCATTCATGAGAGTGTCAGGCTCTACTCCGGCGGTTTGGGGGTTCTAGCCGGCGATCACCTTAAAGCCGCGTCGGATCTCGGTCTGCCACTGGTCGGCGTGGGCTTGCTCTACCGGCAGGGCTACTTCCAGCAGTATCTGAACAACGAAGGCTGGCAGCAGGAAGCCTACCCTGACAATGAAGTCCATCGGCTTCCCCTTCACCGGGCGCTCGACGCGTCGGGGCAACCCATCCAGGTGGCCCTGCCATTGCCCGACCGAGTGATCAAAGCCGCCGTGTGGCAGCTCGACGTCGGCCGGATTCCTTTGTATCTGTTGGATACCAACATCGCCGAGAATCCGCCTGAACTCCAGAAGGTGACCGCTCTCCTGTACGGCGGCGACCGTCTCATGCGTCTAAGGCAGGAAATCGTGCTGGGCATCGGCGGCTTCCGCGCGCTGGTGGCCCTGGGCTACGAGCCCGTGGTCGGCCACATCAACGAGGGGCACGCCGCGTTCATGGCGCTGGCCCGAATTTCCCATCTCATGAAGACGCGTGGACTCGACCTCGATACCGTTCTGGAAATCGTGCCCCGCACCAGCGTCTTCACCACGCACACGCCCGTGCCCGCTGGAAACGAAGCGTTTCCGGTCGACCTACTCCGCCCGCATCTTGAGGCCCTGAGGTCCGAACTCGGCATTTCTCCTGATCAAATCATCGCCTGGGGCCAGGCGTCCAACCACTCCAATCCCCACGAGTTGTCCATGACCATCATGGGCCTGCGGATGGCCCACCGAAGCAACGGAGTCAGCATGCTGCACGGGACGGTCGAACGGCGCATGTGGGCTCATCTTTGGCCGGGTCGATCGGAGGACGAGGTGCCCATTCGCCATGTCACCAACGGTATTCACGTTCCGTCGTGGCTCGCCACCGACAACGCCGTGCTGTTTGACCGCTATCTGGGTCCCGAATGGCGGCACGGCGAAGCCGACACCGCCGCCCTGGCGGGTATCCTGCAGATCCCCGACGAGGAGCTGTGGCGTGCCCATGAACTGGGCAGGGCTCGGCTCGTGCGAATCGCCCGGGAACTGTGCGAGAAACAACTCAGTGTTCGTAACGCCACGCGCGCCGAGATCACCCAGGCCAAGTCGGTCTTCGACTACGACGTCCTGACCATCGGCTTTGCGAGACGATTTGCGACCTACAAGCGGGCCACGCTTATTCTGAGGGACCTGGAGCGCTTCGAGGCAATGCTGCGGAACGAGGATCGACCGGTTCAATTCGTGTTTGCCGGAAAAGCGCATCCGGCGGATGACGCCGGCAAGGATCTCATTCGTCAACTGGTTCGTTTCGGGCAGAAGACGAACGTCCGGCGCCGCGTTGTTTTCCTGGAGAACTACGACATCCGAACCGCACGTTACCTGGTTCAAGGCGTAGACGTGTGGCTGAACACCCCGCGGCGCCCGCTGGAAGCCAGCGGGACCTCCGGCATGAAAGTGGCGGTGAACGGCGGTCTACACGCCAGCATCCTCGACGGTTGGTGGGTCGAAGGGTACGCCAAGGATTGCGGCTATGCGATTGGCCATGGCGAAGAGTACAACGATCCCGAATACCAGGATACGGTCGAATCCCAGGCCCTCTACAACCTGCTGGAGAACGACATCATCCCCTGCTTCTACGATCGGCCTTCGTCGGATGTGCCGACCCGCTGGGTCGCCATGATGAAGGCATCCATACGGATGGCCTTGGGATTCTTCACCAGCCATCGCATGCTGACGGAGTACAACGACTACGCCTACAAACCGGCGCGGGAAATCTACGAACGCCTCACATCCAACAACGCCGAACAGGCCAAAGCGCTTTTGCGCCAGCACCGCAGGCTCGAATCGCTGTGGCACAAGGTCCGGATCGTTCTCCCCACGGCGGACAAGGATTTGTCGAACCTGCACGTGGGAGACCGGTTCAAGGTGATGACCACGGTGCACCTGGGAGACCTGCGGCCCGACGAGGTGGACGTCCATGTGTACTATGGGACCGTCAACCCAGAGAACCAGATCGTCGATAGCCAGGTGGAGACCATGTCCATGGCCGAGGATAAGGGGAATGGAACGCACGTCTACACCCAGGATGTGACCTGCCAGGCCACCGGTCGTTACGGGTTCACGACACGCGTCATACCCAAGGGTCCGGAGTGGAGAGAGACCATGCCGGGATTCATCACCTGGGCCGATGGCGCGGTATCATGACACAAAAGGCACAACAGGAAGCGGTCCGGAAGCCGCGCATACTTGTTGTTACCCCCGAAATCACCTACTTGCCCACGGGCATGGGCAACATGGCTAATCACCTCACGGCCAAGGCGGGAGGCATGGCGGATGTCTCCGCTTCGCTGGTGTCGGCCCTCTTCGAACTGGGCGCCGATGTCCACGTGGCCCTGCCCCACTATCGCCGCATGTTCCACATCGAGGTCGGTAACCTCATCAGCGATGAACTTCGCGTCTACAAGAGCAAGCTGCCCGACACGCGCATTCACCTGGCGGAAGATCGGGTCTTCTACTATCGCGATGCCGTGTACGGCGACTATCAGGGCGACACCAAGCTGGCGCTCGCCTTCCAGCGGGAAGTCATCAACAACATCATCCCCGTGGTGAAACCCGACCTGATCCACTGCAATGACTGGATGACGGGGCTGATTCCGCCTTTCGCGCGCCGCCTGAACATTCCCTGCCTTTTCACGGTCCACAACATCCACACCCACCAGGTGTCCCTCGCCGCGATTGAAGACAACGGCATCGATGCCGCGGAGTTCTGGCGTTACCTCTACTACATGCGCCCCCCTCACAACTACGAGGAATCGCGCGCCACCAATTCCGTCGACCTGATGACCAGCGGCCTTTTTTCGGCGCATTTCATTAACACTGTCAGTCCCACGTTTCTGAAGGAAATCTGCGAGGGGCGGCACGATTTCCTTCCGCCCCAGATCCGGCACGAGATCACCCAGAAGAAGCGCGCGGAATGTGCCGTGGGGATCCTGAACGCGCCCGATCCCGGGTTCAATCCGGCCATCGACCGGCTGATTCCCTATGCGTTCACACCCGAAACCCACGCGGACGCCAAGCGTCGGAACAAACGAATCCTGCAGGCGCAACTGGGTCTCAACGTGGACGAGAACGTCCCGCTTTTCTACTGGCCCTCACGCCTCGATCCCGTTCAAAAAGGCTGCCAGTTGCTGGCCGGCATTCTTTACGACATGGTCTCGTCGCATTGGGAGGAGGGGCTTCAGATTGCCATCGTCGCCAACGGGACCTTCCAGAAAGTCTTCCACGAGATCGCCGATTTCCACCGCTTCCGCAAACGCGTGGCCGTCTGCGACTTCAACGAAGAGCTGTCTCACCTGGCGTATGCCGCCTCGGATTTCGTCCTCATTCCCTCGCTCTTCGAACCCTGCGGCCTGCCGCAGATGATCAGCACCCTCTACGGCTCGCTGCCCGTCGCCCACGATACCGGCGGGCTTCACGACACCGTGTTCCCTCTCGACGTGCCCAACAACACGGGCAACGGGTTCCGGTTCGAGGTTTACGACAGCCCGGGTCTGCAGTGGGCCATGGAGCAGGCGATAGCGTTCCATCAGTTGCCAGGCGACGTCAAGTCAGCCCAGATCAGCCGTATCATGAGGGAAGGCTTGGTCAAGTTCAACCATGCCGTGACCGCGAAGAGCTACATCGACATCTATGAAAGCATGCTTAAACGGCCGCTTGTTAATCCGTTCTGACGCCGCGTGGAGGACCGTATCGTGATTCGGAAGCCCTACCCCCTGATCCCGGTCGACCACGACCCCTACCTATCCCCGTACCTCGACATTCTCCGCCGCCGGCAGGACCACGCCCATCGCACCGAGCGCCGCCTCACGGCCGACAAGATGTCCTTGTGCGATTTCGCCAACGGCCATGAGTATTTCGGCCTCCACCGAAATGAAGGCGGCTGGGTATTCCGGGAATGGGCCCCGAACGCAACCACCATCTTCCTGGTCGGCACATTCTCCGACTGGCGTGAGTCCGACGATTACGAACTGGAGCGCCTCGATGCCCAGGGCACCTGGCAGATCCAATTGGCGCCGGACAACCTCCGCCACGGGGATCTCTTTCATCTGCGGATGCATTGGACCGGCGGCAACGGGGATCGCATCCCGGCGTATGCGCGCCGGGTGGTGCAGGACGATCACACCAAGATCTTCAATGCCCAAGTCTGGGCGCCCTCCGAGCCCTATGCCTGGCGGCATGAGCGAAAGCTCGAAGGATTTCACGCCCCGCTGATTTACGAGACTCACGTCGGCATGGCGCAGGAGAGGGAAGGCGTCGGAACGTACGATGAATTTCGAAAGAACACCCTCCCCCGAATCGTGGACGCCGGCTACAACACCATCCAGCTCATGGCCGTCATGGAGCATCCCTACTACGGATCGTTCGGATACCATGTCTCGAGCTTCTTCGCGGCATCATCCCGCTTTGGGACCCCGGAGGAATTCAAGCGCTTGGTTGACGATGCCCACGAAGCCGGCCTGGCCGTCATCATGGACCTCGTGCACTCACACTCGGTCAACAACGAGGTCGAGGGGCTGTCCCGCTTCGACGGCACGACATATCAGTACTTCCACGAAGGCGACCGCGGGCACCATGTGGCGTGGGATTCGCGCTGTTTCAACTACGGCAAGCCCGAAGTCCTCCATTTCCTGCTCTCCAACTGCAGATTCTGGCTCGATGAATACCGCGTGGATGGCTTCCGGTTCGACGGTGTCACTAGCATGCTGTATCTCCACCACGGGCTTGGACCCGCTTTTGACCACTATGACCGCTACTTCGATGGGTCCATCGACGAGGATGCCATGGCCTATCTCCACCTCGCCAATAAGCTCATCCACACCTTGCGGCACGATGCCATCACCATTGCGGAGGATGTGAGCGGCATGCCAGGCCTGGCCGCCCCGATCCAGGAGGGCGGCTGCGGGTTCGATTATCGGCTGGCCATGGGCGTGCCGGACCGCTGGTTCAAACTCGTGCGCGACGTGCGGGACGAGGACTGGTCCGTGACCCAGCTGTGGCACGAGCTCACCAACCGGCGACAGGACGAACGAACGCTCAGCTACGCCGAATGCCACGATCAGTCCATTGTCGGAGGAAAGACGCTCATCTTCCATTTGATTGATAAGGACATGTACACGCATATGCGCGTCTCCGACGTTAACCTGCTGATCGATCGCGGCATGGCCCTGCACAAGATGATCCGCCTTGCCACCATCGCCACGGCGTCGGACGGCTACCTCAACTTCATGGGTAACGAGTTTGGGCACCCTGAGTGGGTGGATTTCCCGCGTGACGGGAACAACTGGTCCTATCGCTATGCCCGTCGACAGTGGCATCTCCGGGATGACCCGGGGCTCAAGTACCACTTCCTGGCAGACTTCGATCAGGCCATGACCCATCTCGTAGACGAGGCAGGCATCGTGGGAACCTGCCTGCCCCGGCGATTGATGCTGCGCGACGATGACAAAGTGATGGTCTTCGAACGGGGCGGGCTGTTCTTCGTCTTCAACTTCCATCCTTCACGGTCGCTGGCGGATTACCCCATCGAACTATTGCCCGGCGAGTACCTGCTGGTAATGAATTCCGACGAGTCACGATTTGGCGGACAAGGTCGGATCAAAGGCGGCCAGCACTACTTTGCCAGCTCCCAGGTTGAGAACAACATCATGCACTATCGGATCCGGGTCTATCTTCCGTGCCGGACCGCCATCGTCCTTCGCCCCGTGAAGGCGCCCTCCGGCAGACGGTCCAAGCGGTAAAGCCTATCAGAAGGGATTGGTTGTGGCCAGGATCCTGCTTTTCTACATGATCCGAAACAGCGGACACCACACGGCGGCACGGGCCGTCGAACAGGCGGCTCGCATCCTCGACCCGCGCGTAGAGACGCTGTGCATGGACCCTCTCGAGTATATGCATCCCCGCCTCAATGCCGCCATCATGACCAACATCATGTTCATTCTGAAACGAACCCCGGAACTGTGGGACGCCATCTACGACAGCGAGACGCTGGAGAAGGTGATGCACTTGTTCAAGGGTACCACTCATCACGGCACCGAATCCCTCGTGCAGACCATCGAAACGTTCCGTCCCGACGCCGTCGTTTGCACCCAGGCCTATCCATTGGGCCTCATCTGCCAAATGAAGAAACGGTGCGGCTACCACTTCCCTGTCTTTGGTGTTGTCACCGACTTCCGGGTTCACCGCTTCTGGGCGAACGGCAACGGTGTCACCTACATTGTCCCGGATTCGAATGGGGCCAAGAAGCTGATCTCCCTCGGTATCCGCCGGGAACACATACGCGACTACGGGATACCGGTGGCCCAGGAATTCGCCGCCCATTCTCCGCACGCCCCTGCCAAGCATGGCCGTCCGCGCGTCCTCGTCATGGGCGGAAGCCGCGGTATGGGGCCCGGATACGGTACCATCAAAGCGCTCGACCACAGCCCGGAGGACTTCACCATCGACATCGTCACGGGAACGAACAGGGCGCTGGGCAATCGGCTTGCCGCCAATCGGCATGACTTCCGCCATCCCATCCGGCTGAGAGGGCTCGTCAAGCACATGGCGCCGCTGATGCACAGGGCGCAGCTTCTTATCGGCAAGGCAGGCGGGCTGACCTGTGCCGAAGCCATGAGTGCAGGCCTTCCTCTGCTGATTGTTCATCCCCTGCCCGGCCAGGAATGGGGAAACACGGAGGAGATGGTGGCCCATGGCGCCGCATTGCATATCCCGCACGACAGGGATGTGCCAGCCATTGTTACCATGCTGTTGGAGAACCCCGAGATACGAGTCATGATGAGGCAGCGTGCCATTGCCCTCGCCAACCCTTCCTCCTCGCTTCAGGTGGCCGAAGAGGTGCTGAATCAGGCCAACCACCGCCATTGAAGGGTTTGCCAAAAGATTAGTGCCAAAAGATTAGTTGCAGCCCCGTCCCTAATCCCCTAGCATCCGTCCCGACATTCATTGCGAGGCTGTAGCTCAACTGGACAGAGCATCTGACTACGGATCAGAAGGTTGGGGGTTCAACTCCCTCCAGCCTCGCCACGAATCACGTTGATTTAGTACGGGAGCCCCGGTACACTTCCGTAAGTTCGTTCAAAAATACGATTGCGGGGTGGAGCAGCCTGGTAGCTCGTCAGGCTCATAACCTGAAGGTCGCTGGTTCAAATCCAGCCCCCGCTACCAATTTAGGGGCCGGAACCAACGTTCCGGCCCTTTGTTTCAGTGGCGGGCTGCGTGTCAACTTCGTGCGGATCTCCGCCTCTTCGCGGCTATTCTTCGCAGTCGCCCTTTCTTCTCCACCTCTTCGTATACTCTGTGGCTCGTTCTGAGACGAAGGCCGCATCACGGCGCCTGTGAAGCCCCTGCGTGAAACGGGTCTTCGCCTACTCGCCGTACTTTGATGGCCATATCTCGCTCGAGCGCCGGTAGTCTGATGATCAACGTATTTTCGGTATTCGTTTCCAGCCAGCGTTTGACCGACGTGTCGCCCCATGTCTCCCACAGGGATACGTCGTATAGGCCGTTCGTCATCTGCCGCAGCGGCAGTGTCGCCCCTTCCACCTGGCTGAAACGAGCCGGGGTCTCCTCGGACATGGGATCGAAGTCTTTGACGACAAAACCGTCGCGCCCCGCTCCCTTCTGATAGCGGTTCGACGTCAAGAAGCGCGGATAAGGACGAATCCAGGCATAGGCATGGTCGTCGGCTTTGCGCACAAAGGCCTCCAAGCCCTGACCTGCGGTCAGGGACACAACGGGAAACCGGTAGTCAATGCCCTTCTGGGCGGGTTTCGAGAGCAACTTCCTCAAGTCAGGGACACAACGGGAAACCGGTAGTCAATGCCCCGCAAGTCTTCGCCCTGCATGTAGCGGCTCAGACTTGCATAGTAACGGCCAAGACCCTTCTCCAGCACCAGGTTCCACCACCAGGCCATCGGCGTGGCCGACATCGGCAGCATCCACCCCGCCCACAGCCCATCATGGATATCGGTGGTCACCAGTTTCATGGGGCCACAGTCATACCGGCCTCCATATTCCTCCACCAGCCGCGGTTTGCGATAGGACGCCATGTAATTCCCCGACGCACGAAGCGTACCCATCGGGTCACCGGTCCAATCGTAGGCGGCAAGCTGGACATACTCAATTTCCGGCATGTTCCAGATCACCGGATCACCGGCAGGCGAAGCGAATTCCGTCGAGATGGGATGCTTGCCGCTGTCGGCTTCGCGCAGCGAAGGAATCATCTTCTCATGCCAACTGCGCAGAAGCCTTGTCCTGCGTGAGAAGACCATGTCCCCCTCAATCCACATCGTCCACCCGAACAACGACGGATTGGCCCCGTAGCGCGCGCCGATGTATCGGTATCGATCACGAAAGTACTTCAGCCCTTCGCGGTTACCGGCCAGGTCGCGAATCGATTTCAAGGGGCCGCCCAGGGCCGCATTGTAGGGGTTCTCCGCCCATTGGATGTCGTATTCGGAGGTGAAGGGACCATGGGACTGAAGCGCCACCTCAATGAGCATCCCCCTATCCCCGGCGCGCTCCAGAAGGTAGTCAAGTCGCCACGCATTCTGGAGATTGTACTGTCCCAGCCCATGATAGCCGGGCACATCCTTGTTCCACTCGAGAGCGCCGAACCACGGCGCCATCCACACGCGGGCGAGATTCATTTTCGCCCCTGACATACGGCGGAGATACTCTTCCATCGCATAGGTTCCTTCGCTATCACGGGGAACCTTAAAATCGCGATCCGCCGGCTGGCGGTCGTCCGACGGGGATCTGAGATTCAGCGCCAGCGGATACAGAAACTCGCCGTTCTCGAATGCAAAGTAGCGAGGATCGCGGGTGTCGACACGAACGAATCCGCGGCCTTTCCCGGCAATCACTTGCCATTGGCGCGGCTCCGTCGCCACGTGGGAGCCATCCCTATCCTTCCCCTGTAGGTTCCACGTATAAAGCCCGGTCAGTGACGGTGTGTACCGAACCGCCCAATAGGGCCGCCCACAGGCCAGAAGGCGTTCCACCCCGTCCGCCTGACGTTCACGCCGGTAGTCCTGCGCGTAGAACGCCGGCACCGTCACGGTTCCGGCGCCGGGGGTCTGGATCACCGCCGACAGGTCGATTTCGGCGGGGTCAAAGGGATTTGCATACTCGCGGGAGAGCTCGAACCGGATCTCCTCCATGCGGCGCTGCTCAGACTGCGTCGGGGTGTGCAGGACGGTGATGGCGAGGTCGGGGGACGCACCCGCCTCCAGGCTCATTCGAAGAATCCGCGCCCCCTTGATTGCCGGCCCATCCTGAAAGAGACGTACCCCGACGCTGCGGACCCGCCGCAGG
>Ga0172375_10003515_pt1 | contig 23728 bp, 29 predicted proteins | sample LakKiv1m_FD_114537 | JGI IMG/M metagenome (GOLD analysis project Ga0172375, IMG submission 114537) | Freshwater microbial communities from Kabuno Bay, South-Kivu, Congo - kab_092012_11.1m | ecosystem: Environmental > Aquatic > Freshwater > Lake | place: Democratic Republic of the Congo... | reverse complement strand
TCCGGCCGCTGCCGCCGCTCCTGCTGCTGCACACCACGAAGCAAAGAAAGAAGAGAAACCTAAAGAAGACGAGAAGAAAAACGAAGCTGCTGCTGCCGCTGGCCTAAGTGCTTTGTTCGGATAAAACTCTTCTTTTAATTTATTTTTTATAATTAAATTAATTGCCCACACTATAAAAACGGGCTTGAAACTGACGAACGCGTGAAGATATATGGACGAGAATAACCAAAACATTGAAGAATTAAGACAAGAATTCTTACAGAAGAAAAAAGAAGTTTCTACTCTCCGTCCCCAATTAAATTCTCTCGGCAACCAAAAAGAAGATAGTTTCCGCGAACTGCGTTCCGCTCGAGACAAAATCAAATTTAGAGCTTCTAAGATCCAAGAGCTAAAGAAAGAACGCGATGACTTGACTAAACAGGTCAAGGGGTTCAAAGAAGAACGTGAAAAACTCAATTTAGAAGTCAAAGAGAAATCTGAAGAAAGAAAAGAAATCGGTCAGAAGAAAAAAGAACTTCTTGATAAACTCAATATTAAAGAAGATCCGGCAAAGATTAAACACCTTATCCAATCTTTGGAAAGCAAGATTGAAACGGAAGTTATGCCTTTCACTAAAGAGCAGCAACTGAACAAAAAGATCAAAGAGTTGAAAGCTCAGTTAAAAGAACTAGATAAATTAGGTGAAGTGTGGAAAGAGATCAATGTTTCTTCTTCCGGACTATCTGAAGTCCGTCAGAAAGCAGAAGATTCTCACCATAATGTCCAATCTCTGGCTAAGCAATCTCAAGAGAAGCACGAAGAGATCAACCGTCTGTATGAAGAGTTAAAGGAATTACGCAGTCAGGAACAGCCTCTTGCAGAAAAATACTTGAAAGAAAAAAAAGAGTTTGAAGAGATCAAGAAGAAGGTAGATGAGTTGCAGGCAAGAATTTCCGAGCTGAGCAAACTGCTAAACGAGGAAGACGAGAAAGATTTCAAGAGCAAAGTGCAAGAGAAGACGGCGGAAGTTAAAGAGAAGTTAAAGAACAGGAAGAAGTTAAGCACAGAAGACATCCTTGCTTTTCAAGCATCTAAAGATTAAGTTTTCTTTTAATCTAAATCTAACAACTTAAAACGATCATTCTTAGGGCCGTTAACTAAATCTCTTTCTGTATTCTCTGCAAGATTTTCTTGTCCAGTAGTTTCATCCAGATCTAAAATATGAGATATATCTCTCGGAATAGGGGACGTATTCCGCGACCTTTCACCTACCATCTCTTCCAGAATTGGGACTTTCTCTTCATCAGAATGCAATAAAGGATTATCGTCATCTAATAATGCTCGAACTTCTTTAGAAGGATAACAAGCACAAAGAACCCCTATTAAATTATCCCAAGCCGAGCTGGGAGGATGTTCTTTTTTAAGCTGCATTAAAAAATCCACTGCCCATCTGACCTGATCTTCGTAACCATATCGTGCTGCTCTTTGCCAGACTAATGCTTGACCTTCTATGGCGTCAGGGATAAAGCCTAAACAGTATCTCTTATCCTTAGGATCATAATAATAAACGCCTACTCCTTCCAGGGAAGTTATCCTCGGTCGGATAACATCCACATAATTAAATCTAAGCTTCAAAGATAGTTCTCCAAAAAGATTACGCTGAGATAATAAAGAATGTATCACTTGAGGATTTGCTTCTATCCCGAAGAGACCTTGTATAAAGAATTCATAATTACGGTTAAACTTAAGGGCTGATTTAAACCTTTGAAGGAAGGTTTCTTCTTTTTTTTTAGCTATGTAGTTAAAACTAAAATCTCTTACTTCAGAAAAACCCAACTTACTGGTATAATGTGAGAATCTAATTTGATAGGTATACCTCCCCTTAGGTAAGGATAGTTCGTCTAACAAAATTGTAGTTCCAGTCAAGAAATAAGAAGGTTTTTTTCTTTCCGAGAAAGAGTTCTCCCCGCTTCTTCGAACAAGTTCTTGAACTTCATCCACTCCAAAAGCTGGTTCTCTAAACCCTTGGTAGAGGTTAGGAAAAGTAGCTAACCGTTGTCCGGCATGTTCACTAAACTCTAACCACTCTTCCTGACTTCTTTCCTTAATCCCTTGGTAGCAAAGCAGACAATAATCAGACATTATCTTATGAAAAAGGAGAGGGAATTATAAGTATTATTCTCTTCTAGTATCTATTAAAAAAAGTAAGATTTAAGAATGTCTTAAGAATACTTTCTTTCATGATAGAAAGGATAGATGTAGTTGACGAACAAGACCGAGTTATCAAAAGTGTCTCCAGAAAGATAGCTCACCAGAAAGAGTTACGTCACCGCCGTTCTGCCGTACTTATCTTTAAAGATGATTCTTTCCGTCAAACCCTGCTTCAGAAGAGAAGCAGGAGTAAAGATATCTGTCCCGGTAAATGGGCTCACTTGGAAGGACATCTTCTATCCGGGGAGAATTATCTTCAGGGAGCTAAACGCGAGATCGAGGAAGAGATGTTTCGAGGGAAGAAAATTAAACTACCTCATAAATTAGAACGTCTGTTTAAGATAAAGTGTAGTTTGGACCAAGATAAGGTATTTATCACCGTTTATCGGACGATACTGCCCGGACCGTTCCTGCTCCAGAAAGAAGAAGTTTCACGGTATAAGTTTATCGACATCAAAGAGCTTATAAAAGAGATGAGATCCCATCCGCGTAAGTATACCGAAACCGGGCGCTTGTTGTTCAACCATTACGCCGAGGCATTTCTGCATGGCAAACGAAAACATTGATATTGTAGACGAAAATGATAACTTCATCGGACAGGATACTAAAGTTAATGCTCATTCTTTAGGAAAATGGCATCGGAGTTCTGCATTCTTAATATTCAAAGACGAAAGTTGGAGAGAAATACTGATCATTAAAAGAGCAGGAAACCACCTTCTGGCTATTCCCGCAGGTCATCTGCAAGCGGGAGAGACTTATCTCCATGGAGGACTACGAGAACTGCACGAAGAGATGTTAGTGGACAGATGGTTGCCAGATGTAAATATTACCGGATTATTTCGCTGGAAAACTAAAGAAAGTAAAGAGTTTATTTTAATATATCGCATCGCGTACTCCGGCCCCTTCCAGAGTAATGAGGAGATCGAATCATATCAGTTTCTCCCGATTAGGGAATTGTTAAAAGAAATCAAAGAACATCCGGAACGGTATGATGCTAACTTTAGAGACATTATGGAAGAATATGTAAGAAAGGGTTATCTTAGAAACTAGATTATTTTATCTTATTCATCCGTTCTACCAAAATTTCAAACTGCACGTTGCTAAGATGATCAACCCTTTTGTTCAACAATTCTTTGTACAAAAATAGCGAATCCAACACTTCTTTAGCCTGTTTCTTAGTAAGATCCTTAACCCGCATAATCGAGTACATCAAAGCATTCTTAAGTTTCTTATCGTTCTGCATCATTAGCTCTTGCAAAATTTTTTCCGGCTTAGATAAAGGAGTGGTTCGCTTTTCCAACTTAATCAGCATAGAGTCAACTCGGGGTTTAGGAGAGAAACATTCTCGGGGCACCCATTCTAGCTGTTGAACTTTAAAGAAAAGGCTGGCCACGACGGCCCATTTACTTTTCCCCACCAACAGTTCAGCAAACTTCTCTCCCACTAGAAATATGGCTGTTTCAAATCTTAATTTAATTAATTTCTTTAGTAAAGGTTCAGAGATAGAATAAGGAATGTTGGCGACAATCTTGTTAAAAGGCTGATACTCAATCAATTCTAAAGCATTTCCAAAGATAACTTCAACATTATCTGAAAGATCACTTAACTCCTCTTTCAAGGAAGAATCCAATTCTATCGCAATAACTTTCTTACACTTCTTAGCCAACTCTCGAGTAAGAATTCCTTTCCCCGGACCTATTTCTAGCACTACATCTGTTTTCTTAAGTTGTGCAGCTTTGAGTGAAGCTTCAATTACTTTAGGATCTTGTAGAAAGTGCTGATCTAGTTTTACTTCGGGCATAAGGGCTAGATTATGTGTGAAGTTAAAAACATTTCCAAAGAATAGTTAGTCTCTACAGTTAAGGTTTGATTATACTAAGATCAACATTTGGCCAATCGCTTCTTTTAGTTCTCCTCGACAATTCTGTAATCCTTCAATCATAGAAGTGGTCCATTGTCCATTGAACTTTCCTTTAGAATAGAAGCATTCCATTGTTTTTCTTTCTATCATTCTTTTTATGAGGGGGTCCTCTTTATCGCTTAGTTTAACTATTTCTTTGGTTAGGACGCAACTAGAATTAACAGAATAACTAATTGTACCAACATCGATTGTTTCTTGATAAGTAGTGGCGTTGCACTGGTTTGCCTGAATGATGAAACAGTTCATATCTTCGCAACTAGAACCACGGAATGCAGAAACTATGAATGAAATCATTAAAATCAGGGCCAAGATAAATCCAATAATCCCTAAAACAAACCCTGCAAATGCCAATCCTCTTCCCGAATTAAGACCCTTGTTAATATTAATCAGAGCTAGTACCCCAAACAAAATCGCAAGTATCACCAATATCCATCCAAAAAAAGGAATCCATCCTAGTAAGACTGAAAAAATACCTAGCACCAGTGAAGCGATAGCTAATCCAGAAGTTTTCTTATTCTTATTTTCAGGATGATGTGTTAACAGCCCAAGAATACCGCCTGACAAAAAAGACCTGGTTTTTTCATTCATTTTTTTTATCCCCTACAGGTGAGATACTTAAATCATTCCTTATATTGGTCAGCTGATCAGAGATAGAGAAAGCTCGAGATATCTTTTCAATATCTGCTGCTGCACCCTTCATTCTATCAGTAACCGGTTGTATTAAACCATTTAGATTATCTTGTAACCCTTTTAGTAGAGGTGATGTTTCCACGGTGGGAAGAGTGATAACCTTTTCTTTCGGGTTCATCTCTTGTAATAACTGAGCCCTGATGGCCGGATTACTGACAGCGTTCATTAATTGTTGATATTTAAACGGATTTTTACTTTTTGCAGCTACCAATGCGTCTCTATAATAGTCGTAAGACTGCTGGTTATCCCCTTCCCATTTGGATAAGGTTCCCATTTGCCATAATGCATCTACGTTATAATTATCATTATCTAAAACATTATTCTGCAGATCAGCCTTTAATTTCTGTAGTTTAGTTTGATAATCATTCTTTTTTAGTTCTAGATCTGAATCAGAAGCTCCGGAATTAAGAGCATCTTGATAATCACTCTTAGCATTTACCACATCTATCCCTTGCGACCTAGTTTGATCAAAGTTCTGTTCTGCTCGGGTCTGTGCGGGGTCGATAAATTGTGGCGTGTGCTCCCCGAAAACCTTGTCCATAGCATCAGAATAATATTTTTGTAGTTCACTCATCTCTTCTTGATGGTCAGCCGCTACGGATACTTCAACTGAATATTCCGAGTCTGAGGAGGGTGGTGGAACTAACTGAGTAGCTGGAACAAGAGTGGAAGTAGTTGATTCAGTAGAAGAAGTTGCAGTTTGTTCTGTAGAAGTATAATCTGTTAGTGTTTCTTCGCTAGAAAGTTTACTATTCTTTAAAAGATCTTTTATTTGATTTAAAGCCTCCTGTTGAGCTTGAAATGAAGTCATAAAATGAGTATATGATCCAATATTTATCTGTCGTTGAATACTATTACGGCATTGGCAACCTTCTGAGTTAGGTTTACTCTGCCAGCATTGATCACAATTTGCTAACTGTGATCCTAAACTATTAGCATCGGTTTGGGCAGCAGTATATTCTTCAGAAGAAAGCTTATCAGCATCATCTCGTATTTTTGATGCTTGTTGATATACTTCAGAAGAATACTTACCTGCAGCAGAACTTACTTCATCAGATACTAGCTGTTTGAGTTTATCTACATCAGAAATCAACTTATTGCCATCAATCCTTTGCTGATCAAGATCTTCACTTGAGAAGTCTCCAGTTGATTTGAGTAGATTATCGTCACCTAAAGTTTCTTCTGTTTTAGTAGGAGGATTCTCGTCAAGGTATGCTTGATCTATTGCTGTTTGCAATTGGTCGCACTGAGCTTGAGTTATCCCGACAGTTCCCCATCGACAGTACCTCTCCCATGCGGCATATAACTCATCGTATGTTCCTGAAGTGGGAAGTGTATGTGTGGAGGAAATCTTCCCAACATTTACCGTTCCGGCATTATAATTGGGGTCGGGGATGCAACTCCCATCAAAATTGGGCATTTGTCCGGTTGGGCAAGCACTACTCAAGCAGATAAAACAAAGCAGAAGTGTTCCTAAGGTAATTATCAACCTCTTTTTCATAACCTTAAGTAATATTTCAAAGTTTAAATATCTTTTTATACTCAGTCTAACTTATAAGCACAGTAAATTATATATATCTCAAAAGTATATCCTTCTGAAGAGGTGTGTAGTTTGGATATAGATAAGTTAAAAGCAAAAGAAGTTAAGATTAAGAGATCAGTTGGCGCAGAATCAAAGAAAGTACTGAAATATGCAGGATTCTTTCAAAAGTATTTTCTTAAATATTTCTTGATCTCTCTGGGTACTTTAATAGCATTAATTTTATTATTTTATGGTTAACGGGGGTGTTTTCCTTTTGTGGTGATATTTATTGCGCGGAAAAAGAGTGTAATAGTGGATGTAAAGATTGTGATCCAAGTAGTTGCGTAGACCAAACTTGTCAGCCACAAGTGAAAGAAGACTGTAATAATTCTCCAGATTGTGTTTGTGATATAAATGAAGTATGTGGAGTGGGAAGGAGTAATAGTAAAAGTAATGGCTGTTATGCTATGACTTGTGGGGACAGTTTCTGCGATGCGAAAGGAGAGAATAAGAATAATTGTTGTTTAGACTGTGGTTGTGAACCAGGATATTCTTGTAATCAACAGAAAAATGAATGTCAATTTCAGATTCCAGAACTTGGTTTAACCGTTAACTCTCTTCTGATGAGAGTTTCCGCTAGTTCGTTATATTCTAATCGAGAGTTAATTGACGATAATGGAAAAAAGCACCCATTATTATCTTTAAAAATATCCAATAGTGGGATAAATTTAGCTAAAGGAGTAAGATTGTCTCTAAACATTGGACAATATACTGAAAAACAAGAAGAGGACTTGGGAGATATTGTCCCCCAAAGCAGTAAAGATTACGAGTGGTATCCCACTTCTACCGAGAATATGCTTAATATTAAGGATGATACCAGCGCGTTAATTAATGTGGTAGCTAGTTTTCAAGATGAACATGGACATAAATATACCTCTACTAAAAGTATTCCCTTAACTATCGTAGGGAGAAATAATTGGGGAGCTTATTCTTCGGTTTCTCAGTTTGTGACTCCCATTGAAGGAGTAGTGAGAATGGCGGTTTCTTCTGCGGGAACTTTTTCTACTCTTGATGACCAAGGGGTTCAAGATGCTGCCAAACAAATATGGGATTTTCTTCGGGGACAGAATATTGATTATATTTCTGATCCCACACTAGAATATCGTCAATATCCAGCAGAAGTATTGGAAAGAAAGAAAGGGGATTGTGACGATTTAGCTACATTATATACGGGATTATTGGAATCAGTAGGAATAAAAACAGCTTTAATCACACATCCCGGACATATGTATGCTGCTTATTACGATAGCAAATTTATCTATCCTGTAGAAACGACCATGTTAACCTCTTCTTTTGCCGATGCTTATAATTCTGGATTAAAAGAGTATAATGAGCATGAAAATGACCGAATCGTAACTAAAATCGAAGAAGAGTGGAAAAATAAAAACATCAAAACTCCGGGATTTGTGGGAATTAACACTATGGATGTAAATTTCCCAAATATTATCGTCCATTCTGCTCAGAGTTCAGAATGGGTATGTACCAGTCAAGGACAGTATGGATGTTTGCAATATGATGTAGCCGTTTATTGTGACCTTACTTTTGAAAACACTGGAACAGGAGAAGGACAGAAATGTGTTAGCATCAATACTTATGTTGACGAACAACTGGTACAGACAAAGGTTTCCTGTGATAATGTTGGACCTAAAGATCATGACGAAACAAGAGTCACTTACACTGGCCCTCATGTCAATACCGCTTATAATTATAGATGTGAGGTAAAGTAAGCAAATCCAAAAGTAATTTAAACCTAAAGAATATACTTCTATTATGGCAGACAAAGACGTACAAAAGATTAAGATTAAAGGTGTTTTGTGGAATTTCAGGAACTTCTTAGGGATCATCAAAGATATTCTTACCATTATCCTCTTATTAGTGCTGATTGGGGGAGTAATAGCTGTAATGACAGTTGTTCCAAAACTATTGGGAACGATTAATACTTTGCCTAACTTAATCGGAACTTTAGAAAGTGGTGGACCAGAAGCGTTACTGCAAGAGTTCCAGAATGATGTCAATTCGGGAAATTGGGATGCCGCTTTACAAAAGATAGAAGCTTTTGAGACTGCTAGTGGAATGATGGGACTTCCTCCGGAAGCTAAACAAGCTCTACAAGAACTAAAACTAGCTGTACAAGCACATGATAAGGCTAAAGTAAATCTAATACTAAGTCAGATGGACAGTAAAGAAACTTCCAGTCAGAATTATAATACTCAACAACAAGTGAATGCAAATGGTGGAAGATAAGCCTCAGAAAGTTAAAGATAACCCACAAAAAATTAAATTAGTCGGAGCATTATTTACTGCCAGACAAATTGTGGGATTGATTAAGGATATAGTTATACTATTGTTTATTCTCACTTTAATTGGTGTTGGAATAACTATCGCTGCTCTTGCCAGCCAAGTTAAGTTGCCTTTCTAGGTTAGTAGGAACTATAAACTTTCCAGAAAAGAGTATCTGCGCACCATCTTCTGATAAAATTCAGTAGCCTCCTTACTCCCATTTATAGTATCCTCACTTTTAAACAATTTCTGTTCTAAAACCAGAACAGAATAATCTCTTTCAGGATAAATTCGAGAAACTCTTTCCACTAGAGGACCGCTGCAGCCCACCAGCACGATTTGTTCTCCCTCTTTCACGTCTTGGGGAAAATCTAACGGGTGTGACTTTATGTATTTGTGCCCGTCAGAATCGTAGCACCAATAATCTCCTTCAACATATAAATGACTTGCGTCGATAACACATTCTAAAGCATACTTAACCATTTAATCTCACCAGAAACTGCTTGGAAGAAAAGAATAAAAAGCTCTTCTTTTACAGAATTTACGAAAGTTAAAATTATTCTTCGCCAGAAAAGATTAAAGTAAAACTATTGGTTAAGGATTACTCTTTCCCAAAGATCTTCTTTAAGAAATTAGCGGAAGGCTTCTCTTCTCCTAACTGTTTAACCAGCTCCTGCTGTTTCTTAGTTAGTTTCTTAGGCACTTCAATCTTGACTTTAACCATCTCGTCTCCATAAACGTCCTGATGAAGTACAGGTAACCCTTTGTCTTTCATTCTAAAGATGGTCTCTGACTGAGTTCCGGCAGTAATCTTTAGTTTAGCTTTACCATCCAAGGTAGGAACTTCAATCTCGTCCCCAAGAACTGCCTGAGAGAAAGAAATAGGAATAGTTAAATGTAAATCGTCACCTTTACGAGTGAACACTTTATGGTCCAAAACGTGTACAGCTACGTACAGGTCTCCTGCAGGACCATTATTTTCTCCTACCTCTCCCTCGTTTCTTACTCGAAGACGCATCCCCTCTTCTACTCCGGCAGGAATACTTACTTCAATCTCTTTTTTCTTTCTTACTACCCCTTCTCCAGAACATTTAGGACAAGAGTCCTGAGGCAACTCTCCTCGCCCATAACAAGCGGGACAAGGTCCGGTTTGCTGGATCACTCCAAAAGCGGTCCTTTGCGTCCTTTGCAAATAACCCGAACCACGACAATGGTGGCAAGTCTCGAACTTCTGTGCTCCCTTGCCATTGCATTCCGGACAACGTTCTAACTTATTCAAAGAAATACTTTTAGTGGTCCCGGAATAAACCTCTTCTAAAGTAATCTCCGTTTCATAAAGTAAGTCTGATCCACGTCTGCCACCACTTTTTCCTCGCTTACTGCTTCCTCCACCGAAGATATGCTCAAATATATCGTCAAAGTCACCAAATCCACCGGAACGGAACTGAGACATAATGTCAGAAAAATCATACCCTTGGAAACCTCCCGAACCTGCTCCCGAGGAGAAAGCGGCACTGCCATATTGGTCATATTGCTGACGTTTCTTCTCATCGGCCAAAACGGATGCTGCTTCATTAATCTCTTTAAACTTCTCTTCGTACTCTTTTTTCTTTTCTTCAGAAGCTCGGTCTGGATGATATTTCAAAGCAAGAGTTTTATAAGCCTTCTTGATCTCCTCTTTAGTAGCTTTCTTCTCTACTCCTAAAACTTGATAATAATCTTTTTCAGCCATGATATCTCGCCTCTTCTTCAAAAGTTAAAGAGTAACCTTTTTTGAACCACTCTTCCGCTTCTGTTGCATAAGTATAATCACAAGCATCCTTTTTATTTAAAGACAACAATTTCATTACCTTAAGAATTCCCTCAGAACTTCCTTCAAGTTCAACGTGAGTCCCAATAAAAGGAATCAGGTCCAGAACCACTTCCACTCCTTCCAGTAAGTAGATCTCTCTTTTTTTCTCGTATACCCGATATACTGTAAATCCTAAACGGACTAAAACAGATTTCATCAGTTCAAAGTTACTTATTTCTAACTCCAGCTCTTCTCTTTTTTTAAGATCTCCATCCTTTTCTTTAGCTCCTTTAAAAGTCAAGAGGGTCTTATCTCCAACCGTTCTTAAGCGTAACAAATTATCATTCCGTTTAAGAGACCTTTCCTTATCATCGAAACAGAAGTTCTGCTCTTGAGTTATACCTTTAAAAGTTGCACCTTGGCGCTTTAGCTCAGCTCTAAATTTAGCAAAATCATCCACTTTAAACTTCAGTTCAGTTTCGTAATTATTGATAGAGTTCATTAACCAGCTACCTCAAAAACATCTCCTCTGAAGATAAAGCCAAGGCTTTAATAATCTTCCTCTCTAACTCAAAGATATCTCTTTTGTGTTCTTCCCAAATCTCTCCTTGAGGATTATAAGTATGTTCCAGATAAACGATCCTTTCTGGAATGGTGACTAATTGACTTTGCAGAACTCTCCAATCTACATAATGAACAATTATTTCTTCCCAACTCTCTTTCTTATCAGTTAAACTAGAAGAACGTTTCACCGCCAGAGCTAACTCTGGATAATCTTCCACTAAAAATGAATAAGCGATCTCTCCCTCATGCATTTGGGGATATTTCTTGATGATCTCTTCTCTAGCCAGAAGTTCATCCTCAGAGAACTGATGAGTATGATATTTATTATGTTTTTTAAGATTAACCGTAGCCATCTTAAACATATCATGAAGCAAAGCTAGACGGCCAATTAAGTCTAAATCCATAATAAATCCTTTTTCAAGGAAAGTTTTCCCTAAACAAAGAGATTTATCTCTAACTTTCAAGCAGTGCTGTAAGATATTTTGAGGTACTTTAAACTCCTTAAACCACTCCAAGCATTGTTTTTCGGAAGGAAGCTTCATAAAAAGTAAAAAAAAGCAAAAGCTTTATCTCTTTTTCTCTTTGAACTCAGCATCGACGACGTTTTCGTCATCGCCATCAGAAGTATTTCCTGAATTCTCTTCTGGAGATGCTTGAGGTCCTTTCTGGCCCTGTTTAGCCGCCGCTTCCTGGTAGATCTTAGTGCCTATTTCTTGGACGACCTTATTGAGCTCTTCGATCTTCTTGTTGATCTTCTCGGGCTCGCCTTCTTTTCGAGCTTCTTCCACTTCTTTGATCTTAGCCTCAATCTTTTTCTTGGTCCCAGCATCAACTTTATCCCCGTACTCTTCCATCACTTTCTTAGTCTGATAAACCACAGTGTCAGCATTGTTCTCGGCATCGATCTTATCTCTTTGCTTCTGATCTTCTGCTTCATTTCTCTTAGCTTCTTCCTTCATGCGTTCGATCTCGTCTTTAGACAAAGTAGTAGATCCAGTAATCTTAATGTTCTGCTCTTTTCCTGTACCAAGATCCTTAGCATTAACGTGCACGATACCGTTAGAGTCAATATCGAAAGTTACTTCCACCTGAGGAATGCCTCTGGGAGCAGGAGGAATACCCATCAGATCAAACTGTCCAATAGTTTTATTGTCATGATACATCGGACGTTCTCCTTGGCCTACACGGATAGTTACCGCAGTTTGATTATCCGCTGCAGTACTGAAAACTTGCGATTTCTTGGTGGGGATAGTAGTATTCCTATCGATAATCTTAGTAAACACTCCACCCAAAGTTTCAATACCTAAACTAAGAGGAGTAACATCTAACAATAAAACATCTTTAACATCTCCAGCTAAGACACCTGCTTGAATAGCTGCTCCTAAAGCTACGGCTTCATCAGGATTGACAGATTTGTCTCCTTCTTTTCCGGTTAATCTTTTAACTAATTCTTGCACACAAGGAATTCTGGTCGATCCTCCAACAAAAATAACTTTGTTAATCTGATTATTAGATAAATTAGCGTCTCGCATAGCGTTCTTGACCGGAGTTTCTAAACGTTTGAGGATCTCAGAAATCATCTCTTCAAACTGAGCCCGAGTAAGTTCTTCTTTCAGATGCTTAGGCCCGGTTTTATCGGCAGTAATGAAAGGAATATTGATTTCCACTTTCATCTTCGCAGAAAGTTCAATCTTAGCTTTTTCTGCCGCTTCTTTCAACCTTTGCATAGCTTGAGCATCAGCATTCAAGTTTATGCCAGTTGACTTCTTGAATTTGTCAATCAACCAGTTCATAATCAGCTCGTCGATATCGTCTCCTCCCAGATGGTTGTCTCCAGAAGTGGCTTTTACTTCAAATACTCCGCCGCCCAGTTCAAGAATGGAAACATCAAAAGTTCCTCCTCCAAAGTCGAAGACTAGGATAGTGTGTTCTTTTTCTTGCTTGTCTAGACCGTAAGCCAAGGCAGAAGCAGTTGGCTCGTTAATTATTCTCAAAACGTTTAGTCCGGCAATCTCCCCAGCATTTTTAGTAGCTTGTCTTTGGGCATCGTTGAAGTAAGCGGGAACCGTAATAACGGCATTCTTGACCGGCTGACCGAGATAAGCTTCTGCGTCTCTTTTTAATTTCTGAAGAACCATGGCCGAAATTTGTTCCGGAGTGTATTCTTTCTCATCAATCTCGATTTTCTCGTTAGAACCCATCTTCCTTTTGATAGATCTAACATTATGAGAGGGATCGATAATAGCTTGATTTCTGGCTATTTGTCCGACGATAATCTCATTCCCGTTAATGTGTACTACGCTAGGAGTGATTCTTGCCCCCTCAGCATTACTGATAATAGTGGGTTTTCCCCCTTCCATGATAGCGATAGCGGAAAAAGTTGTTCCCAAGTCGATACCGACTCCCAATCCTGAATTTTGTGTTTTTGACATTTTTAATTTACCTCCTATAAATATTATTTTTTATTACCAGCACTAATCTTTACTTTAGCATGACGGATAACTTTTTCGTTCATGATGAATCCTTTCTGCAGTTCTTCTAAGATGGTCCCTTCCGGTTTGTCTGAAGGTTCTTTCATCAGAGCTTCGTGCTGATAAGGATCGAACTTGTCGCAGCAATCGATGGCTTGTAGTCCTTGACTCTCTAACAACTGGAAAAATTGGACATAAATCATCTCTACTCCTTTCTTTAGATCTTCTACATTATTAGTCGAAGTTTTCAGGGCAAGTTCGAAGTTGTCTAAAATAGGCAAGAGTTGCAACAACAAATCTTTAGTGGCGAATTGCTGATACTCTTCAATACGTTTCTCGACTTGCTTGCGATAATTCTCAAAGTTGGCTTGAGTCCTTTTCAGAAGCTCAGTTAATTCTTCAATTTCATTGGGCTTTTCTTCTGATTTTGTTTCTTCCGTAGCCTTTTGGGTGGCTTCTTTGATTTCTTCGTTATGTTTCATTTTGAGCTTAAGTGGTTTTGTTTCTTAATTTCTGTTGACGTAAAGTCAACGCTGTTAAGGTAACAAAAACTAACTTATTTATAAATCTTGTGGAGGAAAATGTCTCTACTTCAAAGAAGTTATCTGGGTAAATCTTATAAATAAAGGCTTGTTTTAAAGAGAGAAATGAGTCTTAATGAGATAATCGAAGGGACAAAGATTGCCTTTATGGGGAATCGTGTTACTGAAGCTGGAGCACTACTCGCGACAACAACCACTTATCACGCCTTTTCACAACTCGACTCTGACTCTTGGCAATCAGCGGTATCGTGGACAGTTTGTTGGGTTGGCTTTGGTCTAATGGCAATTACTAAATTAGGTCAAGGTACTAAAAGATATTACTTAAGAACCTTAAAAGAAGTTGAAGAGAAAGGAGAAGCCAGCGTTGATTTCTTTAAAGAAAGGATAATTAGAACGGATATCGGAAGATTCATTGGTTACTGCCAATTACAAGGTATGTATCTCGGAGCAAAGAAAACAGGTCAGTTAGATAATTTCTATCAAGCAAAAGAGGAAGTTTCTAATTGTGTCATCCCTAATTTTTAATCAATCTTGTAATCTCCCCGTTCTAAGACAGAAAACAGACTAATGACATCTTTCTACTCTTTCCTTAAGAAGAAGATACCTTCTAAGTGTCTCTTCGTTAGATAAAAGATAATCTCGAGTAGAAGGAAATCCTTGAGTTCGAGGTTGACCTATAGGGATTAAGGTTTTCCGAGGGAATTGTTCTCGAGTGTAATCTACTTCTGCACCACAAATAAAATTAAAATAATGAGAAACCATTTTATCTTTAGGAATCTCTCCAAAACGATACTCTGGTTTTCCTCCTTTCCAGGTCGGTAAGATGGCTTCACTCCAAACTATCTCTCCCCCGTGATAATCCTGCACAACAAGAGCAGTAACCGCACACTGGCCAAGATAAGGTTTTTTCTCATTCCAACGTTTAGGATCATTAGACGTTTCTCGACACCAAGAAGCATATAGAGCCAGTTCTAAAGCTTCTTCAGACGGATGAAGATCTTCCCAAGGAAATTTCTCTAATACTTTGTATCCCTCTTCACAAATTTTATCATTAACGCTATCAATACAGAATTCTTCTCCTTTGTGTTGTAAACCGAGCTCATCTCTCCCACTAATATCAAATCCTCGAGCATCACTTAGTTGAGTGATAGTTCTATAATCAACTAGCCCATTACTCAGCAAAAGAGCCACTTTACTCCCCACTTGCACAAATTTAGACTGTTCAGGATTACGATAAGGAGAAATCTCTCTCATCGGTCGATAATCCCCTAGCAATAATTCTAATTGATCTTTAGACAAAGGCTGCCGTTCATGCCATAGTAAAACTCTTTTGTACATAGAAGATTAAAGCAAGATTACCTTTAAAAGATTATAGGAACTGGAGAAGTTATTAAGAAAACAATGAGATAAACACCATAGTAACGTCAGCAACCATGTGGTTTCCAAAAGATTTATATAGTTACGTACGTTACCAAAGAAAGATTATGAAAAAACTTCCAAAAACAAGGATCTTAGAATTAAATGAGGCATTTAATAAAGTATTGATTTGGTTTTTTTCATACCCGCTGATGGAAATAGGATTAAGCGATTTGGCAGATGTCCTTAAGATATCTAAAGCTACGGCCAACAGAGTGGTCAAAGATCTAGAAAAAGAAGGTTTTCTTAATATTAAAGTAATAGGTAAAGTCTGGAGAATTACCTGTAACCAAAAACACGCCTACAATTACACCCGGAAAATAGGTTATAATTTAGAAATGATTTATTCTTCTCCGATATTACCGGCCATTTCTGAAGTTATCAAGAGCCACCAAGCCATAATTTTATTTGGAAGTTATAGAAAAGGAGATGACACTGAAAAGAGTGATATCGATATTGCCATAGAAGTATTAAGTAATGAAGAACTAAAAATCATTCCTCTAGCCATCCTTCCGGAATTCGGCTTTAGAAAAGATGTACCCGTGAATCTTCATGTCTTTTCTAGAGCTAAGATTAACCATAATTTATTTGCTAATATAGCCAATGGAATAGTCTTAGATGGATTTTTAGAGGTTAAACCATGAGATACAAACGTCCAGATCACAAAAATGCTTTAAGCATTATAGAAGCTGCCGAGAGAGAAATGAATTATACTCTTACCATTAAGGTATCGGAAATGTCAGCTAGCACCATTATTCGAAATACTTACGAATGTTTTAGGATGCTGGGAGACGCTATGTTAGTTTTAGAAGGGATTGAATCAGAGGATCATCTTGCCCCCATAAGAAGATTGACAGAAATAAGTATTAATTCTTCAAGACCCCTAAACATTTTAGATAACTTAAGACGACTTCGACATAATATTAACTATTATGGATACAAACCAAGTGTCTTTGAAGCCGAGGAAGCTATTTTTATATCCAAAAGCCTCTTTGAACCACTGTGTTCTCACATCAAAAGTAAAATAAACACAAATCTTAAATAAACTAAAATCCAACTCTCTAATATGCCTCAACAGATTACTATCGTTAAAGTCAGAAGAGCTGGCAAGCATAACGTAAATGAAGAACTGCAATGGATCGGTAATTCTTTAGGGTTGTTTGGAGAAAGAGATAAAGATTCCAGCTGCTTTCGCGTCTTCATCACTTTAGTCAAGAATCCCAAACCGCTTTCTTCTGATGATATTGCTCACAAATTAAGTCTCACAAGAGGAACAGCAGTTCATCATCTGCATCATCTGATGGATTCGGGCATCGTGGTCAAGGAAAAGGAAGGTTACTTGTTGAGAGAAGGCAATATCGAAAGATTGATTGAACAGATCCGTCGAGACATGGAAGCAGTCTTACAGGATATGAAGAAGATCGCTAAAGAAATAGATGATAATCTGGGTTAATTACTTCGCTTTCTGCCACAAAATTTCAAAGATTTTTCTCTGCGATTCGGCTAAGACCTTGTCATGAATTAAGACGCCGATCAGATCATTCTTGACTAGTTTGATGACGGCAAACTTCTCCCCATAAATCATAGTCAGAGAATCCGTCTGGAAGTTAGGAATAGATCTTGTTTCTCGACATTCTTCTTGGTCTTTTTTCTTCAGTTCTTCAGTAGCTTTGGAAGATTCCTGAATAACTCTGGCAAAAATCTTGTTCTCTTTTCTCTTTTTTATATACGGTGGGAAAGAATACATCAAAGCTTCAAAGACTTTTGAAGTGGAAAGATTATCCACTGGTTTTTTGGTCAAGAGAATGTCTTCTAAGATTGTTCTAACTCCAGCTCCTCCTTCATAAAGTTCTACTTGTGGTTTAATGGTAACTTGTTCTTGCAATAATTTTAGTTGAGGAAGGACACCTTTAAGTTTAGTTTTCCTTTCTTCTAATAATGAGACCAATCTTTCTGGGCTAGCTACTTCAAAATTAGTGGTTTTTCCTTTGACAACTTTAGAAGCGATGCCTTTCTCGAGAAAAGACTTGAGAAGATCATAAGTAGTAGAACGATTCAGATCAGCTTTATTGGAAATCTCATTAGCCGTAGAGGTGCCTAACTCTAGACAAGCAAGATAAATCCTAACTTCTTTCTGAGATAGACCATAACTTTCCAAGGCTTCTTCTATACTGATTTCTGACATATTAAAGGGATTTTTTATTTGTTCTTAAACTTGTCGGTTTTTTTAACCAACAAATATTTAAATAAAAGATAATGTTACTACTTGTTAAGAGAAACATATTGGTTTGACAACAAAAACAAATACTAAAACAAAAAGGTGATTAAACATGAATACTATCGTAAAATATCTGGCCATTGGAAGTTTAGCTTTTACTGCTTTAATTAGCGGGAACAATGCATTGTATCATCCAAGTGCAACTTCGCATCCCGAAGTAATCAGGGGAAGAGTAACTCAGGTAGAAGAAAGAACTTCTGGACCAGATAAATTCGTTACTTTCGGATTAGAGTTTATTACTGGAGAAAAAAGAGGATGTGCTAGATTAAAACAAGAAGAGAGATTATATGGGGATTGTTACATCATTGGATCGGGCAACATCAGAAATACTCTTTTACCTTCGGAATCAATAGATATTTGTTGTCCCGATGGAAGAAATGTGGGACACTGTGTCTTACCTGGAGATAGCCACTATGAAGGATGCTTGGGAGAAGTGCAGTACTATGAGAAACAACTTCAGAAATAAAAATGAGTGTGGGCGGCAGGACTTTCGTGGCAATAACCTTGCTCTAAGCGTCGTAATAAGAGAGATTAAACGAAGTTTATATCTCTCAGACCTAACTTGCATAGGTTTGCTTGCATTCGAACCTGCGAAGGGACTAACCCAATAGGTGTCTCGTAGTCATCGCCAATGCTGGCTCATTACACCAATGGATGGCTAACCTAAGCCTATCCCATTTGACCGCTCTGGCACGCCCACATCTAGTAAAGCAAAACTTAACTTATTTTATAAAGGTATTGTTCTAAAAGAAAAAAGATTAAAGAGTCTTCTGCAGGTAATATTTTTTAGCCACTAACTCCACAATAGCTTTACTCTCTCCCAGATAACTTAAAGGATCGGTAATACCTCTAATGGTCTCCTCATCTAAACGTGAAGTGACTTCCGGACAGGCTAAAACAACTTTCACAAAAGGGGTCCTACTTTCCCAAGCTTGCGTAGCTAGCTTTCCCATCAAATCGTGCGCTTCGCTTCTAGCCATAGGAGCACTGGTACGACGTTGATCGGTTAGATAAGTCATCACTTGTTGTGAAGTAACACAACCATAGCTCCTCATTACTCTTTCCATACATCTTTCATCTCTCAACCCTAACCAATAAACAGTCTTTGCAAGATTTCTAATACCGTGATCTAGAAATTTGAAACCATCTTCAAAATTAATTCTAGAATTAGCAGAAGCAGCTAAATTCCGAGCATAAGGCATCTCACAGTTAACTAAGGCCGTAACCATATTACCCATTAAGTAATTTCTTAAAGACATTACTTGCTCTTCTGTGGTAGGATTGCCATTTTTGGCATCTTTGTGGGGCATGGCTGAAGACCCTTTTTTTCTGGAGGGTTCAACATTGATAAAGATATTAACATCATCACTTCTCCCCCAAGCGATATACTTAGCTAAGTTGTTTAAGGTCTCTCCCAAACGAGCTTGCATAAACATCACATCTGCCTCATATTCAAGACCAGGAAGTTGAGCTGGAGCGTCCATATAACCTATTCCTAAACGACCACACAACACTTCCTGTAACTTTAATCCGTCCATGCCTAGGGCGTGAGCAGAATGATGGTTTCCGGTAGCATCTCCCCATTTACCAATTAAAGAACGATAATAAACAAAAGAAAGTACGCCCAAATCAGATTGCAACATTTCTACATAGTGGCTGAAAGGTCTTCCAGCTACACTAGGAAGAGCATCATACAAATGGGTAGTATCAATGTGAGGTACATCTTTCCAAAGAATAGATTTTTCAATCAGAATGTCACGTAAATTCTCTACAGAATTAGCGATTACTTCCAGAGATTGTTTTAACTGCAGAGCTCGGGCGGGCTGAGTAGTATCAGCACTAGTCTTGGCTTTGTTGACATGAGTAGCAGCTTCGGGACCAAGGACTTCTTCCAGAGCGGTGTTGATAGCAATGACATCATGTTTTGTTTTTTCTTCTAACTCCCTAATTCGGTCAGGATTGATGTTTTTTAAAGAGGCTTTTTCTGCAATCTCCTGAGCCTGCTCTGGAGGAATCACTTCAGGGTAAAGTTGAGATATGACTTGAGCAGAAAGACCTTGCACCTTTAAGCTAAGATCAAAAGTGGGATTAGGACCCCAGATTTGAACCATTTCTTGGGTTCCATAACGGCCGGCAGCAAGATCAGCAGGATTTGGTTTGAATCCTTTAGGAAAACGTGGTTTTGGTTGTGTATTTATTAGTTCCATAAAGTCCATATTGAAAGAGAAGATTATAAGTATTTCTACTTTAGAACATATAATTTAATATACTTCACCTCTTTTCCAAGAGTATGCTCTACCAAGTGGAGGACTCTAAACTCCGCTGCTTAGCCTGCAACCATAAGTGTTTAATCCCGGAAGGGAAGCGCGGCATCTGTGGAGTTCGAGAGAATCAGGGGGGAAAATTAGTTCTTCTAGTCAATGGTAAAGTGGTAGCTAAACACGTTGATCCGATTGAGAAAAAACCATTGTATCATTTCCTGCCGGGAACACAAGTTTATTCTCTGGGTACGGTCGGATGTAATTTACATTGCGGATTTTGTCAAAACTGGCAGATCTCACAAGAGAAAAAAGTACAAGGAGAAACGTTAACTCCAGAACAAGTTAAGAAAGAAACTGCTCTTTATCAAAGCATTGCCTACACTTATAATGAACCTACTATCTGGATTGAATATGCCAAAGAGATTGCTGAGAAGAATATAGATAAAAGACATATTTTTGTAACCAACGGTTACTTCACAGAAGAAGCGCTGGAAGAGATGGACTTTGTCGACGCATTGAATATTGATTTGAAAAGTTTTAATGATGAATTTTATAAGAAAACTTGTGGAGCTAAACTAGTTCCGATATTAGAAAGCATCAAGCGTTGTGTAGACCGAGGCAAGTGGGTAGAAATAACTACTCTACTCATTCCCGGAGAGAACGACTCAGAAGAAGAGTTACGTAAGATTGCCCGTTTCATCGCTTTAGTGGATAAAGAAATGCCTTGGCATATCTCTGCTTTCCATCCCGATTACAAGATGATGAATAAACAAAGCACTTCTTTCGCTTCTTTACAAAAAGCGTATGAGATAGGTAAAGAAGCAGGATTAGCTTACATTTACATTGGGAATATTGGTGATGAAGAATATTCAAGCACTTTCTGTCCCAAGTGTAAGAAGTTGTTGATTAGAAGAAATGGATACAATGTTAAAGTAGAAGGAATGAAAAACGGCAAATGTATATATTGTCATTATCCCATTAAGGGAGTCTGGGAATAAACTTTTAAAGAAGATTAACTTAGTTCCTGAAATGGAAGTTTACAAGTTTAGGAAATATGAAAATGGTTATGGTGATTTGTTTGCTTTAGAAAAAAGAAAGATTGCAAGAAAGCTTAAACTAAAATATGACCTTACCCATATTGGTAGCACTTCTGTCCCCAAACTTTCCGGTAAGGGGATAATAGATATAATGATCGCCGCTAACAAGAAAGATTTTGCTAAAACTAAAAAAATAATTCAAACCTTGGGGTATGAGCTAGGGAAATCTAGTGATAAAAATAGGTTATTCTTTAGAAGAGAAACTAAAATTAAAGGAAGAAAAAGAAGATATCATCTGCATCTAACTACCCAAAATAATATATTATGGAAAAAAGCCATCGCCTTCAAGCAGTACTTGATGGATAACCCGAAAATAGCTAAGAAGTATGAACTATTAAAGAAAAAAGCCATAATCTTATGCAATAACGATGGTCAAAAGTATAGAGATCTTAAGAATGATTTTATTAGCAAATATACCAATAAAGCTATGAAACCACATTAACTATTTAAACCACCTCTTCTCAATATAATATATGACCCGTAAACCTGCTGCAGCCGGAATGTTCTATCCTAAGAATCCTGAAGAATTGAAAAAGCAGATCCAAGGATTTCTGCGACAAGCAGAACACCTCGACACGCATGGCAAACTTAAAGCTTTAATCGTTCCACATGCAGGTTACATCTATTCTGGAATCGTGGCTGCACAAGGTTACAAATTACTAGAATCATATTCCTTCAAAAAAGTTATCCTTCTCGGACCCTCACATTATCAAGCCTTTACCGGAGCAGCAATTGCAGAGGAAGATTTTCAAACTCCTTTAGGAATAATCAAAGTAGGAGAGGTTAAAGATTGGATAGATGACAAACTAATACTCTCTTTATCAGAAGCACATCAAGCAGAACATTCCTTAGAAGTGCAATTGCCTTTCTTACAAGAAACCTTAGGAGAATTTGAATTATACCCTTTAGTCCTTGGAACTGTCAGCGAAGAAAAGCTCGCCAAATTCTTAGCCACAAAAATTGATGAGGAAACTATAATTATAGTAAGTTCTGATTTAAGTCATTACTTAGAATATAATAAAGCGGTGATGAAAGATAATGATACTATTAGTAAAATTCTAAATGACGATCCCGGACAGTTAGATGCCTGCGGAAAAGTTCCGATAAAAGTCTTGATGCACTTAGCGAACATAAAAGGATGGCAATCCCAACTGATAGATTATCGTAATTCTGGAGATACTGCCGGAGATAAAAATAGAGTAGTAGGTTACGCTGCTATTGCTTATACCAAATGAAACTCCAACAATTCTATCAAAGGTACTCCCGAGAAGTGTGGTTAGGGATAGTCCTATTCTTATTTATCGTACCTTACTTCTTAATCAACGGTTTTTCTGACGGTCGAACTAAATTAGAATTATACACTTGGATAGAGCAGAGTATTCCCATCATTCCTTGGACCGTCCTGGTCTACATCTCCGTTTTCGTGATGGTCTTCTTGCCTTACCTCCTAATAAAAGAAGAACGAACGTTCAAATATGTCGCTTGGAGTTATACCGGCGTAATGTGTTTTTCTTACTTAGTCTTCTTATTCTTCCCGATAAAAGCAGTCCGTCCGGAAATTCTCGGGTCAGGCTTTTTCAACCAAGCTTTAGGGGGGCTTTACTCTTTAGACAACCCTTACAACAATTTTCCCAGTATGCATGTTGCTCTTTCTTTCCTCTGTGCTTTTTGGATTAATTTTCAAGATAAGAAATGGGGAAAATGGGCCATTCTTTGGGCCGTACTGATTACCATTTCCACTCTGACCACCAAACAACATACTTTAGCAGACGTAACCGCCGGATTGACGGTAAGTTTATTAGTATATGGAATCTTCTATCGATTAAATCATGAACCCTCTCAACCAACAGGAACTGCTTAAGTTAGCCCGAGAAGTAATCAAAGCTAAGTTCTCTAATCAGGATTACAATCTAAAGTTTATTCATTCTCAGATGAAAGAGAAGCAAGGGGTGTTCGTAACCTTAACTAAGAAAAAAGAACTGCGTGGCTGCGTCGGTTTTATTCAACCCATCAAATCCATTTACGATTCCGTAAAAGAAAATGCCTTAAACGCTGCTTTTCATGATCCCCGATTTAAACCTCTCCAGAAGGAAGAGCTAAAGGAGATTAAGATTGAGATTTCTATCCTGACTGTTCCTAAAAGGTTAGAATATAAGAATGAAAAAGAGTTATTAGTAAAATTACAAAAGAGTAAACAGGGAGTAGTGTTAGAGAAGAATGGACATCAAGCCACTTTCTTACCCCAAGTGTGGGAAGAAGTAAAAGAAGCAGAAGAGTTTCTTAGACATTTAAGTTGGAAAGCAGGATTGGGAGTGGACGAATGGAAGTCTGCGAATATCTTTGTGTATGAAGTGGGGAAGTTTGAAGAGAAATAATTAAAATGGAGGGGAATATGGGATTAGTTGAGATCGTTAAGTAACTAAAACTTCCCTAAATCCGTTTGTTCCTCTAACTTCCTAGCCTTGATCTTGCGCATCATCTCATCATCTTTCTCCAGAATCTCTTGAATTTCAGAAGCTCGAGACAATACCTCTGAAGGTAAACCAGCTAACTTAGCTACGTGAATACCATAACTCTCATCCGTTCCCCCAGGAACAAGCTTGTGCAAAAAGATTACCTCACCTTTAACCTCTCGCACGGCAAT
>Ga0172375_10003513_pt1 | contig 23732 bp, 24 predicted proteins | sample LakKiv1m_FD_114537 | JGI IMG/M metagenome (GOLD analysis project Ga0172375, IMG submission 114537) | Freshwater microbial communities from Kabuno Bay, South-Kivu, Congo - kab_092012_11.1m | ecosystem: Environmental > Aquatic > Freshwater > Lake | place: Democratic Republic of the Congo... | reverse complement strand
TTATCTCAGAGCTTCGATGATATAGTAAGAACAAAAGGAGCTAGTCAAGAAGCAGTTCAAGCAGGTTATCTCGATTCTATGATGCAGGCCTACAAGTTTGTAGCCGCTTATTCAGGAGTTTTAAATGAATCAATGGTTGATGCAAAATATGATGGTAATAAATATTCTGCTATGGATGCGGTAATTACAACTACAAGACAGCAATTTGAAGCCCAGAAAGAAAATATAGCTGGCGGAACTTATGATGCTTTTTCAGGTAAAACAAATCAAAAAGTAATGGATAAGTTTACGGGTCGTTGGGCTTTTATGAAGAGTATCTTGCAAGATTTTGCTAAAAGGCAAGGAGGTAAGTAGCATGGCTATAAAACTCCCAACTCATTTTATGGGTGTTCCAGTAAATGATGTAACACTTAAGAAAGTTCTTGAAGGCAAATCGCCTTCTCAACCCATAGTTCAACCAATTACTCCTATTGTTTCTCCAAAGAATTTAGACGGAAGCAAATATATTCAAGTTCCAGGAACAAATATATTAATTGCAAGAGAAGAAACACATAAAAATTCAAATTGGACCGAAGCTCACTATAACCTTTTTGATGAGGGTTTATTTATGCCTTCTCCGAGTTTATTTGTTCCTTATTTTATAAATGTAAGAGATGCTAGTCAAGGCAAGGTTCAACTTTATGATGGAAATAATACTCCTTTGAGCAGAGCAGATACAGAAGACTTATGGAAATATCTATCAACAGCTCATAGAAGTGGCTGTTGGACTTGGCTTGATGCCCTATTTGTTCCTTCAACAGCAGGATTAGATTTGCAAACAAACCATAGAGTAAAAAATTCTGGAGGAAATAAAGAATTAGTTGCACAAAGATTTAATTTAGAAGCACACGTAGGAGAAGATGGTTTTGCTAATTTAAACTTAAACTCTCAAGGATTACCCAAACAGGGTTCTAAAAGTGCAGATCAAAGATATTCACAAGGAAATAATATTTATTTTTATCAACCAAGACCAAATTGTGTCGCGAGGTTCGACGCGAATTCGGGTAGGGCTGGCCTCTATTGCAATAGGACTCCTGGCAGTCGCGGTGCTGGTCTCGGGGTATTTGGTTGCGCCGAAGGCGCTTCAGTCGCAAAAACTTAGGAGTAAATAAAAAATGACAAACATAAAAATACCAACACACTTCATGGGAGTTCCTGTTAATAGTGCAACTCTTGAAAGAGTATTGAAAGGAACAGCTAGTGCTCCAAAAACTCAGACTCCACAAGTTCCTGCTCAAAATGCAACCCCACAAAATGGCTATATTTTTGTTCCATCAATTGGATTATATGTTGCTAAACAAAGAACATTACAAGGAAGCGATTGGTATAATTGTCATAAACAACTTTTAGCCAATGGAGAAAGAATGCCAACTATTCCAGAATTTGTTGAATTTCTAAAATATCTTAGAGCAAACCCAACTGGAGTAAAAGATGCTCCGCAAAGTGAAGTAGAATCAATTCTAGATGATATATTAACAGTAAAAGCCCCATATAGCGGAGAATGGTTAGATGCAGATTTTAAAGTTAAAGGAAAATTAATGAGTAAAAAATTGTATATAAATTACAATCATGAACTTAAGGGCGGTAATCTTGAACCAAAGAATTCTGAATTACTTGAAGAATCTTTGATGAAAGATATGACTCCTGGAATTGATTTAGATTCATGGTTAAATAATCCAACTAAACAAGGGCTACCTCAGAAAAAGATAAGTAAAGGCAATCTCTACTATTGGTATCCTCGTGATGATGATAACTCTGTCGCGGGGTTCGTCGCGAATTCGGATGGGGCTAGCCTCTATTGCGATGGGACTCCTGGCGGTCGCGGTGCTGGTCTCGGGGTACGCGCCATCAGGCGCGGGTCGCCTTAATTATTGGTTGATAATATGAAAATCCAAATAAATTTTCAAATATTCGCTTGTTCAAAACAAGCTTCGTAAAATGACAATACAAGATTTAAAACAAAAATTATATGAACAGAAAAATAGAATCGGCTTAGTCGGGGGAGCATTAGATTTAGTAGAATATGATACTGCTGAACATGATGTTTCTGCACATATAAAACCACAAGGTTGGGATATTGAAATAGCAGTAAGAAAAGGTTTTGACCCCATAAAGGATAAAAGACAAAAGGCTTATGCAAGAAAGAAAAAAATAGAAAATGGTTTAGAAGTAATGCTCTCAGATATATTAGACCACGAATGTGGTCACTGGCAACTTCCTTATGGTTCTGAGCAAGGTTGTCCTTTTGATACTTATAATCATGATAGAATACTTGAAGCCATAGAAAAAACACTCCCTCAAGATAAAAAATCAATGGCAGGATATGTAGCAAATGCTTTTGAAGATATGATTGTAAATCCAAGAGCGCATGAATTTAGAGGAGATTTTTCTGGGCAAGTTTTATTCTGGGACAATGAAGGATTAAATCTTCAAAGAAAAGGAGAAAAAAGTTTTACTCCATTTTACGAAGCTTTTGTAAAATTAAATATGCATTTATTTGGAGATAGCGCTGATAAAGCCTTACTAAAAAGACATTATTCAAATGCAGGAAAAATTGATAGTGCTGTTAAAAGAGTAATTAGGGGTCTTAATTTGCAGGAAAGAGCAGAAACAGGTTATCTTTTTAATAAAGGTCAATGGTCTCAAATGGCATCAACTTTTGCAAAAGAACTCTCAGATTTACTTGATGTAAAGCCTAAAGAAAGATTATCTGCTTTCTCAAATCCTGAAGAAGGGCAAGGCTCAGGAAGTCAAGAACCACAATCAGGAAATGGAATAGCTCAAAAAATGGGAACAAGAGACGGAAAAGAAGATGTAGTTTTTGGCAGATATGCTTCTGGAGATAAAATGTCACCTCACTTTACAAATTATGAACAACTTGATGCGCTATACCAAAGATTGGCTAGAGATATAACTGTAAGAGTTGATGCAATGACTCGTGACCAAAGCTTAGCTATCTCTCAGATAAACTTTAGACCTTTTGATATAGAAAAAGACGACCCATTAAGAATAAGTGCAAATAAAGTATATGTTGATGAAGAAGGCGTTAATTTAGGTTACCCAAATCAACCTTTAACTATACATAGTCGTTCAAAAATACAAAGAAAAAGTTTTCCAGATTTCAAAATGATAATGTTAGATAATTCTGGAAGTATGAAAGATCCTGTTGATGAAAGAGGAGTAGGACAAACCTCTGTTATTCCTTGGGGAGATAATAGCAAATATCATTTTGCTCTATTAGGATTATATGGCGTTGAAAACTTCTTGAAAAATCAAGGAATAGCCCAATACATAGGACATGGAATTTCTTTATTCTCTTCTGGAACAAGATATAAAGAAGGAACTTTTGCTGAAATGGACACAGTAAGAAAACAAGCACTTTCTCCTGATTGGGGTTCAACAAATATTGATGCATCGGTATTACTTCAATCTCTAAGAGGCAGAGAAAGTTTTGTTCTTTCAATCTCAGATGGAGAAATAGCTAATTGGGATTCTCAAAAAGCAAATTTTAAGAAAGCTGTAGCTAAAAATCATTATGCACATATACAGATTGGCGGAAGAAATTCATTTACTTCAGATTTAGAATCTTGGAAACTTCCTGTACTTTATGTTAGCTCTGGAAGAGAACTTGCTAGATTAATGGTTGATTTAACTAAAGAAGGATACAAGAGGTACATAAGGCAATGACAAACATAAAAATACCAACACACTTCATGGGAGTTCCTGTTAATAGTGCAACTCTTGAAAGAGTATTGAAAGGAACAGCTAGTGCTCCAAAAGTCCCTAATACTTCACCTTCTAGCCCAATTAGCTTAGGAACAGCTAATATAAATCCAAGAGATTATATTCAAGTAGGAATTAATGGATTATCAGGTAAACCCGTAGTTATTTCAGCTTATGAATTACCTGGAAGCAATAATCAGAATTATGTTGAAACACATAATTTTCTTTTAGATAAAGGTTTGTATATGCCAACTCCATTAATATTTATGAATTATTTTAAGAAAGTTGTTGATGCTCAACAAAATAAGGGCTCACTTAATTATGCTGATGGTTCTAGTGTTCCTAATAGTGAAGTAGAAGAATTATTTAAACATTTTACTGTTAATTATAAAAATCAATTCGGAAGAAATGATGTAGGAGTATGGACTTGGCTTAATGCTCAATTTAAGAATGGAAATTTAGAAACCGTGACTGGCAAAAATAGTCAAGGTTTAGTTGTTAATACATCTACTTTAGATAGCTGTTTAGGTGAAGATTGCCTAGTTACTCTTGATATAAATGGTCAAGGATTATCTACTAAAAAATCTCGTAAAAGTGATTATGAAGCAGGAAAAAATATATATTTCTGGCATCCAAGAGAAGGACAAGTCGCGTTGTTCAATGCGGATTCGAGTAGGGCTGACCTCAATTGCGATAGCTCTCCTGACGATCGCTATGCTGGTCTCGGGGTATTTGGTTGCACCGAAGGCGCTTCAGTCGCAAAAAATTAATAATAAAATATATCTTAGAGTATAGAAATTCTTTAGAGCTTACTTTTTATGTTAAATTTGCCCTAGAGGATTATCAAATTCGTTCCTTGACTGGAATTCAAAGTTAGATAATGGCTTGGGCTACACGCAAATTCATTTTTCATAATTTATTATGAATAATAAAATTCAATGAGAATAGTTAGTAATGATGAATAACCTTGGGTAAGTTAGGAGTGAATATTAAACTCATGGTGTAACTTGATGAATTTGCTAATATGGACAACTGCGATTCACATAACCTTGTAGTTGAACAGACAGAAAATTATTAATTTTCTGTAAAAGCTGTCGCGAGGTTCAACGCGAATTCGAATAGGGCTAACTTCAATTGCAATAGGAATCCCTCTAACCATAATGGCAGGCTTGGAATAACTTGGGCTTCCCTAAAGCAAGATAATCATGAAAACACATAACCAAATATATAAAAAAATGTACTCTCTCGAAAATATTAACTTCTCTTATAAAAAAGCAAGAAAAGGTAAGTCAAAAGAAGATTATGTTAAAAACTTTGAACAAAACTTAGAAGAGAACTTAAAAAATCTTCAATACGAATTAATTTTAAAAACATATAAGCCACACGGCCTGAGAAGATTTATTGTAAGAGACCCAAAAACAAGGACAATTCACTCTTCTTTATTTATAGATAGGATAGTTCATCATATAATTGTCCATATCCTCGAGCCTATTTTTGAGAAGGTTTTTATTTACGATTCTTTTGCCAGCAGAGAAGACAAAGGAACACATCTCGCTATCAAACGATTTTGTGAATTTATGAGAAGAGTATCTCAAAATGGAAGATTAGTAAAAAATGCCTTTAACAATAATCAAATAATTGGCTATTGCCTTAAAGCAGATATAAAAAGTTATTTTGATAATGTTGACCATGAAATCCTTATAAATATAATCAAGAAAAAGATTAATGACGAAGAAGCAATAAAACTTATTAGAAAAGTGTTGTATAACTTTAAAGGAAAAGATGAAGGTAAGGGAATGCCTTTAGGAAACTATACAAGCCAATTTTTTGCAAATGTTTACTTAAATGAACTTGATTATTTTATTAAGCATGAATTAAAAGTAAAGTATTATATTAGGTATGTAGACGATTTTGTTATTTTGCATAAAAGTAAGAAGAGATTGAATTATTTAAAAAATAGAATTGAGGGATATTTATTTAATCGTCTTAAGTTAAAATTGCATCCAACTAAATCTAAAATACTTCCACTAAGAAACGGAATCACTTTTTTAGGGTATAGAATATTTTATCACTATAAGCTCTTGATAAAAAGAAATATGAAATTTGCTAAGAGAAAAATCATTATGCTTAAGAATAAGGAGTTAGATGAACAAAAATTTATAGAGTTCTTTAAAGGATGGGAAGGTTATGCAAAATGGGCTAATACTTATAATTTAAGGAAGAGATTACTTTTAGAATCAAAATAAGAAACTTTAAATAATTCTTTAATCTCTTATTTTCATGGTGGAAGATTGTGTATTTTGTAAGATTGTTAGTGGAGAAATTCCTGCTGAAAAAATATACGAAGATGATAATTTTATTGTTATAAATGATATTAAGCCTGTTGCAAGAGGTCATTGTCTAATTATTGCCAAGAAGCATTATCAAACTATATTGGATATGCCCTCTAGTCTTGGCGGAGAACTTATTAGCTTAATAAAAAAACAAGGAATGAGACTTATGAAAGATGAAAAAGCAGAGGGTCTTAATCTTGTTGAAAATATTTTTCCTGCTGGTGGTCAAATAGTTATGCATGTGCATTTTCATGTTATTCCAAGAAAAAAAGGTGATGGTTTGTATATGTTTGCTGAGAAATAAAAAAGAATTCTTTATAAAAGATAAAAAATGGCTCTGGGGAGAGTTGAACTCCCAACCTTCGCCTCATGAGAGCGACATTCGACCGTTGAACTACAGAGCCATATAAAACTTAGATAAAGAGCATTTTTAAACCTTAGTTGATTATAATAATTAGGTAAAAAGAGCATGGCAAAAGTAATGAATACTGTTTTTGGAATTGGAATTGCGATTATATTATTTATTGTAGTTTTACTTGGAACTCAAGTTTTTTATAAAGCTCCTGTTTATGAAGATTATTGCAATCAATCAATGTATTCTGCTCCAATTTATGGTATGTCTTCATGTCCGGATAATATTACTGTAGGACAGTGTAATATCCTGATTAAACAAGGTCAAATTAATTCAGATAAGCAGAATCAATATTTCCAAGATTGTAATCAAAAATATCAAGATGCTGAAAAAGTTTATGGAAAAAATATATTCATTATAAATAATATATTTGGAATAATTTTTGTTATTGCAAGTTTATTTTTATTTAGCATGGTTAATATTGCAGCAGGAACTGCTTTTGCTGGATTAGCTTTGATTGTCTATGGATTTATGCGTGGCTGGCAGGGAATTGGGGATACTCTTAAATTTATTGTAGCTCTTATTGTTGCAATACTATTTGTTTATTTTGCTATTGTTGTAAACAGAATGTATTCTAAGAAATCTAGAAAAAAATAGTTAAAATAAACCTACCGGTAATAAAAGAAAAATTCTAGCAAAGAAAAAAATTTCTTTAAACTATTATACTATAATGTAAAAACCAGTCCTTTTCGGCCAACTAAACCACTGTCCCTCATAACTCGGAATTGAAGTCATAAAATCATCAGGGTTATTCTTTGGTGGTTGTCTAGCTACTTCTACTGCTTTTACTGTTTCTAGTGGGCTCGGAGTAGAATCTGCTCCCCGTCTTTCTTCTTGCTTGTCCATTTTCCTCCTATTGTTTTTGTATTTTTGTTTTTTTTCGATTTATTTGTTTAGAAATCCAGAACTAATAAGGGGTTGAATTCAGAAGCATTATCTTTTATATTTTTATGTATCAAATGTTAAGAAATCAGAGCCCCAGAAAATTAATTGAGGACTCCATTAATTGACATAATCACAGCTAAGTCTATAATCTTACAATTACTAAATTTAGCTGTATTTGCCATTGTGTATATAATAGTATCATTACTTTAAATAGTTTACTAATCTCTCGAGAAAACTTTTTTAGCTTTTATATCCTCGTTTAGAGAAATATTTAAATAGTTGTTTTTTCTATAGATTCCATGAAAAAGAAAGGTGCTGTTTTGTTAGTTTCTGTTTTGGCAGTTGTTTTAGTTTTTGGAATTTTATCTTTTTCATTCGTTTCTGCTTCATGGTTTTCTGATGTCTTTGGAAAATTATTTGGAAATTCTGGAGTTACTGGAAATGTTATTGCTGATACAACTAATTTAGTTCCAGTTAACTGGACTAATATTGGCTCTGGAAATGGATTTACTATCAAAGCATCTGCTGATTTAAACAACGATGGAAGGGACGAAGTAATACTTCAAAATGCTTTGGGAAATATTGGTTACTGGACTTTGAATGCAAGCGGTTACCCTATTGCATGGAAAGTTATTAATGAAAGCGTTTATGCTTCAAATGGCAGTGCGGCAAGTTGGTACACTTTTAAACTTATTGCAGCAGGTAAAATTAATAATCAAAATGTTTTATTTTTCCAAGACTTAACAATGCGTGTTGCTTACTGGACTCTAAACTCAGATGCTAAACCTATTCTTTGGACTGACTTGGGATTAGTCCAACCAGCATGGACTGTTGGTGCAGTAGCGGGTAATAATAGTGTATCAAAAGTATTTATTGAAAGTGAAAAAGGAGAGGTAGGTTATTGGAATATGAATTCAAGTGGTTCTCCTGTTGCCTGGAATACTATTAGTAATGCAGGTACATTTAAGATTATGGCAGCAGCAGATATAAATAAGGATGGAATGAAAGATGTATTCTTCGAAGATGATGCAGGTCGGGTTGCTTATTGGCTTATGAATGCAGATGGTTTACCTGCTTCATGGAAAGTTATTAATACTTCAGCAATACCTGGCTGGATAGTTGGCGCAGCAGCAGGAGACTCGAATAATACTTTTATTTTCCTTCAAAAAGTTAGCGATGGTACAGTTGGATACTGGACTATGGGGGCTAAGACGAGTTCAATTATCCCCCCTCAAATAGCAACTTGCACAGATAGTGATGGTGGATTGAATTATAGTGTTAAGGGAAGCGTAACTGCTTCAAATTTTGAGGGGCTTAAAACAGATAACTGTCCGCCTTACATAGATGGCTTAGCCCATCTTAATGAATATTATTGCAATGGAACTGTTGGAGAAGTAAAAGATTATGTTTGTTCAAATGGTTGTTCAGCAGGGGCTTGTGTAAATTCAACAACACCAACTTGCACAGATAGTGATGAGGGATTGAACTATTATGTTAAAGGAACTACGACTATATGTTCTCCTGAATTGGGCTGTAGTGAATTTACTGATGATGATTGGTGCGAACCCTCAAACCCCTCTTTATTGAATGAAAGAATTTGTTTTTCTAATAATATTAGTCAAACTTTATCCTATAATTGTCCAAATGGTTGTGTTAACGGCTCTTGTATAGCTGGGCCAGTTACAATTGGAAACTGCACAGATAGTGATGGGGGATTGAACTATTATGTTTTTGGAAATGTTACAACAACGGGGTTGGGAACAAGTTATGATATTTGTGTTCCTTCTATAACCGGTGGCTTACCAAATTCTATTGAAGAATATTACTGCAATGCTTCAGATTCAAACGCCTTCTATTACAATATATTTGATTGTCCTTACGGATGTTTGAATGGCTCGTGCCTTGCTAATCCAATAAATCCTATAATTCCAGATACTACTTGCAGCGAGGATAATAAATGCAGTGACTATAGCTCAGGAGAGCTAAGATGCTTTGCCATAGGTTATAGACTTAGTTCAACTGCTAATCCAACTTATTGTGGTAATGGACTTCAATTTTTAAATCAGAAAAATGATAATTCAACTTGCACTCAACACTATGAATGCAAAAGTAATTATTGTGGCGGAGGACATTGCATTGATTTGATGGGGCAACAGCAATACCAAACGGGCTTGCTATCAAAAATCCTATGCTACTTAAGAAAGTTCTTCTTAAATTCACAGGAAACTTGCTGATTTGAAGATGGTAAAATACACTCTAATCATTACATCACTTATTCTTCTTATTTCCTTACAAATGATTTCTGCTATTAATTGCAGCCCGACTGGTTGCGATTACAATGGAATTTGCTATAGTTATGGAGATATAATTAGTGATGTGAGCCCAAGCATATATTGTGATGCTAATGGAAGTTTTGTAACACAAAAAAATTTTAATGCTATCTGCTCAAATAATTTTGAATGCTTGAGTGATGCTTGCTTAAGCGATAAGTGTGCTAATCTTTCAAGTTTACTTCAGGATTATACTGCTTTTTACGAGAACTTTACTTATTTATCTGCTGGGCCCTGTAGTTGAACTCCTGGCTGTTTAAATCTTTCAAGTCTTACAAATGCACATAACTTGAGTAATTTATGTTCTGGTGCTGAAATCGAGTTTAAGTGCTTTGAATGTGATGATGATTACTCTTGGAATGGTTCTTCTTGTGCTAAAATGAACTGTAGTTCAACTCCTGGCTGTTTAAATCTTTCAAGTCTTACAAATGCACAAAAATTGAATCGGGTCTGCTCAAATAATTATAATTGCTTTAGTTGTAATTCAGGTTATAGCTGGAATTCTAGTTCTTCTTATTGCTATTCTAATCCTGTCGATGATAATACCGGGGGAACTAGCGGCTACACTGTTGTTATAACTAATTCACAATTAGAAGATGGCTTTACAGGTACCTTGGCTAGGGGCTGGAGCTATAAAATTTATTTTTCAAATGATTATTATTTTATTTTAGTTACTTCTTTATCTACAAGCCAGATGACCCTTAGAATAACTCCAAGAACAAAGGTTCTAACTTTTAATATTGGCGGTGAGAGAAAGATAGACCTGAATGATGATGGTTTTTATGATTTATCAATTAAATTAAACAGCATTCAAAACCAAAGAGCGAGTGTAACTCTTAAAAAAATAAATGAACCGGTTGTGTCTGGTGGTAGTCCTGGTACAACTCAAAATGGCTCTCAAAATGGTTCTGACGCAGCTAATTTAACTTCTGGGAATACAGATGATTCTCAGGATAATCTTGTTACCATAATTGTTTATGCAATAATAGGCATTATAATCCTTTTATTGATAATTGGTGGTATTCTTTTTTATAGATCTAGAAAAAAACTACAGGCCACACAATAGATTAAAGATTTTTTTAAGCTTTTTCAAGAACTATGTCTATTGTAGAAACGTTAATCTTCTTGCCTTCTTTGTTCTCAAATTCTTCACTATCGATTTTTACATCAATAATCTTTATGTTTTCCTCTTTTAGAAAACGCTTAACTGAGAATTCTGCAACATCAACTGCGCGAGAGATAAATTTTCCCCTTGCTTTTATTATAACCTGCTTTTCACCCTTTGTTTTAAATTGAGTTACAACTCCTGTAACATAGTTCATGAAAGGCTTTTCACCTATGAAAATTATATTAGAATCTTGATATTCCTGGTCTTTTTTTGTTTCTTCTGTCATTGTTTCTTATTTTATTCTTGTTCTGAAGTTACTTTTTCACTAGTTTTCTTTTTCTTAGCATTCATATTAAGCCTTGTTATATAACCGGCTATTCTATTCCTAAGCCTCTTGCTAGGCATGCTATTACCTATTAGCTTTTTATCATTATCAAAATTATCATCAAATTTATTCTCTTCTTTTAACATACTTCTTGCTGTACGTTTTATTAGAGCACTTTTTATTCTTCCCATATAATTCTTGGTTTGTTTTGGTTTTTAAACTTTGTTGTTATGAATTTTAGCCCATTTTCTCAACTGATTCAAGTTTTTTGTGGGCATCTATAATTTCTTTTGTCCTTTTTGGTAAATCTCCTTTTAGAAACAAAAGATAAGGCAGGTTTAAATTACTATATTTTTTATCTAATTTTACAAGCTCTTCATCTTCAAGCTTTTTCTTATTTAAAGCAATTAAAAGATAACCGGAATTCTGCTTCTTTACTCTTGCGATTACCTGCCTTTTATCAAATTCTTCTATATTTATTATCTCAATCTCTTTTTGTTCAAGAATTGGTTTTATCTGATTTAGGAAAACGTCGTCTATCTTTTGAACTTTTTTTTGGGCTTTCTTCCTTTTTTGAAGTTTTATCTCAATTTCTCTCCTGGCTTTCTCAAGTTGTTCTTTTTTTTCAAGCAGCTCAAGCCTCATTTTTTCAATTAGGTCTTCTCGCGACTCTATTTTTGGTTCTGGCGCAGATTTTTGTTCTTGGTTGGGTTTTAATTCTTCTTTATCTGGAGTTTCTTTTTGTTTAATTATCTCTATTGTTTCTCTTGCTTGCTCTTTTTCCTTTTCTTTTATTTCACCTGATTCTAAAAAATATCTCCAGAATAATCTATCAGAATTTCTTATTTGAATAGCGAAATCCTTTAGGCTTCTGAGAGCTACACGAATTGCCGGGTGTTGTTCAGAATCATTTAAGAATCTTTTTTCTTTTAACAGTTCACAGGCTTCTCTTTCTTTTGGAGATAAATAAGAAATAAAATTTTCAAGCATGTACTGCTTAGAAGGGATATAGTAGAGCGGAGAACCCCCGACTTTCATTGAACTTATTTTTATTAGTCCATCTGAGGAGAGTTCAGAGAGAAAAGCCGAGGTAAATATTGTGTTTAAGTTTATTGATTTTGCTACTTGGATTGGAAGGCTTGGCCCACGGATTTCAAGAAATTGAAGTATTTTCTCTTTTACTTGTTTTGCATCTATTTTTTCCATAGAAATCTCAAATTCAAAAAATATTTAAACCTATGTTTTCTAGTAACCTCATGGAAAGACTAATACAAACACAATTAGTTCTAGTACTTGTGTTAGTCCTGACTCTTTTATAAAAGGGTCATTTATTCTTCCATAACTTGAAAATGAATGACTATATTATACGAATTGGTTTGAAGGCTGTTGAACAGCATTACTCTAGTGGTTTCTATAGATTGAAACCTGATGAAAGAGTTCTCATTCCTGCTGGAATGAGGCATGCTATTGTTTTTGGAAAGCAAGGAGACTTGGGCATGGTTGCTTTTAATGGGTCTAATCCCGAGGAATTCGCTTGTTTTGACCAAGATTTGAGCTTAATAGTCATACAAGGTTCACCAAACTCTAAGCCGAGAGCATACTATTCTGTTCCTTGTTTAAGAGATAAGCATGTGAGTAAACTTTTAAATACGAGTTTTCCTAGTAAATAACATGGTAGCAAAAAAGAAAGTCCAAGAGTTAAAACATGAAGAAAATAAAGTAGACTTTTCAAAGATAGAAAAGAAGTGGCAGAATGCCTGGGAAAAAACTCGTGTTTTTGAAGTGCAAGAAAACTCGAAAAAGAAAAAATTCTATGTTCTTGAGATGTATCCTTATCCCTCTGCAAGTTTCCTCCACATGGGGCATGTAAGAAATTATACTATTGGAGATATATTTGCAAGATTTAAGAGAATGAGTGGTTTTAATGTTCTCTATCCTATGGGTTATGATTCTTTCGGATTACCTGCAGAAACATCTGCTAAAAAAGAAGGAATTCATCCAAAAAAATATACAGAAGAATCTATAAAAAAAATAATGAGCTATCAAAAAGCTCTTGGCAATAGTTATGATTGGTCTAGGGTTATTGCAAGTCATGAGCCTGAGTATTATAAATGGAATCAGTATTTTTTTCTTAAATTATTTGAGAAAGGACTAGCTTATAGGAAAAAGGCCAGTGTTAACTGGTGTGAAAAATGCCAATCAGTTCTTGCTAATGAAGAAGCAGAGGGGGGTAAGTGTTGGAGATGCGGTTCAGAAGTTATTCAAAAAGAAATGGAGCAATGGTTCTTAAAAATTACTGCTTATGCTGATAGATTACTTAGAGATTTGGATAAGATTGAATGGCCAGAAAAAATCAAGAAAATGCAGATAGACTGGATTGGAAAGTCTCATGGAACTGAAATTGATTTTGAAATAAATAAAGAAACCTGGAAGATTTTTACAACTCGACCAGACACTATTTTTGGAGTTACATTTGTGGTTGTTTCTAGCCAGCATCCAAGGTTAATGGAATTAGTAACTAGTAAGCAGAAGAAAGAAGTTGAAAAATTCTTAAGTAAAATAAAAGCCTTTTCACAAAAATCCATGAAAGACTTAGAGGAATTGAATAAAGAAGGAGTTTTCACGGGAAGTTATGCAATTAATCCTTTAACAAAAGAAAAGATTCCTGTTTGGGCAGGAAATTTTGTTCTTGCAGATTATGGCTCTGGAATGGTTATGGCTGTTCCGACACATGATCAGAGAGATTTTGAGTTTGCTAAGAAATACAAAATTGAGATGAAACAGGTTATTGCTCCTAGTTTTATTACAACATCTGGAAAAGATGCCGTAAGAAAAGATAAAAAAACAGAAGAAAGAGACTCGGTATTTGCTATTGTTAAACATTGGAAAGAAGATAAATATTTTTTACTTGACTGGAAAAAATTTGGATGGAAAAGCTTTGTTATTGGTGGAGTTGATAAAGGTGAGAGTTTTAAGGATGCTGCAATTAGAGAAGTAAAAGAAGAAACAGGTTATATGGACATCAAAAAAATTACTGAAATTGCTTTTGAGAATCATGCAAATTTTTATGCAGAACATAAAGGCGTTAATCGTTATGGAAGATTCAGAAACTTTTTAATTGAATTAAAGTCAGATAAACGGGAAAATTTAGAAGAAGAACATACAAAGAATCATGAGGGCCTATGGATGGATAAAAATAAAGTTATGAATTTTATTAATTTACTGAATAATAAATATATTTGGAATATTTACTTAAATGGTGAACGAGCCTTTACCGAAAATGGAATTTTAATTAATTCAGATAAATTTTCAGGAATGGAAAACAATAAGGCTGTAGACGAAATCACAAAAGAACTTGAAAAATTAAAATTAGGAAAGAAAACTGTAAACTATAAAATAAGAGATTGGATGATTTCAAGGCAAAGATATTGGGGAACACCAATTCCAGTAATATATTGCGACAAGTGCGGAGTAGTTCCTGTGAGTGAAAAAGATTTGCCTGTTTTGCTACCCGAAAAAGTAGATTTTAAGGCTGCTGGAAATCCTCTTGCAACTAATAAAGAATTTTTGAATGTTAAATGCCCTAAATGTGGTGAAAAAGCTAAAAGAGAAACAGATACTATGGGCGGGTTCATGGACTCTAGCTGGTACTTTTTGAGATATTGTGATAATAAGAATAAAAATCAGGCCTTTGATAAGAAAAAGGCAGATTACTGGATGCCTGTTGACCAGTATATAGGCGGAGCAGAACATGCAGTTATGCATTTGCTTTATTCAAGATTCTTTACAAAATTCTTAAGAGATTCTGGATTTGTAGACTTTGATGAACCGTTTACTAATCTCTTTAATCAAGGTATAGTTTATAAGGGTGGAGCAAAAATGTCTAAATCAAAAGGAAATGTTGTATTCCAAACAGATATTTCTAATAAATACGGAATCGATACTGCAAGATTATTTTTAATGTCTGTTGCTTCTCCTGAAAAACAAATGGAGTGGAGTGACGAGGGGGTTAATGGAAGTTTTAGATTTATTAATAAAGTATTTTCTATTTTAGACAAGGTTAAATTTGGAAAAGACTCGAAAGAACTCGAGGTTAAGCTTAATATTTCAATAAAGAACATTAGTGAGCAGATAACTATATTTGATTATAGAAGATCAACAATTGAGCTTAGAGAATTATTTGATTTAATTTCTCAGCAAAAAGAAGTTTCTAAAGAAAGTTTTGCAAGTGCTTTAAAGTTACTTGCTCCTTTTTGTCCACACTTAACAGAGGAGATTTGGCAAAAAATTGGTAAAAATGACTCGGGCAAAGATTTTATTTCAATTGCAGAATGGCCTAAATATAAAGAAATAAAACAAAAACAAGTAAAAGAAGATATAAGTGATAAGATTATTGTGAATATAAAACCAATAGTTGAAAAATTTCCTGATAAAAAGAAGGTTTATCTTTATGTTATGCCTTTTGAGATAAAGGGAGTTGACGCTAAAAAGATTAGTAAGTCTATTGGTAAGGTTGTGGAGATATGGGCTGTAAATGATCCTAAAAAACATGATCCTGAAAATAGGGCTAAAAAATCTATTCCAGGAAGACCTGCGATTTATTTTGAATAGATTTAAAAAGAGCAGATTACTATTAAATTTATGTCATTAAAACATTTACATCCAGGAGCAAAATGGCTCTTTAGAATAAGAAGTTTTTTTGCCTGGCTATTTTTTGTGATTTTTATCTCGATATGGTTTGGAAGTTTTTTTACTGCAGCTAATCTGGGTTTTTCTGTTTCAGGAGTAGTTACCTATGTTTTTGCTATGCTAGTATTACTTGTGGTTTTAATTGAAATCTATACGAGATTATCTTATCATTTTTGGCTTTATGAGTTTACAGGTAGTCAACTTAGAGTAGAAAGAGGAATAATCTGGAAAAAGTATTCAAATATACCCTATGAAAGAGTTCAGAATGTTGATATAACTCGAGGAATAATTGCAAGAATGCTTGGTTTTTCAACTGTTAATATACAAACAGCAGGTTACTCAGCCCCAACGAATAATCGTTATGGTTCTTGGTCAGAGGGTTATATCCCTGCTGTGCCTGTGCAAGAAGCAGAACACATAAGAGAATTTTTAATGAAAAAGATTAGTAAGAAAGGCAGAAGTCAGGGATTATAATTTTCTTAATTTTTTATTTTTTAATTAATTTTTCTCAGAATCCAAAAGCTCTAGCTCGCTCTTGTATTCTGTATTTTTTAATTAATTTTTCTCAGAATCCAAAAGCTCGCCTGCTGCATTCGGCTTCTATTCCAATGTTGCCTTAATGCGTCTTATACCTGAAGCCGAAGATTCTTCTTTTAATATTTTGAATTTACCTAAGTCTCCTGTATTTGTTATGTGTGGACCAGTGCAAATTTCTTTGCTTACTATCTCTTTGTTTTTTCCAATTGTGAAAACACAAACTCTTTCAGGATATTTTGTTCCAAATTCTCCTTGAGCTCCTGATTCTAAGGCCCTTTTTAATGGAAGTTCTTCTTTTATTACTGGAATTTTCTTTTTTATTTTATCATTTACCCAATCTTCAACTTTTTTTATTTCTTCTTGCGTTAATTTTCTTGGAAAGTTAAAATCAAATCTTAATCTTTCTGGATTTATGTTCGAACCCTTTTGTTTTATACTCTTGTCTCCAAGAACTTCTCTTAGAGCCTCATTTAACAAGTGAGTAGCTGTATGGAGTTTTGTTGTTTTTTCTGAGTTATCTGCTAAACCAGACTTAAATTGTCCTGAACTTGCTGTTCTGCTGAGTTCTTGATGCTTTTTATTTTCTTCTTCAAAACCTTTAGAATCAACTTTAATCTTCTTTTCTTTTGCTAATTCTTCGGTCATCTCAATAGGAAATCCATAGCTTTGATAGAGTAAGAATGCTTCTTTTGCTGATAGCTCTTTTTTGCTGTCAATTAATTTTTCAAATTCTCTTAATCCTTGCTCAAGTGTTACTCTGAATTTATTTTCTTCTTCATTTAATTGAGTTATTACAAAATTTTTATTTTGCTTTAGTTCAGGATAATCTTTCTCGTAGACTTCAAGTATTGAAGGGGTTAGTTTAGAGGTGAAGTTTTCTTCTATTCCTAATAGGCTTGCGTATCTTATTGCTCTTCTAATTAATCTTCTAAGAACATAGCCTCTTTCTGTGTTGCTGGGTTTTATTAATTTTGGATCAGCCAATATAAAAATAGAAGCTCTTAGATGATCTGCTATTATTCTCATGGCTTTTTCGTTGCCTTTATATTTCTTTCTCGAAATTTTTTCTATTTCTTTTATGATTGGCTGCCAGATTTCTGTTAGATAGTTATCATCAAAGCCATTTAATACCGCAAGAGTTCTTTCAACGCCCCCGCCAAAATCTATGTTTTTTTGCTTTGCAAGATTAAATTTTCCATTTTTATCTTTAATATACTCCATTAAAACATCATTGCCTATTTCAACCCATTTTTTATTCTTTGGATCAAAGGTTTTTGGAGCTTTTTCTTTTCCTGTCCAAAAAAATTGTTCTGTGCATGGACCACACGGTCCAACTTGACCTGCAGGACCCCACCAATTATTATCTGATTCTAGAACTCCGCCTTCTAAGAATGCTATTCTATCTTCTTTTATTCTTAGAGATTTCCAAATTTTTGAAGACTCTTCATCTTTAGGAACTTGAGGAACTCTTTTATCACCACCAAAAACAGTTACAGCGTAATTTTCTAAATCTATACCAAGAATTTTTGTATGAAATTCAAAAGTCATTTTGATTGCATCTTCTTTAAAATAATCTCCTAAACTCCAGTTACCCAACATTTCGAAGAAAGTATGATGAGTTTGATTGCCAACACTGTCTATATCGCCTGTTCTTATGCATTTTTGGACATCTACTAATCTTTTTCCAAGTGGGTGAGACTGGCCTAGTAAAAAAGGAACAAGCGGATGCATGCCTGCTGTTGTAAATAAAACAGTAGGATCATTTTCAGGAATTAGACTTGAAGAAGGAATTTCTTTATGATTTTTTGATTTAAAAAAATCAAGATATACTTTAATTAATTGCTTTCTAGTTTTAATCTTTACCATAAAGAACATATGGGGATTAGTAATTTAAAGCTTATGTTTTATAAAAATTTAATTCAATCTGGCTAATTTTTCGTGGATTTCGCGTAATTGATTCTCAATATCTTTATTTTCCAGGTTGTTTTCTCTTGCCAAGGTTTTTTGTGGTTTTGAATAAGCTCCTTTTTGAGAAAAGGCAGTCTTGCTAATTTGATTTAAATCAGGAGCATCCAGCCTTGGAAGCAGAGAATTAAGTGATTCTAAAAGTGTCCAAACCTTACTTAGATTCTTATTTACCTCTGCTTTAAGCAAGAACTCTCTTTTTCTTAGTTGACTATAGTTTCTTGAACTTTTTATTGTTTCAAGTAGATTCTTTTCTAAAAGGAGCGTTTGCTTTTTTAGATTAACTGCTTCAGGATACTCTAATTTAATATGTATTGCGCTTGGCATTTTAATTAAATCTTATTGAAAAGAGAAGAATCAATATTCGAAATTTTTTCCTTTATTGAGCGAACCTCTTCTTCCCATGATTTTAATTCTTGCTCCTCTCTTTCTTTTACTTCTCTAATCTTCTCTAAGGTCCTTTCAATCTCACTTACTTTATCCTTTACTTCATTAAATTTAAGAACAGCCTCCCTAAATTTATCAAGTTTTACGAAAAGTGGCTCTTTTGGTTTACTAGAAGTTAAACTCTGAGCAGGAGATTTTTGATATTCTCCCTCGTCAATTTCTCGAGTTCGAATAGTATTATTTAAATCATGAACTTCAAAGTCTCTTTCTTTAGGAGCAACATTACTTTTTATTGTTTCAATTCCCATTGAATTTCCAAAAGAGGTATTTGGAAATTTTGGTAGTGGTTGAATTTGATTCTCTTGATCCTGTAAGTCTGGCAGTTCAGGCAACCTTAAATCTGGCGCTTCAGAAAGATTTAACAAATTTGGTTTAGGAGATTCCTCTTTTTTATTATGGCTAAAAAGTCCCATAATCTATTTTTATGAAAGATATATAAATACCTTTGTATCAATCCTTTAGGAGTAACAATAAAACCGAAAGGTATTTATTGGGATATGTTGCCTAAGCTTTGTAACATGCAGATAAATTATTTAAAAAAGATTGTGGAGGATACTGCTGGACCTCCGGCAGTAAAACTTGTTGATTTATTATATAATAAGAAAGACATAAATGAATTCCTTATTGCTAAAAAAATGAGTTTGACTATAAATCAGACAAGGAATCTTCTCTACAAACTATCGAATCTGGGAATACTTTCTTCAATAAGAAAAAAAGACAAACGCAAGGGATGGTATATTTATTTTTGGACATTTGAAGTTTTAAAATCACTGGAGGTTCTTAAGGAAAACATACTTAAGGAAATAAATAATCTTAAAACACAACTCACAAATAAGCAACAGAAAAGATTCTATAAATGCAAAATTTGTCTTCGAGAAGTAACAGAAGAAGTCGCACTCTTGAATAATTTTACCTGTCCTGAATGTGGGGAAGTTTACGAACTTGCTGACAATAAAGAAACAATTAATGAAATAATCAAAAAAATAACCAAGCTTGAAAGAGATATGGAGCTAATAAACGAAGAAATATCTAAAGAGAAAGAGAAGAAGGATAAAAAATTGAAAAAAATAATGAGAAAAGAAGAAAAGAAAAGAAAAAAACTACTTAAGGAAAAAAAATCTAATAAAAAAGACTCAAAAAAGAAAGTTAAGACCAAAAACAAGGCCAAGAATAATTTAAAAAAGCCTAAAAAGAGAAAGTAGTTCTTAAGATGGTAAATTATTATAAGATTCTTCCAAAAAAAACAAAAAAACAAAACGGATTTTTTCGATTTTTTACTGATTTGGATTTAGTAACGCAAATAATAATTCTCAACGTTGCTATTTTTATAGGATTCTCAATAGCAGAGGCCATTATGGGCTCTTCTAGCAATTTAATTTATGATTTATTCGCTGTGCAAGCAAATAACTTGTTTTTGAGGGGTTACATTTGGACTCTTTTAACCAGTGTATTCATGCACGCAAGTGTTATACATATACTTGCAAATATGTTCTCTTTGTACTTCTTGGGAAGATTTCTTGAAATGATAATAGGCAGAAAGAGATTTTTATGGTTCTATCTTATTTCTGGGATTTTTGCAAGCTTCTTCTTTGCATCTTTTTCATTCATATTTGGAAATAGTGTACTTGGCGCAAAGGTTTTTGGAAGTCCAGAAACATTCGCTGTTGGAGCATCGGGTGCTATTTTTGCTATTGCTGGGCTTCTGGCATTATTAACTCCAAGGAATCGGGCTTATTTGATATTGGGCCCTTTCATTGCAGTTATTCTTGAAGCAATAATCTATTCAGTTACTCAAAATAGCTTGATACTAAATCTTGTTGATATAGCTGTAGTAATCTATTTATTTGTATCATTGTTCTCATTCTTTTCTTTGAATCCTCTAGCGAGAAGATTAGCATTTGCTGTTGAGATTCCATTCTGGGTTATACCTATAATTGCGATTGTTCCCTTAGTAATAGTTAGCTTTTTTGTTCAACTTCCCATAGGCAACATGGCTCATCTTGGTGGATTCATAGCCGGAGTTATTTATGGAATCTATTTAAAAAAGAGATATAAGAAAAAGACTAGAATGATTGCCGAATACTTTTCGAAATAAAAAATGAAAAAAAATAAAAAATCTATAATAAAAAGAAAGAATATTATTGTTGACGGTTGGAGTTATATAAGAGAAAGTAAAAATTCTATACTTTTTGCTACAGCAATTTTCCTATTTTTTATTTTTGCTGCCCTTGTACTTCCTGTTCCTAGCCTTTTAGAGGAAATGATTAAAAATTCCATAAATCAGATAATGGAAAGAACAATAGGATTGAATACCTCTGGAATAATATTTTACGTTTTCTTTAATAATCTTGAAGTCAGTCTTGTTGGTATGTTTTTTGGTATTTTTATAGGAATTATACCTTTCATGTTGTTGGCTGTTAATGGTTATGTTATAGGTTATGTTTCAAGGATTGTCATGTATGAAAAAGGAGTATTTTATTTGTGGCGACTTGTTCCACACGGCATTTTCGAATTACCTGCTGTTATTATAAGTCTTGGTTTAGGTATGCGATTGGGTCTTAGCGCGTTTTCAAAAAACCCTGGAAAAGAATTTGTAAGGAGAGCTTTGCTCTCTCTTAAAGCACTTTTAATAATGGTTATTCTTCTTTTTATTGCTGCTTTGATAGAAGGATCCTTAATCTCTATTTTTAGCTAAAGAAACTAGTAATCTTTTTTTGTTGTCCATAAGTTCTTAATAAAACAGATTTTTCTGTGTAATTTGTGACTGGTATTTTTAATCTATTTTGAATTAAATTAAGAGCATCATTGATTTTAGAAAACCTTTCAGGTAATTTTGAAAATGCTTCCCTGCTAACTTCTCTAAGAATTCCTACACCAAGAGGAGCATAGTATTCTTCTGATACCTGGCGAAAAACAATACACTTGGCCTGTCTTTGTATTCTATCTAAATACTCTGTAAGTGCAAGACGATTTGCATAGTAGGCTCCTGTTACACTAGAAGCATAGTCTTTTCTTCCAAAAAAACCTTCGTAATCTTGCCAGACACCAGAATTTCTGAGACTTATTTCAATTACTTCGAAAGAATACTCCTCTGGCAACAGCAGAAACTCGTAGTGATTTCCAAGATACTCTGCATGAAAAACCAGAATATCATTTATCTGCTTGTAATAACGTATTCTTTTTAATTTTTCTTTTGAAAGGGCATCATCGACAGCAGTTATGCTCCAGCGGGTTGGTACAAGCTTTCGATTTTTCTGTAAGCCAAGTAAACCCGCGGATAAGATTTTGATTATTGTAGAAGTTTCTATCTTGTCCTTATCAAGTTCGACTATTGCTTGTGAAGATTTAACTTCATTGTCATTTACAAGATAATCTACTTTGTGTTCTATTTTTGGATTCTCTTCTAATCTAACTTGATCAATAAAAGCGGCATTCTTTATTAGGGGCACGCTCGATTCTCGCTCCTCATTTCTTACAAGCGGCTTTTTAAGTTTAAATCCAGTTGCAATTGGTTTTGAAGTCATTGCTATTTCTTGAAATACTTGATTAAAATTTCTACTCTCAAACACTTTTTTTACATTGCTTTTAATTCTGCCATATATGAGTTTTTTACGGAAATCAAGTATTGTTGGTATTTGAATCTGCTTTTCATGCCACACTTCTGGAGAAGAGAAAACCTTTGTATTGCCGTACTCGGCAGGACTTAAGATGCCTGCATAGACATTTGGATAATCCCAACGGCCAACAAATATTTCTGGTGGGCTTGATCCAGAAAATTCTTTTAGAATCTCGACTCTTCCCAGAAAAAAGGCATGTTCTTTACAATTGTATTTACCACAGAGCTTACAGTAAGTCATTTTTATTATACTAATTAGAATAGAATTCCCTTTTTATTATTGATTGTGCTCTGAGATATGTATCTTTATTCTTTAAGGTCGCTTATGCCAAGCATAAGAAAAAGTAGGCCTATAAGTATTACAAGCCAGACTAAACCACCCTTCAAAAAGTTCAATGCTGCTTCGCCCCAACCACCAGGTAAAAAAGCCCAGCCAAGAACAGCAAGGATAACTAATACAAGTCCCAAAAGTAGTTCTAACCATTTATTCATAGGTTTTTGAAGAGTCTTTTATTTAAAAGCATTTCGCTCCTTTTGGATAACACAATAGCTTTTTAAACAAGAATTCTTTACTAAAAATTTAAATAAAAGGACTACTTTTATAAAAAATGGATAAAAACGGAAAAATAGGCATTGAATTCAATGAGCAAGAGAATCGCGCAGAAATAATTGTACCTGTTCCAGAAAATACTGAAGAGAAAAAATTAACATTTATAGAAGTTTTATCAAAACTTTCTCCTGGAAAGAGCCTTCGTACTGCCTTAGATGACATCTTGGAAGGTAAGACGGGTGCACTTATTGTTGTTGATTGCCCCAGTCTTAAGAATATTGTTGAGGGTGGCTTTAGAATTAACTGTAGATTTACGATGCAAAGATTATGTGAGCTCTCTAAAATGGATGGAGCAATAGTGCTTTCTAGCGATTTCAAAAAAATTCTAATGGCTAATGTACTTCTTGTACCAGATAGTACTATTGCAAGTAATGAAACCGGGACAAGACATAAGGCTGCTGAAAGAACAGCGAAGCAGGCAGCAACACTAGCAATAGCGGTCTCAGAAAGAAGAAATAAAATAACTATATTCTACGAAGACAAGAGATATTTACTCGAGGATTCTGAAAATCTTTTGAGAAGAGCGGCAGAAACCCTTAATATACTTGAAAAACAAAGGGAAATCTTTGACGAACTACTTAAAAATCTAAATGTGCTTGAAATTACTAAGCTTGTTTCTGTTATGGATGTTTGCTCAGTCTTACAAAGAATAGAAGTTATAATTAAAATGATGGATACCATGAAGCGTTACTTAACTGAACTTGGAAATCAGG
>Ga0172375_10003512_pt1 | contig 23738 bp, 11 predicted proteins | sample LakKiv1m_FD_114537 | JGI IMG/M metagenome (GOLD analysis project Ga0172375, IMG submission 114537) | Freshwater microbial communities from Kabuno Bay, South-Kivu, Congo - kab_092012_11.1m | ecosystem: Environmental > Aquatic > Freshwater > Lake | place: Democratic Republic of the Congo... | reverse complement strand
GGTTGTCTGACCCGCCAGCCCCTCACGGTCGGCACGACCTTCGCCGGCCTCGACCTCCTGATTCCGTTGCTATACCTGGCCGCCGTGCTGCCTCTTCGCACGGTCCGTTCCAGCCGGCGTCAGGTGCTGGGCGAGGTGGCCTGGGGACTGGCCGCCGTCCTGCTCTGCCACCTGGCGTACCTGGTGCTGGCCAGTCTGACCCCCTGGTTCCTGTCGTTCGAGGGCCTGCAGGCCCCCGAGATCAAGGAACCGCCGGCAGGCGCCACGCCGCCCCCCCCCGGCGTCCTGACCCGCCTGCACGTGTTGCTGCCCTGGGACCTGCCCTTGGTGGGGGCGCTGATCCAGTTGGCTGTAGCGGCTGTCCTCGTCGGTCGCGTTCTCTGGCGGCGCGGCTGGGCCGCCCCGCCGTCGCCAAAGCCCCGCCACCCCTGGGCGGTCCACGCCGCGGCTCTGGTCCTGGCGGCCGTGTTGCCGGCGACGCTTTACTGGACGGCCTCCGCCCCGGACATCCGCGGGCGCAAGGTCGTTGTCTTTGAGAAAGGCTTCCTGAACTGGCTCAAGCCTGAACACGGCCAGTACGGTCGCCTGTCGGTCGGGATGTATGGCATCATGCCAGCCTACCTCGACAGCCTCGGCCTCCAGACGGTCATCTCCCCGGACCTCTCAGCCAAGGACCTGGAGGGCGCCAGCGCGGTCGTGCTGCTCTTCCCCAACGAGCCCTGGGAGCCTGGCCAGCTCGAACGCCTCTGGGCCTTCACCCGGGACGGCGGCAGCCTGCTGGTCATGGGCGAGCACACCACCTGGGAAGAGGGCCCAGACGGCAAGCCGTTGCCCGCCGGGCCTGGCCGCGAAGCCAACCGGTTCAACGAGGTGCTCGCGCCAACGGCCATGCGGGTGAACTTCGACTCGGCGACCTTCGCCGTGGGTGGCTGGCTGCACAGCTACGAAGCCATGGCCCATCCCTCGACCGCCGGCATCCGCGACGAGGAGAACGACTTCGGCTGCGTCATCGGGGCCAGCCTTGACATCCACTGGCCGGCCCGGCCGCTGATCATCGGGCGCTGGGGCTGGGCCGATCCCGGAGACCGGACCAGCAAGAGGGCCATGATGGGCAATGACCAGGTCGACCCCGGCGAGCGGCTCGGCGACCTCGTCCTGGCCGCGGAGCAGCCCTTTGGCAAGGGCCGCATCATCGCTTTCGGCGACACCTCCGGGCTGACCAATGGACTCACGGTCGGGTGCTTCCCTTACACGTCTCGCCTGTATGCCTACCTGGCCGGCGGGCGCTCCGCCTTCGCGGAATGGGTCCTGTGGGCGTGCCTTGCCGGCTTCGCGGTCGCCGCGGGGCTCCTGGTCCGCTATCCTCGAGCCTGGGCCTTCGCCACGGCCGGCATCGTCCTGGGCGGAGTGGTGGCCGTGGGCACCCGGCAGACGCACCGGGCCTGGGAGTACCTGCCCGATGGCCGCCGGCACTGGGATGGGACCCCCCGTGTTCCCAACGGCCTGGCCTATATCGACAGCTCCCACATGGGCCCCTATAGCCCGGAGTCCTGGCGCCCCGATGGCCTTGGCGGCCTGGCCCTGACCCTGATGCGGAACGGCTTCCTCACGCTCAACCTGCCCGAGGTCTCCCCTGAGCGCCTGGCCCGCGCCCGACTGCTCATCTGCGCGGCTCCGCTCAAGCCCTTCTCGCCCGCGGAACGTCAGGCTATCGATGGGTTCATCCGCGAGGGGGGTGTGTTCGTCGCCACCGTGGGCTACGAGGAACGCCATCCCAGCCGCGAGTTGTTGGCGGACCTCGGCTTTGCCGTCGGCGTCACCCCGCAGGACGAGGCGGCCGGCCGGGAGCCGGTCCCCATGGGACACTTCAAGTCGCCGTTCTTCGACGCCGGTACGCATGTGGCCTACGTCCGCTTCCACGCCGGCTGGCCGGTCCACTGCTCCGACCCCAACCGACTGGTGATCTCGTTCTACCCGGACGGTCGGGAGTTGATCGTCATGCGACGCATCGGGAAGGGCCTGGCCGTGGTCATCGGCGACTCCCTGTTCGCGACGAACCGCAACCTCGAGAATGAGGGTGGGCAGCCTTTTGAAGGGTTGCGTGAGAACGCCGTGTTCTGGCGCTGGCTGGTCGCCATGGTGCGTGACGGCGTGGGCGAGGGCGAGCGCTGGTTCCCCGATGCCAAGGACTGCACCCCGGCCACGACCACCCCCGACAGTGGCCAACCGGCCGCTGCGGCGGACCCCAAGGCGGGGGCGGCCGCTGCCCCGGGACCGGCGCCGACGGAGGTACCGGTGAACGGGAATCCCACCGAGGAAACCCCCTAGCGGAGACGACCGCCGCATGTTGGCCTGGATCGGCATCGCACTCCTGGCAGCCTCGTGGCTGTTCGGGCTTCCCTTCTACCACCAGCCCCAGTGGCTCGCCTGGGGGGTCCTGGTGGCTCTCGGCAGCGTGCTGGTGGCTCCGCCCGTCGCCGTGCGGCCGGCTCGTTGGCAGTGGCTGGCGGCGGCCGTGCTGCTGGCGCCAGCCGTCGCGTTTGCCGGCTGGCCTCTGCGGGCGGCCTTCGTGGTCGGGCTCGCGGGTTGTGCCGCCGGGCTTCTGGCCGAGGCCATACCCTCGGTTCCCGGCCGCCTCGACGTCGGTCGCCGGCTGCGGCGCCTGGGCGGCGGTGGCCTCACGGCGGGGCTCGTGCTGGCCTGCCAGGGGTTGGCTCTGTCGCTCTACCAGGCGATCACCGCGCGCTCCCACGAGTTGCCGGCAACCCTGGCGCGCCTGATCGGTGCCGTCGCGGAGTACTGCGGCGTCGCCACGGGTGTCTGCCGGTCGACCATTACCCTGTTCTCCATGCGCGAACACCACCGGCTCGGCGCCACCTGGGAGCTGTTCATGGACCCCGTCTCGGCGGCCTTCGTGACCGGGGCCCTGGTGCTGTTGGTCTGGCGTACCTGCACGGCGGCCGGTGGGCGGCCGGTCTGGCAGCGCCTCCTCCGCGACGGCCTGGCGCTCTTCCTGACCATGGCCATCTGGCTGCCGCTCCGCTCGGGTCTGGTGATCGGCCTGTTCCTGACCAGCGTTCTGCGGACTGAGTATGAGGCCATGCCGAACTGCGTCCACTGGCTGTGGAACGGCTGGCTGCACCTGGCCCTCCTGGCGTTGCCGGTGCTGGCCCTGTGGCGGCTGTTCCCTGCCGATCCGCCGGCGGCTGGCCCCCGCGAGGCCCCGCCTACCCCTGCACCGGCGGCCGTCCCGGTCCGGGCTGTACCCGCCTGGCGGCTCGCCGCGGCGGTGGGGGTGGTCTTCCTGGCCGCGGGGCTGCTGACCCTGGCGGTCTTCTGGGACCCGCCCGGTACCCGCCGGCAGGGGCGTGTGGTCATCGAGGAGTACCACCCCAACCCCGAGGAGGTCTGGGAACGCTGCGACAAGCCCTACGACACCACCTGGTACGGGCACCTCTCCGGCTATAACTACTACTGCATCCGCGACTATCTGGATCACTTCTACTCCGTGAGTCGCTTGACCCAGCCTCTTTCCGCCACGGCCCTCCAGGGCTGCGACGTGCTCGTCCTCAAGACCCCCACGCGCCCGTTCTACAGCCTTGACGAGCTGCTGTGCATCCGGGACTTCGTCGAGCGCGGGGGGGGCCTCCTGGTGATCGGCGAGCACACGGATGTGTTCAAGACCAGTACGCGCCTCAACCCCGTCACGAGCATGTTCGGCTTCCGTTTCCGCAACGACTGCCTGTTCGGTGTCGACTCGGTCTTCGAGCAGCGTCTCATTCCCTCACGCCCGCCCCACCCCGTGCTCCAGGCCATCCGCACCATGGACTTTGCGACCTCCTGTTCTCTGGATGTGGGCTGGAGCATCGGGCGGGCCGTGGTCCGCTCGATCGGGCTGAAGAACAAGACGGCGGAGTACCACGTCAGCAACTACTACCCGCCACCCTCCGACTCGGCCAGGATGCGCTCCGGCGCCTTTGTCCAGGTCTGGTCGAAGCGCTACGGTCGTGGCCGCGTCATGGCCTTCACCGACTCGACCATCTTCTCGAACTTCGCCACCTTCGAGCCGGGGAAGGCGGAGCTGATGATGGGTATGGTGGAATGGCTCAACCACCGTGCCCCTCGCCTAAGGCCCTGGCCCTGGCTCGGCCTTGCGGGCCTGGCCGCGGCCGTCCTGGCGGTGCGGCTTGCCTGGCGTACCGGCGGCCTGTGGCTGGTGCTGGTGGCGGCGGTGCCGGCCGGCTGGGGCTCTGCCGGGGCCCTGACCGGGGCCTTGCATCGGTCTGCCATGCCGTTGCCCGCACCGCGTGCCGACCGGCCCGTGGTGCTGGCTGTCATGGACCAGACGGTCAGCGGTGCCGCGTACCCTCGCAACGGCTTCATCGCCGGCAAGACCGACGGCTTCGGCATCTTCGAACGCTGGATCCTGCGGCTGGGTTACTTCACCGCTCGGCGGCAGACGCCTGAGGTCTTCTCGCCGGATGTCAGCCTGCTGGTGATCGCTTACCCGGACAAGCCCGTCAACGAGGAGTACCGTCGGCGACTGGCGGGCTTCATCCAGACGGGCGGCCGCGTGCTGGTGATCGACTCTACCCGGAACGCGGAGTCGACCGCCAATGACCTGCTCACCCCGTTCGGCATCCGCGTGACTCCCGCCTCCGAGCCCAAAGGCGCTCTGCAGAACAGCGCTGGCTGGGACCCCGTGCCGGTCGAGCGGGTGTGCCGTGTCGAGGGGGGCACGCCCTTCGCCTGGCTTGGCGACCGGGCGGACGGTCTCTGGGTCGGCGCCGTGGCCCGTCACGGGCAGGGGACCCTCGCCGTGGTCGGCTTCGGCGACCGGTTCTGTGACCTGTCCATGGGCTACACGGGCGATGTCGAGCCGGACGAGGCGCTGCGCCAGGTCCATGCCATCGAGTTCGGCCTGGTCCGTGCCTTGGTCGAAGGGACCGACCTGACGACCCCGCCCGTGCCGCCGCCAGCCAGCCCCTGATCCAGGCAGGCACGCACCCCAGGCCCCAGGCTGTGCCCGGCGCCACCGCGGTGCGGCAGCGATCCGGCCCGCGACTGCGGGCCTGCTCTCGCCCTCCAGGCCTCCGGCGCGGGACAGGGCTCTGGAGGGCAAGCACAGGGATGGCGCCAGCCAGCCCGGCGCGCCGCCGGTCTGGTGCCGGCGCGCTGGCCCGCCAGCGCGGTGCGGCAGCGATCCGGCCCGCGACTGCGGGCCGCTACGCAGCCCAGGCTACCGGATGCCCCGAAGCCCAAGCACGTAGGCGCGCCGGCAGGGGACATCGTCCACGGACAACAGCGGTACCTCGATGTGCAGCCGTCCGGCCTCCCCGCGGCAGGGCAGGGCCTCCGGGTAACCCAGCCTCCGGGCCGCGGGCTGCACCGCACCTGGCCGGGGGGCAGCCCGCGCCAGCTCCTGCCCAGGCCAGCGCAGACAGAGCACGTCGACCACGTCGCCCTTGCGGGTCTAGCGCACCCAGTCTCCCTCCCCATGCTCGCGCCAGGTCGTGGTGCCGTAGATCGCATCGCCGTTCACATCGAGCCACTGGCCGATCTGGGTGAGCCGTTCCTGCATGATCACCGGGATGCGTCCATCGGCCGTGGGGCCGACGTCCAGGCTCAGGTTGCCCCCTCGGCTGACGGTGTTGGCCAGCAGGTGGATCGCGGCTCCCTCGGTCATGTTGTCCGCGGGGTCCTCGTTGCGGTTGTAGCCGAAGGAGGCGCCGATGGCCCGGTTCTCCTCCCAGATCCGCTGCCCGGCCAGTTCCGTGCCCCCGCCGACCCCGTCGTACTCGGTGGTGAAGTAGCCGCCATGCCGGCTGCGGGTATCCCGTCCCCAACGATCGTTGACGACGATCTCCTCGCGCACGGGCCGGCTGTCGATCGACTCCCAGTCGGGTCGGTACATGCTCGTCTCCCGGATGCGCGCGTGAAGACCACGGAACGCCGGCTGGCCGGCCAGCCCTCAGTTCTGCATGCCGGTCAGGGTCACCCCCTCGATGAAGTAGCGCTGACAGAGGAAGAACAGGGCCACCACCGGCAGGATCATCATGGTCGAGGCCGCCATCATCATGCCGAAATCGCCCCCATACTGCGCCCGGAAGTTGAACAGCCCCAGAGCCAGAGGGTAGAGGCGCTGGTCATTGACGAAGATCAGGGCGCCCATGAACTCATTCCACGTTCCCATGAAGGTGAAGATGCCGACCGCGGCGAGGGCCGGTTTCTGCAGCGGCAGGATGATGCGCCAGTAGGTGCCGAAGAAGCTGCAGCCGTCGATCCGGGCCGCCTCTTCGAGGGTCAGCGGGATACTGCGCATGAACTGCCGGAGCATGAACACGAAGAAGGCTGACGACAGGAAAGCCGGCACCCATAGCGGCCGGAGGGTGTTGTACCAGCCCAGATGCTTCATGATCAGGAACACGGGGATCATAGTCACCTGGCCGGGCAGCATCATCGTCCCCAGCAGCACCAGGAACAGGGCATCGCGCCCGGGCCAGCGCAGGCGGGCGAAGGCATAGGCCACCAGGGAACAGCTCAAGACCTGACCCAAAACGTTCAGCAGCACCAGCCCCAGCGAGTTGGCCAGGTAGCGCGGCCAGTGCTCGTCGGCATACCAGGCATTGCGGTAGCTTTGGGTATACTTGCGCCAGCCGGCCACGAGCCGCGGTGCCCGCTCGATGGCCAGGGTCAGGCGGAACCGGTCCGCGGCCAGGGCCGGCGCCACGGGGTCGGCCGCGGCCGGCGCCAGGAACCAGACCCCCAGACGCCGTTCGTCAGTGCGGTCGCGGTCGCCGAGCTTGAGCGTCAGTTCGCCCCAGCGGTACGAGCCCAGGTACACCGGTTCGACGTTCTCGTAGCGCTGCCCCCCGACGTCGACGATCACGCGCAACCGGTGCCAGGAACGGTCCTGCCGCAAGGGGATGGTGACGCTCAGCAGTCTCTCGGCGGCGAAGGGCAGGGGGAACTCGCCGGTGACCAGGGCTGCCGGCTCGGCGGTCAGATCATAGTGCACGAAACAGACGGGCTGGGTCTCGGTGGTGAGGCTGCCGGGCTGGGTCCGGAGCCGCGCCGCGGGGTTGCCCGGCTGCCAGCCCAGGTCGCGCTCGGAGGCGGGTGCGGCCGGCAGGACGTGTTCCTGGCGGTCCGTGTCCGTGAGGCATGGGCGGCGCAGCGCGACGCTTCGGAAGAGGCTAAGCCAGACGTCGTCCAGGCGCTCCGCATCGAGCTTGGCCAGGAGCGCCCTGGCGATGGCTTCGTCGGTCCCGTTCCAGGCGTCCTCCGTCAGGCTCGGGGCCAGGTTCTCCCATAGACCGGTGAACAGAGCGTCGCGCGTGCTGTCCGAGTCGACCTCCGCGACCAGGAGGGGCCCCAGCATGGCACGACTGCGTTCCCACAGGGCCTCCTCGAGGCGAGGGCGGAGCCGTTCCCAGCGTTCCACGGCCATGGCTTTGGGTGGCTCGACGGGTTTGCAGAGGTCGTCGGTCACGTAGGGTGACCGCCGCACGGCCGGGGGGACCGTCGGGATCCAACGCGGGGGGTACACGCCCAGTTCCTCGGTATACTTGAAGCTGGTCCCCACCAGCCAGACAAACGGGAATACGAACAGCACCGCGCCGCAGATCAGCGCCCCATGGGTGACCAGGTGGCCGGCCCAGCGTCGCGGCAGGGCAATGGCCACGCCCAGAGCCAGCGCCACCAGTACCCCACCGACGTACCCCCAGAAGCCCAGGCCCAGATCGAGCCGGCCGTGGACGAACAGGGCGGCCGACGCGCACAGGAGGGCCAATTCAGTCAGAACCACCAGGAACAGGACCACCACTCTCACAGGCCCTCACCCTCCCTTAGGCTGGCGCGGTGAGCGTCCGCCGCCTCGGTCCGCCGCCGGCCGCTTTTCGGCCTGTCGCAGGCTACTCGTGTTCATAGTACACCCAGCGCTTCGACAGGCGCAGTTGCAGGACCGTCAGCGCGATGACCACCAGGAACAGCAGCCAGGCCATGGCCGAGGCATAGCCCATGTTGAAGTAGCTGAAGGCATGGTTGAAGAGGTAGTAGGCATAGAAGAGGGTCGAGTCGTCCGGCCCGCCATTGGTCATGATGAAGGCCTGGCCGAACACCTGCATGGTGCCGATCACGCCCATGACCAGGTTGAAGAAGATGTACGGCGAGAGCATCGGCAGAGTGATGTGCCAGAAGCGCCGGAACGGGCCCGCGCCGTCCATCTCGGCAGCTTCGTAGAGGTACGCGGGGATGCCCTTGAGGCCGGCCAGCCAGATGACCATGCCGCCGCCGGCGCCCCAGAGGCCCATCAGCAGCATGGCCGCCTTGGAGCCGAGGAGCCAGGAGGAGGAGTGCAGCCAGAGCGGCGGCTGAGCCACGCCCAGGAGCCGCAACAGCGAGTTGATCAGCCCATGGGTGGGGTTCAGCACCCACAGCCACAGCATGCAACTGGCCACCATGGGCACGATGGCGGGCAGGTAGAAGATGGTCCGGTACCACTTGAGGCCACCGACGCGGGTGTTCAGCAGCATGGCGATACCCAGTCCCGCCGCCATGCCCAGCGGCAGGCCCAGCAGCATGTAGGCGGTGTTCGCCAGCGAGCGCCAGAACAGGGGGTCATGCAGCAACAGCCGCCGGTAGTTCTCCAGGCCTACCCAGGCGGCAGGCTCGAGCACGTTGTAGCGGCACAGGCTGTAGACCAGCGAGACCAGGATGGGGCCCGCGGTGAAGGCGGCGAACCCCAGTAGCCAGGGCGACACGAACAGGTATCCCGCCCGACTCTCCGGCCGCCGCAGGCGGGGCCCCAGACCCTTGAAAGCCCCCTGCCGGGAGGCCATCCCCAGCGCCCCCGCCACCAGCGCGGCCAGGACCAGTCCAGGCCAGGCCCAGTTGACCCGCGGACGGGGGCGGTCCTCGCGGTAGATGGCATCGAGCTGGCGCTGGACAGCCACCTGGCCGCGCTGAAGGGCCTCCTCCGAGGTGTAGGTGTGCCGCAGGGCCTTGTCCATCGCCCGGGCATGCTCATCCCACAGCAATTGCCCCACCGGCGTGGCCGGCCGGAAGAGCGATACCTTCATGATCTCGCTGAACAGGGGGTACGTCTCGCGCACGCAGCGCGGCAGGTTCGGATTGCCGGCCACGAAACGGTCGTTGACGACGGCGTTGATGGCCGGTATCGGCGACATGATCGGGACGTAGGCCCGCCCCCGGCTCTCGGCAAAGCGCGCGTTGACCTCCACCTGGTAGAGCCAGGTCCGCTGCGAGGCCATGAAGCGGATGAACTCGCCGGCAGCCTCCGTGTGCCGGGCGCCCACGGGGACGGCCCAGGAGAAGCCCCCCGACCAGGTGATGCCCGGCTTGCCCTTGGGCGGCGGGGCAAGGGCCACCCCGAAGCGCAGGTTGGGGCCATAGTCACTGATGCCATTGAGCCACTGGTCGACGTTGATGGCCATGGCCAGTTGCCCCTTGATGAACGGGTCGCCGACCGCCGTGTAGACGCGGCTCTGGAAGAGGTCCACCTTCTCCACGCCGCCGAGATCGTCGTAGACGGCGGTGATGTAGCGCAGGGCCTCGACGATGGGGGGCTGCGCGAGGGTACAGGTCCGGCCATCGGCGCTCATGAAGGTGCCGCCGTTCTGCCAACCGTAGAGGTAGAGCCAGCTATTGCCGAGGTTGGGGGCGAACCCCAGCACCTGGATGTTACCCTGGGCATCGCGCTCGGTGAGCTTGAGCGCATACTCGCGCAGTTCATCCCAGTCCCTGGGCGGTCGGGCCCGGCCGCGCTCGTCCACGTAGCCCGCCCGGATAAGCAGGTCCTCGTTGTAGAACAGGGCGCGGCTATCGGTGTTCAAGGGCACCGTGTAGATGACGTTGTTCCAGCTCCCCTCCTGCCAGCAGGCGGGGTAGAACTCCTCCTCGTGGATGCCGTCGCAGAGCTCGCGCAGGGCCGTTGCGGATGGCTGGAGGGACCTGGTGTCGGCCGGCGGGGCGCCAGCCAGGCCCGCCTCGAGGGTGGCGGCGGTCTGGTCGATGAGGCTGCCGGGGAAGGCGGCCTGGTGGCGGCGGATGTCCCCCAGGGCCCGCCGCGCCGCGTCTCTGTCCCCGGAGCCGAGGGCGGTCACCACCGCGTCCGCCGCGGCCTCCAGCCGGGCGCTGGCAGCCACCAGGTCATCCTGACGTTGCAGCGTCCCGCGGGTCACCCACTCTCCCACGCAGAAGCGGTCGAACACCAGCACGTCGGGCGGGTCGCCGCCAGCCACTGCCGTCATGAGCTTCTGCTGGCCTGGGCCCATGGAGCCACTGGAATAGGCGCACACCACGCGCCAGCCGGGATACTCCTGCTCGAACCTGCGGAAGGCGGCGTCCCTGCCGCGGTCAGCCCAGATGACCCAGACGCGCAGTTCGCGCACGGCGTTGCCGGGCGAGGGCCCTGCCGCCGGCGGGGCTGCGGTCAGGGCCGTGGCCAGCAGGCCTGCCAGCAGGGCCACCGCGCGGGCCGCGCCCCTGCCTCTGCCGGTGTCCTGTGGGCGGGTCGCTTCCGGCTCCATGCGGTTCCTCACCGTCTCGGGATGATGCGCTGGGCTCATTCGGGGACCGGCCTGCGGAGGTGCTGCGGCAGGTCGGCCGGCGCGACCTCGCGAAGGTAGCGCAGCAGGTAGCTGGCCTGCCAGGTCCTGCCTGCCGCCAGCGTCTCATAGCCGTGCATCCACTCGAGGCTGAGGTTGTCCGGCTGGACCCCATCGCGCCAAGAGTAGAACTGAACCACGGGCGGCCCCAGCACCTGGCAGAGCATGGCCTCGCCGGTGACCGGGTTGCGCTGGGCCACCCACTCGCCGGTGGTCTCGCCGTTACGGGCCCGCTTCTCCCAGCCCTCGTTCCCGGGCAGGTAGGGGGCCCCCGGCTTGCACCAGACGACCTCCTGGACGGGGGCCGCCGATGGGCCCGCCGCGGTCAGCATGAAAACCTCCGGGTGCTGACGCGGGGTGGACGCTTCCAGCTCCCGCATTCCCAGGCGGACCACGTGATGCATCCAGGAGGCGAAGCCGACCTGTGGCGCCGGACCGGGATTCGCGATGGCGACGCGCACCTCGATGTCGGTCCGGTCCTCGGGGATGACGAAGGTCTTGGTGACGACCAGGCCCTGCAGGGCGGCTGTCTGCTTGGCCTGGCGCAGAGTGACGTAGGCTTTGGCCGCGTGGATCTTGGCCTCCACCAGTTCGTAGGGCCCCTGTTCGTCGCCGGTCCAGTGGGCGTTGCTCGGGCTCCAGAACAGGTCTGCCGCGACGCCGCCGTAGGGGCTCTCCCACTCCACGACCGTGCGCGAGCCTTCCTTCACCCGCCACTCGCCGACGCGACCGCCCTCCTGCGGCCGGACCCAGACCTGCTGCTTCGGGCTCTCGACCAGGATGGCCATGGCGCCGGCGTGACCCACCACGTCGTAGCGCACGACCAGGTCGCCGCGTTCGGCCAGCACGGCCCCGGTGCTGTCCGGCTGACGGTAGGCCGCGTAGGCGGCCGCGAGCGTAGACAGGCTCTCCCGGGTGAGTTCCGGCGGCCGCGCGGCGGTCTCCGGCGTCACCCGAAACAGGCTGACGCCGTAGTTCCGCGGCGTCCGCAGGGTCACCCCGTGGGCGAGGTCCGCCGCGGCCAGCGTGTCCTGCGCGTCCGCGGGGCAGAGGAGCTGGTTCTCGGAGACGTCCCACAGGCGGTAGCGGCCCTCCGGCAGTCCCGCGACCCGGAGTCGGAAGAAGGCCTCCAGGCCGGGGTCGAGGTTGATCACGCCGACCAGGCGGCGGTCATCCAGCCCATACGCCCGCCAGAGCACCTGCCGGTCGAAATCCGGCACGGCAATGGAGCGTCTCTGGTCACCCCGGACGAGGGTGAAGTGCTTCTGGGGCAGGGGCTCGAGGGTGACCCCGGCGGGCTCCGCGCGGCCATCGAGAAGCAGGTCCTCGGTCGCCGTCAGTTCGCGGGCGCAGCGCGCCAGCCAGGTGAGTTGCAGGGGACTGAACTCGCCCAGCCAGTAACACAGGCCCTTGCTGCCCCCGAGCGCGGCCGCCCAGGTCATCGCCCGCAGCCCCTCGCCAGGATCGCCGCCCGGGTAGTAGAATTCGCGCCCCTGCCCCAGCAGGCAGGGCATCAGCGGCACCCCGATGGCGGGCGTCAGGGCCCGACTCCAGGCGAACACGCTGCGGCACTGCGAGACCCCGTGGTCATACCACATCGGCATGACCACGTCCATGGCTTCCGCCAGGCGGTTCGTGGGCAGTGGCAGGAGCAGGTAGACCATCCGCCCAAGGCTGTCGGGCGCCAGCGGCACCATCCCCGACAGGGTCTGCTCGTCGGTGGTGGTGTAGGGGCTTCCCGGCAGGAACTGGAACTGCACGGCGGGGTTGCCGGCCTGGGCCGCCCGGTAGAAGAGCTGCACGAGCCGGAGGGTCTGGTCGGCGCGGAAGTCGCCCCACTGCCGGCGGTGCTCCTGCCAGATGCTCTGCGGCGTAAGGGTCGCCGGGTCCAGGCCTGCGGAGCGGGCGAAGGCACGGATGCCGGCCGGAGAGAAGCCGGTGCTGAAACCAGCGGGGTCCCACTCGATATCCTCCGAGAGCACATCGAGCTGGGCCGCGTGCCGGCGGCAGTAGTCCAGATCGCTGCTCCACGGCCCCCCGGCGTGGTCGAGGACCCACTGCGGGTCCTGCTCGGCGAGGAGCTTGCCCGCGCCGTCGCGGTTCTGGTAGTCGGGTGCGGGGGAGGGGGTCGCCATCTGCGGCCAGCCCGCGTGGCCGCTCTGGTCCGCCGCGATTCGCAGGCCTAACTCCCCGGCACCCGCCGCCCGCAGAGCCTCGACGCGGGACTCCCACCAGGGGACCACCGTGAAACCGGCACGCCGCCACAGGATCAGCACCTCCCGAAGCCGCTCCGGCACCACGTTCCCCATGGAGCTCTGCCAGAGGCGGATCGGCCATCTTCCAGGGGCCCTGTCCGGCAGCTCGGCCAGGAGGCGGATCGGGAGGGACCGTTCGGGCTCGGGGCCTTCCGGCGTCTCGAAGTGCCAGACGAAGCGGCCCGGACTCGCCCGGTCCGCCGGCGTCGGGTGCGCCACCCACTGCGCAAACAGCCGCGCCCAGCGTTCGGTGTCCTTGTGGGGTGGCGGGAATACGTGGCGACGGGAGCGCTCCCCGTCGCGGACAAGGTCCGTGACCTGGACCGGCCGAACCGGCCGCGAGTAGTTCGCCGTGGTCGAGATCAGTTCGACATAGGCGGGGACCTCGACCACCGCGTAGAGTCCCGCCGGGACCTCCTTCGCGTCCGCCCCGACCGGATAGCCGATGGCCGTCGCGTTGGGCAGGTTCTCGATGAGCCAGACCGTGCCCTCGTCAGACGCGGGCCAGACCTTCGACGCCGGGGCCGGCGCTCCCGGCAGGGGCATAGCGGCAGCCAGCCAGCCGAGCAGCAGTGAAGCCAAGGCTCGGCATCTCATCGCGAGACCCCCTTTGGCAGGTCCTTGCCCAGGCGCAGGATCTCGAGGTTGTCCAGGCGGCCCACGAAGCCGTCCAGTGCGTAGAAGACAGCCTTGCGGGCACCGGCGTCCCACCAGGCCTGGTCGCCCAGGTAGAAGGCGTTGCCGAGGTCGCAGGCATAGGGGGCGGCGTAATCGGTGGCGTAGTCATGGACCGCCCCGTCCAGGCGCAGCAGGGCTCCCTCCGGCGCGTACGTGAGCTCGAACCGGTGCCACGCCCCCAGGGCTAGGGGGTCACTCAGGAGAGACACCGGCTCGACAGGCGTCAGGATGGCGACGACGACGCGACCGTCCAGCCGCAGCCGTGCCGTCATGCAGGTATTGCCGCCTGTACCGATGGAGAACAGCGTGAGGAAGTGGTGGTCCTTGGGCAGGGCCTCCACCCGGAAGTCGAGCCCGATCCGACCGCGCCGGGGCACGAAGGGCCCGTAGCGAACGTGCAGCGCCTCAGAACGGTCCTCGGGGAACTGCAGGGCCTGGTCCCCGGCGGCCGCTTCACCCGTCCGCCCGGGGCCGTAGGTCAGGTTCCCCGTGACCTGGCCCGCGGTGGCGCCGTCGAGAGGATCCCGCAGCAGGGGAGGCGCTTCCAGAGGCAGTCCGTCGAGGACGCCCGTCAGGGCGATGGCCTCGGCGTCTGCGGCCATGGCCGGGCACCGTCCGTACACCGCCAAGCCTGCGGCCAGGACGACCCAGAGAACCAGGCACTGGCTTGCCCGAACCGTGTGCATCCGGCCTCCCACTGTGCCGGCCGACGACCAGGGCGCACGTGCCCGCGCACTCAGGCCTGCTCCAGCGAGCGCAGGTACGCGATGGCGTTCTGCAGCTTCTCCTCGGGGGCGGCGTTGCGGAAGTCCTCGATGGAGATGAAGTGCCGGTAACCCACCCGCCGCAGTCGGGCCAGGAGGGTCGGGAAGTGGTAGAGCCCGTCGGCCATGGAACAGCCTTCCCACTTCCATTGCGCCGTGCCCTTGCCATCGCGCTCGCTCGGAGGCAAGGGGCGATGGGCGCCGACGTGGCAGTGAGCCAGGTAGGGACCCAGGAGCTGGAGGGCCAGCGCCGTGGTCTCGAAGCCGTCCCTGACCATGTTCTGGGGGTCGTAGATGACCCCCACGTCGGCCGGATCGAACTGGCTCACGATGCGGTGTGCCAGGGAAGCGCTGCAGTGGATGGTGCCACCGTGGATCTCGAGCACGACCTTGACGCCAGTGCCACGGGTGACCTGCAGGACGCGGGCGTACCCCGCCACAGTCTCGCCGAAGACCTGCCAGTAGTCCTGGCTGCCGTCGCCCTTGTAGCCCGCTGCCGCCGCGACACGGATGAAGGGTGCGCCGGCGGCGACCGCCCCCTCCACCAGCAGCTTCACGTGGTCCAGTTCGGTACAGGCCGCGGCCGAGGCGATCCCGGCCAGGGCCAGACCGTGGTCCGCCAGCACCTGGCGGATCTCGGGGGCCTTGGCCACGAAGTTCTCCGGGGTGATGTCGTTGACATGGTAACCCCAGGGGCTGGGAACCGCCTTGGCGCGTTGGTCCGGGCTGACCCGGCGGACCCGCAGTTCCATGCCGTCGTAGCCCAGTTTGGCCAGCAGTTCAGCCTGTTGCTTCAGGCTCAGTTCAGGCATGAAAACCGTCGTCGCCGAGTACTTCATGGGGGCTCTCCCGTGCCGATAGCGTTGCTCCGACCGCGCTTGGCCTTGTTGCCCGATAGGCTAAGATCGGCCGTCCCGAAGTCAACCCCGACGGCCGTCCTCGGGCCGCCGGGCGGGCCGGCCTCCCCTCACCGCGGGAAGTAGCGGTAGACCAGTGGCTTCTCGCCGGTGGCGAAGAAGTAGATGGCGCCGGCCACCATGAACACGAGCGCCGCCACGATCTCCCCTGCGATGACTCCGATCATGAGGGGTCTCAGGGTGATGGCGGGGCGGTTCCCCCCGAAACGCAGCGTGGACACCTTGATCGCCCAGCCGAAGAAGAACGACCAGCAGGTGGTGGCCATCGGGTACGTAGCCCACAGCATGAACATCACCGGGTGGATGGGCCACCACGGCAGCCGCAGCCGCAAAGCGCTGCAGACCAGAACCAGCAGGAAACCGGCACCGAAGGCCCAGGTGAAGTTGTCCGTCGGCATGAGCCGGTCCAGACGCTGCGTCCAGGGCAGCGCCTGGGCCTCCTCCAGACTGCCCATGGCCTTGAGCCGCAGCAGCTCGGGCTGGGCGGCCCGGAAGGGCATGGTGGGAATGCGCTCGTGGGACCAGTTGTAGTTGGTGGGGGCACCCAGGTCGTAGGTGGCGACCAGGACCACGGCGATCGCCAGGAGGGCCCCCACCGTATAGACCATGGTGGAGAGGCGCGCGGCCTGGACGGGGCGCAGGGCGGCCCTTTCGCAGATGCGCAGGCCGTTGACGAGATAGGGCATCAGCGACTGGCTCTGGTCCACCGCCAGCACCATGCACACGAAGCCGGTGGCGATGATGACACCCGGCGGCATCACGTAGCCGCCCAGGCCCGCCATCATCACGCCGAAGGGGATCCACCGCGGCTGGATGAAGAACAGGCCCGTCTCGGCGCTGATGCGGGAGAGCACCACCAGCGACAGCAACGTCAGAAGCACCAACAGCACGGCAAAGGGCCACTCGATGCCCAGCCGGGCTACCAGCACCATGAGCAGCAGCGTCGAGACCAGGAAAAGCCGCATGCTCCAGGCACTCGGGGCAGGCCCCCCACCACGGCGCAGGCCGAGGGCGCCTAGGAGGACCTCCTTGTAGTACTGGCGACCCGTGTACAGCAGCATGAAGCCGAAGGCCATGTAGGCCCCCGCCCGTTGCCAGCCCTGCCAGCCCCCGATCCAGTCCGTCGAGAGGTTCACCCCCACGGTCACCATCGGTAGCCCGAACAGCACCCATGCCAACTGCGAGATGCCCAGAGTGAAGGAGATCTCGCTGCTGAGGAAGAACGCGAACGCCACCACCAGCGGGAAGACGTCGAGCCGCAGCAGCTCGCCGCCGTACTGCACCTTCAGCAACCAGGGCATCACCCGCGCAAAGGGCGTCAGCATCCACGTCAGTCGCACCGGTACCAGGTAGTCTGGGAACCAGACACACAGGCCGTTGTTGCAGCGGATCGCGAAGACGATGGCGAAGCCGATCCAGAACAGGCGGTTGCGCAGAACCACAGGACAGGCACTCCCGGGTTCGCGCTCCAGAAGGGAGTTGGTGAAGGTGGCAATAGGGTAGCTGAGGAACTCATGGTGAGCCCACTGCTGGTGCACAATCAGAGCCAGGCAGGCCGAAGCCACCCCCAGCAGCAGGATCATCGGCACCCACGTCCGCAGCGGGACCGACCAGGCATCCCAGGGCACCCGCTCCCACTTCTCCCACAAACGCTCCAGGAGCGGCGGCGGCACGCGACCCTTGGTGTCGGCGCCCATGATGTAGCCGGAGACGACCTGGTCGTAGGTCTCGTCGGTGACGGTCACCAGCGCCTGAGGCGGCACGTACTGGAGCAGACGCTGGCTTTTCCACCCTGGGGTGACCCGGTTCCAGTGGTGCGGCATGACCAGGACCTGGGTGAACTGCTCCATCAGGCCGCGGCCAGGGATGCTGCAGGCCACCATCGCCAGGGTCACCACCAGGGCCAGCTCCGCCGGCGCCAGAGCCAGGCGCCGGCGCCAACCCGCCAACAGAGGATTCAGGACGGCGACCACCAGGAAGAGCGTCCCCAGCACGATCACCGGCAACTGGTGACCGCTGTTGAAGCTCTCCAGGTCAAGCAGCCGGTCGTTGATGTAGCCCGCCCCTGCGATGAACAGGGAACACAGCACACCAAGGGTGACGGCGCGCCAGGTCATGAGCGGCTACCGCATCACACCACGTAGGTCGACGCAGAGGTGTTGCCACCACGACCGGTCCAGTTCGTATGGAAGAACTCGCCGCGTGGCCGGTCAACCCGTTCGTAGGTGTGGGCGCCGAAGTAGTCCCGTTGGGCCTGGAGCAGGTTCGCCGGCAGCCGTGCGCTGCGGTAGCCGTCGAAGTAGGACAGGGCGCTGCAGATGGCCGGCATCGGAATGCCCAGCCTGACGGCGGCCGTGACCACCCGGCGCCAGGCCGGCTGCGCGTCCCGCACCACCTTGGCGAAGAACGGGTCCAGGAGAAGGTTGGTCAGACCGGGGTTGCGGTCAAAGGCATCCTTGATCTTGCCGAGGAAGGCGCTGCGGATGATGCAGCCGCCGCGCCACATCAGCGCGATGCCGCCGTAGTTCAGGTTCCAGCCATAGGTCCTGGCCGCCGCACGCATGAGCTGGTAACCCTGCGCATAGCTCACCAACTTGCTGGCATAGAGCGCCTTGCGCAGGTCGTTCACCCGCGCCTCCCGGCGGCCGCGGAAGGGGCTGACACGGCCCTTGAGCACCTGGCTGGCCGCCACGCGCTCATCCCTGATGGCCGACAGGCAGCGCGCGAACACCGCCTCGCCGATGAGGGTCAGGGGCATCCCCTCGTCCAGGGCGGCAATGGCGGTCCACTTGCCGGTCCCCTTCTGGCCGGCGGTATCCAGGATCAGGTCCACCACCGCGTTGCCCTGCTCGTCGCGGTAGCCGAGGATGTCGCGGGTGATCTCGACGAGGTAGCTGTTGAGCTCGCCACCGTACCACTCGGAGAAGACCTGGTGCATCTCCTCGTTGGTCATGCCGAGACCATCCTTCAGCATCTGGTAGGTCTCGCAGATCATCTGCATGTCGCCGTACTCGATGCCGTTGTGCACCATCTTCACAAAGTGCCCGGCGCCGTTCTCACCGACCCAGTCGCAGCACGGTTCGCCGGCCTCGGTGTGGGCGCAGATGGTCTGGAAGATCTCCTTGACGTGCGGCCAGGCCGCCGGGCTGCCGCCAGGCATCAGCGAGGGCCCCAGGAGAGCGCCCTCTTCGCCGCCGGAGACGCCGGTGCCGATGTAGAGCTTGCCCGCGGCCTCGACCGTCTTGGCGCGCCGGATGGTGTCGGGGAAGTGGCTGTTGCCGCCGTCGATGATGATGTCGCCGGCCTCCAGGTGCGGCAGCAGCAGGGCAATGAAGTCGTCCACCGCCTGGCCCGCCTTGACCAGCAGCATGACCTTGCGCGGGCGCTTCAGGGAGGTCACCAGCTCCTCGATCGAGTGGCACCCGACAATCCGCTTGCCCTTGGCACGGCCATTGAGGAAGTCGTCGACCTTCGACACGGTGCGGTTATGGCAGGCCACCGTGAAGCCCTTGCTCTCCATGTTGAGGATGAAGTTCTCGCCCATCACTGCCAGGCCGATGAGGCCGAGGTCTGCCGTTGACATCGCACCACACTCCTCTTGAACACCCATGGGCCGTCAGCACACGTGTGCCACCGCCGGAGCGGCAAAGCGTACCAACATAGCACCGGACCAGGGAACGCCAAGAGTGCCCCGACGGGCGCCGCGCCCGGCCTCCGCCCGAGGTCACTGCGCCCGCGGCCGCGCATGCGCGCCAACCCAAGACAAAGCGGTGGCAGGCCGCCCGTCTGCGTGCGTACCCGCACAGGCAGGCTGTCACTCCAAAGCTTGGCCTTCGGCCTGCGCCGTGTGTGCTTACCGAGTCCCGCGTCGGGCGGGGCACTTTAGACTGTCGGTGACGTGTCACCGCTCTCGACCAGGCCCGTCATGCCTGGGGACGCTTGGCTTGACGCCGGTGCGCGGCTGCGGGAGCGCGGGCGGACCGCAGGGCAGACCGCGGCCGCGCGATCCTGGATCAGCCCTGGCCGCAGTAGCGCGGCGGGTCCGCAGGCAGTAGAGTCCACCGTCGGACCCGCGATGCATCGGCGCCCATCGCCAGCGAGCACGGAAGGCCCCCCGGTATGGCATACAGACTCCTTTGCACTGGAATCACGTGCGTGTCGGCGCTCTGGCTCGGGGCCGGGGCGGCCTGGGGCGCGGATCCGGCCGTGGACCGCGGGTCGCTGCGCCTGGGTGTGGCTGCGGACGGGGCTCTCGGCGTCCGGGTCGGTCCGCCGGGGCCTGGCGGCGTCGGCATCCGGACCCGCGATCGGGCCCGGGTGCCCGTCTTCGCCGAGGCCATCCGGCCTGGCGGCCTGACCTGGGCCGTCACCTTCATCGACGGCACGACGGTCTCGGCAGCCCAGTGGGCGGCGCCGCCCTGGTCTGGAACCGTGCGCAGCGAGCAGGAGGGCCCACGCCTGGTGCAGCACTGGGACAGCGCGGCGCTGCGGCTGCGGGTCGAGGCGACCCCGGTGATGGGCGCCGAGGCCGTGGACCTGCGCCTGGCCGTGGTGGACAGCGCTCAGGCCATTCAGCGCCTGGACCTGCCCCAGGCGCTGCGGTTTGACCCCGAGGCCGTGGAGGAAGTGGTGTTCCCGCAGCGGGCTGGCGAGGGTGTCGGCCTGGTCTTCAGCGGTCGTTTCTTCGGTCCGCATCGGGAGCATCCCGGTGGCTATGCGGGGCGCGTCATCGGCCCGCAGGCCTACGCGGGGCTGTTCGGGGCGCCTCTCCGGCAACTGGACGATGACGAGCCCGCGGTGGCCCTGCGCGTGACCCCCGCCGGCCGGGAGTGGTTCGATGCCGGCACGGTGGCCCTCGTCAGCAGCGCGACGGTGTGTGTCAACCGTCCTTCGGCTCCTGGCCAGACCCCGCTGGTGCTGGTGGATAGCGACTCGGGGCCGGCGGTGTCCGCCAGCGACCTCGGGGGGCAGGGGTTGCTGCTGCGCCTCGGCATGAAGACCGGCGGGGCCAATGCCGACGCGGAGAGCCGGCTGCAGCAGGCCATCGTCCTGGGCGCCACGGGGGCCTTGGCCAGGCGCTTCCCGGAACGGTTCCGCGACCGGGCGGTGGCCGTCGTGGCCCTGGACGGCGGGCCCCAGCAGGGCGACTGGACCGCCACGGCTGTCGGCCAGTGGGTGGCGGCCCTCCGTTCGGCGGCCGTCCTCCGGGCTGCCGGCGCCCGCGTGGTGGTCCTGACGACGCCGCAGGAGCTGCGTCAGGCCTGGACTGACCCGCAGACAGCCCTGGTCCTCAATCCCTACGGCGAAATGTTCCCCACCGGGGATGCCAGCCGCTGGCGCGAAGACATCGGTGCCGTGCGCGAGTTCGTCCGCCGGGGAGGGTACTGGTGGGAGGTGGGAGGCTATCCCTTCTTCTATGTCGCCGAGCCGCAGCCCTACCTCTCGGCGAGCGCGACCTACCCCGGCAGCACGGCCGACTTCGTACGCCTGCAGGGGGTTGGCGGGTCGCTGGCGCTCTTCGGGGTGCAGCCCCTGTTGCGGCAGCCCTGGGACCGGGAGACGGCCGTGACGCCGGCAGCGATCGAGGTCCGCGGCACGCCGGATGGCGGCGAGGTACGCCATTCGTGGTTCGTGCACCTGCCGCCCGGTCAGGCCTGGACCTCTCCCGCCCTGAGGCTGCTTCCTGACCGGGACACCCCCAGCGGCTTGGCCGCCTACGCGGAGGCCATCGGCCTGCGCACACCCTTGGACGCCAAGGTCAAAGCCCCGCTCCTGGACCGCCTCAAGGGGGCCGTGCTGGTTCGTCTGGGGGGGGCCACGGCGGCCGAGCAGACTCAGGCCCTGGAACGCCTGCCGAAAGGAAGCCTGGTCCATTTCACCGAGTACCTCAAGGGGGGCTTCGACAAGCAGTACCCCGACCACCTGCCGCCGCGCCCCGCCTGGGGCACGGCCGCCGACCTGACCGCCTTCTACGCCCGGGGCCATGAACTGGGGCACCTGATGATGCCCTACACCAACACCTCCTGGTGGTGCATCGACCCGAAAGGCCCGACCTTCGAGAGGGAGGGCGAGGCGCCGCTCAGCCGCCGGCGCGACGGCAGTCTGATCAGGGAACGCTACGCCAGCAACGAGGGATACCAGGTCTGCTTCTGGCACCAGGCCGTCCAGGAAGCCCACCGGCTGACGCGCCGGCGGATGTCTGAGGAGTATCCCAGCGACGTGCTCTTTCAGGACCAGGTCGGGGCCCGTGGCTGGACCTGGGACTACAACCCGGCGGCGCCCTCGCCGACAGCCTGGATCGACGGTCTGCACTCGCTGGGCATGGAGGATGCCCGTCACGTCCCCCTGGCCACCGAGGATGGCCACGACCGCGTCGCGGAGTTCGAGACCATGCTCTGCGGTATGGCCTGGGCGACGGTGCCGTCGCGGCTGCGCCAGGCACAGCTCCTCGTGCACCGGCTGCCGGCGGACGAGTGGGCGGTCTTCCCGATGATGCAGTACCTGGCCCACGACAAGGTGCTGTTCACCCTCCATGACCTGGGGCACTTTGTGTTCACGGACGAGCAGTTGGCATGGGTCCTCGGCTTGGGTTACTCGCTCAGCTACAGCTTGGGGCCGGCAGACCTCGGCCGCGACGAGGTCCGCGAGTGGCTCGGCTGGCTCGATGCCCTGCAGAAGATGGTGTGTGCCCGCTATGCCGGGCAGCCGCTCAAGGACTACCGGCTTCTCGGCGGTGCCGACGGCGCCTTCGCCGGTCCGCTGATGGTCGCCCAGTACCCCGACCTGCAGGTGACGGCCAGCACCTCCGGCACCCCGTTCCCAAGCCGGGGCACGAGCCTCTTGGCCAGCTCGATCGGGGCCGATCTCGCCGGCTATGGTTTCGAGGCCGGGGGCCCGACCGTCATCGCGGGCCAGTTCGTCGACTGGGAGCAGGCCCCCCCCTCGCAGCCCTTCGGCTTCGTGCTCGAGCGTCGCGGCAAGCGCTTCTCTTCTGGCTGGGTCCGCGCGGTGCCGGGCCAGCGGGTGGCCCTGCCGTGGTCCGGTGATGACCTGCCTGGGCTGGAGGTCACGGCGCTCAAGGGCCAGCCGGTCCGCCTGACCCCGGCCCGCCGCAGTCCCACGGCACTGACGGTGGACCTGCCTGAGCTTGCCGACAGCGTCTCCGGCGTCGGCATGCCTACCTCCCACGTCGGCAAGCCCTTCGCCGAGTGGGGGTCGCGCCAGCGCACCATCGGCGTGCTGGCCATGGGTGCCGGCGCTCCTTCGTCCTGGGTGAAAGTCTCGGCCGCGGACTGGGTTCGGCTCCTGTCCGCGGACGCCGGGCTGAAGGGCGCCGGGGCCACGGTCCTCGAGATCGCCTCTGCGGCGGATCTGCGCGCACGGCTGCGGGCGGCAGAGGGCGAGAGGCCCTTTGCGATCCTGAACCCTGGCGGGGAGGTGTTCTTCGCCGAGGCCCCTGCCCAGGCCGAGTCGATGCTGGATGACATCCGTGAGTACGTGCGCACCGGCGGCATCTGGTGGGAGACGGGTGGCTACTCGTTCTACCAGGCTGCCAGCCGCGATGCTCAGGGCGCCTGGACATCGCGAGCCATCCAGGCCAGCGGCGCACGGCGTCTCGGTTTCGCTTGCGCAGGCCTGCCCGTGGACGCGCCGCCGGAGCCCCTCCTGGTCACGCCCGTCGGCCGCCAGTGGCTGGGGGCCGAGACCACGGCACGCATCGAGGGGGCCCTCTCAGGCGTGCAGAGGGGTTTCGATGGCGACGAGGGGGTCCTGGTGCTGGTGGACAGCGCCCAGGGCGACTTCGTGGCCGGTATCCGCTGCGGTGGTTGGGGTTGGCTCTTCCGCTTGGGCGGCTTCAACCCCGACCCCGAGGTGGCGCCGTTGGTCGTGGGCGGCGTCCTGCGCCACCTGCTGACCGACGCCTGGCCGACCCCCGAACGGCGCCGCGTCCCGCGCCTGTGGGAGGTCCGCGTCGTCGCCGCCCCGTGACGTGGCGTGCCCTATCGGATCGGTCGGATCGGTCGAATCGGGCAGATCGGTCGGATCGGGCAGATCGGTCGGATCCGCCGGAGCGGCCCGATGGGCGCCCGGCCGGGGTTAGCGCGGCGTCTGGGCCGCCTGCGCGGACTTGGCCCGCCGGACCAGGTCCAGGAACTCAGCCCGGTCGGCGTCCTGGGCCTGGGCAGCCGGGGTCCCTGCCAGCTCGAGGACGGTGTCGAAGGTCGCTCCCCGCGCATAGGGTGAGTTGCGCAAGACCATGCCGAAGAGGGCCACCGCGCCGCCGAACTGCATATCGGGCGATGCCTGCTGCCAGGGCAGGGGTTGGTCCGCGACAGACACCTCCGCGATCCCAGGCGCGGGCTGGTCAGGGCGGCGCCAGTGCAGCCTGACCGTCATCAGTCGCGGCCCCGCCGCGGCGGCGTCCAGAGCGGGCTGTCCAGCGCGAGTGGCGGGGACGGTCGCCGCTGCCTTGGCCCTGTCAACGGCCATCGACGG
>Ga0172375_10003508_pt1 | contig 23747 bp, 22 predicted proteins | sample LakKiv1m_FD_114537 | JGI IMG/M metagenome (GOLD analysis project Ga0172375, IMG submission 114537) | Freshwater microbial communities from Kabuno Bay, South-Kivu, Congo - kab_092012_11.1m | ecosystem: Environmental > Aquatic > Freshwater > Lake | place: Democratic Republic of the Congo... | reverse complement strand
CCTCGTCGCCACACTTCGTCGTTTACGCTTCGTCGCCACACTTCGCCGGGTTTTGCGCCGCAAAGAACGCCCGGCACACAAAGGAAGTCGCTCGCACCACCACCGCCCCCCTGGTCGCTGACCGATTACCCGATTCTTGCGGTTGACGAGGCAAGGGGTATTGGCTACACTGTGGCCGTTCGCTTACGGATAGTGCGGTTCGTCGGCCTGCACGTGATGATCGCGGACGCAGTTGAACGGACAACCACAGGGAGTTACTCATGATGAAGCACCTGCCTGCATTTCGATTGTTTGCCGGTGCCGCCCTTCTGGCCGGAACGCTTGCCGCCCAGAACGCCAGCGTCGCGCCCCTGTTCCAGGTGAACAGCATCAAGGGCACCTGCGAGATCAAGCGCCCGGACGCGAGCGCGTTCGAGGCGGCCGTGGATCGCAAGGCCTATCCGTTCGGAACCGCCGTGCGATCGGGATCGGACGGCTCGGCCGTGATCCTCTTCTCGGGCACCAGCGCCAGCGCGTTCTCCGTGTCCGTCGCCTTGGACAAGAACACGGTGGCCGTGGTGGATCGCGACCCCGATGATCACACCCGCCACATCGTGCTCCTTCTCGCCGGCGAGGTTCAGGTGTACGCCGACCGGGACACACCCGAACGGTTCTTGACCATCGAAACGCCGGACTATGCGGTGTGCGCGTTCAGCGGACGATCCCTCATCCGGTTCCTCCCCGCCGCCGCGGAATTCATCACAACCCGAGTCGGCGTCGTGCAGGGCGGTCTCAAGATCCTCGGCAGCCAGTTTTCCATCCAGGGAATGCGCGGCGACTGCGCCCTTCTCTTCGAGAGCGCCCCCGATCGCAGCCTGACCCGGATCACCGCCGAGACCGGCGAAACGATCGTTACCCTCGAGAATGGCACCGACGAGCCGCTTCCGTTCTCCGCCTACCCCGGTTCGACGATCAAAATCTGGCGCGAGTCCGCTCCGATCGGGGGCCGCCTGATCGTGGCGGTCTTTGCCGTCGGCGCCGACGGCAAACGCCCCGAATGCTACGCATTCGCCGTGGGACAGAAGGGCATGATCTCGAACGACACGGTCACACCCGACGCCGACGCCGCCAACGATGCCGACGGCCCCGCCGAGACCACCCCCAATGCCGCGGCGGTGACACCCACCGCCGATGTCGCGCCGGATCCCAAACCCGCGACAGACGCCGACGCCGCGTTCAAGGAGCTGTTCGGCGATTCCTTCTCGTTCTAACCGGTTCCCGAATGTCGCACGTTTCCGGAGGCTCGCGTGACTGTCCGGAACGGCTGTTCTTCACAACGCACGCCAGGAATGGAATTCCGCCGTGGTCATTTATCACTTCAACCGCATCATCCGCAATCGCTATGTCTGGGGCGTCTTCGCCGTCATCATCGCCTTCGCCTTCGTCTCGGTGGATTCCTGCTCCACCTCGCCCTCGGGCGGCCGCGCCAACGCCGGCAAACTCGACGGCCGCGCCGTCTCCTCGCAGGACTACCAGACGCTCGAACGCTACATCCGCCAGACCGGACGCACCCAGAATCCGCCCCCGCCCGCCCTGCTCTTCACCCAGACGTGGGAACGCCTGGCCGCCGCCCGTATCGCCGAAAAATCCGGCATCTCCGCCACGCCCGCCCTCCTGCAACGGGAGATCCTCTCCTCCGGCGCCTTCAACGAGGGCTTCAACCGCGACCTCTACCGCTACCTGCTCCGGCAAAACCTGCAGCTCTCCGAACAGGAGTTCGAGTACGGGCTCGCCAACAGCGTCACCCTCCGCCTGGTCGGCGCCATCGCCGGCTCGGCCGCCTGGGCGTCCAATATGGAAATGGATGACGCGCTCGCCATCTACACCGACACCTTCACCGTCCAGCATGCCGTGGTCTCCAATACCCTGGCCGACGCCGACTTCACGCTCGATGAGGCCGACCTTCTGCGCCACTACGAGGCGCACCGGCAGGACTACGCGCTCCCGGATCGCGTCGCCGTGCGCTATGTCGCCGTCCCGATCTCCAATTACGTGGACGCCGTGACCGTCTCCGACGCCGACATCCTCGACTATTACGACAGCAACCCCGAGCGGTTCGCCCGCCCGGCCGAGACCAACGGCGGCGTGGTCGCGGTCACGCCCCTCGAGGAGGCACGGGAGACGATCGTCGAGACGCTCAAGAACGAGCAGGCCGCCGACGAGGCGTTCACCGACGTCTGTCACGGCATGCTGAAGGATGCCGTGGCCAACGGGCTGGAGTCCGCCGCCGGATCCCGCGGGCTGCCGGTTCTCGAAACCCCGCTGTTCAGCGCCGACGACTTCGTCCCCGGCGTCGAGAACGCGGCCGATCTGCGCGAAAAGGCGTTCGAACTCGACGGCAGCCAGATCCAGACCCGATTCAACGCTGTCCGCGGCAAACACGTCGTCTACCTGATCGCCGCCTGGTCCAACGATGTCGCGCGCATCCCAGCCTTCGAGGAGGTCGAGGCGGAGGTTCGCGCCGCCGCCCAGGCCCAGGCGCGCCACGATGCCTACAAAGCCCGCATCGCCGCCGCGCGCGAGACGATCGCCGCAGCCGTGGCCGCCGGGGAGCCCTTCGATGCCGCAGCCAGGAGCGCGGGCCTCACCGCCAGCACCAACTACACCTTCTCGATCCACGAAGGCATCCCCAGCGCCATCCCCGAAATTAACGCCGTCGTCCGCGAAGCCGTCAAACTCCGCCCCGGCGGCCTCGCCGCAAGCTCCGCCCCCCGCTTCGGCCATGCCGTCATTGTCTCGGTCTCCGCCCGCAAACCGGGCGACGCCATGACGGCCGCCTTTCTCCGCGACCAAGTCCGCAGCTCCATCGAGTCGAGCCTCTTCCCCGTGGTCTTCTCCGAGTGGTCGGCCTGGAACCTGAAGCGATCCGCGTTCAAGCCGACCCCCGGCACCGAGCCCGCCGCCGCGACGTGGGACGACGACGAAATCTAAGCGATCCAAACCGAGTCTGCCATGCGCTTTTTCAAGGAACTGACCCGCGGCATCGTCAAGGAGAACCCGATCTTCCGCCTGGTTCTGGGGATGTGCCCGACGCTGGCGACAACCTCGTCGCTGGAGAACGGCTTGGGAATGGGCGTGGCCGCAACGTTCGTTCTGGTCGGATCCAACCTGGTGATCGCGTCGCTCCGAACGGTCATACCGTCCAAGATCCGCATCCCCTGCTACATCGTCGTGATCGCCACCTTCGTCACCGTGGTGGATCTGCTGATGCAGGCCTTCGCCCCGGCGCTCGCCGACAGCCTGGGCATCTTCATTCCGCTGATCGTGGTGAACTGCATCATCCTCGGCCGCGCGGAGGCGTTCGCCGCGAGGAACCCGGTGCTGTACAGCGTGGCGGACGGGATCGGCATGGGCGTGGGCTTCACGCTGGCGCTGGCGCTGATCGCCTCGGTCCGCGAGATCATCGGCAACGGCACGCTGACGGTCTGGGGCAGTTGGGGCTACACCGTCCACTCCAGCCCCGTGACCCTGGCCATTCTACCCGCCGGCGGTTTCATCACCCTCGGCTGCCTCCTGGCTCTGATCAACCACCTCCAGGCCCGCGCCGCCATCGCCGCCGGCAAAACGGTTCCCCTGCCCCTGGAGCTCGATTGCCGCCACTGCGTCGGCTGCCGCCAGCCGGAATGAGCCTAAAAAGGGCAGAAGACCGTCAGGCTGTGAGGCTGTAAGGATTGGGAAGCAAGAGGTTATGCACGTGTTTTCTGTCCACCATTTGGTGTGTGCGCACTCAACTGTAACCTCTTCATTTTCAACCTTATAGCCTTACAGTCTTACAGCCTATAGCCGTTTTTAGGATGAGCGCTGCGGCGGGGGCGTGCGCCGCGCTCTCCACCATCGCCGCCTCCTTCTCCCGATCAATCCGCGACCGGCAGCGGGCCGGCGAGGGTCTCGAAGTCGGTGAGTGAAGAGGTTTCGCCCGAGCAGATCTGATCCTTGAGCATGCGCGCCCGCGGCATCCGCTCGGCCAGCCAGCGTTTGGCGGCCAGCAGCTTCCTGGGGTTGGTCGTGGCCTGGTCGCAGAAGAGCGCGCCCACGATCAGGTCAATCGCCAGATCCACCAGCTTGCGGCCGTGCAGGTCGCGGTAGGCGTTGCTGGCCGTCTGGACCTTCACGAATGCGACCGCCTCGGCCAGCAGCGCCTGGCCGTCGCGGATATGAACCACGAGGCTCTCGATCTCGTGCGCCCAGACGCGGTCGCCCAGGATCTCCTGGATGACCTCGCCCACGGTCTCGCCCATCACGCCGGCCAGGGCGGCCACGACCTGGAGCTGGCTGGTGCCCTCGTAAATGGTGGTGATGCGGCTGTCGCGTAGGTGGCGCTCCACCGCGTAGTCCTTCATGTACCCGCTGCCGCCGAGCACCGCCATCGAGCCGTTCGAGACGCGCATGGACATCTCCGAGGCGTAGTACTTGGCCATGGGGGTCAGCATTTTGTTAAAGGCCTTGTACTTGCGCTCGTCCGCGCGCAGCCGCTTGGTCTCGTCGGCGTCGGCTCCCTTGGCCGCCGCGAGGCGGGTGCCGGTGCCCTCTTCCAGGTCAACCGAAAAGGCGGCGAAATAACTCAGCGCCCGCGCAGCCTGCACATCCAGGCTCATATCCACGATCAGGTCGCGCACGGCCGGAAAGTTCTCGATGGCGGTGTTGAACTGCTTGCGGCTGTGGGCGTAGTCGCGCGCCACGCGATAGGCCGCCTCGCCGATGCCCAGGCTTTGTGCCGCGATGCCGATGCGCGCGCCGTTCATGAGGCTCATGACATAGGTGATCAGGCCGCGCCGCCGCTCGCCGATCAACTTGGCCGGCGCGTCGTCGAAGAAGATCTCGCACGTCGGGCTGCCGTGGATGCCCAGCTTGTTCTCCAGGCGGCGCACCCGCACCCGCGGCCCGCGCTCCACGAGCAGGCAGGAGAGGCCGCGACCGTCGGCGATCTCCGGCTCGGTGCGGGCCAGCACCAGCAGCACCTCGCCGCAGCCGTTGGTGATGAAGCGCTTCACGCCGCGGACAAACCAGCGGCCCTCGGCGTCCTGATAGGCCTTGGTCTTCACCGCCTGCAGGTCGCTACCCGCGTCCGGCTCGGTCAGCACCATCGCGCCGGTCCACTCGCCGCTGGCCATGCGGGGCAGGTACGCCTGCTTGATCTCCTCGCTGGCGAAGAGGTTGATCGTCTCGGCGATCCCCTGCAGGCCGTAGATGTTCATCAGCGCGGCGTCGGCGCGGCTGACGATGTCGTTCGACATCGTGTACAGCAGGTGCGGCCCGTTCAGGCCTCCGAAGCGGTAGGGCAGCGTGAAACCCATCACGTCGGCCTGGCCCAGCAGCTTGATGGCCTGGGCGATGCCCGGCGCGTAGGTGACGCTGCCGTCCGCGTTCAGGGTGTTGCCGACTGTGTCGGTCTCGGCGGCGGTCGGCGCCACGCGCTCGCCGGCGATCGCGCCGATCACCTCCAGGATGCGGCGGTAGTTGTCAACCGCCTCGGCGGCGTCCGCCGGCGCGCAATCGAACGACTGCGCATAGCGGAAGCCCTCCTCCTTGAGGGCCGCCACGCGCGCCAGATCCATGTGTTGGAAGAGAAACTGGATGTCCTCGTTGTCGGTGAAGAAGTTCGCCATGGTGGATATCCCTCGTTGTCTTATGCGTTGCTTGCGGCCTGGGCCGCGGCGGAGAGGCTCGCTCCCGAGCGGATCGTCTTGATCATCCGCGGAATGACCTCGTTCATGTCGCCCACGATGCCGTAGTGCGCGATGCCGAAGATCGGCGCGTCCTTGTCGGTGTTGATGGCCAGGATCTTGGCCGACTCCTGCATGCCGGCGCGGTGCTGGACCGCCCCCGACACGCCGCAGCAGATGTAGAGCGCCGGCCGGACGGTCGTGCCGGTCTGGCCGATCTGGTGGTCGTGATCCACATAGCCCAGATCCACAGCCGCGCGGCTCCCGCCCACGGCGCCGCCGAGGATGTTCGCCAGATCCCAGATCAGCCGGAAGTTCTCGCGGCTGCCAACGCCCGCGCCGCCCGCGACGATGATGCGCGCGGCCTTGAGGTTGACCTTTTTGGGCTGGCGGTGCGACTCCAGCACCTCGGTCGGCAATTCGACGCCGGCGAGTTTCACGGGGAAGGCCACCGTCTCGCCCGTGCGGCCGCGCTCGGCCACCGACATGCGCATCACCCCTTCACGGACGGTGGCCATCTGCGGCCAGCGGTGCGGGTTGACGATCGTGGCGATGATGTTGCCGCCGAACGCGGGGCGGATCTGCAGCAGCAGGTTGGAGATGTGCTCCTTGGTCTGCAGGTCGGTGTGCTCGCCGATCTGCAGGTCGGTGCAGTCGGCGGTGAGCCCGCACTTCATGGTGGAGGCCACCGTGGGCGCAAGGTCGCGGCCCATCGCCGTGGCGCCGAAGAGGCAGATCTGCGGCTTGTAGGCGGTGATGAGCTCGCACACCACCCGCGTGTAGCTCGTGGTCTGGTACTGGCTCAACACGCCGTCCTCGGCGAGGTAGACGCGGTCGGCGCCGTGCTGGATGAGCTTGCCGCACAAGGCCTTGACCTTGTTGCCGAGGAGCACCGCGGCCAGCGGCACCTGGAGCTGGTCGGCCAGTTCGCGGCCCTTGCTGAGCAATTCGAGCGGCACGTCGGAGAGATGCCCCGACTCCTGCTCGGCATAGACCCATACTTCGCCCTGTCGGTTGACGTCAATCATGTTGCGATCCTCTCTCTTCATCCAATCGTGTGGTCTTGAATCAGTTCGCCGATCAGCCGGGCCACGCCCGCATCGGTGGGCGGGAACTCCTTGTAGTCGCCGCCGGCCAGCACGATGGACTGGATGCGGTGCACCTTGGTCGGGCTGCCCGCGCTGCCGCACCAGCCGAGATCGGCCTGGACGTCGTCCAGGTTCCACTGCGTGATCAGCAGGCCCTGCTTCTCCAGCTCGCCGCAGCGCCGCTTGGCCTCCGCGGCCTTGTCCTCGGCCGGGGCGGAAGCCAGCGCGCCGTCAACCGCCTTGGCGACTTCGGCCGGCGCGCGCGCCTTCTTGACCTTCAGCGCCCGGCGCAGGGCGGGCGGGCGCGGCTCGTTGGCCGTGTCCATCACGGTGAAGAGGGCGGGCAGCCGCGAACGGACCACTTCGTAGCCGTTGCCGATGTTGCGCCGCACGCGGGCGGAACGGCCGTCGAGCGCCAGCTCCTCGAGATAGGTCGCCAGCGTGAAGCCGATCTTCTCGGCCAGTTGCGGCCCGACCTGCGCCGTGTCGCCGTCAATGGCCTGGCGTCCGCAGAACACCAGATCGGGCTTCAGCTTGGGGATCGCGCACGAGAGAATGTAGCTGGTGGCCAGCGTGTCCGAGGCGGCCGCCCGGCGGTCCGTCACCAGGATCGCCCGGTCGGCGCCGCGGCAGAGCGCGTCGCGCAGCACGTCGCAGGCGGCCGGCAGCCCCATGGCGATGACCGTCACCGTGCCGCCGTGCCGGTCGCGCACGAGCAGCGCCTCCTCGAGGGCGTTCAGATCCTCGGGGTTGAATATGGCCGGCAGGGCCGCGCGATTGACGGTGCCGTCCTCCTTCATCGCCTGGCCGGTGATCCGCTTGGTGTCCGGCACCTGTTTCACGCATACGACGCAGTTGTATCCCATGGTGGCCGTTCTCCGATGTTGCTCCGCTCGTTGATCCACATCTCCGCCCGCGCCGGGGGGGGGGCGGCCGCGCGCACCGCGCGGCCCGCTTCCGTCCGCCCTGCCGGTCAGGCCTTGCCCATCATGCACACCCACTCGGCCTCGGCCGCGATTTCGTCGCCCACGTAGGCCTTGCCGCGCTGGCGCAGCAGCCGGGACGAGGTCTTCACGTACTCGATCTCGAAGCGGACGGTTTCGCCGGGGCGGACGGGACGGCGGAACTTGGCCTCCGACACGCTCCCCAGCAGGATGTTCTTCGATAGCGCCAGGTCGCTCTCCACCACGCCGGCGCCGCCGCACTGGGCCATCGCCTCGATCAGGATCACGCCCGGCACAACGGGAAAGCCGGGGAAGTGCCCCTTGAAGAAGGGCGTCTCCGGCCGGAAGGTGTACTCGCCCACGCACCCGTCCGTCCGGGCGTCGGTCAGCCGGTCGAGGAAGCGGAAGGGCTCCCGGTGCGGCAGCAGTTCGTCCAGGGTCTTTTTCATCGCGTTCTCCTCAGGGTTCAAAGCGTTTGATCGCCAGGGCGCCGTTATGGCCGCCGAAACCGAGCGACGTCGAGACGGCGGCCCGCACCGGAGCGGCCACGCCCACGTTCGGCACGTAGTCCAGGTCGCAGGCCGGGTCGGGGGTCTCGTAGTTGATCGTCGGCGGACAGAACCCGTCGCGCGTCGCGAGCGCGCAGACGATCGCTTCGATCGCGCCGGCGGCGGCGATGAGGTGGCCGGTCATGCTCTTGGTGGACGAGATGCGGAGGCGCCGCGCATGGTCGCCGAACGCGAGCTTGATCGCCTGCGTCTCCATGGGGTCGTTGATCGGCGTGGAGGTTCCGTGGGCGTTGAAGTAGTCAATGTCCGCGGGCGTGAGACCGGCGTCCTCAAGCGCCACGCGAATGGCGTTGGCGGCGCCCTCGCCGCTCGGGTCGGGGGCGGTCAGGTGGTAGGCGTCGCCGGTGGCGCCGTAGCCCGCCAGCTCGGCGTGGATGCGCGCGCCGCGCCGCCGGGCGTGTTCGAGGCTTTCGATGATCAGGATGCCCGCGCCCTCGCCCATGATGAAGCCGTCGCGGTTCAGGTCGAAGGGACGGCACGCCTTCTGCGGGGTGTCGTTGTACTTCGTGCTCAGGGCGCCGAGCGCGCAGAAGCCGCCGATCGCCACCGGCGTGATCGCCGCCTCGGTGCCGCCGGTGATCACCACGTCCGCGCGGCCCGCGCGAATGGCGTCGAGCGCGGTGCCGATCGCGTTGGTGCCCGACGCGCAGGCGGCCACGACCGTCAGCACCGGCCCCTTCGCGTGGAACGCCATCGAGATGTTGCCGGCGGCCTCGTTGGCGATCAGTTTCGGGATGGCCATCGGCGAGATGCGCGAGGCCCCCTTCTCGAAGAAGGTCTTGTGCGCCTCGTGATCCACCTCGCGGCCGCCAATGCCGTTGCCCAGGATCACCGCCGTCCGCAGGGGCTCCGCGGCGGGGCCCTCGAAGCCGGCGTCACGCCACGCCTCCTGGGCGGCGGCCACGGCGTACTGCGTGAACAGCGCCATCCGCTTCGCCTTCTTGACGTCGAAATGGGCCTTGGGGTCGAACCCCTTGACCTCGGCCGCGATCCGCGAGTCCAGCCCGGCCGTGTCGCACTTCGTCAGCGGCCCGATGCCCGAGACGCCGTTTCGGATGTTGTTCCAGAAGGTGGCCAGGTCGTTTCCGACCGGTGTGATCACCCCCATGCCTGTCACCACCACACGCCGTTTGCTGTCCACTGTGTCTCTCCCTTTCCTGAAGCGCGCCGGGCGCTCAAACCACGGCCACGGGCGCGGAATGACCCCAGCGGACCAAGATGCCGCCATACGTGAGACCCGCGCCAAAGCCGACAAAGATGAGGTTGTCGCCCGCCTCCAGCCGGCCGGCGCTGGCCAGCGCGTCCAGCGCCAGCGGGATGCTCGCCGCCGAGGTGTTGGCGACCTCGGCGATGTTGAGGAAGAACTTGTCGGTGCTCGTCTTCAGGCGCCGCGCCGCGGCGTCTATGATGCGGAAATTCGCCTGGTGGGGGACGATCACCTTGATCTGGTCGAGCGTCAGGCCCGATTGGTCGAGCAGGTCGAGAATGACCTCGGGGATCGCCTTGACCGCGAAGTTGAAGACCGGCTTGCCGTCCATGAAGAGGAACGGACGGCCCGCGGGGCCGTCGGCAACCGCCTCGGCCGGGAGCCGGGAGCCCCCCTCGCGCCGCAGGGCGAAGGCGCCCTCGCTGTCCACCCGCAGGACCGATTCGCCAAGCCCCGCCCCGCCCGACCCGTGTTTGAGCACCACCGCGCCCGCGCCGTCGCCGAACAACACGCAAACGTTGCGGTCCGTCCAGTCAATGACCCGCGTCATCAGATCGGCGCCAATGACCAGCGACGGCCGCGGGTCGCGCGCCATCAGCCCGCGCGCGACATCCAGCGCGTAAATGAAACCGGTGCAGGCCGCCGAAAGGTCGAACGCCGCCGCGCGGCCCGCCTGCAACTCGCGGTGCACCAGGCAGGCCGTCGCCGGCAGGGTGTAGTCGGGCGTGGATGTCGCCAGAACGATGTGCCCCAGCTCGTCGGCCTTCACCCCCGCGCGCTCCAGCGCGATGCGCGCGGCGCACGCCGCTCCGGAGGCGGTGGTCTCGCCCTCCTGCGCCACATGCCGCGCATGAATCCCGGTGTGCGAGACAATCCACTCGTTCGTCGTGTCCAGTTTCTGCGCCAGCATCTCGTTGGTGATCCGGTGAGAGGGAATCCAGGAACCCGTCGAGGCGATCTGTATGGTTGTCTGTGCCATGCGCTGATTCTCCCGTAAAAGGCGGTAGTGTGACATTTTTCCTGTTTTTGTCAAGATGGATTTTTGCGATGGATTTGTTCGTCCGCGGCACGCCCGCGCTGAACCTGGAGCGCGTCACGCACGGGCCGGAAACTGCGGCGGTGTTCGGGACAGGGACCGTGGCGGAGAAGCGCGGCGATGTGCCCGGCCGCGCCGTACCCCTTGTTCGACGCGAACCCGTACTCCGGGTGGCGCGTTCCAAGCTCCTCCATGTGACGGTCGCGCAACACCTTGGCGACAACGCTGGCCGCCGCCACCAGCAGGCTTTTGCCGTCGCCCCCGATGATCGCCGTCGAGGGGCAGGGGAGGCCCTTGACCGGCAGGCCATCCACAAACGCATGGTCGGGCCGAAGCGGAAGCGCCGCGAGCGCCCGCCCCATCGCCAGATGCGTCGCGCACAGGATGTTCAGGTCGTCAATCTCCGCGGCGCTGCACCATCCCACCCCCAGCCAGGTATCGGCCGCCCGCGACAGGAAATCGAAAAACGCCGCGCGGCGCGCGGGCGTGAGTTGCTTGCTGTCGGTGAGCCCCGCCAGCGGCCCCGCGTAAAAACATTCGGCCGCGGCAGGCGCCATCGCCACCGCGGCCGCGACCACCGGACCGGCCAGCGGGCCCCGTCCGGCCTCGTCCACGCCCGCGAGCAGGCCGTCCGGGAACGCCCGCCACCAGGCGCGTTCGCCGTCCAGCATCCCCCCGGTCGCGCGGGCCGTTTCCAGCGTGCCGCCACCGCTCTGAACGGCCGGTCTCACGCCTCGCGCAGACGGGCTTTCTTGCCGGTCAGGTTGCGCAGGTAGTAGAGCTTCGCCCGGCGGATCTTGGCCGATCGCTCGACCTCGATCTTTTCGACAAAGGGCGAATGAACCGGGAACACCTTCTCCACGCCCACGCCGAAGGAGACGCGGCGCACCGTGAACGTCGCCGTGGCGGACGCGCCGCCGTCGCGGGCGATCACCGTTCCGGCGAAGGCCTGCACGCGCTCCTTGTCGCCTTCCTTGATCTTGACGTGCACGCGCACGTTGTCGCCGATCCGGAACGCCGGGGCGTCCGTTTTCAGGTTTTCCCTGTTGATCGCGTCAATCGCTTTACCCATCATCTCACTTCTCCTCGTTCCGCAAGTCCGTTCCCGCCCCTGCTTCCTTGTCGCCGCCGTCCGCCCCCGCGGCCAGCAGATCGGGGCGGCATCTGGCCGTCCGATCCATCGCCTCGCGCCGCCGCCAGGCGGCGATGCCTCCGTGGTCGCCGCTCAACAGCACCTCCGGCACACGCATCCCCCGGTACTCGGGCGGACGGGTGTAGTGCGGATATTCGAGCAGGTTGTCCGTGAAGGACTCGTCCCGCGTCGCCTCCGCGCCGCCGCCCAGCACCCCGGGCAACAGCCGCACCACCGCGTCAATGACCACCGCCGCCGGCAGCGCGCCGTTGGTCAGCACATAGTCGCCAATCGACAACTCGTCGGTCGCCCACGCCTCGCGCACCCGCTCGTCCACGCCCTCGTAATGGCCGCAGATGAACACCAGATGCGACTCGCGGGCCAACCGCGCCGCCTCGGCCTGGTCAAACCTGCGCCCCGAGGGGGACATCAGGATCACCCGCGCGCCCGGCGTCCGCACCGCCTCGACCGCTTCAAACAACGGCTCGGGCTTCAGGATCATCCCCGGCCCGCCGCCGTACGGCCGGTCATCCACCGTGCGGCGCGCGTCCCGCGAGAAATCGCGCAGGTCAACCGTCCGCAGGTCAACCGCCCCGGAACGCGCCGCCCGCTTGATCATGCTCTCGGAGAAGAACCCGCCCAGCATGCCGGGAAAAACGGTGATCACGTCAATGCGCAGGGGAGTTGTCATGTGCGTCCGATCCCCCGCCAGGGGGGCTTCAGGCCGGAGCGGACGCGCGCTTCGCGCGGTTGACCAGATCGGCGACGGTTTCGCTCATCTGGGCGCCCTTGCTCCGCCAGTAGTCAATGCGCTCCTGGTCGAGTTTGAAGTTCTCCCCCTTGAGCTTGGGGTCGTACCAACCCAGCAGTTCAAGGAACTTTCCATCGCGCGGCGAACGCCCGTCCGCCGCCACGACGCGGTAGGATGCGCAATTGTTGCACCCCGTCCTGCGAAGCCTGATTTTGACAGCCATTTCTCCTCCGTGAACCGGGCACTATACCAACCCCGCCGCCGGCATGCAAGCGCAAATCCGCGCGCCGCAGCCGATCGATATGCCCGACGGCACGTGGGATCTGGCGTGGATGACGGCCGCCTTCGCCGTGCTTCCCGGACAAACCTTTGGGGAATTGGCCGAACGGTGCGCGTCGAAGCTGATGGACGGACAGATCGCAGCGGGCGAGTGCGCGGGGATGTGGGGGCCGGTTTGCGTCAACCCCGCCGTCCTGTCGCCGGTCTGCAAGGTCGTGATTGGTCTTGCGGACGAGAAGGCCAAGATGGATGCGACGGTCAAGCCGGAGCTTCAGGCTTCGATGAAAGGCGGGAAAGGGAGCAGGAAGATATCCAAGGCCGAGGAGGAGCAGATCCGCCTCGAACAGGCGTTGGTGCAGTTGCAGCGCGAGAGCGCACGCGTCAGCCAGGTCGGCCTGCGCCTGTTCGGGGCGATGGCCGGCGCGATCAGCCTGGAAGCCGCCAATGGCGCGCAGACGCGCATCCAGGGGCACCCCTACCTGATCCACAATCAGGCGCTCGCCGACATGGACTCCACCGCCGTTTCCGACCGACGGCGTTGCCTACGCGACGCCCGAAACGCCGTAGGCGTCACTCGTCGAGCGGACACCAGTCCTGAACCGCCCAATGGCCGGTGTAGGCGTCGCGGATCACGGTGACCGCGGCGCGCAGGTCGGCGGTGACGTGTCCGCGCGGCGAGAGACGCTGCGCGGCGACGAGGATGACCAGGAGGTTCTGGCGGAAGGTGGCCTGCCGCGCGATGCCGCGCAGCAGGTCTTCAATCATCAGAGCCCGGGGCAGCCGGGTTTCGTCCGCCGCCACATCCCCGTCGTCCGTCGGCCAGTCCGCCGTGTCGAGCGCCTCCGCGACGGCGGGAAGGAGATCCTCGAAAGTGTTCCAGCTCTCCCCCGGATAGGCGTTCGTCCAGGCGGCGCGGGCGGCGAACCAGGCGTTGGTGAGGAGATCGGGCGGAGGGATGGCGGCGTCGGCGACCGGCCGCGAGAAGATGGGGTCGCGGAAGAGCGACGCGATGACGTCGGGATAGGTCGAGTTGGGCTGAACGCGGCTCGCGGAGGCCCGCTCCGCGCGGTTGGGCGGAAGCGCGGTGAAGCGGTCGAGCAGGGCGGCGCCAGCGGCCGTGGCCAGGGAGACGGTGCCGGTGCCCGCCTGTGCGAGACCGAGATAGCCAAGCTCGCCGGCCGACAGCATCGGCCGGTTCAGGTGGAAGAGCGGATACTCGAACCCGGGGTCGAGGTTGGCGTTACGCGCCCAGAGGGTCGGCAAGCCGCCGAAATCGCCATCCTGTGCGGTCAGGTTGAAGAAGGGATTGCGCGCCTGCCAGGAGCCGGTGGAACGCCATTCGATAATATCGACATGATCGAAATTGTCGATAGTATCGGTTCCCGCTGGCGCGTCGAGCAGCGCCTCGTCAACGCAGACGTAGGTGGCAGTATTGGTGCAGAGGAGGTAGAGGCGCGGCCAGATGTAGATCGGGTGGGCGGAGCCGATGGGCGGCGAGGGCTGATCGGGGGCCTCGGGCGCAAAGACGACATGCCTTGTGGAGGAGGCGACGTGAAACTGCCGTCCGGGGCTGTGCAGGAGGGGGACGACGTTGGTGAAGCCGAAGGGGCCGAGGTTCTCGGAGGGGGCGGGGAGGGACGATACATCGGGCGGCCCGTTGGTGTAGATGCCGACCGCCAGGACGAGGTTCTCGGGCGATTGCTCGGGTTCGAAGGGATACCACAGTTCAACCGAGACGCTGTAGGCTCCGGCGGCGACATTGCTGACGGCCACCTCGTTGATCATGGGCAGATTCTCAAAGCCGTATGTGACGCGCGAAGGGGGGCGCGTCGCGACGGCGGCGTGTTGCGGAATGCGATCCTCGTCGAGCAGGTTGTACAGATTCCACGCCAGCTTCTCCGGTGCGTTGGTGAATCCGGCGGCGGCGAATCCCGCCTTCACCTCCATCAGCCAGTTCGTCGGGTCGCGGGTCCAAGCGTTGACGTCGAACTTGTTGGTGACGAGCGTGCTGAAGAGGCCGGGGGCGGCGCGGCCATCGGCAAATTCAGGGAGCCCGGCGTATTCCGGTTTGACCGTGAAGCGCTGTTCGGGGTCGGGATCATGGGCGAGATAGAGGGTGTGGTCGAGCCATTCGGATGGCAGGTGGCGTTGGGAGGGATAACGGATGGAACGGGTGTCGAGCGCGTTGGTTGGCATGGGCGGCAGAAAGCCGGAGCAGTCCATGACGAGGTAAGCGATACGCCCGATGACGACGTTGTCCATCAGCGGCGCGAGCGGGTCGGAGGGTTGGTCGTCGGCGGGGGGATCCACCAGCACGCTGGTGACGGGCAGCCAGACCGACTCGACCGCGGCGGCGGCGGCGTGGATGGCGCGCGGGACGAGGTTGGTGCCGGCGCCGGTGAAGAGTTGGACGGTGGTGGCGGGAAAGGTGGTTTGCTCGGTTTGCGCATAGAAGCTGCCGAGACAGGGGCCGGATGAGGGAGGTGCTACCGGCGAATCCTCCTCGTCCCGATACGCGCGCCAGGCGACCGGGTAGACGCGGCCGCGAAGCTGCTGGGTGACATCCTGCATGGCCGCCGCCAGCGCGACATGGTGGAGACCGCGCAGGGTGGCGCGGTCGGACTCGAGACGGGCGGAGGCGCGCTCCAGCCGCATGGCGGCGATGAAGGCGATGACCGCGACGCAGATCATGGCCAGGATGCCGAGCGCGATCACCAGCGCCACGCCGGAACGGGGGTTGGGGCGGGCGGCAGGAGGTCTCGCGCGGGTGTGTAGAGGTGTGTCCATGGGCGTCAGCGATCCGATAATTTCGATATTATCGATAATTTCGACATTATCGATTCGTTTCAGGCGGGTTCTCCTCAAAAGGCCTCAGCCCGTTGCAGGCGGGGTATTTCGAGCAACCCCAAAAGGGTTGCCCAGGGTGTTTGCCGCTCTTGGCGGTACGTTTGCGCATGGGTGCGCCGCACTCGGGACAGGCCGGCGCTCCCTCGTGCCGGGCCATCGCCTCGTGGCGGATCTCGGAGAGCTTCTCGCGGAAGCCGCCCTCCTCCTTGAATTGCTCGCCCTGCGACTCCATCTGGTGGTTGAGCATGTTGATGGTGCGGGAAATCAGGATCATCAGGGTGTTGGCGATCACGGTGTCGTCGCCGGAGTCGAGCCACTGCGCGAATTTTTTCTGTTGCGTGAGGATATGGGCGCACCCGTCGTGAACCACATCCTTCCCGTAGGCGGGTCTGTCAAGCCTTACGGCATAGAGCGCCTGCGCTTCGGCCGAGTCCTTGGCCCAGGGGATCAGGCCCTTGTCCAGCAGCCAATTCACATAGTCGAGGTGCAACTCGGCGAGACTGGCGCGGGCGATGTCGGTGAGCTTCATCTCGGTCTCGCGGGACGTCGCGTTGCGGGCGGATCCCTCCACGGTATTGGCGCATCCGGAACGGGTAGCCTGCGTCATCTGATCGTACTGGCGGCCGCAGGGGTCGTTGTTGCGGTTGAGGAAGCTTCGGCAGAAACGCCGTGTGGCGAGATAGACGATCTCGGCCATCACAAACGAATCGAGCCACCAGTAGCCGCCATAACCGCCGAACATACCCATGGGTGGGCCTCCTGTCTTTAATTGGTTTCCTTAATCGATAATGTCGAAATTATCGACAATATCGACATTATCGGATCGCTGGCGCCGCGTCAGTCGCCTCCAAAAACCACTCCCGTGAGGTTGCTGGTGAGATGATCCACAAAGACCGCCGGCGGGGTGAAGGTGCGGTTGGTGTCGAGCGGCAGCACGGCGCCGGTCCAGCCGAGGCTGACCCAGTTGGTGTAGACGCCATTGTCCGCGGTGTAGACCCAGGGAAGTTCGGCAAAGGCGTGGCGGCTGGCGTTGAAGAGGAAGGCGCGATCGAGGAGGAACGAGACCGAAGCGGCGGGGTTGGTGGTGGCCGTGCCGCTGGCGGGGTCGTTGAAGATGACCACCGGCAGGTTGTCGGCAAGGTTGGTGGCGACCGTGTTGGTGATCGGCGCGATGGCGATGCAGTTGGAGAGGAAGAGCACGGCCTGGTTGGTGACCGGAGCGCCCAGGCTGTTGGTGACCGCGCCGCTGACCGACAGCTCGCACGGCACCCAGGTGAAGTCCACGATGGCGTCGCGCATCGGCGGCGTGGCAAAGACGAAGTAGAAGGGGGCGTAGACCCCGTGGCCGTCCACAGCCAGGCTGTTGGTGGGGTTGATGAAGAGGACGCGGGCCTCTTCGCTGTGGTACCACTGGTGCGGCGCGGCAATCGTGTAGGCAGCCTCGCGGATCGCGGCGAAGCGGCCGGGATAGGCGCCTGACGGGATCTCGACGCGATCCAGACAGGCGGTGTAGCTCGTGCGGACGATCGTGACCGGAACGGTGTTGGTCAGGAACGAAGCCCGGTAGATCTCTCCCGAGACCACGGCGGCGGGACGCCAGGCGAAGGGGGTAAAGGCGGACTCCGTGAGATCATGGAAGGCGATGTGGTTATCCAGGAAGACGCCGGTCGCCTCCTCTTCGGCGTCATCCCAGAACCAGTTCGCTGTCAGGCGTCCGCTCCATCCATACGGGACGGAAATGCGGTAGCGGCCGCGGTCGGCGCTGTAGTCCTGCGCCGTGATGCCGTCCCCTTCGGCGCGGAGGCGGACGCCGTTGAGCGGGGCGCGGCATTCGACGCAGTACACCTCGCCGGTGAGCGTCAGGTCGGGCGGGAACCAGACGAAGTCGCGCCCGGTCTGATCCTCCAGAACCGCCGTGAACAGGTGCGCGGCGCCCGATGCGCCTTCGCCGGCCGCCACGAAAGAGCTGTCGGGGTAACGCGGATGGACGGGGCGGACGCGGGCGGTGGAGCCGTCGTAGGGCCAGCCGGAATCCACGCCGATGCGGTAGGCGCCGTCCGCGCCCGTGACGGCCTGGCCGGCCATCGGGAAGTCGAGTATGACGCCTTCGACGGGATCGCCGGTGAGCGAACGGGTGATCTTTCCGGAGAGAGTGATCGCGCTCTCGCGCCAGATGAAGTCCGCGCCGTCGCGGCTGCCGGCGGCGGGCCACCAGGTGAGGCGCCGGGGCGTGTACTGGCCGGCGCGCCCGCCGGTCTCGGCGGGCGTGACCTGGATCGGCCGGCTGGTCTGTCGGGCGGAGATGCGGTAGGCGCCCTCCCCTCCCTGCGTGGATTCCGCGCCGGTAATGCCGCCGGCGAGTTCCAGGCGGATGCCCGCGAGCCCCGAGCCGTCCGCCTGCAGCACCCGTCCCGTGAGGGTGGCGATGTTGGTGGAAGAGCCGAGAGGAGGGACGCGGGAATGGGGAAACGCCACACGAGCGGCGAGCGGCAGGGTCTGGCGGGCCAGGAAGGCCTTCCGGCTCTCGGCGTCGGCGATGCCGGCGGCTTTGCGCAAGGTTTCGCGGGGGACGAGCTCGAGGAAGATGTCCACGGCGGCGGGGAGCGCGTTGGTTTCAAATGCGGTGACGGCGGCGGCGTCGGGGTCTCCCCAGATGGCGGCGAACCGCAGGCGGGTGACCCCGTCGAGCGCCTCGGTGACACGGCTGACCCCGCTGGTTGCATACAGGATCTCGCGAATCAGGAGAGAGGCGTTCGTGGCGGCCGCGAGCCGCCAGACGACGCGACCGTCGGCCGGCTCCCCCACGGCGGAGGGCGCCGGCGCGGCGCGGTCGAACTCGGCGCGGTTTGCCCAGAGGGCGTCTTCCTCGTCAAAGGCCCAAACCGGCCGGGGCTCGGCCGTGTGGGCGAACGTGAAGGCGTTGGAGAGGGTGACGGCATGCAGGAGGTCGTCGCTGATGAGCGCGAGGGCCGCCCGTCCGCGGCTCAGGGAGCGGGTTCGCGTCGAAGCGCCGCGCCAGGTGTCAAACGCGTTGTTGGTTCCCACGATCAGCGCGCCGACGATGACCATGAAGATCGCCATCGCCGAGACCATCTCGATCAGGGTGAGACCGGCGCGGGCGGGGTGGGGCGTGGTCAATGCTTTCGATGTTATCGATAATTTCGACATTATCGATAATTTCGACATTATCGGCATTATCGGAAAAATCGGTTCCATTGGGTCTCGTCTCTTATTCAACAACTTCGCCATGGTGCAGTCCTTGGTAGGGAAGGTAGGCGAGGAAGCTGCGCGACCGTTCGCGCCGGTCATAAGCGTTGGGCCAGACATGGAGCGTGAGCGTGACCAGATTGACGTTGGTCGCGGCGCCGTATTCGTAGTCTTCGCCGTTGTACAGGGCGTTGGTGGCGACGGCGGAGAGCGAGATCTGGGCGGTCCACTGGCTGATCTCGGCGCCGCCCGCGCGGTTCACGAACGCCAGGCGCGTGGTGGCGCCGTCGCCGTAGAGGTTGGGCGCGGCCTCGCCGGCATCCAGATCGCGATACGAGGCGGGGACGTCCCCGGCTGTCTGGAAGGCGACCGGGACGCCGTTGGTTTCGGTGAACGCGAGCCAGAAGGCGGCCCAGGCCGACGGGCCGCCCGTGGCGCAGAGGGAGTCGGAGACGGCGCGCAGGGTGGCGAACACATCCTCGGCAAGGAGGGCGCTGCGCGTGTCGTTCTCGGCGTCAACGGCGCCCTGCACCGCGAGGCGGCCGAGGCCGACGAGGGCGAGAAAGGCGATGCCGACGATCAACGAGGCGAAGGCGATCTCGATGAGGGTGTAGCCGGCGCGGGAGCGGCATCGCTTCATGGCTCACCTCGCACGCTGTGCGGGATGCCGGTGAGCGGGTCGAGCCGGATGTCGCGGGAGGTGAGCGTTCCGTTCCGGGTGACGCCAATGGTGACCACCGCCGGGGCGCTGTCGAGTGAGGGCTGGGTGCGGCCGTCGGGAAGGAAGCGCACCACGAAAGGTCCGGCGTCGGCGTCGAACGTCTGCCAGGCGTTGGAGACCGAGACGCGCGAACGCAGCGGGAGCCAGGAGACCTCCGAGACGTTCACGCCCTCGGTGTAGTCCAGTTCGCGGGTGGCGTTGGTGAAAGCCACGAGATAGACGCGCGACGGGTAGCCTGGCGCGTTGGTCATGCCCAGGGCAAGGCCGGTGGCGACGCGCCGGGTGAGGGCGAACTGACGGGCGTGGGCAAGCGCCGCATGAACCTGGTCTTCGGCGCCGCGGACGGCCGCGCCATGCTGCCAGCCGAGAAATGCCCCCGTCGCCGCGCCGATGATCAGCAGAAGAATGGCGAGCACGGAGGCCAGTTCGAGGACGGAGAAGCCTTTGCGATCAGATTTCGATACTATCGACATTATCGACAATATCGAATCGTGTGATGCGTTCATCGCGGCACCCCCGTGGAAAAGATCAGGTTGTCGGCGGCGGAGATCGTGCGGCCCGGCGGTCCGAAGGAGAAGGCCACGACCTCGCTCCACCCGACGGGGCGGCCGGCGATTTTGGGGCCGACGCCGGGTTCCGGTTCGCCGCCGGCGGGCGCTTCGAGCGGCGGGTGGATCACGATCGCATAGGGCGCGCCCCAGGGATCGAGGAAGCGCCCCTCGGCGTCGAGGCGGGCGTCGGGGATATCGAGGAAGCGGATGCGGCGCGGGTTGGCGCCGTCAGCCGCGAGGGAGCCGGCGGCGGGGATCAGGGCGCGGATAACCGTGTTCTGGGCGATCGGTATCGCCCGCGTCCAGGCGGGCGTCTGGGGATCGGCCCAGGCGGGGCGGCCGCTCTCAACGAAGAGGGTGTAGGCGTCCTCCGGGTCGGCCGCGGCGGTCTCGGCGCCCGGCCAGAAGCCGTAGGTCTGGCGGTAGCGGAGGACGGCCTGGGCGAGGACGGTGGCGTCGGCGGCGGCCTGTTTCTTCTGGGCGGTGCGGGCGCTGAGTTTGACGGCGGGGAGGATCAGCCCGAAGAGGATGGCGAGGATCAGGATCACGCCGAGCAGCTCGATGATGGTGAAGCCGCGGCGGCGGCGCGGGGAGGCGGGTTGCAGGCCGCAGGGCGAAGCCGTCTCGATAACATCGATATTTTCGATACTATCGACACCACCGACGCACCCGCGCTTCAGGCTATGGACGCTCTTATCCATCTACTCCATCCAGCTTCCGAAATAGCGCGGCGGTCCGCCGCGGTCCGCCTCGTCGGCGACGTATTCGGGGTTCTCGGTCCAGACGGCGACCGAGCGGAAAAGATTGGTCGCCGGTTCGTCCGGAAGCTCGACCAGTATCTGATTATCGCCGTTCGTATCGAAAACCACAACATACGTGTTTGGCTTCTCTTTGCCGGTGTCGGCGACCTCTATTTCGCGGGCGTGGCCCCAGGCGTTGACCGGGTCGCCGGCGCTGTTGAAACGGGTCAGTTCGAGGAAGGCGATGGCGTCGGCGTTGTAGGTCTCGATGCCGGCGGGGTCGTCGGCGATGTCGGGAATCGTCTCGCCCGCGAGCATGCGGGCGAGCGGGGCGAGCAGCTCGTACTGCGCGTCGCCGGCGCTGTCGGCGCGGCTGACGGCGGCGACCGTTTCGGCGTTGGGCCAGTACTGGTAATGGGCGTAGAACTGCTTCCAGGCGGCCTCGATGTTCTTCAGTTCGCCGCGGGTGATGGTCTGGCGGCTGAAGCGGCGGACGGCGCGGACCGTGCTGATGAGCAGGCCGAGGAGGATGCTGATGATCGAGATGGTCACCAGCAGCTCGACGAGGGTGAAGGCGCGGCGGGCCTTCTTAGTGCCTTGCCGACTGACAAGGCCAATAAAAAACACGTTGTTTTCTCCCTCTCCCCCTGGGAGAGGGACGGGGTGAGGGTTGCGGGCTCCGCCCGCATTAGTTTGAAAAATAGACGTTGTCATGGATTGTCTCGCTGTCGCCGTCGGGGCCGGCGGAGAAGAGATCGAAGCCGAGAACGCGTGAAGCGGCATTGGAGGCGCCCTGGTAGAGGTAGTATTGACGCCACGGATCCCGGAGGGGCAGGTCGCGGAAGAAGGCGGCGGTGTCGAGCGTGTTTTCGGGGTTGTCGGTGTAGAAACGGGTGATGGCGACCGTGTTGGATGCCAGTTCGACCACGTTGGTCAGGCCGGCGGAAGCGGGATACTCGCCGAAGGCGTCGTGCCAGCGGCCGAGTGCGGCGGTCCATTCGCCCAGGTCGGCGCGGGCCTGGTGGATGCGCGCCGCGCTGTCGGAATAGCGCCCCAGGCCGATGACCAGGCCGACCATGATGCCGAGCACAACCATGACAAACAGCACCTCGACCAGGGTGAGCCCGGCGCGGGAGGTTGCCCGAGATTTCGAGAATATCGACATTATCAACAATGTCGATATTCTCGGAACCTTCCCCCTTCCCCCCGCCCCCTGCCCCCTCATCTCATCCCTCCATCCGGCCGGCGACGCGCAAAACCTCGTCAACCGACGTGCGGCCCTCGATGACGCGCAGCCAGCCGTCCTGACGCAGCGTCACCAGGCCGTGCTTCAGCGCCTCGTCCTTGATGATGTTGGCGGGTTGACGCGAGACCACCAGGCCGCGGAGGGGATCGTTCATGATCATCACCTCGTTGATGGCGCTGCGGCCGCGGTAGCCGGTGAAGCCGCAGTTGGGGCAGCCGTGGCCGATGACGAACGTGGCATCGGCGACCCGATCCGGGTAGAAGGAGGCCATCTCGTCGCGGATGGGAGCGGGCGGGTGGAAGGGCTCGGTGCAGAGCGGGCACACGCGCCGCACGAGACGTTGGGCGATGATTCCCTCGACACAGGAGGCGATGAGGTAGGGCTCGACGCCCATATCGGTGAGCCGGGTCACCGCCGAGGGGGCGTCGTTGGTATGGAGCGTGGAGAGGACGAGGTGGCCGGTGAGCGAGGCGCGCACGGCGATGTCGGCGGTCTCGGAGTCGCGGATCTCGCCGATCAGGATGACGTCGGGGTCGTGGCGGAGGATCGAGCGGAGGACGTTGGCGAAGGTCAGGTCAATCTTGCTGTGCACCTGCACCTGGCTGATCCCGGCCATCTGGTATTCGACCGGATCTTCAACCGTGATGATCTTGACCCCGGCGGTGTTGAGGCGCGAGAGGAGCGCGTAGAGCGTGGTGGTCTTGCCGCTGCCGGTGGGGCCGGTCATGAGGATGACCCCGTGCGGCAGGTCGGTCAGTTTCGCGATTTTTGGGAGCTGGTTGGGCGAGAGGCCGAGCTTGTCGAGATCAATGGATGTCGAGCCGCGATTGAGGATGCGCAGGCAACAGGTCTCGCCCCAGACGGTGGGGAGGACGGAGACGCGCAGGTCGTAGTCGTTCGAGCCGCAGCGGACCTTGATGCGTCCGTCGTGGGGTTTGCGGCGCTCGGCGATGTCGGCGCCGGCCATGATCTTGACGGCCGAGGCGACGGCGCGTTTGAGGCGCTCGACGCCGCGCGGCAGGGGGATCTCCTGGAGGATGCCGTCCACGCGGTAACGGAGGCGGAGGGCGTGCTCGAACGGCTCGATGTGGATGTCGGTGGCATCCATGCGGATCGCCTCGGCGATCACCAGGTTGATGAACCGGACCATGCCGGTCTCTTCGGTCCGGGCGGCGATATCCTCGTCCTCGGTCTCGCCCTCCGCGGCCTCGGCTTCGGCGATGAGCTGATCAATGGTCTCGGCGCCGAGACCGTAGAAGTGGGTCAGCGAGCGGGCGACGTCGGCGTCGGGGACGAGCACCCAGTCGAGCGCGGTGTCCAGCACCATCCGCAGGCCGTCAACCGTGGTGAGCGAGGGCACGCGGCTGACCGCGACGGAGAGGACGCCGCCGTGGAGGGTGAGCGGCACGATGCGGTGGCGCAGGGCGATCTTGGCGGGCACCTTGGCGATGGCGTCGGTTTCGATCTTATACTCGCCGATGTTCTTGAGGGGGATGCCGCTGAGTTCGGCGAAGTGCGCGAGGACGATCTTTTCGGCGATGGCCGACTCCTCGAAGAGCAGGGCGTCGAGGGTTTTGCCCGTGAGCGCGGCGCGGCTCTGCATCTCGCCAAGCTGGGCCTCGGTGAGCATGTCGTCATGGATCAGGCGTTCGGTGAGCTCGAGCACCATGCCGGCGTCGTAAAAGCGCAGGAAGGCGCCGGCCGCGTGTGTCGTGTCGGGTGTCGGG
>Ga0172375_10003504_pt1 | contig 23755 bp, 24 predicted proteins | sample LakKiv1m_FD_114537 | JGI IMG/M metagenome (GOLD analysis project Ga0172375, IMG submission 114537) | Freshwater microbial communities from Kabuno Bay, South-Kivu, Congo - kab_092012_11.1m | ecosystem: Environmental > Aquatic > Freshwater > Lake | place: Democratic Republic of the Congo... | reverse complement strand
GAGTCGTACCGAATACTCGGGACTCCTTCAAACCCCTCGGTTTGAATAATTCCGCCATCTGAAACCTCACGGTTTCCGACCCTTCCCTTCCTCAATTGTCTAAACGCTTTAGCGTTTAGCCCATTGAGGACTTCTTCGTGCTTTCTTTTTTCCCGGTTTCTTGCGTTCTACTTTTCTGGCATCGCGAGTCAAAAATCCATGTGCTCTTAAAGCTTTCTTCAAATCTTCTTGGAAAACCACCAACGCACGCGAAACTCCCAGACGCACCGCTTCTGCTTGTGCATTCACGCCACCACCATTAACTTTTACAGAAACAGAGAACTTCCCTTCTTGACCGGAAACGGTCAAAGGAGAAATCGCCGCTTCTGCCAATCTTTTCAAAGGAAAATATTCTTCCCAAACTTTTCCATTAACCAAATTTTTTCCATCGCCTTTTCCTTCTGGATAAATTCGCACTTGAGCGACTGCGGTCTTTCTTTTTCCAACCGCATAAAAATATTCACCTGCAAAAGAAGTTTCTTTTTTAACTTTCACTTCCTCCTTTTCAATCTTTGGAGCTTTGGCCTTTGGAGCCGCTTTCTTTTTAGTAGTTTTAGTTACCATAATATTTTTAGTGGGTTATTTCAATTTTATGCTTATGATTGGCATTTTTATAAATCAAAAGTCGAGTCATCATTCGATTGCGAAGTTTATTTTTTGGAAGCATTCCATAAACTGCCGCTTGAATAATTTTTCGAGAATCTTTAACAATCTGATCTTCAAAAGTAGTTGAAGTTATCCCCCCTGGATAACCACTGTAACGGTTATAAACTTTACCTTGTGCCTTATTTCCTGACACAGAAACTTTATCTGAGTTAATCACCACCACAAAATCTCCTCCATCAATATTCGGAGTGAAATCAGCTTTGTTTTTTCCGCGAAGAACTTTAACGATTTCGGTTGTTAATCTTCCTAAAATTTTTCCTTCGGCATCAAACAAGTGATATTTTCTTTGGATAGTTTTTTTAGAATCTTTTTTCATATAATCAGTAGGAATGTAAATTAATCTACAAATTCAATTAAAGCTATTTTGGCATTGTCACTTTTTCTCGGAGCCAATTTAATCACTCGGGCATAACCACTAGTTCGATTGGCAAATCTCTTGATGAACTCTCCATTCAATTTTTTAACAGCCGCTAACTGTAGTTCTTTTCTCAAATCACGAACAACAGCTACTTTTTTGATTGGATCTTGAGCTTTTTTGGCCTTATTAATGATTCGATCAATCAAGCTTTTCACTTCTTTAGCTTTCGCTTCAGTGGTTTGCATTTTTTCACGCAAAATAAAATTACCCAAAAGCGATTTCACCAAAGCTTTTCGTTGATTTTTGGTTCTCTTAAATTTTCTCCCTTTTCTCAAATGTCTCATAATGGTATAAATCTCTAATTAATCACTAATTTTTCACTAATATTCGCGAATATTTGCGACTTGATTGGTATTGATTCGCGATTTATATCCTTATTTTTCTTGCTTCAAATTAAAGCCTAGATCACCAATCGCCTTTTTAATTTCTTTCACGCCTTTAGCACCCATACCTTCCAATTCTTCCACTTGCGCTTCAGTCATTTTCACAATTTCACCAACGGTCTTAACACTGCCTTTTTCCAAAACATTCAAAGTTCTAGTTGAAAGACCCTTGAGTTCAGAAACTTCAATTTTCTTTGGATCTTCATTTTTCTTTGGTTCCTCGGAAATTTCTTGGGCAACTTCTTCGACTTCTTTCACTTTTTCCTTCTTGGATTCTTTTTCCAATTCGGAAAGCGCAGAGAATTGATTAATCAAAATTTCTACTGCTTTGGCATAAGCTACTTGCGGTTCAACGCTTCCATCAGTTTCTATTTCTAAAGTGATTCTTTCATAGTCAGTCTTTTTTCCTACGCGCATATTTTCCACCACATAATTCACTCTCTTGATTGGAGTATAAATTGCATCCAAGGCAATCACACCCACTTCTTTTTCGCTTTTTTCTTGCTGTTCCACTGGAACATAACCGATTCCGCTTTCAATTTCCAATTCCATTTCCAATTCACCTTTAGCGCTAGTCAAAGTAGCAATGTGAGCATCTTTGTTCACTACTTCCACATCAGATGGACATTCAATCATTTCGGCAGTAATTTTCTTTTCCCCTTTAGCTTTAAGGGTAACACTAATCGCTCCCTCTTTGAAAGATTTGAAGCGAACTTTTTTCAAATTAAGAATAATTTGGATCACATCTTCCAAAACATTTGGAATGGTAGAAAATTCATGGGACACACCTTTGATTTTTACCGAAGTGATCGCTGAGCCAGAGAGAGACGACAAAAGCACTCTTCTGAGAGCATTTCCTAAAGTCGTTCCGTAGCCCGGATAACAACCTTCAATTTCAAACTTGCCGATGTTGTCCGAGAGCTGGCTAAATTTTGGCTTGTGAGGAAGGGTTATTAATTGCATTTTTTTGCGCATTCCACTAAGAGTGGAATAAATTTATTATTATTTATTAAATAATTCAATTTTATCGAGAGTAATATTCAACCACCACTTGAGCATCAACATTAATTCCAATTTCATCAATTTTCGGAGTTCCAGTAACGCGACCTTCTTTTTTGGAAGCATCAAATTCGATCCAACTTGGAAAATCTTTTTTATTCTTCAAAACTTGGTCGATATTTTTAAAATAATTTTTTTCTGCTTTAGTAACTTTGATAGAAATTACGTCTCCCGTTTTCACTGCCGTAGAAGGCACATCATTTTTCTTGCCATTTAGGAAAAACATTCCGTGATTGACAAGCTGTCTGGCTTGAGTTCTGGAAGTTGCTAATCCCATTCGATAAACCACATTGTCCAAACGTCTTTCCAAGCGTTCCATTAAAAGATCGCCAACGATGCCTTTCTTGTTTTTCACTTCATCAAAGTGTTTTCTAAATTGCTTTTCCAAAACACCATAAATGCGTTTAATTTTTTGTTTAGCGGAAAGCTGAACTCCATATTCACTTTTTTGATTGCGTCCAGCAGATTTTCCATGCACTCCTGGAACGGTTGGGCGTCTTACCATAGCACACTTTGGAGAAAAGCAACGATCACCCTTTAAAAAGAGTTTCTCCATTGCCCTTCGGCATTTTCTACATTTTGCATCGATTGATCTAGCCATAATATTATAAATCTCTAATTAATCTCTAATTTATTCTCTAATTATCTCTAATCTTTTTTCAAATTTATTCGTGAGTATTCGCGACTTGATTGGTGTTGATTCGCGATTTATATCATTAAATCCTTCTTGGTTTTTTCGGTCGACATCCGTTGTGCGGAACTGGTGTTTCATCCTTAATAGAAATTAAATCAAAACCATTGTTAGACAAAGCACGAATAGAAGCTTCCCGTCCACTACCAACACCTTTAACAAAAACTTCCAACTCCTTAAGACCATATTTTTGAACTTTTTCAGAAACATTTCCCACCACTTGAGTCGCAGCATAAGGAGTAGCTTTTTTGGCCCCTTTGAAACCCATCAGACCTGAAGAAGACCAGGCTAAAATATTTCCATTCAAATCAGCCAAACTCACAATTGTGTTATTGTAAGTGCATTTTACCACTGCTCGTCCTTTCAAAATTTGGCGTTTAATTTTCTTGCTTTTCTTACCTGGCCGGTCAGGCTTGGCAACTTCAGCTGTTTTTTCTTCAGTTAAAACTTCACCTTTTTCTTCGGCTTTAATTTCCTCTTTAACTTCTTCAATTTTATTTGTTTCTTCAGCCATGATTTTATAAATCTCTAATTAATCACTAATTTATTCTCTAATATTCGCGAATATTTGCGACTTGATTGGTGTTGATTCGCGATTTATATCATTTTAGGTCTTTTCTGTCTTCACTCTTCCGGATCCCATCGTCTTTCGAACATTTCCTCGCACCGTGCGGTTGTTAGTTTTGGTTCTTTGACCACGAACTGGCAAACCTCTTTGATGACGAACTCCGCGATAGCAAGAAATTTCTTTCAATCGTTTTACGTTAGTTCGAACTTCATGTTTCAATTCTCCTTCTACTCTAATTTTCTTTTCCACCATTTCTCGAATCTTATTTCCTTGCGCTTCAGAAAGATCTTTGGTTCTCACGTCTTCAGAAATTTCCAATTCTTTCAAAATTTTGGCCGCCGTTGAAGGACCAACACCATAAATGTAGGTTAAGGAAATTACTATTCTTTTTTCATCGGGAATATTTACTCCGGCAATTCTTAGCATAATGTTATAAATCACTAATTAATCGCTAATTTATTCACTAATATTCGCGAATTTTGAGACTTGATTTGAATCGATTCGCGATTTATATTCTTTAGCCTTGTCTTTGTTTATGTTTCGGATTAGAACAAGTCACGTAAACTTTTCCTTTCCGTCTAACAATTTTGCATTTATCGCAAATTTTTTTTACTGATGCTCTAACTTTCATAATGTTATAAATCTCTAATTAATCACTAATTTATTCTCTAATATTCGCGAATATTTGCGACTTGATTGGTGTCGATTCGCGATTTATATTATCTATTTTAATCTTTGAACAATTCTTCCCTTTGTTAAATCATAAGGACTCATTTCTACCAAAACTCTATCGCCAGGCAAAAGCCTGATATAATTCACGCGCATCCTTCCAGAAATGTGAGCCAAAATCAAATGACCGTTATCTAATTTTACTCGAAAGGTAGTGCTCGGAAGAGTTTCTTCCACTACACCTTCCAGTCTAACTATTTCTTTATTTTCTGACATTTTTTATTAATATATAAACAAAAAAACAGACGGAGATTTTTTTCCTAGCGACAAAAAGCGCTAGAGACAAAAAATCAATCCTAATTCCTGAATTTCAGCTACTCCCTCTATTTAATGAGGCTTCTATTTAATTTTCAATACCTTTGACTATTCTAACAGATATTTAATTGTTGTCAAGACGTAATTCCACTTGCCTAGAAAAAGGAGGAATTTTACCGTTTCCAAAAGGCACGCTAAATTCCACTTTGGCCCCGTCTAACTCTTTAAATTGCTTTATATAAGCCGAAAAATCATCAATACTTTTACCCAAAATCTCCTTTTTCATTTCTTCTAAATTCAAATCTGGAAAGATATTCGCCTTCAAATTGACTCGGATGGTGATTTTTCCATTATCAAAATCCGCATCAGCTTTTCCAAATTCAAACTTGATGGCATTGGGTCCCAATTGCTCTTTGCGGATTCCCGAAGAAGCAATTATCTTCTCTTCGGCTAAATTTTCCAATTGATCCTTGGGAAAGACTAAAAATCTCGCTTTAGTTTTTGCTGTCAAATTAAATTCTTCTCCAATCATACCTTCTTGAGCAGAGGAAGAAAAATTTATTTCTCCAAAATTTATCGCATCATCCAAAAGTATTTTTTCATCACCAATTTGCTCTTTGACTTTTTGTTTAAGATTTTCTTTCAGTTTGGTTGCAAGTGCATTTTTAGCATTGGCGATATCTGTTGCCGAAACCATTTTCACCGTTGATTCAGAATTGCCACCACCTTGCATCGCTTTGGATGATTTGGCATAAATTTTTTCATATTTTCCACCACCACTACCTTGAAATCCAGGAATGGTAAATTTTCCCGGTCCAATATTGAACTCGCTTCCAGCTTTATCCGCCACCACCTCCGCTTCAATTGCTCCAACCTTGTTTTCTCCGCCTACATTAGTTGTTCCTGGAACCACAATTGATTTTTCCAAGCGGAAAAGTAAACCACCCTCACTCAAAAAACGCGTAGTCGCGACCAAAGGTTGTGGGCTGGAACTAAATTCATTGTAAATCGTGATTGTGCCTCGAGCTTTCTTACTAGAATCACTTTTAGAACCAGTTACTGGAAAAGCTTCAGTAATTTCTTCTTCCAATTCAATTTTTTCCGCTTGAATAAGATTCTCGGAAAAATTGGCCCCTAAGGCTACGCTTTCTCCCTTCACCTCCAAATCTAAAGATTTGATAGAAATTTTCGGCTTAATAATAACAGTTGCTTTTGGCAAATAAAGATAACCACCAACCAAAACCACTAGAAGAATTGCCACAAAACAAAACCAAAAAAATGCTCCCCAAGCTTTTTTCCCAACTTGAATTTTTTGATAAGGATCCTCTTCTTTTTTCTTTGGTCTTTCTGATTTGGAAAAAAAGTCATTGGCCTTTTCTTCCCAAACTAAATCTTTCTTTTCCACTGCTTCTTCTTGAAAAGCCACAGTTTTTTTCTGAGGTTCTTTTTTGGTCACTAAAATTTCTTCTTCTAAATCTTTCTGCTTTTGACGAATATCAATATTTTTTACCATATCCAAAGATTGTGCCGCTTTTTTGGAAAAAAATTTATTTTGAATTCCACTGTTAGCATCGGTTACCAATTCTTTGTTAAGAATTTTTTCAGTCGTCGCTTTTTCTGGAGTACCAATTTTCATTGTCCGACTAACTTTTCTGGGTTCTGCTTCAAGATAGTCAGCTGATCCTAAATCTTCCAATTCAGTTTTTTGCGCGATAAATTTTTCTCCGAAATCAATTTTTTCTTCTGAAGCTTGGACACTTTCTTCTTGAATGCGAGTATCTTCATTTTCAACTTCATCCAAACGTTGCTCGGCAATGAGCCCTGCTTTTTCCACCAAAAGTCGCCCCAGTTTATCCTGAGTAACAATAATCAATTCTTTTTTGAGTTTATCGCCTTCTTTTTTCAAAAGCTTTAAATTAATAATGCTTTGAATAAGGAGCGCTCTTTTGGGAACAACCACAATAACTTCCTTGGCTTTAGAAGCTTTCAGTCGCTCCACAATGGAAGTTATTTCTTCGTCGATATCGATGTAAAATGTTTGATGCATAATGTTATAAATCTCTAATTAATCACTAATTTATTCACTAATATTCGCGAATATTCGAGATTTGATTCGCGTCGATTAGTGATTTATATCATCATTTTTGAATCATTTTTACCGCTCTCCTCAAAATTCCCGCCATGACTTTTTCTTCACCCACTAAATCACGCGCTAAATTAGCGAGTCCCATTGGCGCAATATCTTGTGGATCTCTGAGCTCCCCTGTTTCATCAATAATATTTCCTACATCGCTTGGTTGCAAGAAACTCACTTGTGGTTGTTTGGAAAATGGCAACTCGCGCCACCACTTGGAAGAAAGAAGCACCTGCCTAATTCCAGGTAGTCCCGAACCACCTCCGCAAAGAAAAAATCTGGTCGGCAAAAGATCTGACTCAGAAAATTCCGAAAGGGCCAACTCCAACATGGAAAGCCAAACATTACAATCTTCTCGAAAAATATTTTCCACCTTAGCACTCACGTCCGCGCCCATTCGTCCTTCAGCATACTTAATTTTCAAAATTTCCGCTTCTTCAAAATCTACTCCCAATTCGCGAGCCAATCTTTTGGTGAAAGCTCGTCCGCCCAAGCCAAACATTTTTGTACCTTCCAAGCCGCCATTTCGTACTACCGCTACATCGGTTGTGCCACCACCAATATCAATAAAAATTGCATTGTAATCAAAAACATCTTCAATGCCTGTGGATTTAGCCACTGCATAAGGTTCAGCAGCAATATTTAAAAGATCCAATTTCAACTCTTCGGCAATTGTTTGCAAAGCCCCCAAATGAACCATTGGAGCATAAGCATTAAAAACTGCAATAGAAACATCTTTCCCTTGAAAACCGACTGGGTTAAAAACTTTATACCCATCAATCCTCACGTCGACAATGGCTGCATTGATAAGTTTTACTTCAATTTCACTGTGTCCAGTTTCCCAGGCCAATTGTTGTCGGATGCGATCAAAAGCTTTGCATTGCACTTTATGAATAATGTTTTTAAGTTCTGGCAAATCAATTCGCAGTTCCGGTTTAATTCTTTCATAATGCACCGTCGTCGTGGTGCCTTTCACTAATTCTCCAGCAATACCAATGATGGCTTTTTTTACTTTTTTTGTTCCCGCCATTTTTTCTGCCAAGTCAATCGCTCGTCGGCAATTTTCAATCACCCCAGAAATGTCCGACACGGCGCCACTATGCATATCGGCCAAACCTTGACGCGCGCGTCCGACACCTTTGACAATCCCATTGCCCGATTCTTTATCAATCTTAAAAACCAAAGCTTTCACCACTTCGGTTCCAATGTCTAAAGACAAATAGTATTCGTTGTACGAATTATCAAAACCTAAAATTTTGGAAAATATTCCCAAGGTTGTAATCTAAATAATTTATACTTATATTATACAATATTTTTTACAATAAAAAAAGTTTACCCCGTAGTCGGCTTTGCCGTACTACTGGGGCAGACATAAAAAAGCAGGCCCTTTTAGAACCTGCTGTTGTTAAACATTTTTTGCCATAAAAATTTATGACTCTCCTGTTGGCTTTGCCACATTTGATTAATCTTTAAAGATTCTTTTCGTCCAGGTGAGGCTCCGCTTCACTGCTTGTTTACGCTCGGGCGGTTTGATGGGAATTTTCACTCCCACCATTACTACCTTGGTCGGTGGCTGACTTCCTAATATTCCGCACCATGGAAGCGAATAGCCCGCTTTTGCCTCATCATACGTCGTATAGCCATCATTGTTTATTTCCATGCTTTCCTCCCCCTGAAAAATGGTGTATTTTTAAATTTATTATAATCCCTAGAAGATTTAATAATTATATACCCTCTTGGTTCTTTTCGTAATCTAAGCCTTAATTTCAAGAGAAACCATTGATACTCAATAAGTAGCATCTTTCTACTTTTGAATATATCTACAACCACTAAACTGCTAAGCACTGCGATGATAAAAGCCATAATGGCTAAAATGATATCGTTCATACCCTTCCCTCCCTTGAGCAAATTGTTAAAGAAAATGTTTTGATACCCTATTTTAGCTTATAAGCTTTTATCTGTCAAAAAATCCTAGTGGCCAAAAACAAAAATAACCACTACCTATAGTGGTTATGCACTATATGTAGTATGTTTTCTATTCTAAAATCGCCTTGATGCGACGCACACCTGCCGAGCTTGATTCTTCTTTTTGAATTTTAAATCTACCTAATTCGGATGTATTGGAGACATGCGGACCACCACAAATCTCTTTAGAAAAATCTCCTATTGAATAAACTTTCACTTTCTCTCCATATTTGGATTCAAAAACTCCCATCGCCTTTTGCGCCTTAGCTTCTTCCAAAGTCATTTCTTCGCAAACCACTGGAAGCTTTTTTTCAATTTGCTCATTAACTAAGTCTTCCACTTCTCTGATTTGTTCCGGGGTCATTTTTTCTGGATAAGAAAAATCAAATCTGAGTCTTTCAGCGGTAATATTGGAACCCTTTTGAAAAACCTGTTCGCCGAGCACTCTGCGCAAAGCTTCAAGCATTAAATGTGCCACGGTGTGCAGTTTTTTCGTTTCCTCGCCAGAATCAGCTAATCCCCCCTTAAACATTCCCGCCGAAGCGGTTCTTGAAAGTTCTTGATGTTTTTTTAATCTTTCGATGAATTCAGATTCTAATTTTTTCTTATCGATATTAATTTCTTTTTGCTCCAACTCTTCAAAAACTAATTCGAGAGGAAAACCATAGGTTTGATATAAATCAAAAATTATATTAGCTATATCTTCGTTAATATATAAAGTTCTTTTATATACCTGGTCACCAACTTGTTTTAATTCAAAATTTCCTTCTTGGCTTTTTAAAAAATTATTAAATCTTACTAAGCCAGCATCTAAGGTTTTTCGAAATTTATTTTCTTCTTTTTCCAATTCTTCTAAAATAGTTTCCTTCTTCACTTCTGGATAAACAGTTTGATAAATTTCCACCACCTTTTCAGCGATTTGTTTGGTAAAATTATTTTCTAAACCTAAAATTTTTCCATGACGAATAGCGCGACGAATAAGCCGGCGCAAGACATAACCTGCACCAACATTTAATGGCAATACATCATCGGCTATAAGAAAAACACTTGCCTTAATATGATCAGCGATAATTCTAAAAGATTCATCAATATTTTTTTTACCTGAAATTTCTGTTATTTTTCTGAAAATTGGCATGAATAGCTCAGTTTCAAATACACTTCCTTTCTCATCTAAAACAAATAAGGTTCTTTCTAGGCCCATCCCCGTATCTACATTTTGTTGAGAAAGTTTTTCATATTTTCCATTGGCTGTTTTATCAAATTCCATGAAAACATTATTCCAAATTTCTACTAAGCGAAAAGCGTTAACCAATTGACTAAAATTACCTTCTGTTTTTCCTTCAGATTCATAAGACATATCATAAAATATTTCTGTATCCCCACCACATGGACCAGTTTCTCCAGCAATCCAAAAATTATCTTCTTTTCCAAGAGGAATAATTCGAACATTATCCTTTATTATTTCTTCTTCGGCTACGCCCGCTTCAATTCCAGCACTTTCGAAAACCTCTTTCCAAATTTTAATAGCCTCTTCATCGCGCGGAATTCCATCTTCTCCTCTAAAAACAGTTACATAAATTCTTTTGGGATCTAGCCCTAACCATTTTTTATCAGTTAAAAATTCCCAACTCCACTTAATAGCATCTTCTTTAAAATAACCTCCCAAACTCCAATTACCCATCATTTCAAAAAAGGTTAGGTGCCTATTATCACCGACATCATCAATATCTTGAGTTCTGATACATTTTTGAATGTTCACCAGCTTATTCCCTACTGGATGTTTTTTACCCATTAAATAAGGAATCAGTGGTTGCATGCCAGCAGTAATAAATAATGTTTCCTGTTTAACACTTTCGTCTTTTTCTGGAATTAAAGAAGCCGAAGGAATGATGATGTGTCCCTTCGATTCAAAAAATTGAAGATATTTATCTCTCAGTTCTTTGGCTGTCATAAAAACAAACTATTATCTAATAACTTCTCGCAAAGCGTCTTTAATGGAGTGCAAATCTTCAATCCTGATGCTATGACGTTCCAATTTATCTTTCAGCCTTCGACAATCATCACGAAGTTCACTTAATCTAATTTCTACTTTTCGTGCTGCTTCATGAAAATCTTTTTCCATATCCGGTTCATTGCCACCAGATTTTTCGTGCATTATTTTTTCAATTTCTCTAATAATATTTACTTCCATATTTTTTACCCCGTCAAATACCGCCTTACGGTAGCTCTGCCAAGGCAGAACTATTTGACTAGGTGAATTATTAATTAAAGCAAATTCATTTTTTTCTTAACTGCCTTGATGTCATTCTCCATCAGCATAATATCTTGATCTAAGCGCTTCATTTTTTCTAAGCGTGCTTGAACTTCCACCTTAATTTGCGCGTCTTGTTTTTTGAATTTTCTAATTTCACTATCAATCAAAGTTTTTTCGTTTATTTTTTTTCTAAGATCTGACTCTAGCATCACAATTTCTCGCTGAAACTCTCTCTGTTTGCGAGATTTTTCTTCTGGTGCCACCCTTTGAGTTCCATCATTTTGTCCATCGTCAGATTGAGAAAAATTTGGATTGTCCATAATTTAAAAAAATTATTTTATTACTCCCCCGCCTAAAACTTCACCATTTTTTCCATAAAACACAGCTGATTGTCCTGACGTAATATTTTTCTGCGGTTTTTCAAAAGTAATTTTATACAAATTACTTGTCGCTTGTCTCTTATCGCTTGTCTCTATTATAGCAGAAACCAAAGAATTTCGGTATCGGGTTCGAAGCTGGATTTTCATCGGTGTTTTCGGCATCAAACCAGAAATCCAATTCACTTTTCGAAGCTCCATTTCTTGAGATATAAGCGCTTTATCATTTTTACAATTAGTAACTTGCAAAATATTTTTGGAAAAATCTTTTCCCGAAACATAATAGGGTCCATCCCCGCCAACATTGATGCCTTTTCGCTGACCAAGAGTATAAAGCGGAAGTCCAAGGTGTTCACCAATAATTTTTCCAGCCTGATTCACAATTTTTCCTTTTTTTAATTTCAGATATTTTTGTAAAAAACTATTGGTGTCCTTAGCAACAAAACAAATATCTTGAGATTCTTTTTTACTGTGCACGGATAAATTAAATTTTTTGGCCAATTGTCGAATTTCTGGTTTTTTATATTCCCCGACTGGAAACAAAATTTTCGCTAATTGTTTTTGATTGAGATTGTATAGAAAATAGGTTTGATCTTTTTCTTTGTCTTTAGCCTCAAGTAATTTATAAATAATTTTTTTATTATTTTTTATTTTTTCTTTTTTATTTTTTATTTCGCGTTTTAGCGCATAGTGTCCCGTTGCCACATAATCCGCTTTCAGTTCCAACATTTTCTGAAGTAGCACCTTAAATTTTATTTCCCGATTGCAAACCACGCATGGATTAGGAGTGCGACCATTTTTATATTCTCTGAGAAAATAATCCACAATGGCTTTTTTAAATTCCTTGGCTACATTCGCCGTCACTAATTTTATTTTTAATTGTTGACAAATTTTCTTGAGTTCTTGATATGATTCCAATGAACAACATTTATTTTCTACCGCTTTATCAGAGCTTTCCTCTTTCCAAAAATGCATAAAAACGCCCACGACCTCAAAGTCTTTTTTTTGAAGCAGGATAGCCGCCACGGTAGAATCTACGCCTGCTGACATTCCTAGGATTACTTTTTTTCTCTTACCTTTTAACATAAAGACTATTCTAGCTCAACTTCAGATTTATGCAACTAAAAAAGCTTTTTTAAAGCCTTTCTTGTTTTATCTTAAATTAACTTTCGTTTTAGAAGAAGGAATTTTTTCTTCAGGTAAATTATATTTCTCGATATTTTTTATTGTTTCACTTTCAGGAAAATCAGCAATAATTTTGTTGCCTATTCTTAAAATCATCAAGGTCATTATCAAACCAAAGATTAAAACTATCGCAAAAGCAATTTGACTGGGGATTTTTCTTCCTAGGGCAATTTGAAAATTATTCATCTTTTTTGGTTTTTTGCAAAAGATTTCTTACTTCCTCCAGATTAACATTTGGGCGTTTGCGAGAAGAATCAAATTTTTTCGGAGCCACATGCGCCATTTGCGAAAGACTCATCGGTCTTTCCTTGGGAGCATAGGCCACCAACTCTTCTCTTTTTTCCAGATTATTATTTCGACGAATTTCTTCTTTGGGATGCGGACGTGGAACATTATTTCCATTTTGCTCTGTTCGACTTCTAGCCATTGCCCTTTGGTAATCCTTCAAGCATTCTTTGCAAAAAGCTGGCCGATTCGGATCAGGCTTAAAGGGTACAAAAATTTTCTGCTCACAAGTATCGCAAACAGTTTCATAAAATTCCCTGGCCGGGCAGGCTTTTTTAGCTGGAGCTTCTTCGATCTCTGTCTCTTCTCTTTTTTCTTTGATTTTTTCTTTTGGATAATTTGATATTGATGACTGATGACTAATGACTGATTTTTTAATCTCTTTCTCTTTTTTATTTTTTTCTTGAACTGCTTTTTTTTCTACTTTTATAATTTCTACTTTTGGCTTTTGTGTCTCTTCCATTTTATGCACAATCACTTCCTCATCTTCACCGATACTCATTCCGCTCCAACGATTAATTTTATCTTCTATTTCTTTTTTACTTCGACTATAACGTTCCCGAGAAACATTAATCACTTTTTCTTCATTGATTTCTGTTTCCGAAAGATTGAGTGGTGGAAGCGCAGTAGCTGAAAAAGCATCGCCAGCAATTCCGTCAATCATCAGTTTAAGATAGAAATGATATTTAGCTAGATTCACAATGTCGTTGATGAGAAAAACTGGCTCGAATTCTTTTTCCAAGTGCTCAGCGTCTTCCGCTCCCACTCGGAAAGAAACAATTGTTCCGACGTTTCCAAAAACTGCATCTCGCACCGTAGTATTACTATCAAAAACTAATTGATTGATATATTGATGCGCTAAAACCAAACACAATTTATATTTTCTGGCTTCCGACAAAATATTAGCAAAAGATTCAGTAGCAAAATTTTGGAATTCATCCACATAGAGATAGAAATCTTTTCTTTCAGCTTCTGGGATTTCCACGCGCCCCATAGCGGCTAATTGAATTTTGGTGACAATCATTCCACCCAAAAGTCGCATCGCATCTTCTCCAATTCTTCCCTTGGAAAGATTGACGATGAGAATTTTTTTATTATCCATAATCTCGCGCATATCAATAGTCGATTTGGGTTGACCAACGATATGGCGAATAACATAGGATGATAGAAATTGTCCAACCTTGTTTTGAATGGCCGCCACCGCTTCTTTTCTGAATTTATCATCCCACGTATCAAATTCATTAATCCAAAAAGATTTTACGACTGGATCTTTGATTTTTGGATAAACTCTTTTTCGATATTCCTTATCTGCCATCATCCGATTCACTCCCAACATCGTTGAACCAGGATAATCCAAAAGCGCCAAAATAGTATTATTTAGGATGTATTCCATTCGCGGACTCCAAACATCTGGCCAGATTTTTTTGAAAACTCCCATCATCCCGGATGCCACCAGATTTTTTTTGCTTTCATCTACTGCTTCCAAAATGTTAAAGGCAATCGGAAACTCACTGTCCGCTGGATTGAAATAAATTACATCATTAATGCGATTGGCGGGAACTGCTTTGAGCATTTTTTCCGCTCCTTCGCCATGCGGATCGATATAGCAAACGCCTTCGCCGTTTCTAATATCTTGAATGGCCATATTTTCCATCATATTGGACTTTCCCATACCAGTCTTTCCAATGATGTACATATGACGACGACGATCGTCTTTTTTGATACCAAAAGTTACCTCTTGGTTGCGAAAATTGGTTTTAGCAAAAAAATTAATTTCTGACATTTTTTAATATTATTACCGATTCGAAACTACGAACATTATCGAATCTACGAAATTATTAATACCGATGCGAACCTACGAAAATTATTCGAATCTGCGAAATAATTTTTAATTCTTTCGCATGTGCACTTTCGTAGAGTGCCTTTCGCATACTTTTATTGCAAAATTGGCAAATTAGCAGGAGCGGAACCTTTCTTAGAATCCACTCGTGGCAAAGTCGGCGCCATCACACTCAAATCTGGAAAATGATAAACAGTGGCCATTTCTTTGGCTGATAGATTGAAAAGCATTCCATCCATATTTCTTTCTTTGAAGCGACGATAAATTTTTCTTTTTCGATGTTCTAATCTAGATTTAGTAAAAACATAATCAGTTTTAGTTTTGCTTAAATCATACGGCTTAAAACTATTCAAATTTTGATCATTAAATTGCTTAATCGCTCCAGTAAAAGTAGAAACAAAAGATTTATCAAAAACTTCTTTTTTCGCTAAGATAATATAGCGCATTTTCACACAAAAAACATTATAACTTAGGTTCTCTTCTACTTTTTTCAAAATATCTTTTTCTACTGGCGTGAGTCTAAATTCCAAGGGTTGTTCTTCCTTTTTTTCTTTACTCTTGAATTCTACTGGATTGAAAATTCCTTTTATCACACTAGAAATAACTTCTACAAAATCACCCCAAATTCCAGATTTGTCCTCTTTTAATCTTCCAGCTATTTTAGCCACCACATCTCTTTGGGCTTTTTCCTTATTCCATTTTTCCTGTCTAGGCCAAACAACATATTGAAGCCAAATATGTTGACCTTGACCAAGACGACCCAATACTTCCACCATTGAAGCCATTGGATCAATCATTTCACCAGTAATATCTTCCTTAAAATAATCATAGGTGCGAATCGGATAAGGATCCGGTTTTAAAGCTTGAACATCCGAACCCCAAAGATCCCAATCTTTATTGGGAATAGTTTTGGGAAAATTTTTCGTATAATCTTCTACTTCAATAATTTCCGCGTCTGGATATTGAGCGTAGATATTGGCTTCAATCAAATTGCGATATTTTTTGTCAGTCCGAATATAGAAATGGATCTCGCCTTCTTTTCCTACCAATTCAAAGCTAAAGCGATGCATTAGCGTCCCTTTCATATATTTTTCTTTCGGACCAATAGTAACAGACACCCCCGAAATACCAGAAAAAAGCGCCTCAATGGGTTTAGGTCCTCGTTCAATATTTTTCGGAGGTATAACTTCCAAGAGAATGCTTTTTTGAGCTAAATCAGAAAGCCAACTGCCAATCACATGATCCATCCAAAAAGCTTTAAACATCAAATAAAAAACCACCGGAAACACAATCCACCACCAAGTGATGGCCGCGTCCCAGATGGCTTTATATATCGAAAAAAATTCTTTTAAATCTCCCATAACTTTGACGTTGCAAAGCTTATTATTTTTGCACCACTAATCAATTAGCACTTTTTTATTTATTTTTTCAGCAAATAAAATTCTTGCTTCTTTTCAAAATATTGAGGATTATTCAAATTAATCATGATAGTTGATTTCTTGACTTTTCGTGCCTCCATCACTTTTCTCACAATTTCATCGCGATGAAGAGAATTTTCTTTCTTTAATATTTCAATCAAAACATCCCGCACTGTTCCCTTTTCAAATCCCCATTCGGAAAGTGCATAGGTTCCGCGACCAATCAAAACAAATCTTTCGTCTTTAATGAGCTCGTTATGAACTGTTTGTGGATGAGATTTTCTTTTTCCAAGATTATGCTGATCAATCAATCTAGCAATTTCGGTGAAGTGAAGCGGTTCGCCTTTTTCTTTCAAGATAATATGAATTCTTTCTCGGGTTCCTTTAGGACTAATTTCTTTCCAATTTGCCATTCCCCATTTTCCAAATTTGCTAGCCTTCACATTTTCTAAAACCGTCATCAAATCCGCCACCTCTTTATCGGAAAAACTTTTATCCAAAGCTAAAATCTTTCGGATAACTTCGCCTTGAGTCAAAAGTTTCTTTTCTTTTTCAAAAATCATTACCGCCAATTCCTCCACTCTCTTGGCTCGGTCTAAAATAGTTTTGGAAAAAAACCAAGTTTTTTTGAGCCAACCTTTTTCTTCTGCCATCAAAATCTTTTCTGACAAAATTCCAAAAAAATTTACCGCGTTAGCTTCCGCCAAATCTTTTTCACTCAAATTATTAATGATATCTTCCTCTGAAATTATACCACTATTTTCTTTAATTGTCGAAATGATTTTTTCTTCCGCTTTTTGGAAATTCATATTATCTTTCTTCTTTCCCAATTTTTTGGAAGAATCCATAATCACTTGACGCACACGCTCTCGGGTAATATTATAGTCTTTTCCAATCTTTTCTAGAGTTTCTGGAGTACCTTCAAAAATCCCAAATCTTTTTTTAACGATTTCGCGGGATCTTTCGCTTAATTCTTGGAGCAAATTTTGGGCCCATTGAGAAAAACTGTCTTTTTCCCTATTTTTGGCGTTTTTGGCTGATTTATTCATAAATTTTAGCTTAAAATTACTTATTTTTCGAAGTTTGAACATTTTAGCATATTTTCCTAAACTTTGTCAAGGGCTGACAAAAAAATCACTTAATGGTCTAAAATTTGAACCCAAAAAAATCCCGCCTTTATTTCTGGTGAGATTTTTAATTTTTTTACGCTATACGCTTCGTGTTTTACGCTAAACGCTTAACGATCATAGTCCATATTTCACTTTATTCGAATTATGTTCATCTAAGGTTTTGGAAAAAATTGTTTTTCCTGTTTCTGGATCACTCAAAAAATAATTATAATTGGAATCTTGAGGATAAATCGCCGCTTCGATAGCCGCAATACCGGGATTGGAAATTGGTCCTGGTGGCAATCCGCAATTGAGATAAGTATTGTAAGGCGAAACTTTTTGGGTATCCGCATAAGAATATTGTTTTTTATTTTCTCCTAAAATATAGGCTAGCGTCGCGCAACTTTGAAGCGCTTGGACAATTTTTATTCGATTCCAAAAAATTCCCGAGACAATTTTTCGATCTTCAGGATTCCAAACTTCCTTTTCAATCAAACTGGCCATGACAATTATCTCTTCCAGGCTTTTGTTTTGCTTTTTAATCTCGGCTCTTAAATCTTGAGAAAAACGCTTGTCAAAATTTCTGAGCATTTTTTGAACAATGCCCAAGGCATTGGTTTCTTTGGTGAAAAAATAGGTATCTGGAAAAAGAAAACCTTCCAAATTTTTCACTCCCGCTTCAGAAAGAATTGGAGTTTCATTTAATATTTCTGGAGTCGGAGCAGAAACTAGATTCAAAAATCCCTTTCCATCCAAGCCATTAGCCGAAATTCGCTCCGCCATTTGTTTGGTGTTCCAGCCCTCTGGAAAAGTAATCTTCACGGAACTTTTTTCTTCTTGCGTGAGAATGACAGCGATTTCCGGAATGGAAAGATTTTGCGCCAAATTATATTCCCCTGGCAAAAGCTTATCTAAAAGTCCACTGGATTTTAAATAATAATAGAAATAAATTTTTCCGGAAATGAGTTGGGCCTTAGCTAATTTTTCCGCTACCCCAATAGCACCCTCCCCTTTTTCTACAATAAAATTTATTTTTTCTGGACTACTTCCGTGGGAATAATAAATCTGATTGCGGAAATAAAAAAAGCCAGTCAAAGCCATGACAATTAGAATAAATAAGATAAAAGCTGTTCTTTTCATAATTTTTTAGTGTTTATATAAATTCTTGCCAGCTCTTTTTTTCAAGGCTCCCAATTCAATTTCACTATCTTCCCAAAAATGAGTAGTAGCTTTTCTTTCCAAAAAAATGTAGTGATTGCTAATTAAAAAAAGTGCTTTGCCACCAACTTTCAATTGTTTTTTCAAATTTTCTGGAATTTGGGAAAAAGAGACCAGTGAAACTATTCTATCATAGGGTGCTTCTGTTGGAAATCCAATCTCTTCTGGAACAGTAATGAAACGCAATTTCCCTGCTTGCAAAAATCCATGTCGACGCGAATTTTCTTGGGCTAACTGAGTGAGTTCCGAAATTCCATCCAACGAAACAACAATACCATTTTCACCAATCACCCCCTTTAAAAGATTTGGCAACCAACCAGAATCGCTCCCTAGACAAAGAACTTTTTGCCCTTCTTCTAAATCTAAATTTTCCAAAAGAAAAGCCGCTCGTTGCGGTTTGATAATTTGTTTTCCAAAACCAATCGGCAAAGCAATGTTTTTTTCCGCTTCTTCTTCCAAATCCTTGGGAACAAAATCATGACGCAAAACCCGCAGAAAAACCTGACGGATTTTTTCTTCGCTCAAAAACCCTTGCTCAATTAAATCTTGGAAAAACATTTTTTAATTTAAAGTCCAATAACTTGAACGACCACATCTCTTTTTCTTCCACCATCCATTTCGGCAAAGAAAATACTTTGTCTTTCGGTAAGAATAATTTTTCCACCTTCAATCGGTAAAGTTTGACTCACTCCCAAAAGCATTCCTTTGCAATGCGAATGACCATTACTACGACCATCAGAATTTTTTTCTCGAGTTAATTCAAAAAGATCATGCGAATATCTCTCTCCAACTGGAACAAGATTATAAAGAACTCGCATAAAATCTTGAATCAGCATTGACTCATTATGGTTCACCACAATACTAGCGGTGGTATGCGGGGAATAAACCAAGACTTGGCCTTCTCGCACTCCTGACACAGCCACAATTTCTTCCACTCGATCAGTAATGTCAATAAATTCAATTTGGCCTTTGCTTTCTATGCTTATTTTTCTTGTTTGTATTTTCATATATTTATATTAAAAAATTCTAGAAACCGCTTTAACCACTTTAGGATTAAGCGCTTCTGGAATTATTTTATCACTTTTTGGATTTTTTACCAAGCTAGCAATTACTTTAGCTGCCTTAATTTTATGTTCATCAGTAATGTTTTTTACTCGCTTATCAAGTGCTCCTCGAAAAATCCCTGGGAAAGCTAAAACATTATTAATTTGATTAGCAAAATCTGATCTTCCAGTCGCTACTACCTGCGCACCACCCTCAAGGGCTTCTGCTGGCATAATTTCCGGAATTGGATTAGCCATGGCAAAAACAACAGCCTTTTTATTCATCTTTAAAATATCCGATTTGTCCAAAAGATTGGGAGCAGAAACTCCAATAAAAACATCAGCACCCTGCATAGCCTCTTTCAGGGTACCTTTGATTTTTTTGCGATTGATGATTTTTGCAATTTCCGATTTTGAATAATTTAATTCTTTGCGCCCTTGAAAAATGATTCCTTGACGATCACACATTAAAATATCTCGAGCGCCATATTTTATTAATAATTTACAAATCGCCACCCCAGCTGCCCCCACCCCAGAGATAACAATCCGAACTTTTTTTATATCTTTTTTCACCACTTTCAAAGCATTGATCAGTCCTGCTAAAACGACAATAGCCGTCCCATGCTGGTCATCATGAAAAACTGGGATATCTAATTCTGCTTTAAGCCGCTTCTCAATTTCGAAGCACCGTGGAGCAGAAATGTCTTCTAAATTAATTCCTCCGAAAGTGGGTGCTAGATATTTCACAGTGCGAATTATTTCTTCTGTGTCTTGTGTCGCCAAAACAATGGGAATGGCATCTACCCCACCCAATTCCTTGAAAAGCAAAGCCTTTCCTTCCATCACAGGCAGTGCTCCTTCAGGTCCAATATTCCCCAAACCTAAAACTGCGCTGCCATCAGAAATGACCGCCACCGTGTTTTTCCGAATTGTATATTCAAAAGCTAGTTTTTTATTCTTGGCAATCGCCTTGGAAACATCCGCCACTCCTGGAGTATATAAAATCGGTAAAGTTTCTTTGGTTAACTTTTGCTTAGATCTAGTCTCAATCTTACCTCCAAGTTTTTTCGATAATTCAATTGCATTTATCATTTATTCAGTTTGATTTTTTTATAAACACTTCCCACTGCCACTGCACCTTCAGCGGCCGCGGTAATCACTTGGCGAAATTTATTAGAATTGGTCGTGGCGTCTCCCGCTGCCCAAATATTTTCCAAATTAGTTTTTTGTTCTTGATCAACAATAATATAATCATTTTCATCAACTTCCACTCTCAAATCCTTAACAATTCCTACTCCAGGAACTGTTCCGATTTCCACAAAAACTCCTTCGGTAAAAATTTCTTTTTCTTCGCCTCTTTGATCACAAATCACAGAAGAAACTTTGCCTTCGCCTTTGATTTCTTTCACTACTGTATTTAAAACTAATTCTATTTTTTGATTATTTTCAATTTTTTCCATCCAAGCTGGTTCAAAACGCACTTCTTCTCCGCGATAAAGAATTTTCACTTCCGTTGCAAATTCCGCCAGTTGCAAAGCCGCCGTCGCTGCCGAATCGCCTCCACCAACTACCACCACTTTTTTATTCCGAAAAAACATTCCATCGCAAGTAGCACAATAGGAAACCCCCTTACCAATAAAATTATCTTCCCCAGAGATATTGGCTTTACGCGCTTTCATTCCCAAAGCAAAAATAATGGTTTTGGCTAGATAAGTTTTTCCATCACTCAAAGAGATTTCAAAATTTTCTCCTTGTTTTTTCACTTGCGCGGCTGTTTCTTGAATAATTTCCGCACCCAACTTTTTCGCCTGCTGGGAAAATTTTTGCATCAACTCTTTTCCAGAAATTTTTTCGAAACCGGGATAATTTTCAATTTCCCAAGCTTCACTGATTTGTCCGCCAATTTCTTTACCAATGACCAAATGATTCAACTTATACCGCGAAGCATAAATGGAAGCGCTGAGTCCTGCTGGCCCAGCTCCAATAATAATAAGATCGAATACTTTATCCATTTTTTAAAATTATTTAAATTTAATTATTTCTCCTTGCACATTTCTTCAATTTCATTCAAAATATTTTTCATTTCCTGCCCTAATTTGTCACTAAATTCTTCTAACTCCATCATTTCAGGATTCACGGTATCCTCAATTTCACTTTCTAAAATAGTATCTGGCCATTTAGCTCTCTCTGGTGCTTTACCGAAAGCAAATTCCACCACTTCGCGCGGTCCCCAAAAATTTTTCATTTCTGGCTTATTTTTAGGTGCGGAGATATCAAAAGAACTAACCACTCCACCATTACCATAATTCGGATTTTCCTCCCAACCATCGCTGTGAAAAAAATTAAATTGATCTTTCATTATTTGATAGAGATAAGCTCGGTCAGAAGCTACAGTCACATTTTTGATAAAATCATTCCAGACATAGAAATCCAATTCTTTTTCAAAGCCTTCCGCTTTCCATTGAGAGATAATATTTTTTAAAGCCCTGATAGAAAGCACGCCTTCTTTGAGCAAATATCTTGTCGCTCTTCCGGCTCCTTCTTGAAAATAGAAAGCGCTGTTAATTTCTTTGCCGGAAAAAACATTTTGAATAACGCGCGCGGATTTTGCCAAATTCCAAAGTTTTTGGATTGTATCTTTCGGCGCTTCAATGTTTCCATTTTTATCCACCATATCAGCCAAAAGAATATGGAACAACTCATCTTCTTCTCCTGCCTCGCTCAAACTGCCTTCCGTGCTTTGTGGCAGATAATCATATTCAATTTTATGCAAGCGGGAAAGGAAAGCTGGGTCCATATCCGCACGACCTATATATTTTTCCTGAAATTGATTAAAATTTCCTGTCATCATAATACCAAAGCCTTCTTTGATTATTACCTCTTTTCCGCTATCCTGCTGAATATTTATTTTATCCCCAACTTTTCTGGTCAAAATATGATTTAAACTAATCAATACTTCATGTGGAATGGCATTGGCTTCATCAATAATCACTGGCCGACCCTCTTCCATCGCTTGATAAATTGGCCCCATATAAAAATCTGAGATGGTTTGATTAGTTTTTTCATCCACTGTTAAAATTTGATGTCCAAAAAATTCAGTGGGAGAAATATCTTTTCTGCCGGAAATAATAAACGGATCTTTTTTCAAATATTTTTCCGCTACATGCATTGCAATTTCTGACTTTCCACCTCCTAATTCTCCATAAATGAAAACTGGCTGACCAGCCAAAAAATATTTCACAATTTCTTCGGCTTTTTCTTCTGGATAAGCGGTTTCCACAATTTTTCCATTTTCCAGCTCTTTTTTATACTCCTTAATTTGTTTCAAATGCAATCCGAAATAGGCCTCTGGATTCAAAGCAAAAAGTTTTTCTTTCATTTCTTTGTTTTTTTTCAATTCTTCGCGAATTTCATCCAAGGCTTCCACTTCTTCGCCTTTCGGATGCCCATCAATTCCTTTCAAAATCTCCATTTCTTCATTTTGCAATTGTTCTTTTTTCGAATCCAAGGCTTTGGAATAACGCAAAGCTTTGACCAGATTTTCTTGACGCAAAGTTCCCAACGCTCTTTCCGGAGAATTTTCATCCCCCAAAATTTCTCCTGCTTCCTTGGCAAAAACTTTCTCTCTTTCCAAAGCTTTCCGAAAGACTCTTTTTCTTTTGGATTTTTCCAAAATTTCTTCATCCTCTTTCTCACCTCTTTCTTTTTTGGTTATTTTTGTTTCGCCATACAAAACTTGCGAAGCATTGGAAGCTTGCCGTTTTTTCTTTTCCGCCTCATTAATTTTTTCTTCTATTTTTCCCCAATTCTCTGGATTAAAATTTTTCATAAGTTTTAATAAAAATTAAAAAATAAATTCAAAATAAAATTAAAAATATCCAAAGCTTAAGCTAATTCAAAACTACGGGAGAGGCGACAGGAAAGATCGTCATCGAAATAGCCAGCATCATTCGCAAGCACATAGAGCCGCCCATCATCGGGAATCCAGTTCGCAAAGACGAAACGAGAAGCCGAACGCGTTTTCGGAAGCCATGAATAGCCTTTTTCATCTAAATGTTTTTGGTTTTTTTCAAAGTATTGTCTTTGGAAGATTAGGTATTCATCCAGAGAAAGGCCTTG
>Ga0172375_10003501_pt1 | contig 23763 bp, 24 predicted proteins | sample LakKiv1m_FD_114537 | JGI IMG/M metagenome (GOLD analysis project Ga0172375, IMG submission 114537) | Freshwater microbial communities from Kabuno Bay, South-Kivu, Congo - kab_092012_11.1m | ecosystem: Environmental > Aquatic > Freshwater > Lake | place: Democratic Republic of the Congo... | reverse complement strand
TGAATCGTTCTTAGTAGCTCTTCTTGTTTCTCTTCGACGTTTCTTCGTTCGTTCTTGTCCATATTCAGTTTTCAAAGACCTGCCGCTCGCTGCTTTTTCCGCGCGCTTTTATATTCTAACATAAGTGTTTTTCAGTGTCAACTATAAAAGTTCGAGAAACGCGGCTTTTCGCCCGCAAAACGCACGCGGCTTCGAAAATCCGCCAAATCGCGCCGTCGGGGGCTCGGCCGCCCCCGCCGCGGCCGTGAAAAAAAGGCCGTCCGGATCGCTCCGGCCGGCCCTTCGGGGGTCATCCGTTCGTGAAAAGCCGCAGGATGTCGTGATAACTGATGAAAACGAGGAGTGCGATGAGGAGGAAGAACATCACCGTGTGGAGGATGTTCTCGAACTTCTGGTTGGGTTTCTTCTTCGTGACCGCTTCGTAGAGGATGAAGGCGATCCGTCCGCCGTCGAGCGCCGGGATCGGCAGGAGGTTCACGATGCCGAGGTTGACGGAGAGGAGGCCGACCCAGTTGAGGAGCGGACGGATCCCCTGCGAAGCGGCGTTCGCGGTGATCTCGTAGATGCCGATGAAGCCGGACATCTGCGACAGCTTGATCTGGTCGCTGGAGACGAGCAGCCAGAGCGTGCGGTAGATCGAGATCGACGCCTCGCCGAGGTCTTCGAGGGCGACGCCGAAACTCGGGAAGAAGGCGAAGTGGGTCGATCCGGAGATGCCGAGGCGGGAATAGAACGAATCGTAGCCCATCGCGGCGAGGACTTCCTCGCCATAGGCGACATAATAGATTGGCGCGAGTTCGACCCCGTCGCGCTCGACCACGATCTTGGTCGGTTCGGCTTCGGTCGATCCTTCCGCATACGCGAGCGCGAACGCGATGACGTCGTCCCACGACGCGAAGGCGACGTCGTCGATCGAGACGATCACGTCGCCCTCCGCGAGTTCGGTTTCGGCGTAGAGGGGCAGTTCGATGACGAGCCCGGGGAGGGTCGGATCGGCGCGGAACCCGAGGCCGTAGAAATAATAGAGCGGGGTGATCGCCGGGAGGACGACCGTTTCGCCGCCCCTCCGGACGGTGAGGACGAACGCATCGTGTTCCAGGTACTTCGCGAGTTCAGTGCTAACCGTCGCCGCGCCGGCGTCGCGGAGATCCCAGGCGGTGACGGCGACGCCGTTGATGGCGAGGATCTCGTCTCCCGGCAGGACGACGCCGTCGGCCGGGAGCGTTTCGGAAACGCCGGCGACGACGGTGCTCTCGAGGTCCGGAACGCCGAACGCGAGCGCGACGAACAGGTAGACGGCGAAAGCCAGGACGATGTTCATCATCGCGCCGGCGACGGTGACCATGAACCTTTGCGTTTTCGTCTTCGAGACGAAACTGCGTTCGTACGGGGCGATCTGGATCGCGTGGCGGTCGAAGACGAAGAAGGCGTCGCGCTCGACCGGATAGCCGTTCAGGTAGAGCGGCGCCATCCCTTCGCCGCGCAGGTCGACTTCTTCGACGGTGATCTCCTGGAGATCCTGATACGCCGGATTCCTGGGATTGAGGATGATCTTCACGACGTGCAGGTCGTCGTTGAAGGCGATCCGGACCTTGTCGCCCTTGCGGACGATGTCGGCGGAGAGTTCTTCGCCCGCCATCGTCACGAAGCCGCCGAAGGGGATCGCGCGGATCGAGAACGTCGTTTCGCCGATTTTCTTCGACACGACGCGCGGACCCATGCCGAAGGCGAATTCATGGCAGAGGATGCCCGCCTTCTTCGCAAAGTAGAAATGGCCGAGCTCGTGGACGCAAATGACGATCGAGAGGACCAGGATGAACAAGAGGATGTTGCCGATGACGCTCCACATGGGGGATTGCTCCTGTCTGTCTTCAGTATAGTCGCTGCCGCGCGTACTGGTCGCGGATGACGCGTTTCACCGCGTCGTCCGTAGCGAGCAGGTCGGCGAGGGTCGGGCATGAAACGAAATCGAGCGCCCTGAGGGCGTCCGCGACGATCGTCTCGATCGCAAGGAAGGGGATCCGCTCCGCGAGGAAGAGCGCGACCGCGGCCTCGTTCGCCGCGTTGAGGGCGGCCGGGGCGTTTCCGCCGCGGCGCGCCGCCGCGTAGGCGAGCCCGAGGCAGGGATAGCGTTCGAGGTCGACCGGGCCGAACGTGAGTTTCCCGATCTTCGCGAGGTCGAGCCGTTCGGTCGGATTGGGCATGCGTTCGGGATGGTTGAGCGCGTAGGCGATCGGCAGCCGCATGTCGTGGCTCGAGATCTGCGCGATGATCGACCCGTCGACGAACTCGACGAGCGAGTGCACGTAGCTCTCGCGGTGGATGACGGTTTCGATCTTGCCGAGCGGAAGCCGGAAGAGGTGCATCGCCTCGATGACCTCGAAACCCTTGTTCATCATCGTCGCGGAATCGACGGTGATCTTCTTCCCCATCCGCCAGTTGGGATGGTTGAGCGCGTCCGCGGGGGTGACGCGGTCGAGTTCGGCGCGGGAGCGGTCGCGGAACGCGCCGCCGCTCGCCGTGATGACGAGACGGAGGACCCTGTCGGGGTCTTCTCCCCCGAGGCACTGCCAGATCGCCGAGTGTTCGGAATCGACCGGCAGGATGCGGACCGCTTTTGCCGCCGCGGCGGCCATCACGAGGTCCCCGCCGACGACGAGCGTTTCCTTGTTGGCGAGGGCGACATCGCGGCCGATCGAGATCGCCGCGAGGGTCGGTTCGAGTCCGGCGACGCCGACGACGGCGTTCACGAAGAGGCCGTCGCGGTCCTGCGGATCGAGTCCGGCGAGGCGGAGGAGTCCGGCTTTGCCCGAACCGATCTCGACGTCGGGGAAGCGGGCGGACAGCGTCGCGGCCGCGGCGGGATCGTTCATCGCCGCATAGCGGGGACGGATATCGCGGAGAAGCGCGGTCATGCCTTCGACGTCCGCGTCGGCCGCGAGCGCCGCGACGCGGAAACGGTCCGGCGCGGCCGCGGCGACCTCGAGGGTCTGGCGCCCGATCGAGCCGGTGGCGCCGAGGAGGTAGAGGTTCTTCATGACGCGCCGGGAGCGGACAGGACCGCCGCCGCGAGGAGGACGAAGAGCAGGAACGCCGCCGCGAACATCGTCGAGTCGAAGCGGTCGAGCACGCCGCCGTGTCCGGGGAAGAGATTCGAGTAATCCTTGATGCCGTGGCTCCGCTTGAACTTGGAGGCGACGAGATCGCCGACCTGCGCGACCATCGTCAGCGTGAAGGAGACGACGCCGACGGTGACGGGATGGAACGAGGCCGGGAACAGGTGGAGCAGGAGGGCATAGGCGGTCGCCGCGGCGGTGCCGAAGACGGTGCCGGCGATCGCTCCTTCGACCGATTTCTTCGGACTGACCGTCGGGCAGAGCCGATGGGTTCCGAACCGCGTGCCGAAGAGATAGGCGGCCGTGTCGGTGACCATCGCCGCCAGCAGGACGTAGACCACCCAGTGGACGCTTTCGTCGCGGAGCACCGCGAGCGCTGCGAACCCGACGCCGCCGTAGACGGCGGTGGCGAGGAGATTGCCGAAATCGTCGGCCTTGAAGCCTTCGACGAACACGAGGGCGAGCCCGCCCGCGAGGAAGAGGGCAAGGGCCGCGGCGTAGAGCGAGAGGCCCCCGGTCGCGGCGGAAAAGCGCAGGCCGGCGTAGACTCCGCCCGTGAGGAGAATGGCGAGAACGTCGATCCGGCGCGGCTGCGGCCGCGTTTTCGCGGTCATCGCCCGGAACTCCCAGGCGGCCGCGAGCGAAAGCAGGAGGCAGGACAGATCGAAAATGAAGTAGTGGTGACCCCAGACGAGGATCGGGATCATGACGGCCGCCATGACGGCCGCGGTGGCGATGCGCTTCATGTCCTCACCCCTTCGAAAGGCCGCCGAAGCGGCGGTCTCGACGAGCATAGGCGGCGAACGCCGCAAGGAGTTCCCTGCGACCGAAATCGGGCCAGAACGTCTTCGTGAAATGGAGTTCGGCGTAAGCGGCCTGCCAGAGCAGGAAGTTCGAGAGACGCTGTTCGCCGGAGGTGCGGACGAGGAGGTCGAGGGGCGGAAGGTCCTTCGTGGACAGGCGCGCCGCGATCGTCTCGGGGGCGATGTCGGCGGGGGCGAGGACGCCGCGGGCGACGTCTTCGGCGATGTCGCGGACCGCCTGCGTCAGTTCCGCGTGGGATCCGTAGTCGAAACAGATGTTGAGGACCAGTCCGGAACGGTCCGCGGTCCGCGCCGTGATGCGGTCGAGGATCTCGAGGTTTTCGGGCGAGAGATGCGTGCGCCGGCCGCTGAACATCACGCGGATGTCATGCTTCTTGAAGTCGTCGGCGAACTTCTTCTCGAATTCGCCCGGCAGCTTCATCAGGAACTCGACTTCGGGCTGGGGACGCTTCCAGTTCTCGGTCGAAAACGCGAAGACGGAGAGGGCCTTCACGCCGAAGTCCGCACAGAGGATGGCGACCTTGCGGATGTTTTCGACGCCCGCCTGGTGGCCGAACGTGCGGGGCATGCCGCGTCGCTTCGCCCATCGGCCGTTGCCGTCGAGGATGATGGCGATGTGGGCGGGAATCGTGACGGGCGGTTTTCGGGCAAACAGTTTCATGACGCTCACCTCGCTCTTTTCGGTAATCATTATACACCATCGGCGTGTTTTTTTCCACCACCGCCGGTGCGGCTGAAAAAAAGAGACGATTGCTCGTCTCAGATGTGCATGACTTCCTTTTCCTTCTCGTCGACGGCCTGTTCGACCCTGGCGTTGAATTTGTCGGTGATCTTCTGGATCTCGTCCTGCCAGTACTTCGAATCGTCTTCCGGCAGATGCGCTTCCTTCTCGAGTTTCTTCACCTTCTCGATGCCGTCGCGGCGGATCATGCGGATGCCGTTCTTGATTTCCTCCGCCATCCGGTGGATGATCTTCACCGATTCCCGGCGGCGTTCTTCGGTCAGGGCCGGGAACATCAGGCGGACGCCCATCCCGTCGTTCACCGGGGTGATCCCGAAGTTGCCGGCGAGAATCGCCTTTTCGATCCTGCCGACGAGCGACTTGTCGTAGGGCTTCACGTAGATCTGGTTCCCTTCGGGCGAGGTGATCGCGGCGATCTGATTGATCGGGGTGTCGACGCCGTAGTAGTCGACGCTCACGCGTTCGAACATCTTCGGATTCGCGCGGCCGCTGCGGACGGTGGTGAATTCCTTGTGGAGGGCGACGATGGAGAGTTCCATCCGCTCCTCGGTTTCCAACACGATTTCTTCGGGTTCGATCTGGATCAGTTCTGGCATGGTTTTCCCTCCTCCTGGGTGCGGATCATTTCCTGATGATGGTGCCGATCTTCTCGCCGAGGATGGCGCGGCTGATGTTGCCCTCGACGTTCATGTCAAACACGCAGATGTCGATGTCGTTGTCGTTGCACAGCGCGGCGGCCGTCGAATCCATCACGTGAAGTTCCTTCTGGAGGACGTCGGTATGGGTGAGGACGTCGTAGCGGACGGCGTCGCCGTTGTGCTTGGGATCCTTGTCGTAGACGCCGTCGATGCCGTTCTTGGCCATGTAGATGATCGACGCGTCGATCTCCGCGGCGCGGAGCGCGGCGGTGGTGTCGGTGGAGAAGTAGGGATTCCCGGTGCCGCCCCCGAAGATCACGACGCGGTGGTTGTCGAGGTGGGACACCGCCTTGCGCCGGATGTAGGGTTCGGCGACTTCGGGGATGTTCAGGCTGGACATGACGCGGGTCTCGAGGCCGAGGGCTTCGAGCGAATTCTGAAGCGCGAGGGCGTTCAGGATCGTTCCGATCATGCCCATGTAGTCGGCGCTGGCGCGATCGATTCCCATTTCCGCGGCGAGTTTCCCGCGGAAGATGTTACCGCCGCCGACGACGATGGCGATTTCGGCCACGTCGAGGTCATAGGCGGCCTTGACTTCCTTCGCGATCTTCTTGACGACCAGCGGATCGATGCCGACGCCGGTCTTGCCGGCGAGCGCTTCGCCGCTCAGTTTGATCAGTACGCGTTTCTTCGTCATGGTTCATCCTCCGTTTCTTCCTAGAAAGAAAGGACACGTCGGGGTGTCCTTCGATTTCGTGCTGAAAATCACTTGATCTGCGACATGACCTCTTCGGCGAAATTCTCGGCTTTCTTCTCGATGCCTTCGCCCATGGCCAAACGGATAAAAGCGACGATGGAAGCGCCCTTGCTTCTGACGAATTCATCGACCGACTGGTCCGGATTCTTGACGAACGGCTGGTTGACGAGGCAGATTTCCTTCAGGTTCTTCTGGAGCCGGCCTTCGACCATCTTGACGATGATCGCCTCGGGCTTCGGCTTGGCGGCCGTGGCGTTCTCGTTCAGCGCTTCCTTCTGGAGGATGTCGCGCTCGTGCGCGGTGACGTCCGCGGGAATGTCGGCGGGGCCGAGGTAGCGCGGGTTCATCGCGCAGGCATGCATCGCGACGTCCTTGGCGACGTCGGCGCTGCCGCCGTTCAGGACGGTGAGGGTGACGATCTTTCCGCCCATGTGCTTGTAGACGCCGAACTGCTGGCCGGCGGTCTTGCGGACGACTCTGACGCTGCGGAGCGTGATGTTCTCGCCGATGACGGCGACGTTCTCGAGCAGGAACTCGCGGACGGTCTTGGCGCCGATCGCGACCTCGAGCGCGGCTTCGGCCGTCTCGGCGTCGGAAGCGACGACGGCGGCGCCGACCTTGGCGACGAGCTGCGCGAACTTCTCGCCATGGGCGACAAAGTCGGTTTCGCAGTTGACTTCGAACACGATGGCCTTGTCCCCGGCGACGGCGATGTCGGCGAGGCCTTCCGCGGCGATGCGGGAAGCTTTCTTTTCGGCTTTGGCGATGCCCTTTTCACGGAGCCAGTCGATCGCTTTCGCCATATCTCCTTCGGTGGCGGTCAGGGCTTTCTTGCAGTCCATCATGCCGGCACCGGTCTTGTCTCGCAGTTCCTTTACCAAACTGGCGGTTACTTCCATGATTGTATCCTCCTGAGGATGCTATAGTAATAGTATCATAATTGCCTTGCATAAACAATCGGTGACGGGGATTTCTTCAAAAAAGGGAGCTGTCTCCAGCTCCCGATTCGGATCATTTCAACGCTTCGATGATTTCGGCCTTGCGCATCGCGGAGGTGATCACGATGCCGCGGTCCTTGGCCATTTGAAGCAGTTCCTTGACGGTCTTCGACGCAAGGTCGGACGCGCCGGCGGACGCCGGGGCGGGAGCGGGGGCGACGGGGGTCGCGACGGGCGCGGCGACGGGGGCTGGAGCCGGTTTCGCCTCGACCGGTTTCACTTCGGCGGGTTTGGCTTCGGCGGCGGTTTCGACGGCGGCGGGTGCGACTCCGCCGGCGGCTCCGCCGAGGGCTTCGACGATCGAGTCGGCCATCTTCGTCACGATCAGCTTGACCGAGCGGAGGGCGTCGTCGTTCGCCGGGATGATGTAATCGACGTCATCGGGATCGCAGTTGGTGTCGACGATGCCGAAGACGGGAATGGACAGCTTGCGCGCTTCGAGGATGGCGTTGCGTTCCTTGCGCGGGTCGATGATGAAGACGGCCTGCGGCAGGTTCTTCATGTCCTTGATGCCGCCGAGGAACTTCTCGAGCCGCTCCATTTCCTTGCGGAGGCCGATGACTTCCTTCTTCGGGAGAACCTCGAAGGTGCCGTCCTTCTCCATCTTGTGGAGATCCTGGAGGCGCTTGATCGACTTCTTGATCGTCTTGAAGTTCGTGAGTGTGCCGCCGAGCCAGCGCTTGTCGACGTAATACTGGTTGGCGCGGGTCGCTTCGTCGCGGACCGGTTCCTGGGATTGCTTCTTGGTCCCGACGAAGAGGACCTTTCCCTCGTTGGCGACGATGTCGAACATGGCCTTGTAGGCGATGTCGAGGCAATCGCTCGTCTTTTGCAGGTCGATGATGTGGATGCCGTTGCGCGAGGTGAAGATGTACTTGGCCATCTTCGGATTCCATCGACGCGTCTGGTGACCGAAGTGCACGCCTGCTTCGAGCAGGCTTTTCATGCTGATGACGCCCATTGCTGTTTGAATCCTCCTGTTTTTTGATTTTGCCTCCACCGCTCTCGACGCTATCGCCGCCGGGATCCCGGCTCGTGGCGAATTGCTCCGCGGTGTGTGTATTTTTTACGGCGTTAATATTTTAACAAATATTCATCGAATAAGCAAGCGTTATTTGTCGGTGCGTCCCGGGCTCAGTAGCCGGTCGAGCCGTGTCCGCCGCTGCGCACTTTGGTGACCGGCGGTTCGGCGTCGACGACGAGGAATTTCTGGAAGACGCCCTGACAGAAACGTTCGCCTTTTGCGAGCATCACCGGCGCTTCGGAGAAGTTGTAGACGTGGAGCTGGATGTGGCCTTCGTTCTCGGCGTTGTCGTAGTAGTCGGCGTCGATGATGCCGACGCTGTTCGCCAGCATCAGGCCTTTCTTCTTCGACAGCGAACTGCGGGCGTAGACCTGCAGGACCTCGTCCGGAAGCATGTACGCCTTGATGCCGGTCGGAACCACGGCGGTTCCCTTCGCGGGAATCGTCAGGGTTTCCGCCGCGGCGATGTCGTAGCCGGCGCTTCCCGCCGTCGAGCGTTCGGGAAGCCTGATGTCCCGGTCCTGCCAGGACGAGACGACCTTGAACCCGCGCGCGACCATCACCGGTCCGCCTTTCGGATCATGTTCACGTTGTTGTTCATGGGAGGACCTCGCTTCGTGACGTCGATGGCATTATACCAAAAGGGAAGCCGAAAGTAAAGAAAGCGGTGCCGGTCGGATGCGCCGCGGAAAAAAAGAAGATCGGCTGATCTTCCTTTTTACTTGGTGCCGAAGAGGCGGTCGCCGCAGTCGCCGAGGCCGGGGACGATGTAGCCGATCTCGTTCAGCCGCTCGTCCTGCTTGACGAGATAGATGTCGACGTCGGGATGCGCCGCCTGCAGGGCCTTGATGCCTTCGGGGCAGCCGACGAGGCCGACGAAGCGGATGTCCTTTGCGCCGCGCGCCTTGATGTGGTTGATCGCGACGATTGCCGAGCCGCCGGTGGCGAGCATCGGGTCGACGACGAGGACGGTCGCCTGTGCGATCACGTCCGGCAGTTTCACGTAATATTCGTGGGGGAGGAGCGTCTTCTCGTCGCGGTAGAGGCCGATGTGGCCGATCTTCGCGGTCGGGATGACCATGTGGATGCCATCGACCATGCCGAGTCCGGCGCGGAGGATCGGCACGATCACGACCTCCTTGGCGAGCACCTGGCAGATCGTCTTCGCGATCGGGGTCTCGACCTCGATCGGACGCGTCGTCAGGTCGCGGGTGATCTCGTAGGTCACGAGGCTGCCGATCTCGTTCACGTTCTCGCGGAACGTCTTCGTGTCGGTCGCCCTGTTGCGGATGATGGCGAGCTTGTGTTCGATGAGCGGGTGGTTGATGATCGTCAGTCTTCCCATGAGTCGTCTCCCCCTTCGTAAGCGGAAATCATCGCGATGCGTTTCCGATGCCGTTCGCCGCCGGCGTACGCGGCGTCGAGCCACGCGTCGACGAACGACGTCACTTCGGCGAGCGTATTCGTCCGCGATCCGAGGCAGAGGACGTTCGTGTCGTTGTGCTCGCGCATCGCCTTCGCGGCGAAGACGGACTGCGCGGCGCCGGCTCGGATCCCCTTCACCTTGTTCGCGGCGATCGACATGCCGATGCCGGTGCCGCAGATGAGGATGCCGAGATCGGCTTCCTTGCGCGCGACCGCGTCGGCGACGCGGAAGGCGTAGAGCGGATAGTCCGTGGCGGCGGCCGTGTCCGTGCCGACGTCGATCACGTCGATTCCGCGCTCGTTCAACCGGGCGACGACCGGGGCTTTGTAGGGAAAGCCGGCGTGGTCGGAGCCGATGGCGATCTTCATGCGTCGTACCCCTTTTCCGGATCCGTTTTCGCGGCGGATCCGTCCGCGTTTTCACACCAATTATAACAGAACGGAACGGAATATCAATCGCTTTCCGCGCGTGGACAACTCAGTCTTCGACGGTGATGACGCCTTGACGAAGGGTTTTTTTGAGGATCGGATCATAGACCGTCGAGGCGACGCCGTCGAGATCGGGTCCCGCGACGAGATAGTCCGCGACGCCGTCGTAGGCTTTGGCGTCGGACCAGGTGAGGATCGCCGGTTCGCTCGAGAGGTTGAGCGACGTCACGGCCATCGGGCCGAAGCGGGCGAGGATCGTCCGGGCGACCCGGGAGGCGGGGATGCGGATCCCGACCGTGCCGATCCCGGATGTCACGAAATCGGGGACCGCTTCAGACTTCGGAAGCACGATCGTGAGCGCGCCGGGCCAGTACTTGGCGGCGATCCGTTCGGCCGGTGCGAAGTCGCGGACGAGCGGGATGACCTGGTCGACGTCGGCCGCGAGGACGGCCATCGGCTTGTTGGACTCGCGGTGTTTGATCGCGTAGATCCGCCGGACGGCGGCTTCGTCGTCGAGCAGACACCCGATCCCATAGACGGTGTCGGTTTCGAAGACGACGACTTTGCCCGCAAGATCCGTTGCGAGCAGGCGTTCGAGCGTGACGATCATGCGGATGCCCTCCTTTCGACGAGGTCGAGGAGTTCGGCGGGACGCGACACGATGTGGACGGCGCCGCTCCCGCGGAGTTCCGTCTCGTCGCGGAAACCCCACAGGACGCCGACCGATTCCAGTCCGGCGTTCGCGGCGGTCGCCATGTCGGTGGCGGTGTCGCCGACATAGAGGATTTCGTCGCGGGAGAGCGCGAGCGCCGCGATGATTTCGTTCAGCGATGTCGGATCCGGCTTGACCGGATACCCCGGCTTCTGGCCGACGACATGCATGAACGTTCCGGCGGGAAAGTAATGATCGACGACCGCGTTCGTGTCCGGGTCGGGCTTGTTCGACAGGACGTTGACGGCGATGCCTTGTTTCTTGAGTCGAAGCACCGTCTCGACGATGCCGGGATAGGGACGCGTCTTGCGACGCTGCCACTCGGCATAGGTCCTGAGATACATCTTCTTGACGGCGCCTGTGGTCTTTTCGGTGCTGCCGGTGCCGTCGAGGACGCGTCCGACGAGGACGTCGACGCCGTTCCCGACGAAACGCTTGTAAGCCGCGACGGCATGCGTGCGCAAGCCGAAGAGCGACAGCGTGCGGTTCATGCTGTCGGCGATGTCGTCGATCGTGTCGAGCAGGGTGCCGTCGAGATCGAAGACGACGGCGCGGATGGGTTTCATGGTCTTGCCTCCGTTTCCAGGTCGAGGGTGGTCTGCCGTTCGAGGACGGCGCGGACCGGGGCGTAGGTCCGGCGATGGATCGGCGATGCGCCGAGGGCGGACAACGCGGACAGGTGCGCGGCGGTGGGATACCCCTTGTTGTTCCGGAAACCGTATCCGGGGTGGATTTTGTCCATGTCGGCCATGAAGGCGTCGCGTTCGACCTTCGCGATGATCGACGCCGCGCCGATCGAGGCCGAACGGGCGTCGCCGTGGATGATCGCGGTGAAGGGGACGGCGGAGTCCGGAAGCGGCATCGCGTCCGAGAGCACGTGCTGCGGACGGATGGAAAGTCCTTCGAGGGCGAGCATCATCGCCTTGCGCGATGCCCGGTAGATGTTGATGGCATCGATTTCGTCCTGCCAGACATAGGCGACGGACCAGGCGAGGGCGCGGTTCCGGATTTGAACCGCGAGCCGCTCGCGCGCCTTCGCGGTCAGTTTCTTCGAATCGTCGATGCCGGCGATGACGTCGGCGGGATTCAGGATGACGGCTCCCGCGACCACCGGACCGGCGAGCGGACCGCGGCCGACTTCGTCGACGCCGGCGACGATGAGAACCCCTTCGTCGCGGAGGGCGTCTTCGAATTCATACATCGGCGGGACTCCTTTCGAAAGTCAGGCGACCGAATTTCTGATTGCGGAGCTCGTGCAGGAACAGCCGGACGACGCGTTCGTAGTCGACGCCGTGCCCGGCGATGAGGCAGCCGCGCTTGCGGCCGATCGCGTCGAGCACGCCGGCGAGGTCTTCGGGGTCGAACGGTCCGATTCCGAAGCGTTTCTCGATCACGCCGGGATATGCGGAGGAAAGGAAGCGGATGCCGGCGTGGACGACTTCCTCGAGCGGCAGGATGTCGTCCTTGATGGAACCGAGCAGAGCGAGATTGAGACCCACCTGCGGATCCTCGAACTTGGGCCAGAGGATGCCGGGGTTGTCGAGCAGTTCGAGCTCGTCGGCGACGCGGACGTACTGTTGCGACTTGGTCACGCCGGGCTTGTCGCCCGTCAGGGTCGCGGGACGGCCGGCGAGACGGTTGATGAAGGCGGATTTCCCGACGTTCGGGATGCCGACGATGAGGGCGCGGATCGGATGTTCGCGCATCCCCTTCGCAACTTCTCGCGTGAGCGCGTCGGCGAGCACGCGCCGCGACTCGGCGATGATCTGAGGCTTCGGGTCGCCGTGGAGCGAGTCGACCGCGACCGCATGACGTCCGGTTCGACGGAAATGGCCGATCCAGTCGGCCACGTCCTTCGGGTCGGCGAGGTCGGCCTTGTTGAGGATGATCAGCCGCGGCTTCGCCTTGATGATGTCCGCCAGCATCGGATTGGCCGAGGAGACGGGGATGCGGGCGTCGAGGAGTTCGAAAACGATGTCGACGAGTCCGAGTTTTTCTTCCACGAGGCGTCTGGCTTTCGCCATGTGCCCGGGGAACCATTGGATCTGCTTCACGTTTCCCCTCCTTTCCGGAGTCAGAACAAATCGATGCGGACGACGACCTTGCCGAGCATGTCCGCGGCCGGTACGAGTCCGAAATAGCGGCTGTCGTTGGAATGTTCGCGGTTGTCGCCGAGCACGAAAAAGAACCCTTCGGGAATCTCGAGGTCGAGCGGAACGTGGAACTCGGCGATGTACGGCTCGATCAGATCGCCGTTCAGATAGACACCCGCGGAAGAGACGCTGATGTGATCGCCGGGCAGACCGATGAGGCGCTTGATGAGCAGTTTGTCGCCGCGGTCGAGGATGACGATGTCCTGGGCGGCATACTGAATGCCGGGTCCGTGATAGACGAGGACCGCGTCGTTCTCGTAGAACGTCGGTTCCATCGACGGGCCGTCGACGACGGCGGGAGACAGGAAGAAGGCGTTGAGGAGGACGACGACCGCGAGGAACGCCGGGATCACGCCGAGCAGGTCGAACAGGTCGTAGCGTTTCCGGAAGACGGCCGCCGAGGCGGCGATCTCCGCATCCGGTTTCGCCTTGCGGCGGCGGACGACGCGCGAGAAATACAGCGCGTATCCGGCGGTGAAGGCGAGGAAGGCATAGGTCAGATAACTGAAGAAGCGGCTGGCCGCCGTCGCGTTCAGGTTGGCGTCGGTGAAGTTGAAGATGAAGAGGCGCTGTCCCTGGCGCAGGACGACGATCAGGACCACGATCGCGGCCGCGACGACGAACGCGGCGATCTTCCGCTCCGCCTTGCGGATCAGCGCGGCGTCGGCGGCGAGGAGGGCGGGATCGATCGGTTCGGGACACGGTACCGCGGGAGACGGTTGTTCCTGCAGGAGGTCGCGATCGTCCTGCATCGTCATCTCCGCCCGAGCTTCTGCAGGATGTCGTCGAGTTTCTCGAGGGTGACGAGCACTTCCCGCGGCTTCGTCCCGACGTTGGCGGACACGACGCCGTAGAGTTCGAGCGAGGAGACGATTTGGGTGGCGCGGTTGAACCCGACGCCGAATTCCTGCGTGATCTTGTTGAGGGAGCAGCGTTCCTCGGTGACGACATACCGCGCGACGTCCGCGAACAGGTCGTCGAGTTCGGCCGCCTCGTCGGCGTTCTTGCCGTTCTTGACGAGCGATTCGTGGGAAAACAGATACTGCGGATAGGCCTGCTCCTTGATGAACTGGGTGATCGCTTCGATCTCGTCGGTGGAGAGGAAAGCGCCCTGGAGGCGTCGGATCAAGCCGTTTTCCGACAGCAGCATGTCGCCGCGGCCGAGCAGCTTTTCCGCCCCCGTCGTATCGAGGACGACCATCGAGTCGGTCGAGGACGGCACCTTGAAGGCGAAGCGGGTGGGGATGTTGGCCTTGATCGAGCCCTTGAGGATGTCGGCGGAGGGACGTTGCGTGGCGAGGATCAGATGGATCCCGACGGCGCGCGACTTCTGCGTGAGCTTGAGGATGTTCTCCTCGACTTCGGGGCCGCCGCTGATGAGCAGGTCGGAGGCTTCTTCGACGATGACGACCAGCCGCGGCATCTTCTCGAATTCGGGATCGCTGACGCGGCGTTCGTAGTAGTCCTTGACATTGACGCTCTTGAAATGCTTGAGGACGTCAAAGCGGCGCTCCATCTCGCCGACCGCCCACTTGAGGGCTTCGACGGCGAGCTTCGGATCGTCGATGATCGGCGTCACGAGGTGCGGCAGCTCCGAGAACTGCTGGAGGTCGACCTTCTTCGGATCGATCAGGAGCAGCTTGACCTGGTCGGGTTTGTTGCGGTAGATGATGCTCGCGATGATCGCCGCGATGCAGACGGATTTGCCGCTCTGGGTGCTGCCGGCGACGAGTCCGTGGGGCATGCCCTCGATCGACGTGTAGACCGGGTTCGCGTCGATGTCAAGGCCGACCGCGAGCAGCAGCGGGTCGGTCGCATGGATGAATTTCGGGTTGTCGACGATGTCGCCGAAAAAGACCGATTCGCGGACTTCGTTCGGCACTTCGATGCCGACGGTGTTCTTTCCGGGAATCGGCGCTTCGATGCGGATCGACAGGGCCTTGAGGCTCATCTGGAAATTGTCCGCGATCGCGGTGATGCGCTTCGTCTGGACGCCGGCGTCGAGCGCGATCTCGTAGCGCGTGACCGACGGACCTTTCGTGTGGGCGACGACCGCGCCGCTGATGCCGAAGGCGAGCAGGGTCTGGTTGATCGAGTCGATGTTCTTGGCGATCCAGGCGTCCGTGCCTTCCTTCTTGGGAGGGGACTTGCGCAGGAGCGCGAACGGCGGCAGGCGGTAGTCGTCGTAGTCGGTGACGATGTTCGCGCGGGCCTTCTCGGCGTCCGCGGAGACCGGAGGCTCCTTGCCGACCTCGATGTCGAAGATCGGTTCGATCGGTTTCTGCGGTTCGGGCGCGAGCGTTTCGCCGCGTTCCGGCCCCGGCGTCTTGCCGCCGACCAGGACTTCGTCTTCCTCTTCCTCCGCAATCGGACCGAACCGGTCGGACCCGAGGTCTCCGCGTGGATGTTCCATCGTGAAGTCCTCGGGCGCGTCCGCTTCGGCGGGAAGCCCGCCGTCCTGCTTTCCGACGGCGCTGAAGAAGGCGTCCATCGAGACCTGCTCGACCGGCTTCTCCTCGGCCTTGGGCTGTTCCTGTTCCCGCTGTTCCTTCTTTTTGTTCGCCAGGTATTCCGGCGTGATTTCGCCGCGGAGGAGCCTGCCCTTGTCGGCGTTGTTGATCGTCTGGAATTCATAATAGGAATCGCCGAAGCGTTTCTTGGCTTCTTCTTTGGTAAGGCGTTTCTTCGTGCGGAACGCATCGTATTTCTTGTCGATGTCCCCGGTGTTGCTGCGGTCGTTCGGAATCGACACGTCGTCTTTCACGTGCTGACCGAAAATCGGTGAAACGAACTTGCGTTTCATCGTCTCCTTGTCTTCGATCTCGGCGATTTTCGGAATGAAGAACGTCCGCGTGTCGGGCGTTCGCTCGACTCCGGGGACGATCCTTTCCGGCATCTTCTTTTTTTTGAACAGCATCGTCATCGCTCCTTATTGAGGCTTGACTTCCGGTACGGCCGCCGGATCGGTCTCCGCTTCCACCGCCGCTTCGGCGATGTCGGCGTCCGCTTTCGCGAGATCGTCGGCCGGAGCGAACAGTTTCCGGCTGTACAGTTTTTCGGTTTCCTCGCCGACGATCGCGATGATCCGCTTCGCGGCTTCCTTCGTGACGTAGGTCATGAGCGGCTTGACCGCCGATTTCTTGAGCCAGGTGATCGGGTTCGCGGCGTTCCAGATCATCGACACGCCGCCGAGGATCTTGGAGATCTGATACTGCTTGTTCAGCTTCATCAGCTTGATGTTGTCGAAGTCGCGTTTCTTGTTGATGATCTCGACGATCGTGGAAATGCGGTATTTCTTGAACTTGCGGATGATCTTGCCGTTGATGATCTTCTCGAGACGGTCCGTGATGTAGCGGTTGAGATCGAGCACTTCCTGCGGCGTCAGTTCGTAAATCGGATATTTCTTGTCGGGAAAATGCCGGCCCGCGATTTCATGCATCAGTTCGAACGACAGTTCGAAGGCCGCGCGGAAATAGGAGTTGCCGGCGACCGAGGCGGTTTCGGGCAACAGACCCTGCTTCAGCTTGATGAGCGCGTCGATTTCCTCCGGAAGCACGAGCTCGCCGGTTGCGATGCGTTTCTTCTCGCGCGCCTTCTCGCGGCCGAGGAAGATCGCCGCGAACATCAGGCTGCAGACGGTGAAGCCGAAGACGGTGCCCGTCAGGAAGTACAGCACGGTGCGGAAATCCGGCGGCCAGACGGGTGCGAGAAACATCGGTTGAAGGGACATGGACATCATCTGCGGACACCTTCCTATCGTTAAAATTATATCTTAAATGCCCCCAATAATCAATGTCATATATCGTTTGCATCCGGGTCTGGTTTGTGAGATAATAAGGAAAAAGGTGAAACCATGGACAAGCATCTGATCGCTTTGGATCTGGACGGAACGCTGCTCTACGACTTCGATTCGCTCGACGAGTCCGTTTGCGCGTTCATGAAGAAACTCCAGCGCGCAGGCCATCGGATCGTGATCGCCACCGGGCGCCCCTATCGGAGCAGCCGCTTCGTCTACGAGCGGTTCGGACTCGACACGCCGATCATCAACTACAACGGCGGCCTCATCACGCATCCTGGCGATCCGTCCTTCCCGGCCGTCAACTATACGCTCAGGAAAGAATACATCATCGACATCTTCGACCATAACCTCGACCACATCCGCAACGCCTTCAGCGAGGTCAAGGACGTCATCTACCTCTTCCGCGAGGAAGCCGCGATCGAACCCCTGCTCCACCGCACGCCCGATTCCGGACTCCACGTCGGTCCGCTCCGCGACATCCTCGAGCAGGATCCGAACGGTTTCATCATCATCGGGAAGCCCGGCACCGGCAAGGCGATCGAAACCTATGTGAAGGACAAGTACGCCGGCCTCGTCCTCGCCCGCGTCTGGAACCTCTCCGGCGAATACGATTCGATCGTCGAAATCTACACTCCCGAATCCAACAAGGGCAAGGGGCTCCGCTACGTCGCCGAATGGCTCCGTTTTCCGCCGGAGCGCGTGATCGCGATCGGCGACGGCCACAACGACCTCGAGATGCTCGACTACGCCGGCCTCGGCGTCGCGATGAAGACCAGCCATCCCGACCTGTTCAAGGTCGCCGACCGCATCCTCCCCTATGACTCGACCGAAAACGCGGTCGTCCGATTCCTCTCGGACCACTTCCGGATCCTTCCATAAAGCGAAAGCGGCTCTCTCGTGAAAGCCGCTTTCGCTTTTCTCATGGCTGTGTGAAGACGCCGCGTTCGCCGGGGGACCAGCGTCCCGCCGGGCAGGCGGCGTTGAAATGCAGTTTCGCGATGCCGAGGTCGATGAGCGCTGCATCATCACGGATGCGGAGGGAACACGTCAGGACTCCTCCGGCCGCATGGAACCGGACCGGACGGCGGTTCAGCGCCGATGGCGCGGCGGCGACGAGATCGATCGCCTCCGCGAACCACGGAGGCTCGGTGCCGTCGGTGTCGGAAAACCAGTCGGCGTCGCGCCGCCGCAGATGCGTCGCGGTGCGGATCAGCCGATCGCGCAGGCGCATGACCGGAGGGACGTTGCCGACGGCGATGACCGCCGTCAGGCGATCGTCGGTGCCGACGAGGCCGGCGACCGATGCTTTGTCGAAGGAGCCCCCGACCCAGCAGGTGCCGAGTCCGAGCTTGACGGCCTCGAGGACGATCCGTTCCCCGTGAAATCCGCAGGTTTCGAACAGATCGGCATGGTCGGGCGATCCCGCCAGGATGACGAAGTGACGCACGCCTTGAAACAGGCCGTAGGTCTTCGAAAAACCGCCGAAGAGGTCGGGCCGGTCGGTCACGAGCCGGCAGGAGAGCGCGCCTTGCCGATTGGCTTCGGCGATGGCGTCGGAAAGGCCGGCACGCTGCACCTGCGTCAGCGGGTTCGTGTCGAATGTGCGTCGGGAGATCCGTACGCGGATCGCTTCGATGTCGTTCATCCGTTGTTCCGTCAAATCCGGAATCCGCCTTTGCCCTTGCCCTTGCCGGGGGTCTGCTTGACCGGTGCGCCGAATCCGGGCAGTTCGCCGGATGCGGCTTTTTCGACCGCGGCGGGATTCATCGACGCCATCCGCTTCATCATCGCGCGCTGCTTGTCGAGCATGCCGATGAGGCGATTGACTTCGGTCGTGCTGCGTCCGCAGCCGGATGCGATGCGGCTGCGCCGCGAACTCGAACGCTCGAGCAGTTCGGGATTGCGTCGTTCATCGGGCGTCATCGAGTTGATGATGGCCTCGATGTAGACGAGCTGCCGGTCGTCGATTTTCGGCGAGTCGGCGATGGCACCCATCCCCGGAAGCATCTTCAGGATGCCGGAGAAGGCGCCCATCCGTTTGATCATCTTCATCTGTTTCAGAAGGTCGTTGAAGTTGAACTTCCCCGACATCATCTTCTCCATCATCGACATCGCTTCGGTCTCGTCGATCTCGTCGGTCGCCTTTTCGATCAGGGTGAGGACGTCGCCCATGCCGAGGATGCGGGACGCCATGCGTTCGGGATGGAAGGTTTCGATGTCGGTGAGCTTTTCGCCGGTCCCGGCGAATTTGATCGGGACGCCGGTGACCTTGCGGATCGACAGCGCGGCGCCGCCGCGGGTGTCGCCGTCCAGCTTCGTGAGGATGCATCCGGTGACCGCGAGGGCCTGGTGGAAGGCCGTCGCCACCGTCACGGCGTCCTGGCCCGTCATCGCGTCGACGGTGAGGAGTATTTCGTCCGGTCTGGCGATTTTCTTGATGTCGACGAGTTCGTCCATGAGTGTCTCGTTGACGTGCAGGCGGCCGGCGGTGTCGATAATGACGAGATCGTTGCCGCTCGTCTGTGCATGCTTGAGGGCGAGCCGGACGATGTCGCGGGGATCGGTTCCCGTCCCTTGTTCGAACACGGGGATGTCGAGTTGTCCGCCGACCGTCTTCAGCTGGTCGATCGCTGCCGGACGATAGATGTCGGCCGCGACGAGGAGCGGTTTTTTCGCATGGTTCTTGCGCAGGAACCAGCCGAGTTTGCCGGCCGTCGTCGTCTTGCCGGCACCCTGAAGGCCGACCATCATGATGACGGTCTGCATCCGCGTCGTGCTGAAGTCGACGATCGCGGCTTCGCCGCCCATCAGCTTCACGAGTTCGTCGTTGACGATCTTGACGACCTGCTGGCCGGGGTTGAGCCCCTTCAGGATCTTTTCGCCGAGCGCGAGCGCCTTGACTTCTTCGGTGAAGTCCTTGACGACTTTGTAGTTGACGTCCGCCTCGAGCAGCGAGAGCCGGACTTCCTTCATCATGTCGTCGATGTCGGATGCGTTCAGCTGCGCCTTGCCGGTGAGGCGGCGGAAGGTCATCTGCAGTTTTGAAGTCAGATTTTCAAAGGCCATGGTGTCACTCCGTCTCTTCGATTTCGCCGGAAAGGCGGCTCAGTTCGGCATCTTGGATGCCCAGTTCGCCGAGGCGCCTGACGAGCGCGCGCGCGGCTTTCTTCATGCGGACGAGGCCGAGGGCGGCCTCGAAAGTCTCCAGATGCTCGACCGCCATGCCGATCTGTTCGTGTACCGCCGTGCGGCTCACGCCGGACAGGGTCGCGATCTCCGCAAGCGAATAGTCGTCATGATAGTAGTATTCGACGTAACGGCGCTGCTTCTCGGCGAGGAGGGTTCCGTAGGCGTCATAGAGTTCGTTGATCCTGATTTTCACGTTGACCGGATTATCCATCGGTGTCACTCCTGATCGAAGAAATCGGCGAACAGACCGTAGATGTAGCCCTCGACGTCGAAATGGTCGAGATCGGTGATCTTCTCGCCCATTCCGACGAAACTGATCGGGATGCCGAGTTCGTCGCGGATGGCGAGGACGATTCCGCCCTTGGCGGTGCCGTCGAGCTTGGTGAGGATGATGCCGGTGAGTTTCGTCGCCTCGTTGAAGACCTTGGCCTGGTTCAGTCCGTTCTGGCCGGTGGTCGCGTCGATCACGAGGAAGGTTTCAAACGGCGTTCCGGGAAGCTCGCGTCTGATCGTCCGATCGATCTTCTCGAGTTCCTTCATCAGATTGACCTTGTTCTGAAGCCGGCCGGCGGTGTCGACGAGGAGGACGTCGGTGCCTTCGGCCTTCGCCCGGCGGATGGCGTCGAAGACGACCGCCGAGGGGTCGGCTCCCTCGTTTTTTGCGACGACCGGACAGCCGACGCGGTCGGCCCAGATGCTGAGCTGTTCGATGGCGCCCGCACGGAAGGTGTCCGCCGCCGCAAGCATGACCTTCTTTCCTTCGTTCCGGATCATGTGGGCGAGTTTGCCGATGGAAGTGGTCTTGCCGGTGCCGTTGACGCCGACGACGAGGATGACGGTGAGGCCGCCCTCGACGTAGTTGATGTTGGCGTCGACGATCTCGCCCTGCAGATAGAGGTCGAACATCTTGTCGACGATGACGTTCTCGAGATCCTTCGGCTGGACGATTTGGCGCTTCTTCACTTCCGCCCTGAGGGCGGCGGTGAACTTGACGACGGTGTCGACGCCGATGTCGGCCATGATGAAGATCTCTTCGAGGCGGTCGTACAGGGCTTCGTCGATCGTCCTGGCGGAGGTGAGCGCGGCTTTCAGGCTCGCAAGCGGTCCGCCGCGGGTCTTGGCCATGCCGATTTTGTATTTCTGCTTCGCGAGCCGCTTTTCGCGGGTCCCGAACAACTGTGCGAAAATGCCCATCGACGTCACCTGCCTCTGTAAAAACATTATATCATAAGCCTGCCGTTTTTCCTCGCAAAAGCCGTCTCCAAAGAAAACCCGCCCCGGCGGGGCGGATTCGTTGACGGTTCACCTGGTGTCGATGTAGCCGCACTTGACGGCGTCGATGCAGCGGTTCTTGCCTTCCTCGTCCGTCACGAGCGGCTTGCCGCAGACGGGGCAGGGTTTGTCGAGCGCCTTGAACGGGGCGACGTAGCGGCAGCGCGGGAAGTTGCCGCAGGCGAAGAATTTGTTGCCTTTGTTCGGCCCTTTCGTCGCGACGCGGACGACGAGCGTTCCCTTGCGGCATTTCGGGCAGAGGACGCGGGTGTCCTCCGGTTTCTCTCTCGGTTCGCCGTTCTGCGGCCGGGGTTTGACGTATTTGCATTGCGGATAGTCGCCGCAGCCCTCGAACTCGCCGTACCGGCTCCGGCGCCAGACCATCTTGGCACCGCAGACCGGGCAGAGTTCGCCCGTTTCCTTCGGCTGGAGCTTCTCCATGTTGGTGCGGGCGGTTTCGTAGAGCGGTTCGAAGTAGTCGTAGAAACTCCGGATCACGTCGAGCTGGACGGCTTTGCCGTCGGCGATGCGGTCGAGGATGTCTTCCATGTCGCGGGTGTAACTCGCCCCGATGAACTCGCGGAAATAGAGATCGAGCTGTTCGATCGTGATGCGGCCTTGTTCGGTCGGCACGAACTTCTTGTCGGCGACGGTGACATACTTGCGGTCCTTCAAGGTGGAAATCGTCTGCGCATAGGTCGACGGGCGGCCGATGCCGAGATCCTCCATTTCCTTGATCAGACGCGCTTCGTTGTAACGCTGCGGAGGCTGCGTGAAACACTGCTTCGGCGATACTTCGAGGGGGACGAGGGTGTCGCTCGGCATGCAGTCGGGAAGCACGCCGGAAGATTCGTCGGCTTCGGTCTCGAAGCGGCCGTACACCTTGAGATAGCCGTCGAAGACCTGCTTCTGCGAGACCGCCTTGAACGTGCCAGGAGCGGCGTCGAGCACGAGCGTCTCGACTTCGACCACGGTCGGCTTCATCAGCGAGGCGATGGCGCGGGCGTAGATCATCTGGTAGAGGTTGAACTCGTCCTTGGTGAGCCAGGCCTTGACGCTTTCCGGGGTTCGTTCCGGATCGGTGGGACGGATCGCCTCATGGGCGTCCTGGACGCCGTTCTTCGGCGACGACCTGCGCGCGGCACCGAGATAGTGCTTGCCGTATTGGGCGGCGATGTACGCTCCCGCATGCGTCACGAAAAAGTCGGAGAGCCGGATCGAGTCGGTTCGCATGTAAGAAATGAGACCGACCGTCTCGGATCCGAGGTCGATTCCTTCATAGAGACGCTGCGCGACCTGCATCGTCTTGGACGAAGTGAATCCGAGGCGGTTGGAAGCGTCCTGCTGGAGGGTGGACGTGATGAATGCCGGCTTCGAATCGATGTTCTTGCGGCGGACGTCGCGGGACTCGACGGAAAACGCGCGCGGGAAGGACGCGACCGCCGCCGCCGCTGCTTCCGCCGTCGCGAGCTTCACGTTCTTGCCGGACAGCTTCGCGAGCTGGGCGGTGAAGGTCGGAAACTTGGCGTAGATTTCATAATATTCTTCCTGGACGAAGGCTTCGACCGCCGCTTCGCGGTCGACGAGGATCTTGAGCGCGGCGCTCTGGACGCGGCCGGCGGATTTCGACTTGATCTTGCTCTGGAGGAGCTTCGACAGCTTGAAACCGATGATGCGGTCGACGATGCGGCGCGTTTCCTGCGAGGAGACGAGGTTTTCGTCGATGTCGGTCGGATGTTCGAAGGCTTCCTGGATCGCGGTTTTCGTGATTTCGTTGAAGATGACGCGCTTGACGAGTTTGTTCTTCGTTTCGATGGCGGACAGGAGATGCCAGCTGATCGCTTCCCCTTCGCGGTCGGGGTCGGTGGCGAGATAGATTTCCTTCGCCTGGCGGCTGGCGTCCAGGAGTTCCTTGACGACACCGCGCTTTTCGGGAATGATTTCATATTCGGGTTTGAAGTCGTGTTCGACATCGACCCCGAGACCTCCGGCGCCTTTGATGGCCAGGTCGCGGACATGGCCTTTCGAGGACTTGACGCTGTACTCGCGTCCCAGATATTGTTCGATCGTTTTCGATTTGCTCGGCGATTCGACGATCACCAGTTTTTCAGACATCGGCATTACCCCGTTTCATTACACTAATATACCCTCATCGCGTGAGGATGTCAACCAAAACATTTTGAAAAAAAACACGACATTCATTCGTTCACGATGAATGTCATGCGGTCCCGCCCCTGCATGTCCGCGAGGGTATAGACGCGGGCGGACGGGAAATGAAGTTTTGCGATCGCCCGCAGTTCCTCGGCCTTGTCGTAACCGTGTTCGAAGGCGATGAAGGAGCGTTGCCTGAGGATCGCGCCGGCTCCGGACAGGATGATGCGGTAGAACTTGAGGCCGTCGTCCCCGCCGTAGAGGGCGACATCCGGCTCGTGTCCCGCGATCACGGGCGCAAGCGCTTCTCCCGCCGGGATGTAGGGGGGGTTCGAGACGAGGATGTCGAACTTCCTGCCGCGAAGCGGGGCGAGCATGTCGCCCGCCAGGAAGGCCACGTCGGCGCCGAGGTGTCCGGCGTTGTCCCTCGCGACCGCGAGGGCGTCCTCGCTGATGTCGGTGGCGGTGACGGACAGGTTCGGTTCTTCTTTCGCAAGCGTGACGGCGAGGCATCCCGATCCGGTGCCGACGTCG
>Ga0172375_10003500_pt1 | contig 23763 bp, 18 predicted proteins | sample LakKiv1m_FD_114537 | JGI IMG/M metagenome (GOLD analysis project Ga0172375, IMG submission 114537) | Freshwater microbial communities from Kabuno Bay, South-Kivu, Congo - kab_092012_11.1m | ecosystem: Environmental > Aquatic > Freshwater > Lake | place: Democratic Republic of the Congo... | reverse complement strand
CCCATTTTGATCAGCTCTCCGATACCTTCCTGGTCAATGCTTTGAAACGGGTCCTCCGGCAGGATGCCTTTTTTAATATAATCCGGCAGGAAACCGCCGATGTCGTCTCTTGAGAAACCAAAACCCATTTGGGTCATATCATTGGTCCCGAAGGAGAAGAATTGGGCGACAGTTGCCAGTTTATTCGCGACAAAGGCAGCGCGCGGAATTTCAATCATTGTCCCAAAAAGATGCTTGATCTTTTTTAATCCGTATTTTGCCAATACCTCTTTGTATATTTGCTTGGCAATAACGAGCTGGTCTTCGAGCTCTTTTACATCGCAGACAACCGGGATCATGATCTCCGGGTAAGGATGCTTGCCTTCTTTGAGCAATTCAGCCGCAGACTCCAGGATTGCGCGGATCTGCATGGAGCTTACCTCCGGATATGTAACTCCTAAGCGGACTCCGCGATGGCCCATCATCGGATTTGATTCATGCAAGGCTTCAGCCCTTTTGGAAAGTTCCTGCATGCTGATGTTCAGTTCTTTGGCGAGCTGCTCAAGTTTTGCCTGTTCACGCGGCACAAATTCATGCAATGGCGGGTCCAGCAGGCGAATTACAACCGGAAAGCCATCCATGGCTTCAATTGTGCCTTTAATGTCTTTTTTCACAAAGGGAAACAATTCATCCAGCGCCTTCTGTCTTTCTTCAAGGGTATTGGAAACAATCATTTTACGCAGCAAGAACAGGGGTTGATCAGAACCTTTCCCATAGAACATATGTTCAGTGCGGAAAAGCCCGATGCCTTCGGCTCCGAATTGGCGAGCTTTTTGGGCATCTTCCGGAGTATCGGCATTGGTGCGGATACCTAATTTTCTTACAGCATCGCACATTCTCAAAAATTCCGAAAGTATCGTGTTTTCTTCAGAAGCATCCATCATCGGCAGCTTGCCTTCATAGAGGTTGCCTTTGGTGCCGTTTAAGGTAATCCAGTCTCCTTCTTTAAGTGTCCTATCCCCTACATGCACTAATTTCTTTTCGATTTCCACGTGCATGGCGCTGCAGCCGACAATACAGCATTTACCCCAGCCGCGGGCAACTAATGCCGCATGTGAAGTCATGCCGCCGCGGGCAGTAAGGATTGCCTGGGCAGCGCGCATACCTTCAACATCTTCCGGGTTAGTTTCTTCACGCACCAGGATTACTTGTTTGCCTGTTTTTGCCCATTCCACCGCATCGCTCGAAGAGAAAACAATTTGTCCGCAAGCGCCGCCCGGTCCGGCAGGTAAACCTTTAGCAAGAGGCTTAACAGCCAATTCTGTTTTTGGGTCGATAATCGGATGAAGCAATTCATCAAGCTGCGAAGGGGTTACCCGTATTACAGCTTGTTCTTTTTTAATCATTTTTTCTTTGACCATGTCCACTGCCATGCGTACCGCTGCCGGGCCGTTGCGTTTACCTATGCGGCATTGCAGCATAAAGAGTTTGCCTTTTTCAATGGTAAATTCGATATCCTGCATATCATGATAGTGTTTTTCCAGGCGGTCCTGGATAGCGAAAAGTTCTTTGTAAATCTTCGGCATTGCTTTTTCTAAAGTAAGCAATTCTTTGTTGTGGCTGCTGGTAGAGTATTCATTAATCGGCGCTGGTGTACGGATGCCGGCAACTACGTCTTCACCCTGGGCATTAATCAGGTATTCGCCGTAGAAGTTATTTTCTCCGTTTCCCGGATTACGCGTGAAAGCTACGCCGGTTGCCGAGTCATTGCCCATATTTCCAAACACCATAGTCTGTACGTTTACCGCTGTGCCCCAGGCATCCGGGATATTTTCAATTCTGCGGTAGCTTATGGCGCGTTTTCCATTCCAAGATGAGAATACGGCACCGATGCCTCCCCATAGTTGCTCCATAGGTTGATCAGGGAATTCTTTTCCCAGTACTTCTTTGATTCTAATTTTGAACTGGGCGCAGAGTTTCTTTAAGTCCTCGACATTTAAATCCGTATCACTGGTATAATTCTTTGATTTCTTTAAATCAGCCATTACTTTTTCCAGTTGTTTCCGGATACCCTCTTCGCCTTTTGGCTCGATGCCGGCAGCTTTTTCCATGACAACATCGGAATACATCATAATCAGCCTGCGGTACGCATCATAAACAAAACGGCTGTTCCCGCCGCTTTGTTTGATCAGTCCGGGAATAGTTTTTTCGGTCAGGCCGACGTTTAAAACCGTCTCCATCATTCCGGGCATGGATTTCCTGGCGCCGCTGCGCACGGAAAATAACAGCGGGTTGTCGGTGTCCCCGAATTTCCTGCCCATTAGCTTTTCAACCTTTTCCAGGGCTTTTTCCACCTGGGCCTTTAATTCTTTAGGGTATTTCTTTTTATTCTGGTAATAATATGTGCAGACCTCCGTGGTACAGGTGAAACCCGGGGGTACCGGGAGCATCAAATCCTTATTTCCGGCCATCTCGGCAAGGTTTGCGCCTTTTCCGCCCAAGAGGTTCTTCATACTTTCATTGCCATCTGCTTTGCCGCCGCCGAAACTGTAAACATATTTCTTTGCCATTACTTTTTAAACCCTTCCTTTCCTTTTTAGGGACGGTTCTCAAACCAAGGCTAAACTGTCCCCTATGGGGGACACTTCTGCTTTGAGTTAAGAACCGTCCCTGAGTATGTTGGTTAAATAATCTTTTAGCCTGTCTATTGAAATTCTTTCCTGTAACATGGTATCTCTGCTGCGCACGGTTACCTGCTTATCCTCCAATGTCTGCACATCTACGGTCACGCAATAAAGCGTGCCCACTTCATCCTGCCTGCGGTAAAGCTTGCCGATAGATCCCGTATCGTCATAAACCGTCACAAAAGATTTTTTCAGGTCCAGGGTGATTTTATTGGCAAGTCCGGTGATTTCCGGCCTGTTGCGTAAAAGCGGCAACACCGCCACTTTTGTAGGCGCCAGGTCCTTGTGGATTTTCAGGACTACGCGTAAATCGTCTTTGACTTTTTCTTCATGATAGGCGTCAACTAAAAATGCCAGGACCGCCCGGTCGACTCCGCCCGAAGGTTCAATTATATATGGAAAGAATCTTTCCTTTGTGGCGTCGTCAAAATATTGAAGATCTTTGCCGCTGTATTTGGAATGCTGTTTTAAATCGAAATCCGAGCGGTTTGCGATCCCTTCTAATTCGCTCCAGCCGAAAGGGAAATTATATTCCACGTCCATACAGGCATGGGCGTAGTGCGCCAATTCGTCTTTACCATGCTGGCGTTTTCTTAAGTTTTCACTTTTCATTCCAAGGGCTAAATACCAGTTAAACCGGTATTCGATCCATTCATTAAGGGCCCTGTCCGCATCAGCGGGCCTTACGAAATATTCTATTTCCATCTGCTCAAACTCACGGGTGCGAAAGGTAAAATTACCCGGGGTTATTTCATTGCGGAAGGATTTGCCGATTTGCGCCAGGCCAAAAGGAAGCTTGGGGTGACGGGAATCAAGGATATTCAGAAAGTTGACAAACATCCCCTGGGCTGTTTCCGGACGGATATAAATTATATTTGAAGTATCCTCAACCGGACCTTGGTGGGTTTTAAACATCAAATTAAACGGGCGGGATTCGGTAAGTTCTCCGGAGCACTCCGGGCAATGGGCTTTATCTTTTAAATCAGCGCTCTTAAAGCGCCGCTTGCAGTTTTTACAGTCGCTCTTTAAGTCGAAGAAGTTATGCACATGGCCGCTTGCCTCCCAGGTCGCAGGATGCATGAGTATAGCCGAATCCATGCCAAGGATATCATTACGTTCATAGACATTGGATTTCCACCAGGCGCGCTTCAGGTTATTTTTCAGTTCCACTCCATAGGGGCCGTAATCCCAGGTATTGGCCAGGCCTCCATAGATCTCGCTGCTTTGAAAAATAAGCCCCCTGCGTTTGCACAGGGAAACCACCTTATCCATTAAGTTTTCGGTCATAGTTCTATACTTTTAGCACAGTATAACTTAAAGAGCAAGAAGATTTTGAGCACCCATAATAATATAGCGAAATCCTGCCGAGTTTACGAGGCAGGATCCTTGCTAGTCTATCGGCTTTAAGGTTGATATTATCGCAAACACGTTATTTAAATCCAGGCGGCCGCCGGTATCTTTTATATACACCTTAAAAAAGTTGTCTCCGGGATCAAGCACATTGCAGTCAAAATAATTGTTCGGTTTGGCCATGGTGTAGTTAATAAAGCCTCTCTTTCCGTTCAGTTTAAATTCAACCATCCGGCAGATATTCTGGGGGCCTATATCCGGGGTGAATACGCTTTTCATAATGGTAAAGAAGGCATCGGTAATATTATTTACCTTGCTGAGGTTGGCATACATGAGCCTGCGGATAAATTCATAATTATTGAGTATCCCCTGTTTTTTTACGTCCGGATAAAGCTTTATAAAGGCATTCGGCTCCTGGCGTAAAAGGTAAATAACCGGGGTATCCTCTGTCCGCCTTCTTTTGTAATATCTCCTTTTAATCAATTCTTGTATTAAATTAAAACCTTTGGGTATGGAGATAGACATTTTTGGGAATTTTTGCGGGACCAGGGTATCAGCATATTCTTTATTGAGTTCGGGGGCTAAAACTTTTTCATCCGGCTGCATACACAGTATAGGAACGGTTTTGCAATCGCCAATCCCGTATGAAATATATTGCTTCAGGATATTCGGCCCTCCGAACTTGATGATGAAACCTGCGCAAAGGGCAAGCATAACCAGGCTGCTTATAAATTTTAAGAACCGTTTAGATGCCATTTAGCTTTTTGAACTCCTCTTCCTTGATACTAAAGGAATATTGATCAGAAGGAAATTTCCCCTGCGTAACCTCGTTTTTAAAATCTTCAACTGCTTTTGTAATCAGCGGCGAAAGATCGGCGTATTTTTTGACAAACTTCGGGGTATAACGGCTAAAAAGCCCAAGCATATCATGGATAACCAGGACCTGGCCGTCACAATGGAGTCCTGCTCCGATGCCTATAGTGGGGATTTTTATTTTACCGCTAATCAACCCGGAAATTTTATCCGGGACACATTCCAGGACTATCGCGAAACATTTTCTCTTTTCTAATTCTATTGCCTGTTCAACCAGGCGCCGGGCGGCCGCGGCGTCTTTTCCCTGGACCTTGAAGCCTCCGATTTTGTCTACGGTCTGCGGAGTCAGGCCGATATGGCCCATTACAGGTATCCCTTCATTAGTAATTTTCTCGGTTACCTCTAAACAGCGCTCAAACCATTCCAGCTTTACCGCTTGGGCGCCCGCTTCGTCGATGAACCTTCGCGCGTTTTTAACGGAATCTCCGGGGTTAAGCTGATACGATTCATAAGGCATATCCGCGATGAGCAGGGCATTTTTAACCGCCCTCCTGACAGCTTTAGTATGATGGAGCATTTCCGGCATTCCGACTTTAGTGGTTGAATCAAGGCCCAGGACCACATTAGCCAGGGAATCCCCCACCAGGATCATATCTATGCCCGCACGGTCAACTAATTCGGCTATAGGGTAATCATAGGCAGTCAACATGGTAATCTTGCGCCTGCCTTTTAAGTTTTTTATTTCATTTATATCCATGTTATCGCCTAATGTATAAATGCAGTAATGAATAAAATCAAAGAAAGTATGATCATTATAAGTATTATCAATATGGTGCAGAAATTATAGAATTTGGAATTAGTATATTTGCCCATCAGCCTTTTGTTGTTTACCAGGAGTAGCATAAATATTAATACAAAAGGAAGCAGGATCCCGTTTGTGGCCTGGGAAACAAGCATTATCGGCACAAGTTTTACGCCCGGGATTAATATAATTGCCGCTCCAATAGCAATGATGGCGGTATATAAGCTGTAAAATTGCGGTGCTTCTTTAAAGGTGCGGTTTACCCCGATTTCCCAGCCCATACCTTCGCATACTGAATACGCCGTTGACAGGGGTAAAATGCAGGCGGAGAAAACTGAGGCGTTCAAAAGTCCGAAAGCAAAAAGATAAAAACAGTATTGTCCGGCAAGCGGTTTTAGGGCAAGGGCCGCGTCTTTAGCCGTCTCAATCCTTATACCATGAATAAAAAGCGTGTTGGCGCATACGATAACAATAAAGATGGCGATAATATTGACCACGAAGGCTCCGATAATTACATCCAGGCGGCTGTATTTGTAATTTTCAATCCGAATGCCTTTTTCGACCACTGAAGATTGCTGATAAAATTGCATCCAGGGGGCGATTGTTGTTCCTACGACTCCGATAAGCATAAAAATATAAGCCTGGTCAAAATGAAAACTTGGCGAGATTGAACTTGAGGCAACTGTTTTCCAGTCAGGTTTAGATAAGAACCCCGAGACTATGTAGCAAACATAAAACAAGCAAGCTGCCAAAAATACCTTCTCTACTGATTTATAGGTTCCTTTTACAATTAACCACCAGACAAATAACGCGCAGACGGGCACTAATAAATATTTGCTGATTCCGAAGAGTTCGGCGCTGGCGGCAATGCCGGCGAATTCTGAAATAGTGTTAAAAATGTTGGAGAAAACCAAAACTACCATGGCGTAAAAAGTTACCCTGACCCCGAATTCCTCGCGGATTAAATCCGCCAAACCTTTTCCGGTGACTACTGCCATGCGGCTGCACATTTCCTGGATAATTACCAGGGCGATAATAATCGGGACAAATGACCATATCAGGGCATAACCGAAATGCGCTCCGGCAACCGAGTAGGTGGTAATACCTCCGGCGTCATTATCCACATTCGCGGTGATAATGCCGGGACCCATTACCGAGAGAAAAATTAATGTTTTTGCCCAGAAGCTTTTCAGGTTTTTCATATTTTCTGGATTATTTTTATTTTCTTCAGCCGGCGCCAGGCAAAAGAAATCAACTGACTCAAGATGTCATCAACGGTTATAATCCCCTGTAAAACATTACTTTCATCTACCACAGGTATAGCAAAATATTTATATTTTTCCATCAAATAGGCAACCTCTTTGACGCTTGAATCCAGGTGCACAAAATATGTCTTAGGGAATGCAGAATTAAGAATGGGTTCCTGCGGGTTCGCCAGGATAAGCCTGCGAAAATTGGTCGCGCTGAGAAGATGGTGCGTTTCGTCGATTATATAGATAAACTGGGCGGGTTCGGATTTAAATTTAAATTCCCTTATTTGGTCTAAGGCTGATTGGACAGTTGTTTCTTTTGTAAAAGCGATATATTCGGTAGTCATCAGGCCTCCGGCAGAATCTCCGGAATACCCTAAAAGCTGCGAAAGCCTCCTGGAATATTTGTTTTCAATCAGGTTTAAGATGTGTTTGGTTTTTTCGCGTGGTAATTTTTCCAGAAAATCCGTGGCTTCGTCAGAGGGAATATTGTTAAGAAGCTCGGATATTTCAAGGTCATTCATTTCGTTTAAAATTGAATGCTGGGTTTTAAAGTCAATATTGGTAAAGATCTTGGTCTTATTTGCCAGGTTTAAGGATTTAAAAAGGGCGATTTGATGTTTGGCATTTAAATCCAGGAAGATATCCCCTAAGTCTGCCGCCGGTATATTGGCAAGGTTTTTTTGCGGCACGTCTATCTTTATGGTCATGCTTACCGGATTAATAGTCAAGGGTTGAATGTATTTCCAGGAGATTAAGCGTTCATCCGAAAGGTATTTTGCTTTGGGGTTAAAAATTTTTACGGCCCAATCAACGCTTCTTTCAAATCCCAGCCGCCTGAAAAGACCGCGGGTGCCGATATCCACATGAGCGATCATCAAGGCTTGTTCAACAGCCAATAACTGGATATCATTTACGCGGATAACTTTATGGTTATGGGTATCTACTACCTGCTGGTCTAATATATCGCGTCTTAAAGTGAGTTCTTTCCTTTCATCATGAATTTCACCGAAAACTATTTTGGATTTATCAATCTTTAGCCGGGCCTCATCTTTGTCCAGCTTTTCTATGTCTTTCCAGTCTATGAGGGCGTATTTTCTGTTGGGAAAACCTTTGCGGATGATTAAACCGTGAGAAAGCGGATATACCTGTGAGGGCTTGACTACGATATCATAAATCTCACCGATTTCCCTGTCTTGATTATCAAAAACAGGCCGATCCATTAACCGCGAAAAGAAAATGAACATCTTCGCGGCGGAAATATTTTTTTGGAATGCTTGATTAAATATGTTCATCAGAATATTTTTGCCGCTGCCCGGGGAAATTTTTTCAGTAACTCTTCTCCCCTGTTTTTACCAAGGACAAATACCGCCGTAGATAAGGCGTCAGCCTCTAAGCCGGAATCAGTAACTACCGTTATGGAAGAAACTCCGCTTGTAACGGGATAGCCGGTTTTAGGATCAATGATATGGCAGTAGCGTTTTCCATTTTCAAAAAAGAACTGTTCGTAATCGCCGCTTGTGGATACGGATTTGTCCTTTAATTCCAGGGTTCCTGTGATTTCCGGTTTGCGCGGATTTTGAATAGCGACCTTCCAGGGTGAGCCGGATTTTTCTCCTAAAGCGTAAACCTGGCCCCCGGCGTTAATCAGGCAGCTATTGATATTATTCTCTTTTAAAATTTTAACCGCGCAATCAATGGCAAATCCTTTGCCTATTGCCCCCAGGTCAATCTTCATACCGGGAAATTTAAATTCTACCACATTATCTTTTTCATGCAAAATAATTTTATCGCATCCCACAAGCTTTAAAGTATTTTTGATTGAGTCTTCTGCAGGCAGCTTGTATTGCCGATTGGTGAATCCCCATAGATCGACTAAAGGCGCAACGGTAATGTCAAAAGCTCCTGCGCTGGCCTGACAAAGCTCTTTTGCCTTTTTTATGATATAGAAAGTATCCGGGCTTACCTTCAGGCTCCCTGAGCGGTTAAGCCGGGAGATCTCGCTATCCGGGATATATTTACTTAGCAGGTTTTCAATGCGTTTTGCTTCAGCAAAAACGATTGAGCCGGCTCTTTTGTCCGGGGAAAGCACTTCCCAGAATGTTCCCATAAGCAGGCGGTTGTCCCGGTAAAGCTGGACAGTTTTTTCCCGGGGGAGGTTTGGCCTCTTATGGTGTAAAGCAAGATAGCTTAAGCTAATGCCCCAGCCGATAAGTAAGAGGATAACCAGGTATCTGCGTATTCTTGGACTAAAAGCCATATGTTTAGGTTTCAGGGGTTAAGTTTTTGTTTATAGCTTGATTCGATTGTTTTTACCAGGTCAACCAGGAACTTGTTGGTTGGCACGGCAATGCCCAATTCCTGTCCGAGGCGCACGACTACCCCGTTGATAAAATCAATCTCCGTGCGTTTCTTTTTTAATACATCCTGCAGCATCGAAGAAATATTACCGGATGTGCTTTCGCAAACCGCCTCGACTTTTGCCAATGGGTCATCATAAATCAGTTTTACGCGTTTTCTTTTGGCGATACGGGTTGCCTCGGTAACGGCGTCTCTTAAAATTCTTTTTGTGCCTTCAAATTCCATAAGCTTGCCGTTAGGCAGCCGGGTGATGGCGGTTAAAGCGTTGATCCCGGCGTTGATAATTAATTTTGACCAGGCAAGGCCTTTTATATCGCGTGATAACTTTGTTTGCAAGCCTGCCTTATTAAATATTTCCCGGATACCGCGTATTTCAACCGGCATCTTGCCGTCCATCGTGCCGATAATGGTTTCGCCGCGGCCGGCATGGCAGATTTTGCCTGTTTCGATTAGAGTAGCCCCTTCGCTGGTGATACCCCCGATTACTTTGTCTTCTCCGGCTAACTCAGAGATAATTTCAATATTTCCGATTCCGTTCTGCAGGGTCATTATCTTGGTATTCTCCTGCAGGAGCGGCTTAATCTGTTCAACTGCCTGTTTGGTATCGAATGATTTCACGCAGATAAGTATAAGATCGGCCTTGCCGATATCCTGAACATTTGCCGTAGTTTTTGGTTTTGCCTGCCAAGAGCCGGACAACCCTTGCAGGGTGATCCCTTTTTCATTTATCCTGGCGGCGTTTTCCTTGTTTTTATCCAATAACCAGACTTCTTCCTTTGATTTTGATAAAAAAGCGGCAAATAGGCATCCCATCGCTCCCGGACCGACAATGACTATTTTCATACAGCCACCTCCAGTTTATTAAGCAGCCTTTGGCTTTTTAGCTCTTTTCCTAAATGAAAACTTAAAAAAGCGTTCAGGATTAAATCCAGTTCTTTCTTTATCTGGGGGTTCATTCCCAGGTTAAGGCTGGCGTTGAAGTTGTTCCGTTCTATGTGCAGAACAGTAGCAATAGTCCCGCGGAATATTGAACGGCTGCCGGGGTCTTTCTGCATGCAGCGCGGGCAAAGCAAGCCGCCTAAAGAAAGACTGAAGCGCGCCTGGCCGCTGATTATATCCCCGCAGGAAACGCAGGAATCAAAGTGAGGTTTAAACCCCGAGAAGTTAAGCATTTTGATTTTAAATATAGTTGCTATTTTGGCCGGGTTATAATTGATCTCCAGTTCTTTAAGGCTGGTCAAAGCCAGGTTAAAGATATCTTCATTTATATCTTCAGGCTGCATTATGGAGTTGACCAGATCCATCATGAAACCTGCCTGGGTTGTTTTGTCGATGCTGGAGCGTATTTGGGTAAAATTATCCAGTTTGTCCGCCTGGCTTACCAGGTGCAGGCTTGAGCGGGTTTTCCTATAAAAGATAATTTCATTTAAGGAGAATGGCTCTAAGTTAGAGGCGAACTTTTCCGGATCGCTGCGTATCCCTTTAAGCAGCCCGCTAAGCTTTCCGAATTCTTTACTATAAAAATCTACGATTATCGAGGTTTCACGGATATCCCTCTTGTTTAAAACCAGGGCCTGCGCCCTATCTATTGACATATTCTTTTTCCTTTTTACGCATTAGCTGCGTTTCAGTTTTAGCGCGGTCATCAAATCCCAATATATGCAATATGCCATGGGCAACATAGAGCAGTAATTCATCTCCCGGGGTACTCTTGAAATTCCGGGCGTTGGTTATCGCGGTATCCGTGGAAATTACGATATCGGCTAGAAGCCCGGATTCGGTTTTGTTATTGTTTAGATTGAAAGCTAATACATCGGTTGCGCTATTGGTCTTTAAGAATTTGGTATTAAGTTTTTTAATCACTAAGTTATCCGTAAAACAAATATTAATATAGCCGGATTTGCTAAAACCTTCACCCTTGAGAATCTTAAGAATAAGGTTTTTTATGCGCGTCTTGGGGATAGGTAGTTTTTTTTGAAGGTTGATTATGTTTATATTTACCATGGCTTAACAAAGGAGATCATACTTACTCGCTACGCTCGTAAGTATTTCGCTAGATAAAATCTATGGGGTGCTCAACTTTTAAGAGTAGTTTACCCGGCTGTGGTATATGCCGCTTAATATTTTGGAAAAAACGCTGGAAATTTTCTCTATGTCTTTTAAGGTAAGCTCACATTCGTCAAGCTGGCCATCGATAAATTTATTGTTTATTACCTTGCGTACTACCTCTTCTATTTTTATAGGAGTAGGGTCTTTTAAGGTGCGCGTGGCTGCCTCAACCGAGTCGGCCAGGAGGACGACAGCTGTTTCTTTGGTGTTTGGTTTTGGCCCTGGATAACGGAATCCCTCTTCGGTTACTTCCTGGTTTTCTTCTCTGCCCTCCAGGGCCCTGCGGTAGAAATAATAAACCAGGCTGCTCCCATGGTGCTGTTGGATAAAATCCCAGAGTACCGGGCTTAAAGAGTATTTTTTAGCCAAATCCAGGCCTTCTTTTACATGATTCATGATAATCAGTTTGCTCATTGTGGGAGAAAGCGTATCATGCAAATTTTTCTTTATCTGCTGGTTTTCAATAAAATACTCCGGTTTTTGGAGCTTGCCGATATCATGATAATAGGCTCCGATTCTGGCTAAGAGGCCATTGGCCCCTATGGCGGCGCAGGCTGTGTCGGATAAATTACCGACAATAAGGCTGTGGTGGTATGTCCCCGGAGCTTCAAGTACCATGCGTTGTAAGATCGGATGGTGGGTGTCTGCCAGTTCCAGAAGGCTGATATTGGTTACTGTGCGCAAGAGATATTCAAATACAGGCAGGATCCCCAGGACAACAATCCCGCAAACCAGGCTGTTAATCATGATTATTAAATATCTTTCAGGCTGGCTTATCCAGAAGTGCTCAAAGAGGATAAGGCTTGCCAGCTGGATTAACCCGGCTATAAGCCCTGCCTGGATGACCGTGGTGCGTTTATGCGCTTTGTTTAGCAGCAGTATCGCGCATGAGCAAAAAATCATGAAAATAAGCAAGGCTTTAAATGGCTCCGGAGTTAAAGATGCCAGCGAGAAAGAAGTACCCAATGATAAGAAGTAAGCTACTTCAAGATTGTTGAATAATAATACGCTAAGCATAGGGATAATCGCGATAGGGATAAAGTAAAAAGATAGCCCATGCTCAAGCAAGGCTTGCCCGACAGCGAAAGAGATCAGAAAAAGAAGGCTTAAATTTCTTAAATTAGCGCTCTTGATTTTAGAAAACTTCCTATAAAAGGAAAAATAGAGAATGATTAAAAACAGCGGGATAGCCAGGTTTATGTTGATAAGATAGCTAAAAAGAAAAATAAAAACACAAAGCCCGGCAAGTAAAAAATTGTTTTTAACGAACAGTTTTCTCATAAGCCTCAATTATCCTCTGGACCAGGGCGTGCCTGACTACGTCGGAGCCGCTAAAATAAATAAATTTTATACCTTTAATTTCCTTGAGTATATCCTGTGCCTGAAGCAGCCCGATGGGCCTGGCATTGGGAAGGTCGCTTTGGGTCATATCTCCTGTGATTACCGCCTTAGAATCAAAACCCAGCCGGGTTAAAAACATTTTCATCTGTTCGGCAGTGCAATTCTGCGCTTCGTCAAGGATGATAAAGGCGTCATTAAGCGTCCTACCCCTCATATAAGCAAGCGGAGCCACTTCGATTATGCCGGTTTCTATATATTTCTCAATGCGTTCAGCCTCCATCATATCGTATAGGGCGTCGTAAAGCGGCCTAAGATAAGGCGATATCTTTGCCTGCATGTCTCCGGGCAAAAAACCCAGGGATTCGCCTGCTTCTATAGCCGGCCGGGTTAAGATAATACGCCTGACCTCTTGTTTTCTCAGCGCTTCTACAGCGCAAGCCATAGCCAGGTAAGTTTTTCCGGTTCCAGCCGGGCCGATACCAAAAACGATATCATGTTTTTTGATCGCTTCAACATATTCATTCTGTCCGGCGGTCTTTGGCCCGATCTGTTTGCCTCCGGAAGTGCGTGTGATCCCGGTGTCTAATCCCGTAACTTGTTGTTTCCGGTTGTTTGTTTTAAGGTTAGATATCAAGCAGGAAAGGTCACTTCTGCCTATCTCTTCATTTCCTGAACGCAGGCCATCAAGCAGATGCTCTACCAATTGGCCTGCCTTTTTGATATTGGCGGCAGTACCGCTAATTTTCAAGTAATCTCCCCGCAGGGTAAGTTTTACCTTGAGCTCTTTTTCAATGCTGCGCGTATTGAAATCATGAGCACCAAAGAACCCCTGCGCTTCCTTTTGAGATTCAAACTTGATTACTTTGTCCACTATTTGAGGTTTTCTTTCGGTTCCGCCATATTGACAGGCTCGGCCTTTAGCTCCGGGCTGGAGGGTATTTTTAAAATCTGGCCGGCATAAAGTTTATCCGGAGAATGTAAAATATCTTTATTCGCTTCATAAATCTTCATCCATCTTTTTGTGGTACCATAAAATTTTTTGGAGATTTTTTGCAACGTATCATTTTTACCTACGGTATAATTTTCAAAACTTTGGCTAGGTGTTTCTTCGGCCGGTTCCACATAGGTTGCCGCAGGTTCTTCTGTCCTGGCTGAAGCGACCTCTGCTATTGGAGCAAGAGACGGGCATTTTGCTTGTGTTGGTTTGGCAACTCCCAGCTCTATCTCAAAAACCCTGGTGGTGCGGGTAGTTTTTCTTTCCGCTGACTCAACAGGGGCTGTTCCGGTGATATAACCCCGGTTGCCTGATGTCGCGGAAAGGTCCTGATCGAGCCTGTCGCGGGTTAAATTATACGTCCTGGCTACGCAGCCTGATAAAGCCAGGGATGAGGTTAATACGCAGATTCCGGCTAACTTGATCCTGTCCATCTTGGTTCCCTCCTTAATTAATCCTTTGCCTATATGGCAGAAGGCTTATGTTTTTTAAAGGTTATTCCTAATTCCGTTAGTTGCCTATCTTCAACATCCGAAGGCGCGCTGGTCAACGGGCAGAAAGCAGCCGAAGTTTTTGGAAAAGTAATGACTTCGCGGATACTGTTTTCCCCTGAAAGGATAGTTAAGAGCCTGTCTAGCCCAAAAGCGACTCCTCCGTGCGGAGGCGCGCCGAATTGAAAAGCTTCAAGAAGGAAGCCAAAACGCTTAGAGGCCTCCTCTTCTTTTATCCCGATAATATTAAAAATTCTTTGCTGGAGTTCCCTGCGATGGATTCTCACTGAACCGCTTCCCAGCTCCATGCCGTTTAAGACTAAGTCGTATGAGCGGGACTTAACTTTGCCCGGGTCCTTCTCCAGATTTATTAAGTCTTCTTCTGCCGGAGCGGTAAACGGATGGTGTTCGCTGTCCCAGCGTTTCTCCTCTTCATTGTATTTAAAAAGAGGAAAATCTACCACCCAGCAAAAAGCAAAATCATTCTTTTGTTCAGGCCTTAAATCCGGTTTATCCGATTTATATTTTTCCATCGCTTCTTTATAGCTTATGCGCGGAAAAGGCGCCTGGATGTCTATATTTTTTAGTTCTTTAAGTATTAGTTTCATCAATCCTTCGGTTAAACAGAAGATATCCTCTTCATTGATAAAAGACATTTCGATGTCCAACTGGGTGAATTCCGGCTGGCGGTCAGCGCGCAGGTCTTCGTCGCGGAAGCATTTGGCGATTTGGTAATACCTTTCTATTCCGGCAACCATGAGAATCTGTTTGAATAATTGCGGAGACTGGGGTAAAGCAAAGAATTGCCCGAAATTTAGCCGCGAAGGAACCAGGTAGTCCCGGGCGCCTTCAGGAGTGGATTTTGTCAGTATCGGAGTTTCACATTCAATAAAGCTTTTGTCTCCCAAATAAGCGCGGATAAGCTTGTAAAGATTGCTTCTTAAGACAAGGTTGTTAAAAACCCTCCTGCGTCTTAAGTCAAGGTAGCGGTATTTAAGGCGCATCTCTTCGGTTATTTCAGCCTCCTCCTCGATCTCAAAAGGAGGGTTAAGGCTTGGGTTTAATATTTCCAGTTCTTTTGCCAGGACTTCTATTTCTCCGGTCGCAAGTTTTCCGTTAACCGTGCCCGCAGGCCTTTTATTCACCGTTCCCTTCAATTTAATTACAAATTCATTTCTTAGGTCCTGCGCTGACTTGTAAGCCTCCCCGGATTCTTTAGGGATAAAAACTATCTGGGTAAAGCCGGTCCGGTCGCGGATATCAATAAAAATCAGTTTGCCGTGATCTCTTCTGCGGGCAACCCAGCCGCAGAGGGTAACTTCTTTAGCGCTATCTGTCCCGCTAAGTTCTCCACAAGTATGCGTTCTTAACATTTTAATTCCCTGGTTAGCTCTTCCATGTTTATTTCTCTCTGCGTGCTATTTGACATATCTTTGAGGGAAATTACATTCTTTTTTAATTCGTCTTCCCCTAAAATCAAAACATACCGGGCGCCCGCGTCATTGGCGGCGCGCATCGCCGCTTTTAATGACCTGTTCAGGTAATCCATGTCTCCGGGTATGCCGCTTAAACGCAGATGGTTTAATATTTTTATGCCGGCGTTCTTTGCCGTTTTTCCGAGAGTAATCAGGTAAACCAACCTGCTTAGCGGTTTCTCTCCGGTTATTTTAGATGCCAAAAGCAGCCTTTCCATTCCGAAGGCAAAGCCGATGCCTCCTATATCCGGGCCGCCTAATTCCTTAATTAAATTATTGTAACGGCCGCCTGCGCCAATGGCATCCTGGCTGCCTAAATTGGAATGGGTGAATTCAAATACTGTCCGGTTATAGTAGTCCAGTCCGCGGACAAGCTGCGGCTCCACATCAAAAGAAATATCAAGGCTGTGTAAGCCGTCTGTTACTTCTTTAAAATGGCCCAGGCAATCCGGGCAAAGATGCGCATTTCCAAGGGCAAGCGTTTTGACTATTTCCCGGCAGGAATCGTTTTTACAGTCCAGTATCCTTAATATATTATTTTCAAGCCTGATTTGGCAGTCGGCACAGAGCCTCTGTTTTTCTTTCTGAAGGTTTTGTTTCAGGTTTAGGCTTAAAGTTTGCTTGTCTTTTGGGCAGCCCAAGCTGTTGATTTTAATTTTATAGTCTGAAATAGCCAGACTCTTGAGTAAGTGCGCGGCCAGGCTGATTACCTCTATATCAAGGATTGCTTCTTGAGAACCGATTGCTTCGCAGCCAATATGATGGAACTGGCGCAGCCTCCCTTTTTGAGGACGCTCAAGGCGGAACATCGGGCCTATATAGTATAATTTTATGAATCCGCCGGTCTTATCTAAATTGTTTTCCAGGTAGCTGCGCGCAATTGAGGCAGTACCTTCGGGACGCAAGGCATACACATCCTGCTGGTTATGGATAAGGAACATTTGTTTTTGCACTATTTCAGCGGTAATTCCAAGAGTACGGTTAAATAGCGCCGCTTCTTCAATTATGGGAGTGCGGATTTCATGGTAGTTATAAAGAGAAAATGTGCCGCGGGAAGCAGCTTCAATTGTTTGCCATTGCCATGCCTCTTCAGGCAGGATATCTTTGGTGCCAGGGACCCTTTTGAACATGAGTTATTTAAGGATTTTTCTGTATTAATATATACGGGCTATTTAATTTTTTGTTTCATTTCCAAGCCGGCTTTAAAGATCACGACCTTTCTGGGGGGGACAGGGATAACCTGGTTGGTGCGCGGATTTCTGCCGGTGCGGCTTTTCCTCTGTTTTATCTTAAAGACGCCAAAGTTACGTAACTCAATCCTTTCGCCTCTGACTAAGGCATCAACAATGCAATCAAATGTTCTTTGCACAACCTTCTTGACATCTATTTGTTTCAGGTTTGTTTCGTCCGATACTTTTAATACAATATCCTTCTTGGTCATGGAACACCTCCTATAGCTAAACATAATAACAGCAAAAAGTTACGATGTCAAGTATTTATAGGACCAGGGATAGCCGCTCCTCCCCCAGCAATTCATCGAGATCCCGGATCAGCTTTTCTGAAGGCAAAACATAAAGGTTTTCACCTACAACCATCTGCACCCGGGATTTTACCGGAGCCTGCCTGCCGGACAAGCAGGTATCCAGGCGCAAGTAAATAGGTATATTCCCTTTATGTTCGGAAAGCAGGGTTTTTAAGGATTCAAATATGTTTTCTTTAACACCGGAAAGATTAATGCTCATGGCGGTAATCAATTTATAAATTTCTTCAAAAGGGAAAAGGTCTTCGGCGATTATCTTGGGGGTATCTTCCGTTAAATTCAATGTACCGCGGACATGGGCTATCGTATTAGGCAAAATATACCTGCTTATTTTAGCAAAGGCGCGGGGAAATACCAGGACTTCTACCGCCCCGTCTAAGTCCTCAAGTTTTAATATCGCCATTTTTTCCTGCTTGGCGCGCGTTAATGTTTGTTTAATCTTTGCGATCAAGCCGACAATTTTTATAATATCCTGGTCTTTATGTTCGTGCAGGCTGGCTGTGGAACAGGAAACAAAACGCTTGAGTTGTTTGGCATAGCGCGCCAAAGGGTGCCCGCTGACATAGAAACCAAGCATGTCTTTTTCAAAGGAAAGCAGCTGCGGTTCAGGCCATTCTTTGCAATCGGCTAAAACATCGGCGCCTTTACTGAAACAGCTGTTAGTTATGGACTGGTCAAAGAAAGAAAGCTGGCCGCTGGATTTTTCCTTTTGTATCTTTTGCGCCCTTTCCAGTATCATATCCAGGCCGGTAAACATCTTCGCTCTTGAGGCGCCGAAATTATCCAGGGCCCCGCATTTAATCAGGCTTTCCAGAACCTTGCGGTTTGCCAGCCTTAAATCAATCCGGCCGCAGAGATCTTCCAGTGATTTGAACTTTGCTTTTTCCCTGGCGCTTACAATTGATTCAGATGCCCCCTTGCCGACATTTTTTATCGCCAGCAGCCCAAAGCGGATGGTTGATTCGTCTTCAACCTTAAACAGCACTTCGCTTTCATTGATATCCGGAGGCTGAACTTTGAGGCCCATTTGCTGGGCTTCATTTACATAGGTTACTATTTTGTCGGTGTTGTCGCGTTCAGAGGTAAGCAGCGCGGTCATGAATTCTACCGGATAATTTGCTTTCAGGTACGCGGTGCGGTAAGAGATCAACGCATAGGCAGTTGAATGCGATTTATTGAAGCCGTATCCGGAGAAATACTCTATTAAATCGAAGATCTTGGTCGCGGTCAATTCTTTTATCCCGTTTTTAAGGCAGCCGCGGATAAAGTTGCTCCTTTGTTTCTCCATTACTTCGGGTATTTTCTTTCCCATTGCTTTGCGTAAAATATCCGCCTGGGCAAGCGAGAATCCCGCCAGGGCGGATGCGATCTGCATGATCTGTTCCTGGTAGACCATGATCCCGTAAGTCTCTTTAAGGATCGGCTCCAATTTTGGATGTTCATACCGGATGGGTATTAACCCGTGTTTGCGTTTCATAAAGTCATCGAGCATGCCTGAGCCAATCGGCCCCGGACGGTAGAGTGCCAGGAGGGCGATTAAATCCTCAAAGCGTTCCGGAATAAGCTTCTTAAGCAAATCCCGCATTCCTGAACTTTCTACCTGGAACACCCCGATCGTATGGCTTGAGGCTAATAGCTTGTATGTATTTTGATCGTCCAGCGGCAGTTTCGCAATTTCTATTTCCACGCCGCGCGTTTTTTTCACCAGTTTTATTGTTTCATCGATTACCGTAAGCGTCTTTAACCCAAGGAAATCCACTTTGAGCAGCCCGATTTTTTCCAGGTTGCCCATGCTGTAGCCGGTAGTAACCTGTTCGTCGGTGGTTTTGAACAGAGGCATATAATTATTCAGGGGCTTGTCCGAAATAATTACGCCTGCGGCATGCACAGAGGCATGCCGGTTCAGGCCCTCAAGGGATAAAGCAGTGTTGATTAATTTAGTGATCTGCGGGTCATTCCTGTAAAGGTTGTTTAGCTCCGGCTCGCTTTCCATGGCTTTTTTAAGGGTCATATCGAGTTCAGCCGGGATCATTTTCGCGATACGGTCGACATCCGCGTAGGGGATCGCCATGACCCTTCCTACGTCCCTGATTACCGCCCGCGCCTGCATCGTCCCGAAAGTGATGATCTGGGCCACATTGTCCCGGCCGTATTTATTGGTTACATAATCAATGACCTCCTGCCTGCGTTCATAGCAGAAGTCAATATCGATATCCGGCAGCCCCATACGCTCGGGGTTCAGGAACCTTTCAAAGAGCAGGCCGTATTTTAAAGGATTAAGGTCGGTAATCCCAAGAAGGAAGCTTACCAGGCTTCCTGCAGCAGAGCCCCTTCCCGGACCCACAGGGATACCCTGGGTTTTAGCGTGGGAGATAAAATCCCAGACGATTAGAAAGTAGCTGATAAAACCCATATTTTTAATAATTTTTAATTCGTGCTTAAGGCAGGCTTCCGCTTCGGCGTTTTCTTTAAGGCCTTTTTCAGCCATTGCTTTTTCACAGAGATCAAGCAGAAACTCTTCTTTGTCTTTGCCTTCCGGAGGGGTATATTTAGGAAGGTGCATTTGGGTGAAATCCAGCTCCAGGTTACAGCGCCGGGCAATCTCTATTGTATTTTTTATCGCTTCCGGGCAATGGCGGAAAACCTCTTTCATCTCTTCCGGCGAGCGGAAATAAAATTCATCCGTCTGGAAACGCATATGTTTGGGGTCATCAAGGGTAGCCTGTGTCTGAATACATAATAAAGCCTCATGGGCCCGGGCTTTATCTTTGGTAGGGTAATGCACGTCATTAGTCGCAACCAGGGGAATGCCTAGTTCTTTGGAGATCTTGATCAGCGCTTCATTTACAATCTTTTGCTCCGGGATGGAGTTGGCCTGGAGCTCTAAGTAAAAATTACCCTTTCCAAATATATTCTGATAATTGTCCGCCGCTTTTAAGGCATCATTAAAGCGTTTCTGCTGGATAAGCCAGGCAACCTCACCTTTTAAGCAGGCGGATAAGCCGATTAACCCTTGCGCATGCAAGGAGAGGACTTCTTTGTCTACGCGCGGCCGGTAGTAGAATCCCTCCAAATAACCGATAGAGACAAGTTTAATTAAATTCTGATATCCGCTTTCGTCGCGCGCCAGCAGGATTAAGTGATTGGCCGCGTCTTCAATGCCGCTTCCTCCCCTGTCCAGCCTGCTTTTCGGGGCAACATAAACTTCACAGCCGATAATAGGTTTGATACCGGCTTTTTGGGCTTCAAGGTAAAAATCAATCGCTCCAAACATGTTGCCATGGTCGGTTATGGCAAGAGAATCCATCTTGTGGCTTTTTGCGATGGCCAGTATTTCAGGTATCCGGCAGGCGCCGTCAAGAAGGCTGTATTGCGTATGCAGATGCAGGTGGACGAAATCAGAGTGAGGCATGTGTTAATTATTCAAGACGCAGGTTTCTTAGCGGTTTATTCCCACTCAATGGTTGCCGGAGGCTTGGAGCTGATGTCATAAACTACGCGGTTGATGCCCCTGACTTCATTGATGATGCGGTTAGATATTTTTTCCATGACTTCGTAGGGGAGTTTTACCCAGTCGGCTGTCATGCCGTCAAAGCTGGATACGCAGCGAAGGGCCAGGACGTTTTCGTATGTACGTTCATCCCCCATAATCCCCACGCTCTTTATAGGAAGTAAAACGGCGAATGACTGCCAGATTTGTTCATAAAGCCCGGCTTTGGAGATTTCTTCAATTACACGTTTATCCGCCTCGCGTAAAAGCTCCAGCCGTTCTAAGGTAATTTCTCCGATAATCCTGACCGCCAGTCCCGGGCCGGGAAATGGCTGGCGCTGTATAATGTTTTCAGGCAAACCCATTTGCCTGCCGATTTCGCGCGCTTCATCCTTGAATAATTCCCTTAGCGGTTCAATCAGCTTAAGCTGCATTTGTGCGGGCAGGCCTCCGACATTATGATGGCTTTTTATTCTCCTGCTCGGGCCCCCTGTGGGTGAAACTGATTCGATAACATCCGGATAAAGCGTCCCCTGGCCCAGGAATTTTACGCCTTTTGTCTTTTTTGCTTCTTCCTCAAAGACCTTTACAAACTCGTCACCGATTATTTTTCGTTTCTCCTCAGGGTCGGTTACTCCTTTTAAGCGTTCAAGGAACCTTTTACTCCTGTCAACATAGCTTAAATTTAAATGGTACATGTCTTTAAAAACACTTTTGACCTGTTCCGCTTCGCCTTTTCTTAATAATCCGTTGTCGATAAAAATGCAACGTAAATTCTTTCCTATTGACTTATGGATTAACAGGGCGGCAACGGAAGAATCCACGCCTCCGCTTAAGCCGAGCACCACTTTATCTTTTCCAATAATTTTCTTGGTATTTTCAATGGATTCTTTGATAAATGATTGCATGGTCCATCGGCTTAAAGCGCCGCAGACTTTGAATAAGAAATTGCTTAAAATCTGGTTGCCTTTTTCAGTATGCGTAACTTCCGGATGGAATTGTACCGCAAATATCTTTTTCTTCTGATTGGATATGGCGGCAATCGGGGTGTTGGCGGTATGAGCGCTGGTGTGGAATCCCGGAGGTATCTTGGTTACAAAATCCCCGTGGCTTGCCCAGCAGGTAAAATTTCCCGGCATATGGCTAAAGAGATCGCGGTTATCATCTATAAATAACTCGACTTTTCCGTATTCACGCTCGCGGGTATGTTTTACTTTGCCTCCCAGCATTTCGCAGATAACCTGCATTCCGTAACAGACGCCAAGCACAGGTATGCCTAGTTTAAAGATACCTTTATCAGGATAAGGCGATTTTTTATCAACTACCGAGGCAGGCCCGCCGGATAAGATCAGCCCTTTGGGGCTTAAAGCGGCAATTTCCCTGGCAGGGGTATTGTAGGGAATAATCTTTGAAAAAACCTTATGTTCCCTTACCCTGCGCGCAATCAATTGGGTATATTGCGAACCAAAATCTAAAATAAGTATTGTTTGTCTATTCATGTTTATTTGCCCATCCCTACTCTTTGGCCTACCTGAAAGATTTTTCCTTCAGTCTGGATTGAAGGAGCGATAATAATTTCTACGTCGTGCATTTCTTTTAATGTGGATGCCCCCAGGGAGCCCATGGAGGTTTTTAACGCTCCTAAAATGTTTTGTGAGCCATCATCGACCTTTGCCGGGCCCAGTAAAATATCCTTCAAGGAGCCCGTAGTGCCTACCTGGATACGGGTTCCGCGGGGCAGGTTGACATGCGAGGTAGCCATTCCCCAGTGGTAGCCTCTTCCGGGGGCTTCTTTAGCCCTGGCAAAGCTTGAGCCGATCATGACCGCGTCCGCCCCGCAGGCAAACGCTTTACAGATATCCCCGCCCCGGTTCATCCCGCCGTCGGTAATAATGGAAATATATTTTCCCGTACGTTTAAAATAAAAATCCCTGGCTCCGGCGGCATCAACAGTCGCGGTAACCTGAGGGACCCCGATTCCTAATACTCCGCGTGTAGTGCAGGCGGCACCCGGGCCTACTCCGATAAGCAGGCCGCTGGCCCCTGTTTCCATAAGCTCTAAGGTTGTTTCGTAAGTTACGCAATTACCCAGGATAACCGGAATTTTTAAGGATTTACAGAATTTTATCAGGTCAAGCGTTTTATATTGGGTAGAAAGATGTTTAATGGTGGTAACTGTGGACTGAATGACAAATATATCCGCCCCAGCGGCAATAGCTAATTTTGAAAACTTATCCGCGTTAGCCGGGATACAACTGACTATCGCGATGGCTTTTGCCTTTTTGATTTCGGCAATTCTTTTTGTGATCAGTTTTTCTTTTATAGGCGTAGTATAGACTGTTTGTATAAGTTCGGTAGCTTTTTGAGGGGTAGCCCTTGATATATCTTCCAATACTTCATCAGGATTTTCATAGCGGGTTTGAATTCCATCCAGGTTTAAAACCGCCAATCCGCCTAAACGCGACATCTCTATGGCGAATTTGACATCAACAACCCCGTCCATGGCCGCCGCGAAAATAGGAATTTTAAATTTCTTTCCCATAAATTCAAAACCGGCATCTACTTCGTTTGGGTTTACGGTTTGCGCTCCGGGGACCAGGGCAATTTCATCAAAGCCATAGCACCTTCTTGCCCGCCTTCCTATGCCTATCCATTCCGCCATTTTGCAGCTCTCCTTGTATTAACTTGTTGTTTTATAATAAGTTACGGTTTTTGGGAAAAACCTGAAAAGATATTAAATTTTACACCTAAGCAGCCAGCTTGTCAATGTTTATTTTGACCATCTGTCCCTGATGACAACAGGACCTGTTATGGGGGGCAAGTAAAAAGGCTGCTTTAGTTACGAGCAGCCTTTTTACTCTTTCTGAATCGTTAGCTAAAGAGGGTTTTTATATTACCGCTGAATCAGCTATCACCAGAGCTTCCCTGTATTCCCTGCTGGATTCCTGGCTGCAGCATTGAGTTTCTTCCAGGATGCCTAACTTGGCAAGCCAGGTGAGCACGGTGTCCCTCCTCTGCTCCAGTTCCCCTTTAGCGGAGCTGGCAGCCATGAACTCCTTTATCCTTTGGCCTGATACAAGTATG
>Ga0172375_10003498_pt1 | contig 23769 bp, 25 predicted proteins | sample LakKiv1m_FD_114537 | JGI IMG/M metagenome (GOLD analysis project Ga0172375, IMG submission 114537) | Freshwater microbial communities from Kabuno Bay, South-Kivu, Congo - kab_092012_11.1m | ecosystem: Environmental > Aquatic > Freshwater > Lake | place: Democratic Republic of the Congo... | reverse complement strand
GATATATCTTTAAAATCCTTCAGGATAATAATTTCATCCTTGAATTCTTTTATCTGGCGGGCGCGCAACAGCGCCGCCGGCACAAGTTCCTGCCCGAAAAGCACCGCACCCGTCGTATTTATCACTTCAATGGTTTTGTCCTTAAACTGCAAAACAACCTCCAATAAAGAAAGGCTGCCCTGCGCGGGCAACAGGTCTTTTAATTGCTCCATTAATCCCTGCGGCAGCTCTTTTTCTGCGGCGCCGGCTGCTTCGATACTCAAGGCCAGGGCCTGCGCGCAATCGGGACAACTGATTAGGTGCGCCTTTAAAGGCTCTGCTTCCTTAGCGCCTAAGCGGCCCTCGACAAAACAGGCCAGCGTCTCCTCATCCGGATGGCCGGATTGCGGAGGCGGCTGCGCGGTTTTCCAGCCCTGATAAACCGATTTTATAAACTCTTCATTCTTCTCTGCCATTGGTTTATTTCTCCCCCGTTATAATAGACGTAAAAAAAACGGAAGTCTCACATATTTATTTTTAGCCAATCTCAAAACCCTTTGACCGGAAACAATCCTTGAGCCGCTCTACCAGCCTTAGTTTACGCATATCTATGGCGCTGCGCGAAAGATTAAAATGGCCTTTTAACTTTTCGAGGCTTACCCCGCGGTTAAGATACAACTCCAAAAAGTATTTATCGTCGGTATTCAGCCTTTCGATGCACTCTTGCAAGGCGCCGGACTTTTCGCTGTTAACTAACGCCTGCGCGGCGGATATGGAGCTATCGGCTATCGTGTCTTTTAAACCGTCTTTATCCGGCTCCGCCTTTTCCATGGAAACCGCCGGCTTTATTTTGCGCACATAGTCAATGGCGGCGTGAACCGTTACCTGCCGCAGCCATGAGGCAAGGGAACAACCGTTTCTAGCGCGGAAACTTTTTAATTTTTTGAAATTATCGCGGATTAAGGAACGAAAAATCTCTTGGCAGATGTCCGCGCAATAACCCTCTTCTGCGGAAATGCCTTTATTGTTTAAGACGCTGTGGATATAACTGTAAATAAGGCGGGAATATCTTTCTACGAACTCATTCCAGGCGTCTTTGTCGCGGCTTACACACCTCTGGACAAACTCCAAGTCGTCCATAGGTTAATTATACCACAAAATAGGGACAGCGGCTATTTTTTCTGCGGATGTCCCCTACAAATTAAATTTATTTAAAAAGGCTGTGCTTGAGCATAAATGAGGCAAAGACAATTGAAACCATAGACATCAGTTTAATCAGGATGTTCAGGCTGGGGCCGGAAGTATCTTTAAACGGGTCGCCGACAGTGTCGCCGACCACGGTTGCCTTGTGCGAAAACGAGCCCTTTCCGCCGTAATTACCCTCTTCTACGTATTTTTTGGCGTTGTCCCAAGCGCCGCCGGAATTGGCCATCATCACCGCCAGCACAAAACCGCTGGCAGTGGCGCCGGTGAGTAATCCCGCCTCGGCCTCAATGCCCACCAAGAGCCCGACGGCAATAGGGGCGATAATTGCCATCAGCGAAGGCAAAACCATCTCTTTTTGCGCCGCGGCAGTGGCTATTTTGACGCAGCGCGCGTAATCCGGTTTGGCCTTGCCCTCCATCAACCCGGTAATCTCTTTAAACTGCCGGCGCACTTCTATCACGATTTTTCCTGCGGCGCGGCCGACGGCGCGCATGGTCATTGAACAGAAGAAAAACGGCAGCATCGCCCCGATAAATAACCCCACCAGCACATTCGGGTTCATCAGGCTTAGATGCATTTCCATGCCGTGCAAGGCAACCTGATCGCGGTATGCAGCGATTAACGCCAGCGCAGTGAGCGCCGCCGAGCCGATGGCAAAGCCTTTGCCGGTTGCCGCAGTGGTATTTCCCAAGGCATCAAGGGCGTCGGTCCTTTTTCTTACTTCAGGCGGCAGGTGCGACATCTCGGCGTTGCCGCCGGCGTTATCCGCTACCGGGCCGTATGCGTCGGTAGCCAAAGTTATCCCCAATGTTGAGAGCATACCTACTGCGGAGATGGATATGCCATAAAGCCCGGCGCTGGGATTGGCAAAGCCGCCGGATAAATAATAACTCGCCAATATCGCAATCCCTACAATAATCACCGGCACAGCCGTGGACATCATCCCCACGGCAATCCCGCCGATAATCACGGTGGCCGGGCCGGTCACTGAAGCATCAGCAATGGAACGGGTGGGCTTAAAACCGCTGGAGGTATAATATTCGGTGCATAGACCGATTAAGACTCCGGCTGCCAATCCCGACAGCACCGACCAGTAAACCCCCAGATTTTGCGGCAGCGTGGCCTTGACCAGAAAATAAGATATTATCGCTACTAATATAGAACTGGAAAACACCCCTTTGCGCAAAGCCGCCAGCAGCACCTTTTGGCTGGCCTCTTCCCTGCTTTTGACGAAAAACGTCCCGATAACCGAGGAGATAACACCGACTGCCGCCATCACCATCGGAACGGTTACCCCTGCCAGACCTAAACCGGCAGCTACGCCCAATGCAGAAGTGGCTACAATAGAGCCGACATAGGATTCATAAAGGTCAGCTCCCATTCCGGCGACGTCGCCGACATTATCGCCTACATTATCCGCGATAACCGCGGGGTTGCGCGGGTCGTCTTCCGGGATGCCGGCCTCCACTTTTCCGACGAGGTCTGCGCCTACGTCCGCGGCCTTGGTAAAAATCCCGCCGCCGACCCTGGCAAAAAGCGCCTGGGAACTGGCGCCCATCCCGAAACAAAGCATAGTCGAGGTAATCGCGGTAATCTTATCCGTGCCTATAGGCAAAGGGTGCCCTTCAAAAAGCCATCTTAAATACGGATACGACCATTGCGGCAGCCAAGCCGGCACAGCGTAACTGCCGTAATAAGCATTGAGGAAAAAATACCAGATGGATAAATCCAATAATCCCAACCCCACCACGGTCAGGCCCATTACCGCTCCGCTGGAGAAGGCGACGCGCAGCCCGGAATTCAGGCTCTTCATTGCCGCTGCCGCAGTGCGGTTGGATGATTTGGTGGCGATGGTCATCCCGATAAAACCGGATAAACCGGAAAAGAAACCGCCGGTCAAAAACGCGAAAGGCACAAACATCACCAGATATTTATTAAACGCCATAATCAACAAGAGGCAGAATACCACGGCGAAAAATAGCGATACCCCCAGATACTGCCGCTTCAGATACGCCTTTGCGCCGACGCGCACTGCCGCGGCAATCTCGCGCATCCTGTCGCTTCCCTCATCCTGCTTGAGGATAAAAATTGCCAGATACGCGGCAAATGATAACGCCAGAATCGAACCCACCGGTGCCAGCAGCAATAAATCAAAACCCATCTTCCTAACCCGTCCTTTCTTTAATTAAATCTATCGGGGTAAAATTCCGCAAAATTGGCTTATATTAGCATATCCGCCGGAAAAGTCAATGTCGTTTATCTTCTACGATTTCGCCCTCAACATCAATTGCGCCTTCGCGTCCCGGGGAAACCTTAGAGGTCATAGATGAAATGCGCCGGAGCAAAATCAGGGAATTTACGAAAAATAGAACAAGCAGAATCCCCTCTATTGACAACCAGATTAGCGGCGCAAAAAACAGCCACCCAAAAAAGAGGTTAAACATCAATAATATAGGTAAGAGGCATCCGCTCTGGCTGAAAAAGAAAACCGACCTCATCAAAACTTTTCCCAGTGGATTAAATTTTGCAGGGGTTTTTTATCGGCGGCAGCAAAGGCATCCGGTGATTGAGGATAACCCAGCGCTATGAGGCTGACCAGTTTAAGTTGGGCAGGGGCATTGAGCAGGGCGCTAATTTCTGCGCAATAGGGCTTTTTATCCCCGGCCACCCAGCAGGAGCCGATTCCCTCTGCTGCGGCGGCAAGCAGTAAATTTTCGGTGGCAGCGCAGCCGTCTTCAAGGTAATACTTGGTCTCGGCGCAGAATACCGCGATGCAGGCGGCAGAGCCGCAGATAAACCGCCCGTTTTCCGCCAGTTGCGCGATTTTTCCTAAAACCTTTTTATCGGTGATGACCACAAACTCCCACGGCTGGACATTGCGCGCCGTCGGAGCAAAGCGCGCCGCATCCGCCAATTTCTCTAAAATACTTCCGGGAATGGCCTTATCTTTATAAGAGCGAATGCTCCTTCTTTTCTTAATCGCCTCTAAACATTCCATCGCGCTTTAATTTTACCGCAGTATCTTTGCCTGAATCTCATCGGGAATGGCCCTGGGCCTTAAGTTTTTATCCAAACAGACTAAAACGGTCTTGGCCGCGGCAACCAGCCGGTTATTTTGGTTTTTTATGCGGTGCTCAAAGTTGATGCGCACTCCGGTAGTGCCGCCGATATTAGTTTCCACCTCCAGGCGGTCGCCGTAAAAGGCGGGGGATTTATAATCTATCTCCTGGCGCGCCACCGCAAATAAAATCCCGCCTTCGGCAAGCCCTTTGACTGAAACACCCCGCTCTTGGAGAAACTCCGTGCGCGCCTCTTCAAGGAATTTCAGGTAGTTGGCGTAATAAACAACGCCGGCGGCATCCGTATGATGGTAATAAATCTTTACCTGCAAATCAGTTTGTTGATTTTCTCTGCTAAAGCCTTCAATTCGTCGTTCTTGCGCAGTTGTATCGGCCCGCTCTTGACCCCGGCGATCCTTTCGTCAAGCTCCCTTTCCATCCTGAATACCGGCCCGACGATGCGATGCGACAGTTCCAATGCCGCAAGCCAGATTAACAATAAAACCAGCGGCAGGGCTATCCCGATGATTAAATTGACCTTGTGCAATACCGGCATCAGGTTATAGGCGATCAATTCCGGTATGCTCATCTGCAGCGCCAGTAATGAAAAAATAAGGTAATACAGGCAGACCCCGATAATTGCCGCCGGCATTACCGCCGAAGCGAATATCAAAACCAATAACTTATTCTGTAGCGCGGTCCCTAAATATTTTCTTTTTCTTTTATTATTTTTCATATCCCACCCTTATGTCGTCGTACTGCGCCTCCGCGGTGCTTTGCGAGTTATCCGCGTCGGTCATAATTGCGATTGCCCCGACCTTGCCGGGTTTTCCGTCAAAGACCTTTATAAAATCTGCGTAGATATTGCGCTCTTCCAAGACCCATCTCCCGAGGTTTTTCTCTCCCGACTCGGCGACAATAATCTTCAAATTCGGGAAGGCCGGATTATCTACGACCGTCCCCTCCGGCAATTCCCTGTCCCAGACATATTCCAGAGACTGGACTCTGGTAAAAGGGAACCTCGGAAAAATAACATAAAACCTTGCTGCGTAATCGTCTTTTTCTATCCACTCCCCCTCTTGTGGCGTGGCGGCGCCTCCTTTCTTTTCCGGAAGCTTGAGCGCCTTCCATTTCCAGCTCACCATCGGCTGCTCTTTGGGGTCAAAATTAATCCAATAGAGAAGCCCCGACGCTGATTTCTGGCTGTAGGCGCTCAAAAACCCCCCTCTCCTAGTTGGGACTATTACATAGATGGACTTGCCCTTAAAAATCTTTTCCTCCCAACCCTGTAAATCCTGTTCCTTGTCAAAGCCGAACCACCCCGCTGCACCGGCTGCCTTGTCTGCCAGCGGTTTTTTCCAGACGGCGACAAACCAGATGGGAAGCGGAAGCACATATACGAATAAATATATGAAACTGGATATAAAGATGGTAAGTGAAATCAGGAAGGCAGTTCTTTTACCGTTTAACATCCCTTAATTATTCCGGTTTTTTTTCGGGGCAAAGATATCCGGCACGGCTCCGTGAGGATCAGCGGATTCCTGTATGTCGGTGTCATCAGCCGGTTTTCCCCTCAAGCTCGTATCCTGCCCGGCGTCAGTTGTAAAATTGCCTTTTTTTAAGGTAACGTCCGGCTCAACCGATTCTTGTATTCCGGGCTCTGTGACGCCGGTGTCTGCGGTAGCGTCATCTCTTAAACCGGTATCCGGGCCAGTAGTGTCAATGGTCGGGTTTTCCCTTAAGGTATAGTCCGGGCTGGCAGAATCGGTTGAGTCCCCTTCTGTGATTGCCGGGTCGCGTTCAGGCGAGACTCCATAGGGATATTCTTCTATTCCTCCGCTTGGGTATGGCTGCGGGGTTTCTATCCCTGCGCCTTCATATTCAAGTGTCTGCTCTGAACTCTGGTTTTTGTCAAGCAACTCCGCAGTGCCCGGCTTATAGAACAGGATGAGAGATAAAATCAAAACTAAAAATAAAAGTAACAACGATTGCTTTAACATCTTGCCTCCTTTAATAATAATCATAGTATACCCCGAAAATAAAAAAGCCTCAAGAATTTTCTTGAGTACTTTTTATCCCTATGCGATGCTTTTGCGGAATTTTAAGGCGCTTAAAATTATGACAATCATCCCCATCGCCAGAAGCGGCGCCAGCTGCACCCAGAGGATTTCAATGCCTACGCCTTTTAAGAAGATGCTGCGGATGACCACCATAAAATAACGCAGGGGATTTGCGAAAGTAAACCACTGGATTACCTGCGGCATATTGGCAATCGGATAGGCAAACCCCGATAATAATACCGTGGGCATATAAAAGAGAAACACCGACATCATCGCCTCCTGCTGGGTCGCCGAGATGGTGGAAATAAACAACCCTATACCTAAGGTAGTAAATAAATATATGCAGGTCGACATAAGCAGTAAAAATATGTGCCCTCTCAAAGGTATATGAAACCAGAGCACCCCCAGCGCGGTAATCAGGGTGGTCTGGATGAGCGCGATTACTCCGAAGGGAAGGAGCTTGCCAATAATAAGCTCAATCGGCCGCAGGGGGCTTACCGTCAACTGTTCCATTGTGCCAATCTCTTTTTCTTTTACGATGGCCATAGAAGACAACAAAAGCGACATCACCGTCACGATGGTCGCCACTACCCCCGGCAAATAATAGTTACGCGTAACCAGATTTCCGTTAAACCAGGCGCGATCCCTTAACTCCACCTGCGGCACCGCCTTTACCTCTTTGGCCGCAGCAATGCGCTGTTTCAAAAGGTGCATCTGGTAATCGGTGATTACGGTATTGGCGTAACCTGCGATAATCATCGTGGTGTTGGAGTCCACTCCGTCATAGGCAAGTTGTATCGCCGCTTCTTTTCCGGCATTGATGTCGCGGCCAAAACCGCGGTCAATATGAATCACAATACTGGCCAACCCTTTATCCAAAACCCAGTTCTGCTCTTTTTCGGTAGAGATATAATGCTCGGGAATAAAATATTTGGAATAAGTGAAGCGGCGCAGCAGCTCCCGGCTCTCCGGGGTATTATCACGGTCTAAAATGGCGGTAGGGACAAAATTTATGTCTTTATTCGCCGCGTAGCCAAAAAGGATTATCTGCAGAAGCGGCGAGATAAAGATTACCGTTTTCATCCGCGGGTCGCGAAAGACCTGCTTGAACTCTTTTACCAAGATTGCGATTATCCGCTCAAACATAAATCAGGCCACCTTTTTCCTGAATCTTTTTACCGCAAATGCCAGCATGAAAAAAGCAAATAACACCAGAAACGCCGTTTCATCCCACATCCCTGCTATCCCGGAACCTTTCAGGAATAAATCCCTCAATATGACTATATAATACCGCGCGGGAATCAAATAGGTAAACACCTGTATAAATTTGGGCATATTAAAAATCGGGTAGATAAAACCGGAAAGTAGTATCGTCGGTATCATCGTAGATAATGCCGCCAACTGGCTTGCCATCAACTGGGTGCGGGCGACTACGGAGATATATATGCCCTGCGATAAGGCGCCGGTCAAAAATAAGGCGCTTAATACCGCCAGTAAAAGATAACTCCCCCGGAAAGGCACGCCGAATAAAAATCTTGCCATAATCACTCCGACTATAAGGTCAAAAAAACCGATGGCAAAATAAGGTATGAACTTGCCGAAGATTAACTCCACAGTCTTTACCGGCGTAGATATCAACTGCTCCATGGTCCCGCGCTCCCACTCCCGCGCCACGCAAAGGGAGGTTACCAGCGCCGCAATAGTCATAATAATCATCGCGATTACTCCCGGCATGATAAACCAGGTGCTGGTCAGCCCCATATTAAACCAGATCCGCGAGCGCGCATCCAACGTGCCCGGCGTCCGCAGGCCTGCCTCGGCAAAAGTCTTGGTTATCAGTTCAGCGTTATATTTGGCGACTACCGTCTGCACATAGCCCCGCGATATCAGGGCGGTGTTGGCGTCGCTGCCGTCAATAATTAACTGCAGGGGGGCGCTATTGCCGGCCTCGAGATGGTGAGAGAAATGCTTGGGAATAATCAAAGCCATCAGCACATCCCCGGAATCAATCATATGCTGGATGTCGCGGTAGTTATCGGCATAGGCAACGATTTTAAAATATTTTGAATTTTGAAAATCCAGCAGAAAATTACGGGTGAGCTCTGAAGCGGCGTCCTGATTCCAGACCACGGTGCGCACATGGTCAATATCCAGCGAAAGCCCGTAACCGAAAATAATCAAGAGGAATATCGGAATCGCCAATGATAATGCCAGCGACCGCGGGTCGCGTTTAATCTGGATAAACTCCTTCCAGGCTACCGCCCTAATCCTTCTTAGGCTGCTCTTTGTCATAGTTTTCTATTGAAGAAACGAATACGTCCTCCAATGAAGGCAGTATCTTATTGACACTGAATTCCCTTGCCCCCTCTTTTTCTAAAGATTCCTTTATCGCCGGGATGAGCTTGGCGCTGTCATAGACCACCGCATGAATAGTAGCGCCAAAGAGCGCGGCCTCCTTGACCCCTTCAATTTTGCTTACTCTCGCTAACCAATCCTGAGAATTACGCAGTGCGATCTCTAAAACATCGTTTTTCATGCATTTGGTCTTCATCTCGTTGGGAGTGCCGGCGGCGATAATCGTGCCGCGGTAGATTAAAACCATGCGGTTGCAATTCTCCGCCTCGTCCATATAATGCGTGGTGACAAAAACCGTCACCCCCTGCCCTGCCAGCTGCTTTATGGTATCCCAGAAACTGGCGCGGGTTATCGGGTCAACGCCGGATGTGGGTTCATCAAGAAAGATTATCCTTGGCTTATGCAGGAGCGCGCACCCTAAGGCAAGCCGCTGTTTCCACCCGCCGGCAAGTGTTGCCGTCAGCCGCGGCTCCATCCCTTCTAAGCCGGCGGTGCGCAGAGCCGCCTCTAAGCGTTCTTTTCTTTCCTGCCGCGGGATTTTATATATGCCGCTGTAAAAATTAATGTTCTCCTCCACAGTCAGGTCGTTATATAAGGAAAATTTCTGCGACATATAACCGATATGCTCTTTTATCTTGCGCTGTTCTCTGGTGATATCATAGCCGCCCACCCTACCGCTGCCTGATGTCGGCACAAGTATCCCGCAGAGCATCCTGATGGTAGTGGATTTTCCCGCGCCGTTTGGCCCCAGGAATCCGAAAATCTCGCCCTTTGTTACTTCAAAATTAATTTTATTGACGGCAGTAAAGTTGCCGAATTTTTTCTCCAGGCTCTGGACGCTTACAGCAACATCACTTGGACTGCTGTTGTTCATATTCTTTTATTACCTTAATAAACGCCTCTTCAAGGGTTTTGGCGTTATATTCTTTTTTGATATTATCCGGGGACTCGCAGCGCAGTAATTTTCCTTTATGCAGCAACCCCACCCTGCGGCAGCGCTCGGCTTCATCAAGATAGCAGGTGGAGCAAAAAATAGTGACTTTCTCCTTAAGCAAATCGTAAAGTATATTCCAGAAATCCCGCCGGGAAACAGGGTCAACGCCGTTGGTGGGCTCATCTAAAAAAAGAACGCGCGGGGTGTGAATCAACGCGCAGGCAAGGCCCAGCTTTTGCTTCATCCCTCCGGAAAGTTTTCCGGCAAGGCGCTGTTTAAAGGGCAGTAATCCCGAAAACCCAAGGAATTTTTCAATGTCCGCTTCACGCCTCTCTTTGGCCACCCCGTAGACATCGGCGTAAAAATTAATATTTTCCAAGACGGTCAACTCTTCGTAGAGCCCGAAACGCTGCGACATATAAGCAATGTCATCTTTGAGGCTTGCCGCCTGTTTTACGGTATGCTTGTTGTAAACCCAGGCCTCGCCCTCGGTAGGATCCATAATGCCGGTCAAAAGGCGCATAGTAGTGCTCTTGCCGGCGCCGTCCGGGCCGACTAACCCGAAAATCTCCGCCTCCTCTACCTCAAGGTTTAATTTATCCAAGGCAGTGAGTGTCCCGAATTTACGGGTGAGGTTTTCGGCTTTGATGGTAATCATTTTTCGGCAAGTATGATATAGGCGTCGGCAGGCATACCGGGTTTTAATTCAAGGCTGGCGTTGTCTACTCTTACTTTTATCCGGTAAACATACTTTACCCGCTCTTCATTGGTCTGGATATATTTGGGGGTAAACTCCGTCTGCTCGGAAACAAAGGAAACCCATCCGTCATATTTCTTGCCGGGATAAGTATCCGTCTGGACATACGCCTTCTGCCCATACTTGACCTTTGCCAGATCAGTTTCCTTTAAATATGCGGTAACCCAGATATCATTTAAGTCAATGGCGGTAAAAACAGGCGCCCCCACCTGCACTACCTCTCCGGTTTCGGCGGTCTTGGAGGTAATGTATCCGTTGAGCGGAGAGGCTAATCTGGCAAACCCCAGCCGCGTATTTGCCAGTTCCAGCGACGCGCGCAGCTGCTCTATATTTGCCTTTGTCGCCTCGGCTTTGGTTCTGGCGGTATCTCTTTCCTGTATGGAAATTGCCCCGGCCTTTAAGAGGTTTTCCGACCTGACATAATCGTCGTAATCAAGCTTGTACTGCACCTCTGCCGCCTTTAATGAGGCCTCCTGCTCGGCCTTTATCTTCTCCAATTCATCCGTATCCAGCCGCGCCACGATATCCCCGACCTTTAAGAGTATCCCTTCGTCGGCAAGGAGTTTCTCAATCTGTCCCTGTACCCTGAAAGAAATCCTTACCTCATTACCCTCTATGTTTCCGGAAACTTTTACCAGATTGCTGTTTCTTGCCTTTTCAAATTCAAAAAAAGAAAACGCCGCCGCCCCTAAAGCCATAGCAAAAATTATCCCGATAATTATTTTAATTTTCTTTTTTTTCATATGATTCCTCCTTTAAATACTGCCTGCCCATAGTCCGGTCTAAAGATGCCTTGGCCATAAGATAATCGTAAATGCCTTCGGAAAGATTTTTTTCTACCTGAGATAAAGCCACCTGCGCGTCCAATACATCCAAATTGGTACCCACGCCGTTGTCATAACGGATTTCGGAAATCTTCAGCGACTCCTTTGCCTCTTCAAGGTTGTCCCTCTGGGAAGTAACGGTGGAAAGCGCCTGCACCATATTCAAACAGGCCTGGCGCACATTTACCGCTATCTGTTCCACCAACTCCTCCTTGGCAAGTTTTGCCTGCTCATAATAGGCCTTGGCCTGGTCAACCTTTGACTTGGTGTAGAAGCCGTCAAATATGGACATCGTAAAGGTGACACCCAAATTCCAGTTATTGTGCTTTTTGTTAAACATATTATCCCAGTTATTGGAAGTATAATTATAGCCTCCGCCCGCGGAAACCTGCGGCAGGCCGGTGGAACGCGCCACCTTGATTGCCCATTTCTTTATATCCACGCCGAGGGATTTTAAAATCATTTCCGGCACATTTAAATATGCCTCTTTCAAAAACTCGTCTTCTCTAATCTCTACCGGTTTAAAATCCAGTTTTCCTTTGGGCTCTACTTCCTGCCGGAGCTTTAAATAAAGCAGGTTTTTCAAATCGGCCTTGATGACATCAACAGCATTGGTGGCATTTATCAACTGCGGTATTGCCAGCGAAACATGCACCTTTGACTGCAGGAGGTCAAATTTTGAGGCGGTGCCGTGTTCATATTTTCGTTTTACAATCTGATAATGCGCCTCTGCCTGTTCCACCAGGTCCTTCATAATCCTTTCTGTCTCGTATGCCAGAAGCAGGCCGTAAAAAAGGTTTTTTGCCTGATACTCCAGATCCAATTTATTTGCGCGCAGGGTCTCCTCCTGCACCTTAAACCCCAATTTTGCCATCTCCAGTTTGGAGATATTCGCTAAGCCCGTAAACAGGGATTCATCATAAGTAATGCCCATCTGGTTGTTATCTTCAAAACCGGTAAAAATCCGCATATCCCTTTTTCCCGTGCCGGAGCTCTTATATAATACCGCCCCGTTATGAGTATAGACGGATTCAAAACCTATCTTGGGCATAAAATTACTCTTGGCCTCCAGTATCTGGCCTTTGGCAACTTCAATCTGCTGCTCTTGGGTCTGGATCTGCCGGTTATTTTTAAAACCGATGGCGATTGTATCATCCAGCGATAGGACTAGAGCGTTTTCGCTTTGCGCCGCCTCTTCGCAGTAAGGGCCGCAGCGCGGGAGGAAAAATAACAGTAGCGGGAATATTAAAACGGCTTTTTTAAGCATGCTGGTTTTCGGCAATTCCCTCCGCCTTAAATAAAATGCTCTTTAATTCCTTATATATAGGATAGTCTTTATTTGCCTTGAAGTATCTGGCGTTGGCCCTGAATTCGCTTAAGAGTATCCCCTGCTTTTCCATAGTATAGAGAGTCCTTTGGAAGACCCCGGGCTTTTTGTGCAGGAGCCTGCCGATCTGGTGGATATAAAAAGACTCCTCCGGCTGGGTATAGAAAAGTTTGAGCAGCTTTGCCCTGTTTTTACTTAATTCTTTCACTGTCTTTGCCCTTTGTATGCATTATGCATATAATCATATTCTTTATGCATATTTATATATGCATTTAGTATACAATGATATGCACTACGAATATAATTATATGCATTTAGCATACAATGTCAAGTAAAATATTTGCGACGAATAGGAGCATCCGAAGGATCTCAACAAAAAAAAGGGGGACACGTACTTGTACGTGTCCCCCTTTTTACTTTTACCCTTTTTATTCTTGCCGCGTTAAAAACTATTTTTCCTGATAAACAGTGATTACTCCCCCTGTATTTTTATCTACGAATACCCAGATGTCCTTGGTCGGAACCTCATCAGGGAAATCAAAATATACCACCTGATATTTCTTCTCCGCCAGTACCCCGCCGGGTAAATTGCCTTTATTCGGGTCAGCCGGCGCCTCTTCTATTGCCGCTACTCTCTCTTCCCACAACGCATTTTCTTCATCGTAAATGACATCTGCTTCTTCCAACGCAATACCCTTATCCTTTACTGCCTTTACTGCTGCTGCCTTAATCTCCTCTTCGCCCAATCCCGCTGCCTTTTCCTGTGCCGGCGCCGCAGGGGTGGCAGGCTCTTGAGCATCTTCTTGAGCGAATAAGGCTGATGATACCAAAATTAACCCCAGCATCATCGTTACTACCAGTAGCTTTTTCATGGGAACTCCTCCTTCGATGAACCCGCCAGATTTTGTGGCGGGTTAGATTAATTATACCTTAAAACTCTTCAAAATCAAGCCTTTTTTGGCGCAGGCGCTTTTTTTCTGACTGCCGGCGCTTTGCCTCCAAGAGCTTTAACTTTGTCCTTCTGGAACGCCTGCGCTTTTGCCTGCGTAATTTGGCGATACGTTTGGATTCTTCGGATAACTTCCCCAGGACAGCGGTCTCTATTTTATTTACCAAAAGACGGCGGGCGAGAAATCGGTTTAGCGTCTGCAAACGCTCCTTTTGGCACTTAACCTCTATCCCGCTGGGAAGATGTTTAAGGTATACGCAGGTAGAGGTCTTATTGACATTTTGGCCGCCGGGGCCGGCGCTCCTGATAAACTTCTCAACGATATCTGCCTCTTTTATGCCGAAGCGCGCCATCCTCTGCAGCAGGTCCTTTTCTTTACCGGGGCTTACTCCAAATTCAGGCATATGAACTGACTTTATCTCTCTCGCAGAAATTTATCCCCTGTCCAAATCCACATTTCGCCGCTATTCGCATCCGTACAGGAACAGACATCCCCATTGCATATAAACTTTCCCGCCCTTATGCGGGCAAGCGCCGAAGCATACTCTGTCTCTATGCCGCAGTTGCTGCTTAGGGTAAATATCTTGCGGAAGCTATCGTCCTTAAAGGCGTAGATATTAACAGTCTCGGAATCGTCTCTGTTGCGGTAATGCACGGAGATGTGCTTGCACGACCCCATACTTAATTCTATAAAATCCACCTTTATTACTTTGCCCGGCACGGAAAAATTCCCTAACTGTATTTTATTCTTCTTCAATACCTCAACTTCACTCTTTGCCTGAGCGTCAAATTTGTCTTTTACGCGGATAATCTCGTCTTTGTTGTCTCCGTTTATGTCTGCGCGGTATATTTTGTCCGTGGGCGCGCTTTTGTATTTGTCAACAGAGGCGCATCCCGATGATATCGACAATGCCAAAGCCGTGATACACACGAATCTCAACCGCATAGCAACCTCCTCTTAAGAATTACTATGAAATCTCCGCCTCTAATTTTTTTATCAAAGCCGCCGCGTCCTTTAATAGCGGCGCCGGAAGCAGTTTTAACATTTCTGCTTCCTGCTTTAAGGATTTTAAAGTGCCCAAGAGCCTTTTTACGGTGGAGTATTTTCTTTTCTCCTGCGCCTCCTGCGGATCCAATTCTTGTCTTTGCCTGATTAATGCGGTGAGGTCTTTTTTTACCTGACGGGCATCTTTGCCTTTTTCAAAGACCTCTTTTTTGAATTCCGCGTAATCCCGCTCATCCAGTTCTTTTTTATTTTTGGCAAGGCGCAATAAATCAACGGATTCATAGGAAGGGACAAGTGCTGCGTCGGCAGAACCGATGTAATCCTCACGCAGGTATTGCGGCTCTTCTTTTTCCAGAAAATAATAGGACTTTAAGAGTTTTACCGCCGTCTGTTTTCTTATCCCTATCTCGCGGCCGCTGTAGTTCTCAAAAGTAGTGTAGCCCCACAACTTATACATTTTATCTTTCCATACCGAGTAAAGCGAACGGCCGAGTTCCACCCACGAGGTCTTAAAACTCTTCGCGCAGTCCAGGACATGGTACCTTAATGAACTCTGGTCTAAATCCTGCATTTTCTCTTCAATGTTCCTTAAAGATTTTGTCTTTAATGTCTCCATTTGTTTCTCCTTATTAATATTCTATTGAAAAATTAACGATTAGTGCCATAATTATTGTAAAAGGAGGACGAAATGAAAAAAATAACGGTTTTAACGCTTGCCTTTATTTTTTTTGTTTTACCGGCGATAGCCTTTGACCTGGGGACAAAGAACTTCTTTGACAATCCCCCTCCGGCGCGCCTAATGTATCCTGCCGGAGAAACCGCCGATTTCTCCGGGAAAAACGCGCTGGAATTCCAATGGTCTGACGACTGTCCCACTGAAACCGAGGGTTATGAATTCAAACTCTACAATGGCTACGGGATGAACGAATCCAATCTGCTCTATAAAGAGAACTTATCCTCCAGCGCCGATTCCGTAAAAATAGCCGGCGATAAATTTGAAGACGGACAGGTTTATACCTGGTCAATAAAACGGATTGCCAATGGCGGCCGTAAAAGCGACCCCGCCTACAATTCTTTTAGGGTAAAAAAATAACCCTAACCATCACCTGCCTGTAACCGCAGGGGTATTCCAACTTTCTACTTCGGCCCTAAGCTTCAGCATACCGGTTTCCTGTGCAAATTCAGCGGCTATACCCAAACTAAAAATGACCAGCATCGCAACTGCCAATAGCCTTGCCTTGGCTGTGCGCGCATGCAGAATCCCTATGATGCTGGGCAGTATCCCGAAAAGTATGGCTATACCATACCCGCCGACGACATCTATGGCCTTAAGAAAAATATCCGGCTTAAGAAGCGAGATGAGAAGCGGCGGGCCGAAAGTGCAGACTAACTGCACAATTTTATTTTTTATACGCAGGTGGTTCTCCAGCATATCCTCAATAAACCCCATCAGGCCCAGCCCGTTTGCCAGATAAGAAGTCGAAATCGCAAGCAAAGCAAAAACCAGCGACCCGATTATAAAAAGCGAAGAGGGGATTATCTGCGACATAGGCACGGTTGCCGGAAAATTATGCTCAAAGGCGCCGACGATACTTACATCCCCGCCTTTTAAAGGAAGTGAGCCGATGCCGACTAAAATCCATAAGGCGTTCATTAAAAAACCGATAACCATACCGATAAGCATGGTTTTAAAGATTAACGGCGGTTTCCAATCCAGGCTCCGGCAGATATTCGGGATGATATTATGGAAATGAAATGCGGTAATTATTACCGGCACGGCAATCGGCAAAAGCGGCCAATCCTCGAATGTCAGGCGGGACAACTGCATATGCTCTCCTGCGAACACGACAATCAGCCCGAAAGAGCCGAACATTAGTATCGTCAAGAGCGCATTATATTTGCCGACGGTCTTCATCCCTCCTATGGTTATCGCGGTGATTAACAGGAAAAATGCCAGCATTACCAAGTATGGGGAAAGTTTTATGTGAAAGAGGTTTATGATTATGGAGGTGGCGCCGGTCAGATACGCGGTTAAGAGCCCATAGAGAATCACGAGGTTCGCCAGGATTGCCACCCACTTCCCAATCTGGCCGAGGTACCTGTGATAAAGGCTGGGGTAATTAAAGGTTATTTCGCGCGCGGCAGAAGCCTCGTTGCCGAGGATGACCGCGCTGTAAAACATAGCGCCCCCGAAGACTAACATGCTCACTAAAGAAGGTAAAAATCCCTCCAGCCCCGCTTCTATCGGCAGGGCCAAAATACCCGCTCCGATTAAGTTTCCGACCACTAAAAGCGCGACTGTAATAATCAAAATAATTTCCTTTTTACATTGCGGCATCTATGGCCTCCTTTTTTTAACAGATGGGCGCGCAGACTGCCAATCCACCTTTAGAGGTTTCCTTGTATCTTGTAGACATATGCTTACCGGTCTCCAACATCGCCGCTACAACTTGGTCAAATTTTAACTTTTGTTTTTTCGGATCGCCTACCGATGCCAAGAGATAGGCGTTATAGGCTTCAACCGCCGCCACGGCATTACGCTCAATGCAGGGTATCTGGACATATCCGCCGATAGGGTCGCAGGTCATCCCTAAATGGTGCTCAAGGGCGATTTCTGCGGCATTTTCTATGATTTCAATGGGGTATCCGTTTATGTGCGCCAGAAGCCCGGCAGCCATAGATGAAGCAACGCCGATTTCTCCCTGGCAGCCGACCTCCGTTCCGGAGATGCTGGCATTTTCCTTGACGATAAAACCGATTGCCGCTGCCGCAAGCATCCCTTCGCGCAATAAATGCTTAGGACTATGTAAATGATGTTTGAGCGTATATAAAATACCGGGGATTACTCCTGCCGACCCTGAAGTCGGAGCAGTCACCACCCTATGGCCGGCGGCATTTTCTTCTGAAGCAGCCAGAGAATAGGCGCTTAAAAATATGATGAAACGTTCCGGCAGGTGCTCTAAGATATGCTCGCGATGATGCTCGGCGGCGTTTTCATGCGCTTTTTTATACAGCGTCGGGGCTTTCCTGCGCAGGCCAATGGGCCCGGGTAGGACCCCTTCGGTCTTGAGCCCGCGCTCCACCGCTTCTTCCATTACCTCTATTATTTTATCCAGCCCCGTAAAGACCTGCTCTTGCGTCATGCCGCTAATGGCCTCTTCGTTTTTCAGGATGAGTTCGTTAAATCCGACTTTATGGGATGCCAAGAGGGCTTTGAGTTCATTCATATTGCCGTATTGGTAAGGGGGCTGCGGCCGCGGCGGTTCCTGCGCGCCTTTAGCGCGCACAAAACCTCCGCCGATGGAATAATACTCTCTTTCCAGCAAAACCCGGCCGCCTGCGAGCAGCCGAAAAATCATCGTATTCTGAAAAGCAAATTTATGCTCAACTTTATCAAAGATGATGTTGGCCGCGCCAAAGGGGATGGAGATGTCCCTGATTTTTATTGAGTAGGAATCTTTTTCGCGGGTGAGCAGGTTAATGAAGAGCTTTGTGTCGCAGGTGTGCGGTTCCCAACCTAATAGGCCGGCAGTGACTGCGCGGTCAGTGCCGTGGCCTTTGCCGGTGGCGCTCAACGAACCAAAAAGCCGCACTTCAACGGAAGTCGCGGCTTTTAATTCTTTGTCGGGAACCTGCTCTAAAGACTTAAGGAAAGAGAAACCAGCCTTCATCGGGCCTATGGTGTGCGAACTCGACGGCCCCGGGCCGATTTTGAAGAGGTCAAAGATCGAAGTCGTAATCGCCTTCACTGCTTATTCCCTCTCATCATGCCGCCTATTATACCACAATTTTTAAAAATGGAATTAAATTTATGCGGGCAGTGGAAATACCGATTATACAAATTGAATCTTTAGCCCTCTCCTGAATACCCTCGCAAGTTTGACTAGCGTATTCAGAGAAAAACTTTTATTGTGCGGATCCTCAAGGCGGGAAACTGTCTGCTGGGTTGTATGAAGCAACTTGGCCAAATCTTTCTGGTTATAGCCCCCCTCTTGCCTTAATTGGGCTATCTGGATAGCCAGATTAGCAAATACCTCCTCTTCCTCAAAGGCCTTTCTGAACTTTTTATCTTTTAGCTGCTTATTCAAATATTCTGAAAATGATCTTGTGCCTTTCATGACTCCATCTCCTCTTTTTCTACCCTAGCCCTAAAGTCAAGCATCATATTATTTGCTCTTATTATTTCACTCTCGGGTACCTCATAGGTTTTTTTAATAAATCCATGGGTTATAATAATGTGCCTTCCGTAGAAGAAATACAAAAATCTATATTGCATCGAAGCAAATAATACCCTTAATTCTCTAATTTTCCCTCTTACAACATCAGCATAAGGCCGAGGCAAATCTGGGCCGTATTCCTCTAGTTTCCTAATCCACCTAGCGGCCTTTGCCTTGGCTTTAACAGGCATAGAATCTATAAACACCTCAGCCGGACAACGGCCTTCCGCATCCTCATAGAATAACACCTCATATATGATTCTTGCTTCCATAATAAGTTTACACTATTTTTGGTGTATTGTCAATATATTAATTTTCTCCTTCTAGTTAATAGACGTAAAAATTAGCAAAATCTCACAGGTTTATTTCCGCGTCTATCAAGCAGTGGCTGGCTTGTGTTGCTTTCTCGCGGGGACGCTCGCATTTCCCCGGCGTGAAAATGCTTCGCTCGTTTCCGGCCCCTCGCTCTCGCCGACAGTTTAAGAGGGCGAACCATGCCCGCTCGGGGCCTCCACGCCCCGCTCAAAAGCAACCCAAGCCAGCCACTGCAAAAAAATGAGGTGGCCGCAAATCGCGACCACCTCGAATTTCTAATTAGCCACAGAGTAGGGGACGTTTAAACGTCCCCTACTAGATTACTTTTTGAGGTCGCATTTCGCGACCTCAAACAAAAATCCCAAGCGCTTTCGCGCCTGGGATATAAAAATTGAAACGTCCCCTTTTTTCGCATAGATTTTTTACCGTGGCATAATTTCTTCTTTTCTTAAAAGCTTACGCACATTTCGTCTAAATTCTCTCATTTGTCTTCTGCTAACCCAGTGATAACAACCTCCAGAATCCCAAACTACTATCCTTTGAATATGCCTATCAAGTAATTCTTTAAACTGCATCAAGTTATAAGGAAAACTTTCATAATGATCTTCGCCATCCTTGAGATAAATAGGTAACTTCTCGGGAACGATAATATACCACTGTTTCTTAAAAGGAGGCCACCACCATTTATAATTAAGAGATGCAATTCCTTTAATCAAAATAGGCCTTGTACCAAGATTGCTGATTGTAATGTGGAAGTAATTATCCTTTTCACTTATTGGATTACCCGTTTGAATAAGTTTAGCAACCATAACAGTTATTCTTGCTCGAGGTTGTTTCCTTATCTCATTTAATATATTCCACCCCAAAGAAATACTAGCTATTATTAATCCAACTAATGCTACTAGTTTTTCAAGGCCAATATTTTTAAGAAAATCTATCATTTTTACCTCAAATTATACAATTAACTATTAATTATTTTCTATCCCTTATCCTTATCATAATATATTATAGGAGTATTGGTTGCATAAGGATTATTTACGCTCTGGGAACTATAGGGGCTGCCGTATTGTCCATAAGGATTATTAATACTATCTGATGAATAACGGCTCCCATATCTACCATATGGATTACTTATTGATTCTGAATCATATCGATTGCTACTAATTTTACCGAGATATCTACCATCTTGGCTATATAATTTTGGAACATCATGGGCATAAGGATTATTAACGCTTGTAGAACTATACTTGGAACCGTATTGCCCATACTGGTTATTTATGCTGCTTGAGGAATATTTACTGCCATATTGTCCATAAGGGTTGCTAATCGAATGTGAATCATATTTATTACTGCTATATTTTCCTAAATATACGCCTCTATTTGGAGAAACCACATTTATCTGCTGCGTCTGAACTGGTTTAGGGATAACCTGAGAATAAACAGGTGCATTATAGGGCTGTGAATAAGTAGGAGGATTATAGCTAGCAAGACCAGCGGCAGCGCCTTGTAACGCAGCAGCAAAAATTTGTTGACGCCTCAATTGTTTTATTAAACTATTATACATTTTTTGACGTTGTTCGTAAGTAATTTTGCCTTCATTATATTGCTGATCAATATTATCTGCTTTGCGGAGATAGTAAGAACTCCCACATCCGCTAATTAGTATTGTCAGAACTAATAAAAATATTATTTTCCTCATTCTTCATTTCCCTCTTATTTCCCCCGGCCTCATAATATTCCCATTCTGTTAAATAAAAAAGCAACCCTTAATTTAGAGAGTTGCCTTACGCTTAGGCCATCTTAATCCATGATCTACCTCTTTGTATTTAGAACATTATCCCACTCCAGAGACCTAAATACAACCCCTTTTTGCCTGTTTCCAAGGTGTTATCAATTCTGCAACCTAAGGATACTATACCTATCTTTTGAAATTGAATATTGTGTCCTGCGTTGTTTTCACTATCAATACAACTCGAAGTTAGGTAGCGGCTGGCGAGGTGTGCCCTTCGCTTCGCTTTAGGGTCAATGGCGAGCGTTGTCGAAGCATTGATTTCGAGCGGGCGACTTGCCGATAAATGCCTCTGGCGGGATTTCGAGCGAATGGAGCTTTTAGCCAGAGGAGCTTGAGCATTCGAGGGAATCCCAAGGCCGCCCGAATGGGCGGCAATCTTGGGACGGCGAAGGTGTTTGAGCGCCGAGGCAGAGGCCGAGGCGCGAGTTCTGCAGCCGCCGAGAATGCGAAAGATCTCTGGCGGCCCGAAGGGCAAAAGCGACTTGAGCGAGAAACCCGCCATGGGGCATTTATCGCATTGTAGCTGACGGGCAAATTTGGCTGTAGGCGCAATAGCGGCAGGACATATAGGCGGGAGCGGCTTGGAAGTTTCCTTCGCGGATGCCGCCGGCGACTGTCCTGATGTTTTCTTTTACTTCTTCAAGTTCGGCTTCTTCTATCTTTTTTCTGCCGATGATGCCGGACTCCAGGAAATATAATTCCACGCGCTTAGGCAACTCATTAAAGATATTCTTATATGCTAAGGCGTAAAGAGTAAGCTGCATATTCTCTTTGACGCGCTTATCCGCATCCTTCTGTGTTTTAATCTCGGAGGTCTTAAAATCCATAATCACTACGCCGTCATCCTCTTTATCCACGCGGTCAAACCTGCCGCTGATCTTATTGCCCTCAAGGACAAAGGAAAACGGCTCTTCGATAAAATGCGGGATGGATTCGCGTTTCTGTTCCGCCTCGAAAAATTTAATCAGCGCCTCCTGGCCCACGCGCAGGCGCTCCTGTTGATGCTTTACATCCAGAAACCCCTGCGGGTCAAAATTCTCTCTGAAAACATTCAATAACTCCCCGGCCTGCATAATTTTACCGCTCTTTTTATACTGGAAAAATCTGCCCACTGCCTCGTGCATTGCCCGGCCGTAAATGACCGTATGGTGCTCCATAATCGGCACGCGCAGGATATTGACGTATTTATATTTTAACGGACAGGTCAGGTAGTCGTCTATGTGATAATAACTTAAGGAAACTAACTTTCCCTCCGGAATTTTAGCAGGCCTCATTGTCCGGGATTCCTCTATCGGGGCAAAGCGTTTAATCGCCTCCAAGGCGCTTGCCTTTTTCTTTTCTATCGCCTCTTTTTCCTTACCCAGCGCCTCTAAGACAAACTGGCTTACCTTGCGCAGGCGCTTGCCTCCGTAATCATCGGCGCAGGTTAAATACAGCTCCTCTTTGGCGCGGGTCATCCCCACGTAAAAAAGCCGGCGTTCCTCCTGAATATGGAAATCTCCGCTGGGCAAAACCTCCTTAATCAATGCGTCAGGCAGGTCAATCTCCTGCCTGCGCTTGGGCCATGGGAAACGACCCTGCACCAAACCCACTAAAAATACTACTCTAAACTCCAATCCCTTTGCCTTATGTATTGTCAGGACATTTACCGCGTCGGCATCCAAATCCGCCTGCACAGTAGAAGGGTCATCCCCTGCCTCAATCATCAGGTTAAGGTAATTGACAAAATGCATCACCCGGTCTTCTCTGGCCACCAGTTCAAAGTCGCGTACGATGTTAAAAAATTTGGCCAAGTTCTGGATTTTTGTCTCGTTTTCCAAGCTCTGGTTTGTGGTAAGTCTTTTCAGGTAACCGGTATCGGTCAAAAAACTGTAGAGCAGCCTTCCGGTAGTTTCCCGGCGGGACTGCTGAAGGAATTTTTCCAAATCTGCCAAAATCTCTTTTATTTTTTTACGCGAATCTTCGCTCACACTCTCTAATTCCGGGATATTATCCAACTCCTCAAAAATAATATAAAGCGGCTTGTTCCTGCGCCGGGCATAATGGTTGCACAGCCCCAAGTCGGAAAGATTCAGGCCGTAGACCTCGCAACTTACCAGATAATACAAACTCATGGAATCCGATAAATTCGCTGCCGCGCGCAGGAAATTAATGCAGAGTTTGACCTCCTCACGCGAATAAAGCCCCTGGTTGCCGCTGAATTGCCACGGGATATTCTGCATATTCAACGACTGCAAAAACCCCTCGGCGTCGGAGTTGGAACGCACCAGAATCGCGAAATCAGAGTATTTGAATTTACCCGAAGAGGCTTTCTCTTTGATGAGCCGCGCCACCTCGTCGGCCTCGGTGGAATAAGCGTCAAAATGCAGATGCGCCGGCGCGCTGCCGGCTTTAGCCAAACCGATAAGGCGCTTGTCAATATCGGCCTTGACTTCAAAGCGGTCGGGGTTGTTATTCTGGATCAACTGATAGGCGCTGTCTAAAATCGGCTGGGTAGAGCGGTAGTTGCGGATGATATTTACTTTTTTTGCCTCGGGAAAATCGCGGATAAAATTCAATAAATTGGAGTAGGCCGCCCCGCGGAAGCGATAAATGCATTGGTCGTCGTCGCCAGTAACGGTGATGTTTTGGCTGTTGCCTGCCAAAATCTTTGCCAATTGATACTGGGCGAAATTGGTATCCTGAAATTCATCCACCAGAATATATTTAAACTGCCTCCGGTATTGCTTCAAGGCCAACGGATGCGCCCGCAATAATTGCAGGGCAAGGTAAAATTGGTTTCCGAAATCCAATAATCCCTCTTTGGCCAGCAACTCCTGAAATTTTTCATAGGCATTAGCCACTTCCAGCAATTGTTGCGCCTCTTCCTGCAAAGCCAAATCCTGCGGTTGGCCCTTGGCCTTAACCGCAAAGTCTTGCGCGTATTTAAGGTATTCTGCGGGTGAAATATCCTCATCCTTTGCCCGGCTGAATAATGAGATTAATGCCT
>Ga0172375_10003495_pt1 | contig 23775 bp, 19 predicted proteins | sample LakKiv1m_FD_114537 | JGI IMG/M metagenome (GOLD analysis project Ga0172375, IMG submission 114537) | Freshwater microbial communities from Kabuno Bay, South-Kivu, Congo - kab_092012_11.1m | ecosystem: Environmental > Aquatic > Freshwater > Lake | place: Democratic Republic of the Congo... | reverse complement strand
GGCAACAATGGAAGTAATGGAGCAACCGGTGCAACGGGTGCCACCGGGAATAATGGAACCAATGGGGTAACAGGAGCAACAGGTGCTACAGGCAACAATGGAATCAATGGGGTAACAGGAGCAACAGGTGCTACAGGCAACAATGGAATCAATGGGGTAACCGGCGCAACGGGTGCCACTGGGAATAATGGAACAAATGGTGCTACAGGTGCTACTGGAAGTACAGGACCTACTGGACCTAACTGGACCATTACAAGTGCAACTTACAATCCTACTGGGACATTAAGTATAGTAACCAGCATACCTTCTACAATAACAACCCTTAATGCTGCATGGATAACAACTGGGAATTCTGGAACTACACCAGCAACTAATTTTCTTGGTACGACTGATGCGCAAGCTTTGGTTTTTAAAACCGGTGGTGCTTTAGCAGCAAATGAACGAATGCGATTTCTTTCAACCGGATCAGGAATTTATAATTGTACGACCGCTCAAGTTGGTGATGTGTTTTCAGTTTATGGAAGTGGAACAGCAGGAGCGATTAATGCACTTGGTGATTATGCAATTAATGGATACAGTAGTGGAGCTGGTGTAGGTATTTATGGCGAAAATACTGCTACTGGGTTTGGTGCGTTTGGTAACAGTACAAGTACAGGCATTGGCGTTTATGGTTTGAATAATGCTACAAATATAGGCGTTGAAGGTGCTGTTTATAATGTTGCACCAGTTTCAATTACAACTGCTCTTAGTTGTGGGGTTTATGGATTTAATAATAATCTTCCAAGTTTGCTTGGTGGAGCAGCAGGTGTTTTTGGTGAATGCGATGCTGCCACAGGTAGTACCTATGGTGCCGCTGGATTTTCATCATCGGCAACTGGTTTTGGCGTAGCAGGTTATAATTTACATTCTTCCGGAACAGGAACGTTGGGTGTCGGAAATAATATTATAGGCAGTTATCTTGTTTCTGGATCTGGCGGTGCATTTACAGGTTCTCAAATAGGTTTATATGCGCACACAGTTTCAACTACGCTTGCAGCAAGAGCAATTGAAGCTACTGTGGTTGCTACTACAGGTGTTGGTAGCGTTGGTGTTTTTTCCACTAATGCTTCCACTACAGCAGGTGCTATGGGCGTTTATGGACAAACTGCTGCTTCATCAGGAACAGGTACTGGTGCTGGTGTTGTTGGCTCAAATTCAGCAGCGCCTTCAAGCGCTTTAACTAATATAGGTACAGTTGGGGTAATTGGTTACACAACTACGACGGGTGCTGCCGGTGGTGCGCAATGGTCCTTGATGAAAGCTGGTGGATATTTTGAAAATGATGTTTCGTACTGTTATATCGGGGCTACCACTGGTGGAACAAACTACAAAGTTATTGGTAATGGGTCGGCTTCTACTATTGTCAATGATGTGAATGAAAAACCAGTTGTCATGTTTTGTACTGAAGCTCCGGAAGTTTTATTTCAGGATATGGGAACAGGAAAACTTGCTAACGGTAAGGCTACAATAATACTTGATCCTACTTTTGTTAAAAATATTGCAGTTAATGATAAACATGCATTACGTGTATTCATTCAATTAGAAGGTAATTGCAAAGGTGTTTATGTTACCAATAAATCTGCAAATGGATTTGACGTTGTTGAATTAGATGGAGGAACATCAAATGTAGAATTTACTTGGACGGTTTATGGAAACCGTATAGATGAGACCAATTCATTATTCCAAGATGTTAGATACCCATCAGCTCCAAGGGGCGGAAAAAATTTCAAGCCAATTGGAAGTGCCCCACTGCAAACTCCTTCAAAAACAGTTGAACCTTTTGGAAAACCAATCCCTAAAGCTAAAACAATTATTAAAAAAAGGTAATTATGTTATCATTCTTAAAAGGGGTAAAGAAATTTGCCTCTTTTTTTTATAATTTCTTTTTTAATAAAAATCAAAATGTAATTTTGCTAAATGCAAGAAACAGTCATTATTTTAGATTTTGGATCACAATACACACAATTGATTGCCCGACGTGTCAGGGAACTCAATGTGTATTGCGAAATTTATCCATTTCATTCTATTCCTACTTTGAATGAAAACACTAAAGGGATTATTCTTTCTGGAAGTCCTTTTTCTGTAAATGATTCCAAATCACCGCATCCTGATTTACTTTCAATAATTGATAAAGTCCCTGTTCTAGCAGTTTGCTATGGCGCTCAACTTTTAGCTCAAATGAATGGGGGCAACGTAATGCAATCTGCTACTAGAGAATATGGAAGAGCCAACCTCTCTTATATAAATTCTTCAAATTCATTGATGAATGGTATGAGCCAAGGATCACAAGTGTGGATGTCGCATGGTGATACCATTACTAACATTCCTGATAATTTTGAAATTATTGGAAGTACAGATGATGTTAAGGTAGCCGGTTTTCAGGTAAAAGGGAAAGGTGTTTTTGGGATTCAATTTCATCCTGAAGTTTACCATTCGACAGAAGGTAGTATTTTACTTAAAAATTTTATCGTAAATATATGCTCTTGCAGCCAAAACTGGACTCCCGATTCTTTTGCCGAAAAATCAATTAATGAATTAAAATCTTTACTTGGAAATGATAAAGCAGTGTTAGGATTGTCGGGTGGAGTTGATTCTACGGTTGCAGCTGTTCTTCTGCACAAAGCCATCGGAAAAAATCTGCATTGTATTTTTGTTGATAATGGTTTACTTCGTAAAAATGAATTTGAAAAAGTACTGGCTTCCTATAAAACAATGGGCTTAAATGTAAAAGGCATTGATGCTGGTAAGCTCTTTTTACATGAACTTAAAGGAGTCTCTGACCCTGAAACAAAACGTAAAATAATTGGAAAATCGTTCATCGATATTTTTAATGAAGAATCACAAAAAATTCAAAACGTAAAATGGTTGGTACAAGGCACTATTTATCCGGACGTGATTGAATCGATTTCAGTAAACGGCCCCTCTGCTACCATTAAATCGCATCACAATGTTGGTGGATTGCCGGCAGATATGACACTAAAAGTGGTAGAGCCATTGAAGAGTTTATTTAAGGATGAAGTTCGAAGAGTTGCTAAATCCTTATCAATAAATCCAGATCTAATTAATAGGCATCCTTTTCCGGGACCTGGTCTGGCTATTAGAATACTGGGTGATATCACTCAAGAAAAAGTAACTATTTTGCAGGAGGTAGATGATCTTTTTATTGAAGGTCTTAAGAAAAGTAATTTGTATAATTCGGTTTGGCAAGCTGGGGCTATCCTTTTACCTGTTCAATCAGTAGGAGTGATGGGGGATGAGCGAACCTATGAAAATGCTGTCTGCCTTAGAGCCGTATCTTCAACGGATGGTATGACTGCTGATTGGGTTCATTTACCTTATGATTTTCTTGCCAATATTTCTAACGAAATTATTAATAAAGTAAAAGGAATTAATCGAGTGGTTTATGATATTAGCTCTAAACCACCTGCTACAATTGAATGGGAATAATATTGGATTGAAAAAACCACTTCCTTTGTTTGAATTAAAAATGATTACTTTTGTAATACAAACCAATAGTTCGGTTCGACCATGAATAATTTCTTTATTAAAATTTTCTGCTTTTCCTGTGTTACTTTTTACTTATTTGCTTTTGCAGTCTTTGCGCAAGTAAGTAACAAATCAGCCAAAATCATTACAATCAACAACAAAGAGTATTTTGTTCATACTGTTCTTAAAGGGCAGAGTATTTATACTATTGCTAAAGCATACAATGTTGATGAAGAGGATATTTTTATTGCAAATCCAAAATCAAAAAAGAAAATAAAACCAAATCAAGTCCTTAACATTCCGGTTAAAAAAAAGGGGATTGATGAGAAGAATCATAACATTAGTGTTTCAGAAAAATTTATTATTCATACCGTCGTTAAAGGAGAAACGCTTAGCAAGATAGCTGAAGAGAATTTTGTTACTGTTGCAGAAATAAAAAAACTAAATCCTTCTTTAGAGCCGGATAAATTAAGTTTAGGTCAACAAATTAAAATACCTGAAAACAATAAAAATAACAAACTAATTAAAGTTGTAAAAGATTCAATTCCGATTATAACACCTAAAGATACTAATATTAGAGTAATTTGTGACCAACCTAAATTAGAGAATACATACAATGTTGCATTAATGATTCCTCTTTATTTGGATAATGTTTATAATATTTCCATTGGAGAGAAGACGAGTATCAAGGATCTTAATAATTATAAATCATTTACTTTTATTCAGTTTTATGAAGGCGCACTTCTGGCCCTTGATTCAATGAAAAAGCTTGGGTTTTCATGTAATTTATTTGTATATGATGTGGATGAAGATACGGTGGAAACTATGAAGATACTTAAGAAACCTGAATTAGAAAAAATGCATTTGATTATTGGCCCTTTTTTTTCAAAGAGTCTTGCTATAGTTGCTGAATATGGGAAAAAGCGAAACATTAATGTTGTTGATCCGTTTTCATTAGATACTATTGCAATGAAAAAATACAGTAATGTATTTAAAGCAAACCCAACTTATAAAACACAAATTCAATTTTTATCTGAATTTTTAACGACTCAGTATAAAAATGAAAATATTATTTTGGTCCATAATGAGAAGGAAAGCGAGCACTATACTTTAGTTACAATTCGTCAAGCTCTTACGGAAGCTTTTTCTAAACAAGGAATTACTACTTCTGGCTTCAAAGAAATAATATACAGTAAGTCAGGTATTGGAGGGATTACTAGTTCATTTGTTCCTAATAAAAAGAATGTTGTTATTACATTAATGACAGGTGAACTTTTTATTACTAGTTATTTAAGCCAGTTTAACAATTACAAGAATAAAGAAAATATTATTATTGTGGGTATGCCAGCATGGAAAAATTATGATAATATTGAGGTAGAATATTTTAATAATTTAAATGTTCATCTTTTCTCAAATAGCTTCATCGATTATGATGACTCGAAAATTAAACGATTTTTAACTATCTACAGAGATAAATACATTGCAGATCCCGATAAGCTTGCATTTCAGGGCTTCGATATTACTCTTTATTTCCTTACTGCATTAAAAAAGTATGGGATGCATTTTGAGGACTGTATTTCAAAATTAAATGTTAATCCAATACAGACAAACTTTAATTTTAAAAAAGTAAATCAAAAAAGCGGTTTTGAAAATAATTATGTAAATATTTTTAGGTTTGAAAATTATAAATTAGTTGAAGCACACAAGCCATTTGAAAAAAAGAAAATCAAGTAAGCATTTATTGAATGGAAAATTATCTCATATCGTTTACTTCTACACCTGGATAGGCCGCTTTGTTAAAAGTAAAACTTGGATCAAGGGCTGGTACATTAGGTGTTAATTTGGTAACAAGATATGTGTAAACATTTTCCGTTTTATCATAAACAATGGAACTGACAATTTGCTGTAAAGCTTTATCTATAGTTAAACGTACTTTAAAATATTTTTTCCCTTTAATAGGTTTCAGATCTATAATTTGTACGTATTTTCCATTTTCACTGGCTTCTTTAATAAGTTTGTAAGTGAAATTTTTCTCATACATAAATAGTAGTTTAGTTGGATTGATAGCATCATCATCAGTTTTCACGTTATCAATGTTTACCTCATTGGCATCTTTAATGTATGTCCATACTGTTTTCCCATCGCAAATCACTGTTTGACCTGTTATTTCGAGTTTATATTTATTACCTTTAACAATAATATTACCAACCTTAACTTCATTGATTTTCTTTTTTACGTTTTCCATTTTATAAGTAAAATCAATTTTGTAAGCGGAATATGTCTTAATTTTTGCACTCACTCCGTCAAGGATTGTTTTTGCTTTAGCATCATTTTGTGCAAGGATTAATGGTATGGCAATCAAATTAAATGCAAGCAAAATAATAATCTTTTTCATTTTTTTAATATTTAGGTTTTATAAATCAGTGTTTTTCAAAAATTGTTCCAAAGCAAATAGGTCTTTAATTCTTACCTCTCGTGCTTTACTACCTTCAAAAGGTCCAATTATGCCTGCCGCCTCCAACTGGTCTACAATACGACCGGCACGATTATATCCTAATTTAAGTTTTCGTTGAATAAGCGAAGTGGATCCGTGCTGGTTGGATACGATTAATCGTGCTGCTTCTTCAAAGAATTCATCTCGCTCATTCGGATTATAGGTTTTGGTACTTGATGTTTCAGAATCATCAATACATTCAGGAAGGTTGAAAGCTCCTGCGTATCCTCGCTGTGATCCAATATAATCACAAATCTTTTCAACTTCATGTGTGTCTACAAAGGCGCACTGTATTCTAATTAGATCATTCCCCGTAGAGAGCAACAAATCGCCTCTTCCTATCAGTTGATCTGCTCCACCTGAATCTAAAATTGTACGTGAATCAATTTTTGATGAAACAGCAAATGCCAAACGAGCAGGAAAATTAGCTTTGATTGTTCCTGTAATAACATTTACGGATGGTCGCTGAGTGGCTATGATTAGATGGATTCCAACGGCACGGGCTAATTGTGCAAGTCGTGTAATTGGTACTTCAACTTCCTTTCCTGCGGTAATAATTAAGTCACCGAACTCATCAACAATAAGAACAATATATGGAAGATATTTATGCCCGTTATTAGGATTGAGCTTTCGAGCTACAAACTTCGTGTTATATTCTTTAATATTCCGAACTTGAGCGTCCTTCAGTAAATCATAGCGGTTGTCCATTTCTATACACAAAGAATTTAGAGTTTTAACCACTTTTTTTGTGTCGGTAATAATGGCTTCTCCTTCTTCCGGAAGCTTAGCAAGAAAATGTCGTTCAATTTTTGCATATAAACTCAATTCAACTTTTTTAGGATCAACTAATACAAACTTTAATTGTGAAGGATGTTTTTTGTACAATAGTGAAGTGATGATTGCATTAATACCAACTGATTTTCCTTGTCCTGTAGCACCAGCCATCAGCAAGTGTGGCATTTTTGAAAGGTCAGCAATATAACTCTCGTTTGAGATAGTTTTTCCCAATGCAATTGGCAAGTCATAGGATGTGTTTACGAATTTATCGGAAGATATTATAGCTCGCATTGGAACAATTTCTGGATTTTGGTTTGGTACTTCAATGCCGATGGTCCCTTTTCCTGGTATGGGTGCTATAATACGTATACCCAGAGCAGAAAGGCTTAAAGCAATATCGTCTTCCAAATTTTTTATTCTGGAAATACGAACACCGGGAGCTGGAACAATCTCATACAGTGTGATGGTTGGACCAATAGTCGCTTTAATTTTTTCAATTTGAATGGAGTAATTGTTGAGTGTTCGTACAATTTGATTTTTATTTGATTCCAATTCTTCTTTCTTAACATTGACGGTATTGGTACCATAATCATCAAGTAAATCAAGCGTTGGAAATTTATACGATGATAAATCTAAAGTGGGATCATATTCCTTCATTGCTTCTTGTTCCCCACCCTCAGTTGATATTACTTCATTCGTTTCAATTGCATTTTCGATTGTAAATTCGATATCATCTTTAACCTCATCTTTAATTATAGGTGTTGTTTTAATAATGGGTTCTTCTTCGACTTTATCAATAGATTTTTCTTCTATAGTAGGTTTTTTTTCTATTATATCATTTTGATTGATACTCAGTTCTATGCTATTACCAACAACTTCTTTTTCATTTTTTTGTTCGTTAGAAACTACATTTTTCTTCGAAATAATTTCCATTCCATCAAGGTCTTCGTCTGAAGCGACTTCTTCATTAACAATTGCGGGTGTTTTGAATTTATCAAACCATTTCAGCGAAAGTTTAAATGCAATAAATCCAAAACAAATGATACCAAAGAAAATTAGAATTCCTGTTCCAACGACACCTATTATTCCAGTTAACCATTTGTTGAGCTCAAAGCCAAAGCTTCCTCCTAAAATAGGGCTTTTTGTGTGGAAAAAATATCCGCAGAATAAAGATATCCAAATTAGTAAGAAAAAACAATACTTGAACGTCAATTTTATTGGAAGCAAACGAATGTTCAGAAAAATTTTCATTCCTGATAGAAAAAGTAATAATATAAACAAGTAAGATGCAATCCCAAACCAATTTTTAATAAACAGTATTGAAATATAGGCCCCCATTTTTCCCATAAAGTTTTCGGCAGTAATTGTTTTATCAAATAAAAGGGAAGAAAATGAACTTGATGATAAGCTGTCATCAGCTTTCCATGTGAGCAAATAGGAAGTAAAGGCAACAAAAAGATAAACTGCAAACAGAATAAAAAAGATACCTATCACCTTATGAAAACGTTCGTCCTTTAGAATGTTAACAATATCATTAAAGGAAAATTTTACAGATTCATTTTCTGTTTTTTGCTCCTTTTTTACACGCTTAGGTTTTTCTTTTGTTGGCTCTTCCTTTTCTGGTACTATTGTCTTTAGCTTGTTGCTTTTCGTTGACATTTATTGAGGTTGAATTTTAATTAGCGCAAAAGTATAAAAAACAATGAATGAATTTTGTCTAAAAACAATAAGCTAACAACATACCATTGTTAATAAAGTATGAGAACAATCCACAGGAATAAGAGGTTTTTTAAGTAGACAAGAAGAATAAATTATTCGCCTCCAAACATTTTTTGTGCTGCTGCTGCATCAAGTTCTTTATAGTCGGCAGGTACTAAGAATATTTTATCAGAAACTTTTCCTTTTTTTATTACTGATACGCTATAAGCTAAAACAATATCACTTCCAGCATTTTTATTGTATTCCATTAAAAACCCCGGAACCAAGTAATATTCAGAATTGAAATTAATTTCTTTACCTCCAATTTCGTCAGTATAATATACAGATTCTACTGTTTCTGTTCCATCAACAGCATCCTTAAAAGTAATGATTGCTTTTTTGCAAACATAACCGGCAATGGTTTTAGTAGAGTCAATGAGCTTGATGGTTGACGACATTTTATTTTTTATTTTCTTTTGAATGCTATCACCTGTCATTGCAATCACATATTTTCCGGTTGGCATATCGAGTAATAAATTGTACTTTTTTGTTGAAGCATCAACCATTTCAGTAATAATAACAGGACCTTGAGCTGTTTCAGTTTTAGTTTTCATATCTTTGATGGTTACCGTTGATGTTTTTGGTATTTGAGAGGCAATAGCTGCTTCAACAGTTCCTACTATTGATATTCCATAAGTTACCGTTCCTTGAAATAAGGTTGTTTTTTGTGCTTGTGTTGTTTGATTGAAAATGACATTCAGCAATATCGCTAGCAATGAAATCATAATTACTTTTTTCATGATAATTCCAATTTAAATTTTCGCAAAGGTACTGTTTTATCAATTATTTCAAATAGAAATCATCAGTAGCCAAGAATTTTTAGCATTGATTTAAAACTTTGTTCTTTTCCGAAAAGTTTAGGGTATATTTCGCCATTTTCATCCAAATCAATGATCACATGCTTTGGTGCAGGAATCAAGCAATGTTGAATTCCGCCATATCCCCCTAAGGATTCTTGATATGCACCGGTATGGAATAAGCCGATGTATTGTGTGTTTTCTTCACTAACTTTGGGAAGAAAAACAGCATTTGCATGCGCTTCCGCATTGTAGTAGTCATGACTATCGCAGGTTAATCCACCCAGATTAACTCGTTCGTATTCTGCATCCCAATTGTTAATTGCAAGTAGTATAAAACGTTGATTGATTGCCCAGGTGTCGGGCAAAGTGGTCATAAACGAACTATCAATCATATTCCAAAGCTCACGATCGTTCTGTTGTTTTTGGTCAATAATGGAATAGAGCACTGCACTACTTTCGCCAACAGTAAACGAACCAAACTCAGTAAAAATATTTGGCTCAGGAACTTCGTTCTGAACACAAAGGTTTTTTATTTGGGCAACGATTTCTTCTGCCATGTATTCATAATTGTACTCAAATCCCAATGAGTTTTTTATTGGGAATCCACCTCCTATATTAATAGAGTCCAAATCAGGACAGATTTTTTTTAGATCACAATATAAGTTCACGCATTTTAATAACTCATTCCAATAGTAGGCAGTGTCTTTAATTCCGGTATTTATAAAGAAATGAAGCATTTTTAGTTCGAACTTTTTATTGTACTTGATCTTATCAATATAATAAGGTATCACATCATTTACTCTAATACCTAGCCTTGATGTGTAGAATTCAAACATAGGTTCCTCTTCAGCGGCAATACGAATACCTATTTTACATTTGTTTTTTACCAATTCATTGTAATACTTTATTTCTTGTTTATTGTCAATAATTGGTATTGTGTTATGAAAGCCATTGTTGATAATCTTGCTAATGAATTGATAATATTGAGGTCGTTTGAATCCATTACATATAATAAAAATGTCTTTTGTAATCTTGCCGGAAGCATATAATGCCTCAATCAAAGGAATATCAAATGCTGAAGAAGTCTCAATATGGATATCGTTCTTTAAAGCTTCTTCCATCACAAATGAGAAGTGGGAACTCTTTGTACAGTAACAATAATGATAATTACCTTGATAATCAGCCCGAGCAATAGCAACATTAAAAAGCATTTTTGCCTTCTGGATCTGTTCACTAATCTTTGGAAGATACGTAATTTTTAAGGGTGTACCGTATTGTTTGATGATATCCATTAAAGGTATATTGTTAAAATACAGCTCGTTATCTATTACCTTGAATTCTTCTTGCGGGAACTCAAACGTCTGCTCAATCAGGTTTATATATTTGTTTTTCATCTATTTAAATTAATTGAATTGGAATTAATACTTTAAACCCTGTTTATTTAAGTTAGTTACATTATTGAAATAATTCAGATGTAAGTCACTTGGATTTAAAAAGTGCGACAAAAGTATAAATAATATTACGTTCTATCACTCATTTTAAAGAGAAATTCTTTTTCTTCTTTGGTCAGACTTTCGTAACCTGCTTTGGATATTTTATCCAGAATAACATCGGTGCGTTTTTGTTTTTCAGCACGAATGCGGTTATATTCTTCGTCACTGCGTGGTTTAGGATTGTATTGTGCTTTGATTCTAGACTTACGTTTAAATAGGTTTTTTAATGCTGTTGAGATTGAAATTGGAATAATAGATTTCTGTTTAGAGCTTTTAATTGCAATCACATACAAAAAGCCAAACAGTGCACCACCCAGATGCGCCAAATGTCCTCCCGGATTTTCTTTTTCAATACTAAAGATATCAATAACAATGAATAATATAGCAATGTATTTCAGTTTGATTTTACCAACTAAAAACAAGGAAACAGTTAAATCAGGAATATAAGTTGCAGCAGCGATAAAGACCGCCAGCACAGATGCAGATGCACCCATTGCAATTGAACATGCGGTAACATCTGCAAAAGCGGGAAAAATATTAAATGAAATAACATAAAAAGCTGCTCCAACTACTCCCCCAAACAAATACACATAAACCAGTTTTTTGTTGCTCAGGTATTCCGAGAAAATAATTCCTCCAAAATAGAGCATCAGCATGTTAAAGAGCAGATGCAGGAGTTGTTCGTGGTAGAACATATAGGTAATAATTGTCCACGGTCTATTTCCTATATTAACAAGATTAGAAGGAATAGCGAAATTAGCGGACATTCGGGAAATAGCATGTCCGCATAAATTAATATCTGCGGGTATTTTATAAAGGAAACAAAAAAGGTTGATGAGGTTGTAAATAAGAAAAACACCAATATTAACAGCAATTAACGAAAACAGAACGGGCTGCTTATAATAATAATATTTTAAACTGTTTGAAGGAATGCCCTGCATACTATAAGAACTGATTATTGTTTAATTTCTTTTTCCAATAGATAATGAGGAAAAACCCAAATAGCATTCCACCTAAATGAGCAAAATGGGCAACATTGTCGCCACTGAAGTTTGCAACACCAAAAAATAATTCAAGGAGTGCATAGACTGGAACTAAATACTTTGCCTTTATTGGAACTGGGAAAAAAATCAGCATGAGCTCAGCATTGGGAAACATCATTGCAAAGGCGAGCAATAAACCAAACACTGCACCTGATGCTCCTATGGTAGAAGTATTTATCAATCCATTTAGCATGCCCATCTGGGTATCCCTATAGTTCATGCCATGCTGAATGAGCGAAGCGCCTTCGTTATAAACTACAGATATTTGCTCTGGTGACATACTAGCTTCAACCGCAGATACTCTGAAGTAAATAATAACAAAATGAACAATAGCTGCACCCAATCCGGTTATTAAATAATACAAAAGAAATCGTTTGGGTCCCCACGTATTTTCAACCGCTGAGCCAAATGTCCACAATGCAAACATATTAAAAGCGATATGCCAAATATCTGCATGCATGAACATATAAGTTATAAATTGATAGGGTCGAAAAAGTGGGCTGGTGAAATAATGAAGACCAAGTAAATTACTCAGGTCAATGTTATAAGCTGCGCCAAATGCATATTTGGCAAGAAAAAACAAACCATTGATGATAAGTAAATTTTTTACAACCGGTGGAAGCATCCTATACATAGTATAAATGTGTTTGTTGAATTTTATTATTTAAATCTTTTTTCAATTTCATCAGATGAAATAATGGTTAATGTTGGTCTTCCGGATGGTGATGTATAGGGCACCGAGCAAGCAAAAAGCTCATCAATCAAGTGGTACATCTCTTCGGGTTGAAGTGTCTTTTTTGAACGGGATGTTGAATTTTTTGCTATCAGCAATGCAATTTGATTTTGTTTGTCCGATTTAATTTCTGTTGGATTATTTTTAAAGTTCTCAAGCATATTTTCGATGATTGAGTTCATGTCCTCATCTGCAAGTTCAATAGGGACTGCATTTACAATAAATGTGGTTTTGCTGATACGGTCAATTTCAATACCTGTATCTTTTAAATCATCTCGCATTTCTTCCAGCAACTCGGCATCTTTCAGAGGACATTCAATGGAAACAGGAAAAAGTTGATGCTGACTGCTGCTGTTGTTTTGTTGCTTCAATAGTAATTTTTCGAATAAAATACGTTCGCTTGCAGCTTGTTGATCAATGATAAGCAAACCGGATTTTACATTTGACAAAATGTATTTATCCTGAAATTGAAATATATTTTTATTCGAAACTTCGTTCTCTGAAAATTGAGTATCGTTGGATTCCTTCGAAGTTTTTTCATTTTCGTTATTTTGTTGTGTTAGCGGAATTTCAATTTGATTATCGGCATGACGGGAGTATAATTTTTCCCAATTTTCATTGTTTGATAAATTTTTCTTGGTCAGTTTCTGCGATAAGCTTGAATCTTCGAATGGATTGTAATTGGGATTTAGTTTTATTTGTGGTGCTCTTATTATTGTGCTTGAGGAGATGGGAGGGGTGTTATTAAAGCTGGCTTCAATATCAAAATCAATGCTGGGAGTGATGTTGAATTTGCCCAATGACTGTTTAACCGCAGCACGCAGCACATTGTAAATATAATGTTCGTCAACAAATTTAATCTCGGTTTTGGTTGGATGAATATTAATATCAATGGAATGTGGGTCAACATCTAAAAACAAAAAGTAGGAAGGAAAGTGATCGCCTGGAATCAGTTCAGTAAAAGCTGAAGATACAGCATGATACAGGTAGGCATGTTTGATATATCTGTTGTTGACGAAAAAATATTGATCGCCTCTTGTCTTCTTTGCAGCTTCGGGCTTTCCAATAAATCCGCTGATAGTAATTAAGTCGGTGTTAAGCTCAACCGGAATTAATTTTTGGTTGTACGAATTTCCAAAAAGGTTAATCAGCCGCTGTTTGAGCGAACTTTTTGTTAAATGAAAAACCTCACTATTATTACTATAAAGCGAAAAAGCAATGTCGGGATTAGGTAAACTAACATGATAGAATTCGTTCAGAATATGTCCCATTTCAACCTTATCGCTCTTCAGGAAATTACGGCGTGCAGGAACATTGTAAAATAAATTTTTTACTGAAATGGATGTCCCTTCACTGCATTGACAGGCAGTTTGACTCTTTACTTCCGAGCCCTCGATGATAATCTGTGTACCCACTTCTTCTCCGTGGCGTTTTGTTTTTAGCTCTACTTGAGCAATAGCAGCGATTGATGCGAGCGCTTCACCTCTAAAACCAAGTGTACGAATAGCAAACAAATCATCTGCATTTCTGATCTTTGAAGTTGCATGACGTTCGAAAGACATACGCGCATCTGTGTCCGACATTCCACAACCATTGTCAATCAGTTGTATGAGCGTTTTTCCAGCGTCTTTTATAATTAATTTAATTTCGGTAGCGCCAGAATCAATAGCATTTTCGAGCATTTCCTTAATGGCGGATGCAGGGCGCTGAACTACCTCACCGGCTGCTATTTGATTGGCAACGGAATCGGGTAAAAGTCGAATGATGTCAGCCATAGGTGATTTTGAAGTTCACAAAAGTACCATTATTTTTTTTAATTATTTAGTGATGTTACGCGGGAATTAAAATTATAATGAAAAAATTAAAAATAGAGAAATACCAAACTTGAAACGGATGACCGACCTACATGGATTCTTGTAGTAAAACAAGATTTGATTTTGTGCAGAGGGCTTGCGCTAAGAAAAAGCTGTTTGAATCCGCCTCTTTGGCGGATGAGTTCTTTTTCGGGGATAGAAATCAAATCGTTAGTTTTACAAAAAATACATTTAAGTCTTGACTTTTTCTTTGTTACTTTCTTTTGTGTTAAGACAAAAGAAAGTAAGAATCGAAACTCAATAATAATGAAAAATGTTTTATAAATAATGTGATTATTGAAAATATGCGTAACATCAGTTATTTAGTAATTTACTTTTTGTATTTTTGAAAAAAATATTGATGAAGAAAATAGTCCATGGCATCATAGTCCTTGTCGTTTTAATATCATGTATTTCATGTAAAAAAACGAGAAAAGACATTATTATTGGAGAGTGGAGGGTTGTTAAATCATACTTTGATCCTGCTGTAAAATTATCGAATGAGGATACCGTCGATATTGCAAAAGCCATTTCCTTTAATGTAAATAGCGTGTACGAATTTACGGATAAAGGAACTTTTATGATACGTAGGCCTAAAACGGAGGCGATTAAAGGAAAATACGAATTAAAAAATGAGGATAATTATTTGCTTTTAAATCACAGCGAAGGCAATACGTATTCGCGGTACTTAATTTTAGAGTTAGATGAAAACAATTTTAAAATTCGCCTTGAACAGGGTATGCCTGTTATATTAGAATTGAAATCAATTCGGAAAGATTGAAACACAGCTATTTTAATATTGTCCTTTTGCTCTTCGTATTGTTTGCTGCTTGCCATAGCAAAAGCAAGAAAGAGTTAATTGTGAATAAATGGAAATGCGAAAAACTGGAATTTGCTGACTCCACCAATAAAGCAGTTTCCGAAAAAAATGATTTGCAATTAGCTGAGGCATTTTTACGTAATGCTACCTATGAATTTTTTGGCGATGGAACGTTCGAAACAGTATTAAATAAGGAGGTTAAAAAAGGAACCTATACATTATCCGAGAATGAAAAGGATTTACTAATGGTGTACAATCTTGGAAAGTCTAAAAAAGAAAAGTGGGAGATAATCGATATTACCGAAGGTCAGATGCAACTGAAATTCACTAGTAAAATTCCGGTTGTTTTTACTTTTATTGTTTACACCGAAAAATTTTAGTGGTTTCAACCACCGCTCATCAGATGAATGACATCCAAGTTATCGCCTTCTTTTACAAGAGTTTCCGATTGATTCTCTTTTTTGATCAGCGTTCCATTTAGTTTTATGATCAGCATTTTGAAACTGAATTTTTGCAGTTTGATTAACTCTGAAATGCTTATTGTTTCAGCATCAATACTAGTAGGGCGGTTATTTAAAATGATGTTCATCGTTTATCGTTTAAAATAAGTTCAAGTACCTGATTGGCCTGCATATTGGCAGCTATGCCAACTTTAGGGGCTAGGGGAGGTTGGGTATCGGAGACTTCTGTTTGTTCGTCACCGCAGATAAATAAATTTCCTATTTGACGTGTTCGCACTTCATTATTGTTTCCCCAGCCGGCTACGCCAAGTCCTGAAATCAGTGGCTTGTCAGTAAATTTATGTAGTACCGTTTCCATAATCATTTGTTTCATCTCGGCTAAATCAAATGCTTCGACAATAATATCGCAATCTTTGTAAATGCGGATAATGGATTCCGAATCGAGTTTAATATCATGAACAATTACTTCAACATCAGGATTGATGCGGTATAGGTTTTCCTTAATAGCGGCTGTTTTTTTCTGACCTAGTTGATCAGTAAAATAGTACTGACGGTTCAGATTGCTTTGCGATACTACATCAAAGTCTGCAATAATAAGTTTTCCTATTCCCACACGAGCAAGTGCAACGGCGCAATTAGAACCCAATCCGCCTGCGCCTGCAATACCAATGCATTTACTTTTTAACTTTTCTGAAATGGAAATCATCATGCAAAATTAATAAAATAAAAAAGAAGTATTATTTTGCAAAAACAAAAGTTGAGGGAGTGTTAAAGTTTCACAAATCGTTTCACAGCCACGTTTTTATCATCTGATAATTTGATTAAATAAATACCTTCATTCAAAGCTGAAATATCAATAGATACATTATCATTTTCTGCTTTGTAGGATTTAATAAGCTTTCCTTCCAAACTATAAATTTCAATTACTGCATTGCTCATGTCGGCAAATGCCGGAATGTTAAGGTTCAAATTACTATAGGCCGGATTAGGAAAAATATCAATGTCTTGATTTGTAATTGCCAAATCATTGGTTCCAATAGCACCACAATAAAGCAGTTTGTTGTAATTCACGGAGGTGTTATAAGTATAATTTACGGTAGCAACAGCCGCAGTACCAGCAACAGTGGTTATAGTAGCTGATTGCAAAGCAAGTGTCGGCTGGACATTCACTAAATCAAATGTTTGATCGTTGCAAAGCCCTGCACCATTATTGTCAGTTAAACTAAAAATACATCCTTCGTTATAGCCATAACCACAAGCTAAGGTTAAGTTACCATGGGTGGTTACACCATAAAACTCAACATTTTTAATTCCGGATGCAACCCCTGTTGATCTTTTTTTCCATACAATTGAGCCACTTGCTGATAGGTTTATCAGAGCAGTATTAGAAAGATAATTATGGTAGATGCTGCCGCTAACAATAACATTTGCGCCATTGTTGATAGGGGTAATATCCCATAATGTAAACTGATCATAAGTTACTGTAAGTTCATTAAACGAGAGGAGCGCTAATGAGCTACTATAAATAGCAACAAATTCAGTTTTATTATTATTGGAGTTGTTGTAATTACCCACTATGGCGTATCCACCCGACGCATTTAATTTTACGATGCGTGTAGGCATAATTTGCATGCCTGCGTAGGTGTATGCAGTATGTGATGTAACTGTTCCGTAGCTATCAAGTTTCATCGTCAGCAATGAATTAATGTTATAGCTCGATGAAACAACATAACCATTGCCATCGGGAATAATACTAAAGCAGGTAATGACACCAGTACTTAAGGGATATATATATTGGTTTTGCCATTGAATGGCGCCATTAGCATCGCATTTAACAATATAGTTAGACATATAGCAGGAGCCACCACCAAACAAAAACCCGTTATCGCCGGTAGCTGCTTTCGAAAATGCAAATGTATTGGTGTTACCGCCCGGTTGGTAATATACCTTTTGCCATAATTCAGTTCCTGTTGAGCTGAATTTAATAACCCAGGTAGAGCCCGAATATTCAGTTGAAGAGGAAGAAAAGTAAAAACTGCCGTCATTAGCTTCTGCAATACGCATCGATGCTTGCAAGGTAAGTGAGTCAGTGATTTTATATTTCCACATAGGTACAAAGTTATCATCCCAGCGAATGATTTGCATTTTCCAAACACTATCTTGTCCTATGGTAATATACCCACCGCTCGAAACTTTTTGGATCGTAAGCAAAGAGCCATGATTAGCCACTTTAAAATAGGCAGTAGTTTGAGCATTTAATTCAAATGCCGAAAATAAAAAGGTAATAAGTAGCAGTTTTTTCATTTGATTAAATTTGGATTTTTATCCTACAAACATATAATTTATTTTGATATAAATCAATAAGGTAATTTTACGAATAAAAAATAAATCACGAATGAAGTTTCGTATCAGGATAAAACCAGCAAAGTATTTTTTAGTAAATCTTCAATCCCAAGCAAGAGGCAATCATGCTGCTTACCAGTTCAGCTGTTCGGTTTCCGTTGTCGAGGATGGGGTTCACTTCAGCAATTTCCATGGATGAAAGGCAACCACTTTCGGCCATCACTTCCATCAGTAAGTGTGTTTCGCGATAGCTAAGTCCTCCATTTACCGGAGTTCCTACTCCCGGGGCTATTTCAGGGTCCACCGCATCCACATCAAAACTCAGATGAATAAGGTCGACTTTGTTTTTGAGGTCTTGAATAACATTGCTGATAATAGCATAAATACCAAGTTTATCTATCTCGTGCATGGAATAAACATGCATACCCAATGCACTCATGTTTTCCCGTTCTTTAGTATCGATGGATCGCACACCAATGAGGGCACAGTTTTGCGCTTCCACTTTAGGGGTTATGTTTAGTATGCCGGTTAAAGCTTTATTGCCCATGCCAAGAGCAGATGAAAATCCCATACCATGGATGTTCCCCGAGGGAGTGCTAACATCGGTATTCATATCTGCATGTGCATCTACCCAAATAATACCCAACTTTTTGTTTTGCTTTTTGCAATGACTAGCAATGCCTGCGATACTGCCAATAGCAATGGAATGATCGCCACCCAGGCAAAGAGGGAAGTTTCCATTGGTAAGCGACTCTTCCACCTGTAAACCAAGCCTACTCGACGACCTAACAATCTCATCCAGATATTTGAGTTTGGGATTTGTAATTTGCAACACTTCTTTTGTTTTAATAGCAATGTCGCCTTGGTCAATTACCGTTAATCCGAGGTCTTCGAGTTGCTTTTGCAAACCCGAAAGTCTGATAGCCGAAGGTCCCATATCAACTCCACGGCGAGAAGCACCAAGGTCGATAGGGAATCCGAAAATTTCAATTGTCTTCATTTTTGATTTATTTTATCCATGCCCGTTTAAAAAATGGGATTGCAAATATACGATGTTTAAACTATGGTGATTGGTTCACTATTGAGATAGATAAAATAGTAGAGTTATTCAAAATTTTTACTTACTTTTGTGGTCTTATAAGGGGCTGACCGGATTTGACAGCAGGTTCAGTTTAAATGTAAGCATGCCGAGCGTTGTGAATATGGCTCGTAAATATCAATTCTCACGCCCATTAAACGGCAACGATTACAATTACGCTTTAGCTGCTTAGTTTTAGAAATTAAGCACAAGCTGTTTCCCGGAAAACCTTGCCTGACGGTGTTCCGATGAAGCATCGCAAATGTTAGGATAAGTCGTGTAGCGCTTCGGTGCACGAACGAAAACTTAAGAAGCTAAGATTGCACCGGGACGGCTTTATTCCACTTGCAATTCGAAAATCAATATAAAGATACGCATGTAGAAAGCATTTCGATTGCTTGTTTGGACGAGGGTTCAACTCCCTCCAGCTCCACTGATTAAAATCGTATTTACTTATTTTTTAAGTGTTTACGATTTTTGTTATTATAGTTTAGTCCGTATTTAGTCCATAATGTCAAAAAAATTGATCTTTTTGGATTTTTTCCGGTGTTTCTCTCCCCTTTATGTAATTTACTCACTATTGACCTGTATAGTCTTAATAGATTTTGATACATTTTACCACACTATTAAAAAAAATAACAGGTCTTTCTCTGCCCAAAGTGAGTATAATACAGTATGAATTACCCGTATTGAATAGTATTAAAACTACTAAAGCGAAAACAACAAATGATCTTTCTTTCAACATGTGGGTAAGTGTCAAAAAATTTGACAATAATAGAAAACCTAAAATGATACTTCTTTCCGCCTGTGTATAGTTACTATTAATATACCCCCCCTATATTCAAAACAGAAAAACGTTTTTTTGCGAACCCGTACAACCCTGTTTAAAAATCAATAGTATGTTATTACTCTCTGTTACTTATATTGGTATAATACCATTTTTATAGTCCGTTTTCTTAATCCAATTAGCTTTGCATAATAACTATAAATTGAAGATTGATTTTTTTCTATATCTCCCTTATAATTATTGTATGCACCATATTTGTATTCAATATCCTAAACCATATTCCCCTTTAAATTAGACTCTTTAAGGTTGTTTCTGTTTACCTATGCAATTCCTTCAGGGAGGGAATTAGTACTATACAAGTTATAATTAGCATTATATTTCTTTTCATAAATCAATTTTTTTGTTGAGAATCGGATTGTTCTTTCACTTCCTTCAATTTTATTTTCCTACGTTTTAATGCTTCCATCATTTTTACCGCTAATTGTTTTTTTTCTTTTGTTCCAGTAATTCCTGTTCAATCTTTTTTAATTAACTTTATATCAATTTGGTAAAAGTAATAAATTACCTATAGCAGAATTTACACGGATTTCTATTGTAAACATTTATAGCATCCGATAAACTCACTTTTAAAATACCATTTGTGCATTTTTGTAACCCTGAGCAATTATATGAAGAATGATAAGCATAAGAACTTCTACTATCGCAGATATACACATAATCCGTTTCATTTTGAGTTTTGGTGGTGCTTGTTTGGGTTTTAGTATTGCCTGATGAATTAGAAGCACCGGATGATTTACCAAATTCATATTTATCTAAACTATAAAGAGTCCGATTTGCCCCAGTAATTAAATTAAATGCATCCAAATAGAAATTTTCCCTAATAAATATTTGAATAGTCATTGTTTCTATAACTATTACAGTATAATCAGATCGAGTGTTATTAGTTGATTTCATAGAATTAAAATCATAAAAACCTTTTATTAATTCATGTGGTATTCCATCGGATATAGAGGAAAACAATACATAAATTTTTGTATCAACGGTATATTCATTATTAATTCCAATTGAAACAACATAGGCTAAATTAGCCGACTCAATTACTATCACAGAACTTGCTACCCATCCACTCACCGTATCTATTTCGCTCACTATATCACTGTCAATTTGCTTTAAAGTATTTACATTTGTATTATAACATCTTGTTACCTTTTTACTCAATCCGAACATTTTAGATATTTCAATCATTTTCAATCCAAACTCACAATTCCATGAATGAAGACCATCAGCGTAGTTGTAAGGGTTTTTATCTGTGGTTTGTGTGTGTGAAATATTCGTAAAAAATATAAATACAAAGAAAACAATAAGATTTTTTTTCACGGACTTCATAGATTGTTTTTTGTTTTCCGCATCAGCCCCAAATGCAGAGTTTATAAAATGAAAAAGCGTGGAACTAAAACTTAATTCGTAGCTGAGGTACTGGTATACCTGACACACAGAAAAAAGTTAAGCCCACGCTTAGCATGAGCATTAACAATTTTAATCTTGTGTGTCTTAAAAATTACCAGTTTTCAGCTACAAAAATAAAAGCTAACGCTTTATCTTAATTTTTTTTAGTTTTTTAAGCCATTCAAAAATTTTAGTTCAACAATCATTTTCAAATTTATTACTTCTTTTTAAACCCTATACGCTTTCGCTCGCTTTGTTCTATTCGCTGTTTATCTTTTTGCAACAGGTAGTTCAATGCTTCGTAAACATCTTTAAACTGCTTACTATATTTGTTTTCCAATTCTTTCAGTTTATCAGTTAAATCTTTGTGAGTAAGGGCGAATTGTTTTAAAGCAATAAATACCCGCACTATTGCGATGCTTGTTTGTCGGGCTTTTTTACTTTTCAATACATTTGCAAGCATTGTTACACCATGTTCAGTAAATGCCAATGGGATAGCTGTTTTGGGTCGTTTAATGGGGTATGTCATCACAATTTGTGATAACATAGTTTCCCATTCCGTTTTTGTTAGTTGAAACATAAAGTCATCAGGAAAAATATCAATGTTTCGTTTTACAGCTTGGTTTAAAGCCCGTGTTTCCACTTCGTAAAGTTCAGCAAGGTCAAAATCAAGCATTACCTTGTGTCCCCTTATTTCGTATATTTTATTTTGAATAATTTGTAATTCCATTATATAATAAAATTTAAACCTGATAGCAAATATAAATTTTTTATTGGAATCGGATATTTTTTAACTTAATATTTTTATCTGTCAGACATAATTTGTCAAACAAATTAACAATCTGTAGTGCAAAATTTAATTTCTGTCTGTCAGACATAATAATAGTATATGTTCAGGAGTGGGGGTGTAAAAAGAAAAGTGGAGAATATTTGAAAGTCGTTTTGTTAGTTAATTGTTTTAATATCGAATGTCGGAATAACATTAAATTTTTCCATGAATACCCTATTCATTATTTCAATAGTTTTTTCTTTATGCTCAATTTTTACTATTACTGAATCATGTATAGTTATAGGCACAATATCTGAGTTTACAAGTTCTTTTGCTATACAATCAATGAAAATATAGCTTTCCAACTTTTGCAGGAATACAGGCAATAAAACATTATCTTTTGATTTAAGTGCCTTTATTGATTCGTAAGTGAAGGGATAAACGGAATCAAATATTTTTTTTTCATCAGCATAAGGTACTGACATTTTGAATCTGCCGTAAACTTCATTTTTAGAAAATAGAACCTTGAACATTATTTTTTTTACTTCATCACGACTGATGCCTTTAGAATAACTCTTAATAAAGTCATCGTATAAAGTGCCATAAATTACAGATTCATTAAAGGCTTTTAAATTCACCAAAAACGTTTTTTTCTGATTTTGGTGAATTTTAGAAATTGCTTGAATCCTCTTAATGCCGAAGGTCTTAATAAGGTCGAAATGAAATAATTGATAACATAAAGATAATGTATGTAATTTATTATTTATTCTACTATCTTCTTCAATAATCTTATTTAACAGCATGCTTAAAAAAAATGGCTGTGAATTTTTTAAATCAATGCTTACATATTTACCAATAATAAACTGTTTCAACTCACTTTTCATATTCGTTAAATTCGTATCCAGTCTATTGTTTGTTTTATTCCTGTTAAAATATCTGAATCTTGGGTCTTTTAACAAACTTAAAGCAGTCATGTACGAATTTCTTTTCACTTCATTAGATTGGTTTAAAATCCATTTCTCTGCTTTGGGGTAGTCTATGTCAATATTCATAAATTCGTTCAACATACACTTTAAAAACGGCTCTAATCTGTCATTGTGTGCCTTTTTATTCTTTTGATGCTTTCTAATATTATGGAATAGTTTACAGTCCGGTTTTATTTCAATCTCAACCGGATCACTCCTTAAATAAATTGGGTTAATGCAGTATTCCATTGCTTTTTCACCAATGATATAATGATTATCTGAAATTATAAATTCACCATTTTTTAATATTTTTATGTAATCATTTATATTGCTTACTGTTATAGCCTTTAATAATTTTCGATTAATGTGTACATATTGATTCTGTTGAAGTTCATTCATGTTTTTATTTTGAATTTGTTGTACCAATATGTAATGAATAACATAATAGAAATAAATAATATTATATTTGAAACAGGGTTTATTCGCATTAAGATATTTATTTAATTCCAATACTGTCCTAAATATTTTTTTTACAAAACAAATATACTGATTTTAGGGGACTTTGCAAAAAAAAGTACTCATTTTAAAAAAGAACCCCCTGTATGTTCTTTGGCGGAGGCTCATGATTTT
>Ga0172375_10003494_pt1 | contig 23783 bp, 13 predicted proteins | sample LakKiv1m_FD_114537 | JGI IMG/M metagenome (GOLD analysis project Ga0172375, IMG submission 114537) | Freshwater microbial communities from Kabuno Bay, South-Kivu, Congo - kab_092012_11.1m | ecosystem: Environmental > Aquatic > Freshwater > Lake | place: Democratic Republic of the Congo... | reverse complement strand
TAGCGGAAGCGTTCGTGCTGGCTGCCAAGTGGAACGTCCTGCTCCGGCAGAAGGGGATGCAGGTTCCTTTCTTCGCCATGGTCCGGATCATCTTTGTCAGTAATTTTCTCGGGGTATGGGTTCCTGGCGGTGTCGGCATGGACGCCATCCGCATCTACATGCTCAAGCAAAGGAACAACGATTATGTCCAGACGACCGGAACGCTCATCACCGACCGACTGATGGCGATCGCGTCGCTGGCCGTTCTTTCTCTACTGGCGACTCCGGTGGTTCGCGGCTCCGTGCAGGATCCCGGTGTGTTCTGGGGCGTGATGACAGTCTGCCTGGGGCTCATGGGGATCCTGGCTCTGTTGGTGTCGAGCTTCGCGGGCAGAATGTTCGACCAGGCCAGCCGGATCTGCTTGGGTTGGATGGGCCGCGGTGGCCGGCTTCACAGCTTCCTGCAGCGGGCGTCCGTGTTTCTGAGCGACGTTCACGCCACCATCCGGAGCCTGGTTCAGGCGCCCCACAGGGTGCTGCTCTCGGTGTTTCTCCTCAACGTCAGCCTGCAACTCCTCCGGGTGGTCCAGGTGCACTGCCTGTTCCGAAGTATCGGCGTGGCGGTGCCCATCATGCAAGAGCTGGCCTTTGTGCCAATCATTCTGATGGCCGCCTTTATACCGATCTCTTTCTTCGGTTTGGGAATCAAGGACGGCGCGTTCGTATTCTTCTTCGGCCAGGTGGGCGTGCCCTCCGCGGCAGCCCTTACGGTATCGCTGATCACCTATCCGCTGATCTTCCTTGCCCTCATCCCCGGCGGCCTGTTCCTGCTTTTTGGGAGTGAGGCGGCCCCCCGGAAGGAGGGAGGATCCCGATCATGAGTGTTCCATCCAAACCATTGGCGTGGACGGTATGGGCGCTTTGCGTGATCGTCGGCGCCTTCTTTGTGTTATGGACGCCTGTGTGGACGTTGCCGCTGGAAGACGGTTCGCCTCTGTGGATTTGGCGGGTCGGATGTTTGCAGACGGTTCGAATCGCGTTGATCGTGCTGCTGGTGGCTCTGCCGGTTCTTTTCGTGGCGCTCCTTCTTGCCGCCCGGCGGGCCGGCGGCCCCGTCCCTGGCGGTGCTCTGGCGCCGCTGGTCGGCCTTCCGGTGGTCGGCGCCGTGTTGCTGGCCGCCGACTGGCTTCCCCTTGGCGTGGCGGCCAACTTCCGGTTCTTCTATCCCGCGTTGCTGGGCGCCTGGAGTTTGGCTCGGCTGTGGCCGGAGGCCGGCGCCAGGGAGGGACCCGCGGACCGGCCGCGGTATGGCCTGGCGCTTCTACTCCTCCCCGTGGCGGTACTCTACACATGGACCTGCTACCACGCCGCCAAAACCGTCGGGCCAAGCCCGGGCGACGAGTGTTGCTACATCATCATGGCCGAGAGCCTCTACACCGATCACACGCTCGACACGAAGATCGCGTGGGCCCGCGACCAGCGGCGCGATCCCGACCGCCTGAACAAGAGAGCTTACATGCACTTGGCCGATAGCCCGCGGGATGGACACTGGTATTCGTATCATCCCATTGGCTTGCCGCTTCTCCTGGTGCCGTTCTGGCCCTTGGACCCCGCCCAGAAACTGAGCCGGTCCGTCGGGATGGGGCTAATCGCGGCGGCCGGGTGCGCCGGCTTGTGGCTGTTGTGCCGCCGTGTCGGAGCCTCGCGCCGGGCCACCGCGTTGGCGACCGGCCTGGTCTGCGGCAGCCTCCTATGGGTCAGCTATGCCAGCCGCATGTTGACGGATCTGCCCGGGGCGGTTCTGCTGATCTGGCTGTTCTGGGCCATGGCCGCGGAAAAGGCATGGCCTTGGCGCACGGTCTTTGTGGCGAGTCTCATGACCGTCTATTGCGCCTTTATGCACCTGCGGACGCTTCCGCTCGGATTGCTGGGGGCCGGCTTCTTCGGGTTGGCCGTCTTGTTCCGGCCCGGTCTGTGGTGGGGCAAGATTCTGCGACTGACCGTGTTTAGTGTCATTGTCATTGCCGGCCTGGGGCTGTGGGCGGCCATCCAGCGCCACCTCTACACGGGCCTCGCGCAGCCCGTGGGCGACGTGCTCTTCTCCTACCCCCGGGGCATCTGGGCCATCTTCGTGGACCGGATGGGGATCGGGGCGGGGTTCCTTCCGGTCTACGCCCTGCTGGCGGCTCAGGTGGTGTGGTGGGGGAAGGACCGGGAGCAGATACTGCTCAAGGTGGCGCTGGCCACGACGTTTGTCGCCTGTGCCGTGCTGAATTGCTCCAACATTGTGTCGTTCTTCACGATGTGGGACTACGTTCCCGGACGCTACCTCGTGGCGGTCGTTCCGCTGCTGGCGCCGGGGCTTGCGGTGGTGCTCACCGGGGCGGCCCGGCCGGCCGCGGCACTGACCCTCTTCCTGGGGCTATCGGGCGTCGCGCTCACCGCGGTCTACTTCGCGTTCCTTCCGGACTGTGGAGTCATGGGGCATCCCTTGCTGCACCTGACCCGCCTGTGGGCATGGTCCGGCTTCTTCATGCCGTTCGCCTCGTACGTCGAGGACTCCTCGGCCGCCGCCCGACAGGCCACGGTGGTCTTTGCCGCCGCCGCGGTGATCGTCAGCTATGTCCTGCTGAGGCTCCGAAACGGGGTGTTGGTTCCGATCCTGTGCGTGGTCGCCGTGACGGTCGCCGCCGCATGGGCGCACTACGCGCAGTCGGTGGACCGGACCGTGGGCCCCACGCGCGTGGCCGATGTCTTGGAGCAGCTCGACCGCCGGTATGTCCTGTTGGACCGGCCCGAGGGATACACGCCGGGGTCTTGGGCGGACTTGATGCGTAACCGCCTCTATGCGGCTCGATCCGCGGAGAAGCCGCTATCGGTGACCACGTCGGATTTCGGGGTGGCTCGCACGAACGATGTCCTCTCCATGCCCCGGTTGGCCCGTAACGACTGGCAGGGCCGGGAACTGAGCTGGGCCGAGTTGGTTCCGCCGTTTCACTCCCGGAGCGGAGCCTGGCTCCTGACGGTGCAGGGGGGAGTGTCGGGGCGTGTCGAGCGTGTGACGCTGGCCGTGCGGCAAGGGGAGGAGACACGCTGGGAAGGGCCCCTGCCGACTAACGCCACGAACTGGCCGGTGGCGATCGATGTGCAGCGGAGACGGGGTGATGTGTCCGTGTGGGCCCGGGTCGAGGGGGAAGGGGAATGGAACATCACCTCGATCCAATGGCTCCCCTGGAACCGCACGTGGTCACAGAGCGCCCTCCCGACGGTAATGAACCGGCCGTGACGGCAACCATCTAGGGAGAGGCTTTGAGCGGCCCCGGCGCGGGACGCCACGAAGAGCGGACCACCAGCCCCGCGCGCCAGCGGGCCACCACACGCTCGACGATTCGCGAATCGCGGAAGAAGATATACCAGCCCACGGGGCCCAGCAGCAGGAAGGGAAGGATGAGTCGCGATAGCCGTGCCGGGTGGCCGTGAACCTTTGCGGAAAGGACGGTTGTCAGCTGGATATTCATTTTCGAGATCCGCTTGACCCGGCGTATATCGATCCCCATCTGTTCAAAGTGCGAAAACGCCTCGCTCAGCATCCGGAGGATCTGTCGGGCAATGGCGCCCGGCCGTTTCGCGCCCTCCATCGTTTGCGAGGCGGGATGAATGCGAAACCCCGCCAGCAGTTCGGGCACATGGATTGAGGGCCCCAGTGCGATCAGCGCCATCCAGAACTTCCAGTCGGCGGTCATCCAGAGCCGTTCGTCCATCAGCCCGACCTTCTGCGCGGCCGCCCGCCTGAAGAGCGGCGCCGGCATGGCGATGAAGTCCTGGATCAGCATGCGGGGCAGGATGAGTTCGGGCAGCAACGGCTCGCCGTGCCGGGGCAAGGGACAAGTCCATTGCCCGACCCGTTGCCCTTCGTCGTTGATGAACCACGACGGATGGAAAAAGAAATCGACCGTCGGATGGGCTTTCGTGACCTCGCGCAACCGTTTCAGGCGCTCCGGCATCCAGAGATCGTCCTGGTGCAGAATGCTCACGTACTCGCCTCGCGCCTGCTTCATTCCGAAGTTTGTGTTGGCGACCCAGTTTCCCACGTGCGGCCGCAGGAGTATCTTCAACGGCAATACCGTCGACCACTTCTTCAGGATCGCGGGAGTGGAGTCGGTTGACCCATCGTCGACGGCGATGATCTCGAGTTCCGAGGAGCCCTGGTCGTGGATGCTCTGGAGGGCGGCGTCCAGATAGGCCTCCCCGTTGTAGGTGGGCATAATGGCCGACAACCAGGGGGTTTGCTCTGCCATCGTCATTCCGTCCTGTTGTCGACGCTCTTGTCAATCTTCATGCTCATCATGCTGATCATCAGGGCGCTCATGATGGTCTGTATACCCAGCAGGAGCAGGAGCATGCCGACGGCCCCGGGTCGTATCAGGAACATCTCGCCGTAGGAGATGGAGATCCACTTGATGACCAGGTACGCCAGGTCCGCGACGCCGCTTAGGAGAAGGGCGGCGCCAATGATCAACCAGAGATCGAGATTGAACTCCGCCTCGCCCTCCTTCTGCGGGCTGTTCGGATCGCGCGGGAAGTAACCCGCAAAGGCAACAAAGTAGCGCTCAAACTGGGCGAGCCACAGGGCCTGGTAACCGACCAGGATCATGGGGATGCTGTAGAAGAGATAGTGGTAGTCCATCCAGAGCCGGCCGAAGTGGAATGTGCCCGGAAGCACGAGTAGCGTAATGAACGCGCCGGCCAATAACAAAATCCAGCCCGGGATGGTGAAGACCACGTGCGGGGCAAAGAGCAGGATGAAGCGCAGATTGCGCCAGCCGTCGCGCCAGGTCTTCAGGTGCGTTGGCTTGCCGCGCAGGTCCGGCCCCAGCGAGCAGGGGATCTCCACAACCTTCAGCTTGTAGATGCCGGCCTTGATGACCATCTCGCCGATGAACTCCATGCCGCCCGAGATCAGGTTCATCTTCTCGAAGGCCTGGCGGGTGAAGGCGCGCATGCCGCAGTTGCAGTCGCTGATACGCGTTCCGAAGAAAAGGTTGATCAGGAAGGTCAGGACCGGTGTTCCCAGCCAGCGGTGCAGGAACGGCATGGCGCCGGGGGCGATGCCGCCTTTGAACCGGGAACCCGCGACCAGATCGGCGCCTTGCTGGAGTGCCCCCAGGAAAGGCACGGCCTCCCGGAAATCATACGTGGCATCCGCATCGCCAATGACGATGTACCGCCCTCTGGAATGGCGGATGCCGTAGATCAGCGCGTGCCCGTAACCCCGCTGCCTGACGTGAACCACGCGGGCCCCGGCGCCGGTGGCAATGGCCTGGGAGGCATCGGTGGATCCGTTGTCCGCCACCACAATCTCGCCCGTCAAGCCGGAGCGCTGAACGGCCTCCTTCGCCATATCCAGTGCGCGGCCGAGGGTCTTTTCCTCGTTCAGACAAGGAATCACGATCGAAACATCAATCTCGGGCATGGCCGCATCCTTTCAGTGGGAAAGCGACGTGTCAACTCTCCATCTGTTCACGCAATCGGGCGTAGCGCCGGTATTCCGGAGAGTGTTTGATCCAAGGAAACCGATGGTGCCGGAACACGAAGTGGCGATTGTCCTGGGCGAAAAAATGGGGGAATGGCGTTGAGTTTCCCAACACTCGCAAGGTGGCCAGCTTGACCTCGACATTCTCTTTCGACAGGTGGTCCAGCGCCACGCGCAGGGTTCTCCCGGACGTCGCATCGTCGTCTACCAGCAGTATCTTCCCGGCTCGCCGGGATACGTCGTCGCCCTCCTCCAGTCCCGCTATCAGCACCGGCTCGTCTCCCATCAGCGTGTCCCGGATCAGGAGCGCTCCGATCATGTCGTCCGTGTCCATCCGCCCCAGCCGAACCTGGGGGTGCGAAACCCGAAGACAGCGGCAGGGCACATTCAGGGCTTCTGCCAGCCAGCGCGCGGGCAGAAATCCGCCGCTCTCGATGCCGACAACCAGGTCCGGCTGGAAGCCGCTTTGACGCACCTTTTCCACCAGCGATTGGCTCATCTCCCACACCCGCGTCAGCGGAACATGCCCGCCGCCGATCAGACGAAACATCGTCCGTTGTACGGCCAGAAAACCCCGTTCCCAGAGATTCAGGTAGTCCGCCGTGCCGAACATCTTCCTCCAGCGCGAGACGATACGCTGGCGAAGGGCGACCTTGACGGGTGTGGCGGCGGCGGCCTTGACGCTGCTCAAGAACTCCTGGGGTGTCGTAAAGGGCGGCATCTCCATGTACGTGCGGCCCAGTTCCTCCAGGTTGTGGGCATCGCTCCCCCATATCCTTGGAATACCCGCACGGTCGGCCAGGGCCGCGGCGTCCCGGTCGTATTGCGAACGCCACGTGCCGGCATTGAAGACCTCGATCAGGTCGACCTGCTTGAGGAGGCGCTGGCGAGCTCCCTCGGTCAACGTGCTCGGGCGAAACCGGTCGCAGGGGTGAGGCAGACAGACGAGACCATTCTGTTGACGAATCTGGCGAACCGTTTCCTCCGGCGTCAATCCGCGCTGGATGGGCTGCTCAAGAAAGAGGCCGATGACCTCACCCTCGCTGGTGTCAATCTCCTCGCCCACAACGACCTGGATGTCCGAATGCCGGGTCCGGAAGCGCAGCGCTCCTTCAATGCAGTTGTGGTCGGTGATGACCAGGGCGTGGATTCCCGTGCGACACGCCTTTTCATACAGGGCTTCGAGCCGGATGAAACCATCGGAAGAGAAGATCGTATGAATGTGAAAAACGCACTTCATGTCTTGAATCGCCTCAGACGACAGCGTATTTTACGAGAACTGCGTCCAACAAGCAAAATCGTGTGGTTCACGCCGTACAAAGGGGCTCGGCAATGCGATCGGGCGGTCAAAATGAGCGATGGACATGCGGAGCAGCCCTGTTGCTTTCCCTCTGTGTGATCCTGGGTTTCCTCTTCATGTTCGGGACTCCCGTGGATGTCCTGCTCCTGGGGCGGGGATACCCGGCGATGATCAGGGGAGATCAGCTGATCGTTTGGCACGACATTCTGCTGTTGAAGTATCGCTGGCTGCTGGTTGCCGCGGCGGTTCTCCTGCCGGCCCTTGCTCTCGGGGTTGTCCACGTCATGTGGCGCCGCGACGCTTCGAGTGGACGGCTTGGGCGCTGGGTCCGGAGATTGTGGCCGGCGGGCCTGCTGCCCATCGTCGCCATCGCCCGTCTCCTTGCCGACGTGTTGCCGCCCGCTGTGGTCACCAATATCGCCTTCTATCTTCCCGTGGCGGTTCTCGCCGCCATCCTGGCGCCGGGTTGGCGTGCTTCCACTTCCGGCAATCCGGCGGTTTCGCACGAAAGGCGATGGAATGCGGGGATCGTTCTGCTCGCCGTCCTGCTGTTCTATGCCGTGGGATGGAATCTGGCTGTGACGACCGGGGAACACGTGGGCGATGAGGGACATTACCTGGTTCAGGCGGAAAGCCTTTATCTGGACCATGACTTGGACATCAAGAACCAGCTCTTCGATCCTGACCTTGCCGAGCGAACGTCCCTGGGCCCGCAGGATCTCACGCGCCAACACGTCGCTCCCAATTCGAAGGGCGGTCACTGGTACAGCTGGCACCCCTACGGACTGCCGTTGATCCTGGCGCCGTTCTGGAAGAAAGGGATCGATGTGCGATACCTGATCCTGGCCATTATCGGCGCGTTAGGATGCCTGGGAATGTTCCGGCTCTCCCGGCGAGTCGGAGCGGGCCATCTGGCCAGCGCGGTGGCCGTGGCCGGATTGGGCGGGAGTTTCTATTGGGCGGTCTTTTCCGGTCGGGCCATGCCGGAAGTGCTGGGGGCGACGTTGCTGATCTGGTTGTTCTGGGCCGTCCATGCCCAGGCCGAAAAACCGTGGCTGGCCACTTTTGTTGCCGCCGGCTGCTGTGCCTACTTGGCCCCGTCGCATGTGCGGTTCTTGCCATTGAGCCTTATGGGAATGGGATTCTTCGGCCTCTTTGGCCTGTGCGGGCGGCAGCCGTGGCCAACCAAACTGATTCGCCTGACGGTCTTCTCCCTGCTCTGTCTGGCGGGCTATGCCGGTTACTATGCCGTCCAGCGCATGCTTTTCGGCAGTTCCGCTTTTGTCTATGGCACGGCGCCTGTGTCGCAGACCCTCTTCTCGTTCCCGCTCGGCATGTGGGCCACGATTGCCGATGTTCAGGGACTCGTCTCCATCTTCCCCTTGTTCATGTGGCTGAGCGTCGCCTTGCTGGCGTGGCTTGTTGTGGATCGGAAGGAGCGCTTCTTTGCCATTAGCCTGTTGGTGACGTTCCTGACCTGCCTTCTGACCTCCTGCTCCAATGCCGCCGGCATCGGCGGGTCGTCGGTGTCGGGCCGGTATCTGCTGGTGGCGGTCCCGCTGCTGGTTCCCGCCGCCGCCATCATGCTGGAACGATCCTCCGGATGGGCCAGGGGCTGGTTCCTTTTCCTCGGCCTGGCGTCGGCCCTGCTCCTTCTGTTGACGATGGTGCATCTGCCGGCCATTGGCCGGGCCTTTATCCTGCCGGTGCCCTCTCTCCGGGGAGTTCCTTCCTGGCAGGGGCTCTTTCAGCCCCACAGCACCTTCCTGGATGTGACTCTGTACCCCTTTGCTGCCCGGTGGACAACGGCCTACGTGATCGCCGGCATGGCGGCTTCCTTGTGGCTGATGTTGCGTCCGGCCCTTTCGCGACGTGGAGTGGTGGGCGCGCTGCTCCTGGTCCTGGCGCTGGGTATTATCAGCCACAATGTGCAGGCGGAATACGATATGCCGGGCTATCGCCCGCGAGATGTTGCGCAAGGACTTCTGCAACTGAACTTGGATCGGGTCGTGGTGACACGGTCTGCCGCTCCTTCGCTTCGGTTCTGCAAGTTCCCGGTCGCCGGTGATGAGAGGAGCATGCTCACCAATGCGCCGGCGCGGCCACCGGACGACTGGCGCTACGTGGATTCCTCAACCCTCGTGGCAGGCGTAGATGGCGAAGGCAAATCCTGCCGCGAAATCCTTACGGATGCCGTCATGGATACCCACGGGTCCGCTTTCACCGATCCGACCAACCTGCCGACATTGACCTTCATGTTCGACCGGGCTGTGCCGCTCTGCGGGATCCGTTTCTTGAGCCCCAACGACCGCTACCCGCGGGAGGTGATGGTCGAAGGTCAGGCGCAAGAAGGCGGGAAGTGGGACGCGGTGCTCCCGGCGATGCGGACCACGGGCTGTTTCTGGTCGGGGGCACAGGTCCTGCCGCGAGGCGTTCAGTACTTCCTGGACCTGCGGTTTGCCGCTCCCGCGGGCGGAATCAGAAGCGTACGCGTGACACTTCTGCCCGGCGATACGCCCCACGACGTGCGCCTGAGCGAGATGCTCTTCCTGGAACAAGCCTCGCCACCCGAAGGCGAGCCGCCGTCCTTTGACGCTTGCGTCACGGCGCTCCAATCCAGAGGCGTGAAGCAGTTCTACGGACCGCGCTGGGTGTCGGATCGCCTCGCGGTGACGGCGGCGCGGGACAACATGCTGAAAGTGCCCGCGCTGATTCCGGACTCGCCGGAAGACTGGATGCTCTATGATCCGGCGGATCCGTGTCCGGTCCGGATCACCGACACCACCGGCTTCCTCGTTGATGCCCGCGATGCCGGACGCGCACGCCATATCCTGCAGGGAATGGAACTGCCGTGGAAAGAAGCGGCCTTCGGCCGGTTCGTGTTGCTGGTTGTGGCCGGCGGCGATCCCCGGAACGACGCGAGGCAGTATCCGATGCTCTACTGGACCGAGGCGGGGTGCTTCGCGGCCGACCGGAATCGATTTGCCGGCCGAAAAGCGTATCGCGGGTACGAGGAGGCCGTCGGGCTCAGGGATCTGTCGGAGCGGGTGAAGTTGTTGAAGAAGGCGGTTGAGCTGTATCCTGCCTGCGAACCAGCGTGGCAGGCGCTGATCGCAGCCTTGAAGGCGCAAGGCGACGGGGCCGGGGCCGCCGCGCAGATGGCGGCCCGCAAGGCGGCGCTCGAACCCGCCATTCCGGCACGGATTCGTTTTGCCAACGGCATTGAGCTCTTAGGGTTGGCGCTGTCGGCGCAGAAGGCCAAGCCTGGCGGTTCAGTGGAAGTCACCTACTACTGGAGATGTCCGCCAGCGGCCGAATCGACGCGGCCGGCTGTGTTCGTGCACTTTGTGCAGGGGAAGCAACTCTTTTTCCAGGACGATCACAAGCTGCTGGACGAGTTTTTCCCGGAGGATCTGAGGAACCAGCCCTTCAACGAGATCCTCACGGAGCGCCGCACGGTAATCGTTCCTGCTTCGGCGCCTCCCGGCGTCTATGACATCACGATTGGTCTGTATAACCCCAAGAACAAGAGACGGCTTCGGGCCGAAACAGCCCTGCCGGAGAAGCGCCGGGAAGTTCGCCTTCCGGTCAAGCTGACGGTTGAGTTGTAGTGAGGTGTCCAGCACGTGACAGAACTCATGAACAATGGCCCCGCTCCTTCAAGATGGCGCTGGTTGCCTTTGGCGGCAATCTTCCTGGCTGCCCTCTTGATTCGCTATTGGGGAATTGCCTGGCCTGCCCTGCACCCGGACGAAGGTAAGATCGCCAGCTGGATCGCGCTGCATGAGGAGCACGACAGTAATAGAACCACGTTCTATCCCGAAGGTTACTTTACGTTGGTCAAGCCGGTGCGTCGTCTTGAGGCGATCGGTCTGGAGCTGCAGAACCGATGGCATTACTTCACGGGCGCCGGCAATACGCTTGCCCAAGAGCCGGTGGACTGCCGGCTCTTTGCCCGTCGACTCAATGTGTGGCTGGCGGCCATCAACGTGGTCCTGTTATACGGCCTGATCGTCTCCGTTACGGGCTCGTGCGGAGCCGGATTGCTCGGGGCAGCCTGGCTGGCCTTGGTTCCCCTTCATGTCGAGAACTCGCACTATGGGGAGACCGACATCGCGATGATCCTGATGTTGACCCTGTCCTTGGCTTGTTGGGTATGGGTTCTCAAGCGTGGAGGTGCGCTTCGGCTCTGCCTGGCGGCGGGAATCACGGGGTTTGCCCTCGGTACCAAGACCACGCTTCTGCCTTTGCTGGCCTGCGGACTCATTATTCCTTGGCTGTCGCACGGAGATACGCCGTGGCCCGGGGTGAGGCGTATCTCGGCTCGTACGGCCATGGTGGTGCTCGGGTGCCTGATCGGTTTGGTGATCGCCGACCCTCGTGTGTTGGATGTCCATTGGTACTGGCCTCGGATACGTCTTTTTGCGGGTGCCGCCTACGCCGAGCGCGACGGTTTGTTCGGCGATGACCCGGGCAGGTGGTTGCCGATCGTTGCCAACTGGAAAGGGTGGCTGCGAAGTGCCGATACCCTCGGATGGCCGTGGATCGGCTTGATGCTGGTCGGATTGGTCGCATCGTTTCGTAAGTCGTTCCGGTGCCTGTGGCCGGTTACGTTGCTGTTCCCGGCATTGTTCTTCATCTACTTCGTCTTTGTTGCCCCTTGGGTGCGGGGGCAGGAGTTCATGGTGTTCTTCCCCTCGTTCGCCATCTGGAGTGCCATGGGTGTACTGGCGCTTGTCGGAATCCTCAAGACAAACGCGATCCGTCCTGTTTTGCGGTGGGGCGTTGTGACGGTGATTACCGTCTGGGCTCTAGCCGACGTGGGCGTCGCGGGACTTCGGCGGGCGAGCCAGTTTGCCTGGCCGGATCCGAGGGGCCTGGCCCAGGAATGGCTTCGCCTTCACGCCCCGCAAGACCGCGTCATAGGGTTTGGGTCGTATACGGATCCCGCGTTTCATTGTGGTCAGGTTCCCCTGGTGGACGTCGGGCCGGTGGAACGCGCGTCCATGGAGCAGATACGCGGCGAGGGGGTGCAGTACTTCATTCGCAATCCTCTTTCGTTTGGACGCGCGACCTTCAACCCCGTCACCGGTGAGTTCAGGCGGGCCAAATTCGCCGCCAACCGGCAAGCGTTCTTCCGGGATGCACAACGGTTGTGGTTGTGGACCAGCCTGGAGAAATCCGTTTTTCACTTTGACTGCATGCCGGTGGAATACTGGGGGTTGATCCACGCCCCGCCTGCCTTGTCCCTGGACCTTCCATTGTTCCAGCCCGGTTACGTGGCGACCTCTTCACGGGAAGGGATCTGGCCGCTGAAGATTCCCCTGGGCAGCGTCAAGATGGTGGAAGTGGATCGCTATCCGCGTCATCTGATTGTCGGCGGGCCGGCCGACGCGGGCCGTCCGATTTACGTGCTCCTTCAGACCCGGGACCGTGGCGCGACCGTTCGTGTTCAGGGAATGGGGCGATCGCATAGCGTGTCCCTGCCGCCTTACACGGTCGAGACGTTGACGCTGCGCCGCCCCTGGTATGCTCCGCGACTTGACGCCTATGACGTGCTGACGGTCAGGGCCGAGCCGGAGAAATACATCGAGCTCATTCCCTGCTATGCGGAGGTCCTTCTGGACGAGGCCCTCGTGGCGTGCCGGCTGATCCAGAAGGGCTATCCCGATGCGGCCTTGGCTTTTTTGAAGCGGGAGACACCGCCCGGGGGATGGACCGGCAAGACCGTCTGGCCCGCGTTCGTGGCCGCGGTTGAGCAGGGCGACTGGGCGCTGGCCGACAAACTCCACGACCGCGCCGAGGCGCTTCTGGGAGAAATAGACAGCGCCGGGACCAACGCCGCGCCGTCCCTGGCTCTCAATGGGATCAGTGGCATATACTACGACGATCTTAGTCGCCTGCGACTCGCGCCGATGACGGCGGGGATGAAGATTCCCGAGGAAGCGGGCGATTCGCAGCCCACGAACATGGTCGCGAGAGCTGTCTTGCCCGCGAGGCCGGCCAGGGGGGACTACGAACTGTCGTTGCATGCCGTGTGGCGGCTGGGAGAGACAAACAACTTGCCGGTGTCTGTGAGTGTTGCCGGTGGCCAGCCCGTGCAGGTGACGCTCTCGCGCGACGTACCCGTGCCGGTGTCCCTGTTCCTGCATGTGCAGAACGAGACAGAACTGTGTCTCTTCATCAATTCCGCGCCGTACCACGGCTCTGTCGAACTGACGGATATCGAGTTGAGGTGGCGCCTCAGCAACGGCCTTCAGGCCGTTGCTCGCGAGCTGCAGGGGGCCCTGTCGCGTTACGACCTGCATCGGCAGCCTGCCGCCACCCCGGCGGCGGTGACGGAGCCGGCGAAGGACGAGGTGACGCCGAACGTGGAGTTCTATCCCTTCTTCAAGCTGGTGGGCCTGTCGTGCGATCGGCCGAAGGGGATCGTGCAATGCCGGATTCGCGTGCTTCGCGACGAGGCGCCCACACCCCAAGTTGTGCTCTGGAAGCGATCCGGGCGGCCGCGCCGGTGGACCGGGGTTTCACGGGGAGTCCTGACGGAACGCGCCACCCTGTCCAAAGGCGAGGAGTGCGTGGTCGAACTGCCGCTGCCGCCAGGGGCCAAGGTCCCCGTCGACAAGATGGCCTTGAGTTTGATGACGAACCCGAAGTGGCAACCGCGCGATTACGCGATTACCGGGCAGCAGGATACGAAACTCCTGCTTCAGCGGTGGTTCGCCCAGAGTCCGTAGGCGGCGGGATGACGAGGCATGGATAGCACGCAATCGCAGATCGGCAGTCTTCGCAGGATGGCATGGCCGCTGGCGGTCGGCACGGTGGTGCTGGTCGGGCTGGCCGTGCGCCTCTTCGTGGCTTGGGCCGAACAGTACGTCCCGAATCCCGACACCGGCATCGTCCAGCTCATGACCAAGCACATGGCGGAGGGAAGCGGGTTCCCCGCGTTCTTCTACGGGCAGCCGTACATGGGCAGTCTCGAGCCGGCTGTCAGTGCGCTGCTGAGCCGCGTGTTCGGCATCTCCTGCTTCACGGTGGCGCTGGGCACCGTGCTGGTGGGCAGTCTGGTGCTCCCGCTTCTCTATGTGTGGGGCCGCGATGCGGGAGGGCGCCCCGCCGGTCTGCTGGCCCTGCTCTACGGCGTGGTCGGATCCGCCGCGTTCCTCCACTACTCGGTGACGCCGCGCGGCGGATACATGGCCATGCTGGTCTGCGGCGTGACGACGCTGTGGCTGGCCGCGCGCGTGGCGGCGCGGCTTCGGTCGGGACAGCGCGTGGCCCCGTGGCGCTATGCCGTGCTCGGACTGGTCGCCGGACTCGGCTGGTGGTCGAGCCAGCTGGTGACCGTGTTCCTGCTGGCCGCCGTCATGATCCTGCTGGCGGGATTCCGGGTGTCCATGGTCACCACGGGGCTGCTGCCGGCGCTGGCGGGCTTCGCCGTGGGCAGTTTGCCGTGGTGGCTCTGGAACCTTACGCACGAGTGGCGCAGTTTCGACTTCGCCGGGTCCCTGGGCAAGGTGCCGTTCACCGAAGGCGCCGACAGCCTCTGGGGACAGTTCCTGCTGTTGACCGAGATCAACTCGTCCGGCCTCGTGTGGACTGGCGTGCGGCTGACGGTGCTGATCGGCCTGGCCCTGTGGTTCCTGGCGATCCTCGTCCGGGATCGCCTCCGGGCCGACGAGCCGGGCCCGTTCTTCGCCCAGCTGGCCGTTCCCGCTCTGGCCGTTTCAATGTTGCTGGTCTACTCCACGTCGCACTATGCGCGGTTTCACGGCACGCAGTATGTGCTGCCGTTGTTGCCGGGCGTGGCCGTGATGCTGGGCACCGCCGCGGGTCGGATGCTGGTGTGGAAGCGGATCCCGCTGGGCGTGATCCTCTTTCTGGCGGTCATGCCGGTTCAGGTTCTTTCCCTGCATCGCGTGGTGGACGCCCGGGCACACCGACCGGAGCATGACTGGGCGGTGCGGTTGGCCGATGATCTTGCGCCGCGGTGCGGCGGGGCGGTGATGGCCGACTGGGGCTACCATTGGGTCAACTTCGCGTCGCGGGAAAAGCTGTGTCTGGCGGACATTCCGAAGGAGCGTTACGCCCCTTACGGCCAGCGCGTGGAGCTGGCCGACGATCCGGCCGTGCTGGCGAACTGCCGCCGGATCCGGACGTTCCTTGCTTACACGCAGGGACGCAGTACGCCCGTGACGTTGCAGGGTACGGTTGCCGACTGCGACTTGAGGCCTCCGCCGGATGCGTGGCGCTATGTGGAGCCGGATCGGATTCAAGCCGCCGAAGACGGGACTCGCGCCTCTTGCCTTGCCGCGGTGACCGACGTGTGCCTGGACACGGGCTGGTCAGGGTCCGTGGACAAGCGGGCGCCCGCTTCGCTGACGTTCACGTTCAGCCGCCCCGTGGCGCTCAACGGCATCCGCTTGTTGAGCAATACGGACGATTACCCGGGCCGCATCGCCATCGACGGGCAAGGGGAGGGAGGAGACTCGTGGGTTGCCCTGATGACGCCGGAAGACACCACCAGCTACTTCTGGTCGGGTCCCCACGTTCTGTTCGACGGCATCCAACTGTTCCAGGAGTTCCGGTTCAATGTCCCGAACGGCGGGGTCAGCCGCGTTCGGCTGACGTTCTCCACGGGAGCGCGCGAGTTGCCCTACGACGTCAACCTGGCGGAAGTCCTCTTTCTCGATGAAGCGCCGCCTCCGACCGCGGCGTATCCCACGGCTGACCGGTGCCTGGCGGCCCTTCGGCGCCACGGCGTCAAGAAGGTCTACGCGCCGCGCTGGCTGTCGGAACGCGTCTGGACGGCCGCGGGGGGCCGCATCGACGCGCCGGTCTCGTCCCTGCTCAAACGAACCGCACACGACATCATGACCCGGGATCGTACGCTTCCCGAAGCGGTGACCATCGGCGGTGCGACGGCCTTTGTCGTCGACGGGCCGGATGCGGAGCGCACCCGTCGCGTGCTGCAGCAGCACGGACTGTCCTGGCAGGAAGAGCCGTTGGACCGCTACACGCTGCTGGTGGTGCGGCAGCCGGATCCCGCGCGCGAGACGGCGCGCTTCCCCACGCTGTACTGGAGCGACATGGGATGCTTCTCGGCCGACATGACACGGTTCGCCAAGGCACGCGCCCAAACGCTCTTTGAACAGCCGGTCGGCGCGTCGGCGGAGGCCAGGATCGGCAAGTTGTCCGAAGCGCTTGCTCTGTATCCGGCTCACCAACCGGCGAGGAAAGCGCTCATCGCCTTGCTCAACGCCGCGGGGCGGCGCGATGAAGCCGCCGCGCAGGCTGCCGTGTTGAAGCAGCAGACCGAACCCGGGACCGCGTCGTCGATCCGCTTTGCGGGTGGGGCCGAATTCCTGGGGCTGACCATGGTTTCGCGTGAAGTGCGCGCCGGAGGGACGCTGGAGGTGGACTACTACTGGAAGTGCCCGCCCGCGGCGGCGGCAGCCCGGCTGGCCGCCTTTGTGCACTTCCAGAAAGGGAAGGAACGTTTCCAGGACGACTATGTGATGCTCGAGGATAGCCCGCCGGATGACCTGCGGTACCAGCCTTTCGACGAGGTGTTCGTTCAACACCGCCGTGTCGCGGTCCCGGCCTCGATGTTGCCGGGCGAGTACGGCGTGGCGACGGGGTTGTTCCGGCGTGACAACAACAAGCGGGTGGCGATGACCACCGATCTTCCGACGCATCGCCGCGCCGCGGACCTGCCGGTGACCGTGCGGGTCGTTCCGTAACGGTTCGGGCCGTGTGTCGCGTGATTGCGTTGCACCGCGAGGATGGATAGGATGGCCGGCATGACGATCGGACTCTCGAAACGCGACTGGTGGACGGTCCTGGCCGTTACCCTGTTGGTCTGGCTGATTCTGGCAGCCGTTCGCGAACGGGTGATTCCCTTCCGCGCCACGGAAGCGCAGCGGACCTATCTTCTCGCGGGCGACGAACCGGAATACTTCCTGGCCGCGTGGAGCCTGGCCCATGACGGCGACCTGAACCTCTACAACAATGTGAGGGGAAAGACGTGGGGCTCGTTTCAGATGCGGGACGTGTGCGGCGTGGGGCACGGTGAGCTGGCGCATTTCCAGAGGATCTCGCCGGCGATGAGGCTGGCATCGCCGAAGGAATGGGAAGGCAGGCAACTGTTGATTCATCGGCCGGGGACCAGCGTGCTGATCTCGCCGGCCGCCTACTCGACGGTGCGCTTCCGCTGGTGGGCCTATTTCATCGTGGCGACTTTTGCGTGTCTTGGTCTCGGCGGGATACTCGTCACCACGGTGCGCGAAGGCGCCTCTGCCGTACCTGCCGGTCTCCTGGCTGTTCTGTTGGCCCTTTCGCCGCCGGGCATGTTTTACGCCAATCAGGCATATCCTGAGATTCCGGCGGCCGTGCTGTTGGCCCTGTCGGCCTGCCTGCTGTTCGGCTCCTCGTCATGGGCCATCGCGGGATCAGCGCTGGCGGTGGCGATCGCCCCGTGGTTCAGCGACCGGGCCATCCTCCCGGCTGCTGTCCTCGGACTGCTATGCCTGTGGAGTGCCAGAAAATCCAAGGTGTTGCCGGTTCTTTTCGGAATCTTCGCGGTAGCCGCGGTCTTCCTGGCCCTTTACTACTGGCGCCGTTTTCACGTTCCCTGGCCGGTCCTCCACAACTGGCGTTGCCATGCATCAGTGGCCAATATCCCGGCGTTCCTCCCCAGAGTTCTGTTCGATCGGGGGAGGGGAATCGTGTGGCTGTGTCCTGCGTTGGCGATGCTGCCGGCCGCTTTCTACTTCTGGTTCCGATCGGGCTCTCACAGGTCCCTATGCGTGGGCATCGCGGTGGCCATGGCGGCGGGGCTGATGGGGGTGGCGTCCTTCCCGGATTGGGAAGGAGGCGTCTGTCCGGCCGGCCGGTATGGTGTGATCTACCAGTGGCTGGCGCTCCCGGTCTTTCTGGCCTGGTACAAGTCGGGAATGTCGGCGAAGCAGAAGGTGCTCTTGTTGCTCCCCCTGCTTGCCGGCGTGGCGATATCGCTGCTGGTTTCCGCCCATCCCAGCTGGTGGTACCGCTCGTACCATCCTCTTTTCGGATACCCGCTCCTGGATCGCTTCTATGATGTCCTGCCCGATTTGAGAGTGGCAAACACGGTTGCGGTTACCAAGGCGGCAGGGTGGTTGTCGGTCCTCGTCCTCTACAACGTGATGGCCGTGATGGCGGCCCGTCCGGCCACGTCTACGTCCAAAGCTGTTTCGTAATGGCGTCCTATGGCGGGATCGACACCGGTTGCCGGCAATGGGGCAGGACGGCCAGGTCGCCCCACAGCTCGAACGACATCGTGGTTCCGCGTCGCTCGGGCGGGAGCGGCCAGGTGAGCGTGACCGGTTGCGCGGTGATCTTCACGGGCTTCAACCAGCCTTCATCGTGTTTCATGCCGGGCGCCGCAAGCCGGGGCACGCAGGTCACGCCGGCCCCGTCCTTGCTGACGCTCAGCGAGAACACGGCGGCGTCCGACTCATTCGTAAGAACTTGCACATGGTAGTTGTGCTGTCCGCCATAGACAGAGGCGCGCGGCAACTCGAAGTAGGAAATCGGTTGATCGGTGTGGATGAAGGCGGCGTGGCAGGTGACGGCGGTCGTGAAGCCGGCCTTCTTGACCCGCGGTAGGGTCTGTCGGCGATATTCGCCGTTGGGGTAACAGAATCCGGCGGGTGTGAATCCGCCCTTCTTCCGGATGTCTTTGTAACAGCCGCGGAGTTCCGGATAGGGATCGGTTGACGCGCGCAGGTTCGCGTGAGTTTGTCCATGTCCGCCGAAGGTCAACGTTCCGCGCCGGTACATGGCACGCACCTCCGGCCAGGTCAGCGTGGGGGTGCCCTCCATGGACTTACGGTCTTCCGCACGGTCCGCCACCTTGCTGGTGATCAGGTACACGACGCCGCGAAACCCGTATCGTTTCAGCAGCGGCTCGGCGTTCTGCAGGCTGTTCTGGTAGCCGTCGTCGAACGTGAGGATAATGGGCTTGCGGGGCAGCGGCTTTCCCCAGCGGCGGTGCGCCACGAGATCGGCGGGGAGAATGCTCTCGTAACCTTGTTCTTTCAGGAATCGCAGATGATTCTCGAAATCCGCCACGTGAACCCACCAGACGGAATTCCCCTCGTCGCCGATCCGGTGATACATCAGGATGGGAATCTCCCGTGCCTGCGCCTGCTGGTAGAAGAACCAGAGACGGCCTGCCGCGGCCACGATGAGGAGCATGGCCAAGGCGCGCACCACGCGTACGGAACGTTCTGTGTACCCGATCATGGCTTGCATAGTAGCAGTGAACCGCCGAGACGTGTCAATTCTTCTCGAGCGGAGGGAGAGGGGGGACCGGCGGCGCGGGCTTTAGGAACAGTCCCCGGACGGTAAGCCTTACCCATTCGCACTTGGCGGCCACGCGGCGGAAGGCGTTCCAGAGTGTTTTGGTGCGGGTGACGGGAATGTGGGCCAGGAGGCGGATCACCGGCGACCAATGCGGGTGCCGGATAACGGCGATAAATATGTCGCTGTAGTACCGGATCTGCGCGGCCGTGATCGTGGGCTGGTTCAATGCGTACTCCCCGGAGAAATAACTGTCCACCGTCTTGTCGGTCACCCAGCCCTTCTCGAGGCAGAGCTTGCGGGACTGGGTTCCCGGGTAGGGGAAAAAGACGGAACAGAACACGGAGTCCGGCCGGATCTCGTGGTTGAGGGCAATGGTGTCCTCCACCGTGGCCGGAGTCTCGAAGGGGAGCCCCACCATGTTGAAGGCGAAACGCGTGATGCCGGCGTCCTTCAAGATGCGGAACGCGCGGACAATCTGCTCGCGGGACACCTTCTTGGCGAGGATCCTGGTCCGGATGTCGTCATTGCCGCTTTCGACACCGATCCTCACCTCGTAACACCCGGCCCGCTTGAGGCGGGCCGCCACATCCTCGTTGATCGAGGGCGCGGTGGCGTTGCACCAGAACGGCAGCCGGAAGCGCGTCGGGTACGTCTCCGTGAATTCGTTGAACCAGCGGGCGTTCAGCGTGAACGTGTCGTCATGGAATCCCAGCAAGCCCACGCCGGGATATTTCCTGATGACCCGGTCCACTTCGGCCAGCAAGTTGCCGACAGACCGGTAGCGGACGTAGGCGCCCTTGCCCTGATAAAGTTCCTGCAGGGCATGGTTGGCGCAGTAGGTGCAGGGGAACGGACATCCGCGGCTGCCCATGAACTCCGCTTCGGAGAAAGTGTTGAGCATCTGGCTGAAGGGGAAGATGTCCCGGTCGGGAAACGGCAGGCTGTCCAAGTCCTGGATCAGCGGGCGTATGGGGTTGCGAATGATCTGGTCCCCGCGCTTGAACCAGAGGTTGGCAATGCCGGTCGGGTCGCGGCCCTTCTCGAGCGCCTCGCAAAACTCGAGCGTGGGGTATTCGCCTTCGCCCACGCAGATGGCCGTGACTCCCTCCGCCGACACCGACTCCTCGGGACAGAGGGTGGGGTGAATGCCTCCGAGAAGAACGGGCAGCCGATGCGTAGCGGCCACATGCCGGGCGACGGCGGCGCCTACGGGGAAGAAGCCGCTGGTCAGCGACATGGCGATCAGGCCGGGCTGGAAGCGCCGGATGGTCTCGTCAACGGACGTCGTGTCCATCGCCGAGACGATCAACAGCTCCACGCCATGACCGGCCTGCTTCAGCACGGCGGCGATGGACCCGATTCCCTGCTGGAAGCGCAGAATCTGGTAACGCGCTTCAGGAACGGGATAGATGAAGAGGATCTTCACGCGTCAACGGCCTCCAGCAATCGTCGGTCGACAGCGCTCCAGGCATATTCGCGTTTCACGAAGTCCCGCCCCCGGGCGCCCATCTGCTTGCGCACGGGTTCCTGATCCAGCAACAGCAGCAGTTCCTCTTCGAACTCCGGGTAGTTGCCGAACCATAGACCCGCGCCGCTTCGTTGGCACTGCCATTGAAGGACCGGGCAGTGAGTGCGGACCAGCGCCGGCGTTTGAGCCAGGAACGATTCCAGGAGGGCAATCCCGAGACTCTCGAGCAACGAGGGATGGATGAAGGCCACGGCGCCGGCCATGGCGTCGTGCTTGTCCTGCTCGCTGACGAATCCGAGATCGTGGATTCGCTTCCGCAGGGCCTCCGGCGCGTCAATCGGTCCGCTGCCCGTGAACACCACGTCCAGGTCCCGGCCGGTTCGTTCAAGGAACGTCTGTACGTAGTCGAGCATCAGCGGGATTCCTTTGCCGCCTTCCCGGCGCCCGCAGTAGATGACGTAAGGCCGGGTCAGGTTGTGGCGCGCGGCAAAGGCCCCCGGCCGGGTCTCGAAGGGGTCAAAACCGAATCCGACCACCGGGTGTTCTCGGTTCGCCAGGCTGAACAGGCGCTGCGCCAGATCGCGCTCGGGTTCCGAGTTGAAGAGACAACCCGCCACTCGGGCGAAAAGCGAACGCGTCGGACCAAGGTAGGCGAAGGGCTCGTCGTGAAGGCAGGGAACCAGCAGCGTCTTCTCGGGGTGGACCTCGCTGGCGAAGAGGATCAGGCCGAAAAGGTAGGGGCCCATGAGGATCTGATCGTAGTCGGCCCCGCGGGTCCGAAGGTGGTCGATCAGGGCGCGGCTGTTCACGCTGTTCCGGGCCCACGCCTGCTCCTCTTCGGGAGTCACGGCGATGCGGCGGGAGATGCGGGACTGGATCTCCAGGAATTGCTCCACGTTGCGATCTTCGTCCACAGGGAAGAAGATGACCGTGAGGGGCCCCACGCGCCGTTCCCCTGCCGGCAGGACGTTCTTCCACGTGAAGTGATCCTGGGCGCAGGTGGTGAGAAAGGTCACCGTCCGCCCGGCGGCCGCCAGACGTTCGGCGAGTGCGCGGAGAAGCGTCTCCGCGCCCCCGACCGCTCCGCCTTCCGCAAAGCGGGGACATACCACCGCGATATTCTGTGCCTGGGCCATAGCGGGCATCTCGTTGAACAAGAATAAGTCTCGTGCAATTGGGGACGGCTTGTCAACCGTTTCTACCCGGGGCGCACAAAGAACACGGTGTTGTTGGACGAGGGAGGAAGACGAAACTCCTCCTGGATCGCGTCGGCTCCGAAGGCCTCGTTCAGAAGGCGACGCCATTCCTCCTGTCGTTCGTAGCGGATACGGTCACCCGTGAGCCATCGATCGCTCACGTATGCCAACAGATGCGTGAGGTTGTAACGCCGTTCCCATTCCTTGACCACAACGAGGCCCTCGGGCACGAGCAAACGGCGTACGGAATCCAGGATTCCGGGGCGCAGGGGCCTGGGGACGTGATGGAGGACATCGCACACCAGGATCAGGTCGAACATTCCGGGCGATTCCCGCGACAAGGATTCCACCGTCTGTTGACGGAAGGAGACACGACTGCCATCCCCGGCGAACAGACGTCCGACCCTTGGTGTAATGTCGATGCCGATGATGTGGGCCTCCGGATAGGCCCGCGCGAGTCTCTCCGTCAGCAGGCCTTCCCCGCAGCCCATGTCGAGGATACGCTTTGCGGCCACCCTCGAGCCCAGGCGTTCCACGAGGACGTCCACGTCCACGAAAAGCCTGCGGTAGGCTTCCGCCACGCTTCGCTCAGAGCTTCCGAAAAGAGCGCGCACTCGCGGACCGATGGACGTGCCGCTCATGGGGTTCCAGCGCCGGGCTTGCGCGCATCGGCAGAAGGTTTTCCGAGGATCCCGTCCAGAATGAGCCCGAAGGCCGTTAGAGGACACAGGAACTGGACGGGAACCAGAAACGCAAGGTTCACGAGGGAGACGAACGGAAGAAAGAAGCGGGGCGTCCGGCCCAGGAAGAGGTGAGGATTGTAGTAGTACGGAATGATCCTTACCCCCTGCATGCCGAGACGCCGTGACAGCGTGGTCAGGGTCTTGAAAGAGTAGATCTGGAGGTGGTCTTGGTGGCAGTTCTCGCGTCCAATCAACGAGAGGCCCAGGTTGAGAAGAGAGGTGGCGTTGGGTGTGGTGGCGACGAAGCGGACGCCCGGGGCGATGCGGCCGAGTCGAGAGATCCATTCCAGCGTGTTGGGCGTGTGCTCGATGAGTTCCCCGGCCACAATGATGTCAGGCCGGAATGACAGAACGATATCGTCCATGTTCTCTACCGACCCGTACACGATGGTGGTTCCACAGGACGTCGTAATGCGGCCGTTGGAACGCAGATGCGGAGAGGAATCGACCCCCAGTAGTTCCTTCGAGACGCTCGCCAATTCGGCGTGGAGCCAGCGCCATGAGGAATGCTGTTGCTTGGTCACCTCGGTTTCGTCGAAGGCCCCCACATCCAGCACGCGAAGATGGCGGCACTGATTTCTGAGATAGGTGATACGGTCGACGGGCCGAGGAACCGACAGCGATTCAAAAGGGCGGTACACGAGATGACGTCTGTTGTTCATCCGAAAACCACTTTGCCCAGTGCCATCGTGAAACACAAGACGAATGTCGTGATGGGCTTCCGCGGGGGTGGGATCAACTTTGCGGGTTCGGTTCTCGCCGGTGGACTGCACGACGGCGAATGCGGGCGACAAAGGCGAGGGCCAGCAGGAGGGTGGCGGCGAAGCAGCCGTCGTGGATCAGCATCTGTCGGTAGAGAGGATCGGTCAGCTCGCGTGACCACGGCACGCCCGGGAATAGCGTTATGGGCGCCAGGAAGCGATGGGGCGTGAACGGCCAGAGCAGCATGACGCCGCGGCCGTGGGTGAGCCAGTCGATTCCGATATGGGCCAGGTAGCAGGCGAGGATGAAGAGAAGGCCCGTCTTCCACGACACCTTCGTGATCCAGCGAAGGGGAAGAATCAGCAGCAGCGAAACAACCGCGGCCACCGGCAGACTGTGGGTCAGATTGTTGTGGAACCGCTCCAGGCTGCCGAAGGTCCAGGCGACGGCGACGTCCACATCCGGCACGAGGGACAGGGCGATTGCCGCCAGCGGCCAGGCAACGTGCGCCGAAATG
>Ga0172375_10003490_pt1 | contig 23796 bp, 33 predicted proteins | sample LakKiv1m_FD_114537 | JGI IMG/M metagenome (GOLD analysis project Ga0172375, IMG submission 114537) | Freshwater microbial communities from Kabuno Bay, South-Kivu, Congo - kab_092012_11.1m | ecosystem: Environmental > Aquatic > Freshwater > Lake | place: Democratic Republic of the Congo... | reverse complement strand
TGATCATAAGCTCTCTTTTTTCTAAAGAGAAGCCGTGGCTTTCATTCCCTTTGTAAAAATATTAACATAATTAGGCCTACATGTCAATACTTTACATTTTTGATGTTTTTGCTATAATACTACGTGAGGTATATATGTATCGCGATTTCTATCACTTAAAAGAAAGGCCTTTCAACGTAACCAGCGATCCCGCCTTTTTCTTTTTCAGTAAAAAGCATAAAGAAGCGCTCTCTCATCTCTTTTACGGGGTCTCTCAGAGAAAGGGTATCATTGTTTTGTCCGGTGAAATAGGTACCGGGAAGACCACCCTTTGCCGTTTTTTCTTGAACCAGTTAGGCGCAAACGTAAAGACCGCCTTTATCCTCAATCCCTTTTTTTCCGAACTGCAATTATTGGAAGCAATAGTCAAGGATTTCGGCATAACCGTCAAAGATAAATCACGCCTGGGCCTGATCAAGGAACTGAATAAGTTCCTGCTTAAAGAAACGGAAGCTGCCAATAATGTCCTCCTGCTCATTGACGAGGCGCAGAACCTTAAGCCTTCGACCTTGGAGCAGGTACGCCTGCTATCTAACCTGGAGACCGACAAAGAAAAATTATTACAGGTGATTTTAGTGGGACAGCCGGAATTAAACCGCAAACTTAACTTGCATAATCTTAGGCAGCTACGCCAGAGGATAATGGTCAGGTTCCATATTACGCCCTTGGATCAGGATGAGGTAAAAGACTACATAAGCCATCGCTTGAATCGCGCCGGTTCCGACGGAAGTATACAATTCAGCGATGAGGCATTAAAGCGTGTCTGGGATTTCTCGAAAGGTACCCCGCGCTTGATCAATATGGTCTGCGACAGAGCGCTCCTCGCCGGTTTCGTCGCTGAAACCGAGCATATCAGTGAAGGGATCATAAGATCCTGCATAGAAGAACTTAACACCTACTGCGTGGGAGAATGTGTATGAGTATAATTTACGAGGCCTTAAAAAAGGTCGAGGCGCAGGGCGCTAAGCAGCCGATAGCCGAAAAATTAATGGCTCCGAAAGCGAAGCCGGGGATTAAGGTGGTTTTATTTTACATTTTGATCGTCGTAGCCGCAATTTTTATGATGAATTTGTTTTATAGATTGATCTCTACTTCGCACCCGGCGAAACCCGCCCCCCTACCTACCCAAGCTAAAAATCCTTCTCCCGAGGTGCCCGCAATGCCCGAGGTTCAAGGGCCGGTTTTTAGCAGAAGGCTTGATTTAAACGGAGTCTTTTATTCCGGGAACGAGGCTTACGCATTAATGAATAATCAGATAATCAAGGTCGGCGATATTATCGAAGGGGCGGTTGTCAAACGGATAAGCTTAGAAGGTGTTGAGCTTGAAAAAGAGGGGCAATTCGTACAAATCTCTACCAGTAAGTAAGGTCTTTCCTAAAATCTTTCCTTAATAGAGTCTTTGATTATTTTTAGCGGGATATTTCTGGTGATGCGGGTTTTTCCTATGCCTGTTATCAATACAAAGCGGTTTTTTGCTCCTAAGAATTTCTTATCGTGGTAATGGGCGCTGATTATTCTATCGAGATTCACTCCTCTTATCTGTGTAGGCAACCCCGCGGCTTTTATCAGGCCCTCAATTCGTTCTTCGGTTTTTCCGTCAAGCAACCTTAATCTCCGGCTTATCCCGCAGGCAACCAGCATTCCTAAGGCTACCGCTTCGCCGTGGTTTAATTTCTTATATCCTGAGGCGGCTTCTATAGCGTGAGCCGCGGTGTGGCCGAAGTTAAGTATTGTGCGTAACCCTTTTTCTTCTTTTTCGTCGCGGGAGACGATTGCCGCCTTTATCTCGCTGCAGCGGGTCACAATATGTTCCATGGCGCGGGAATCCCTCCTTAGTATTTTCCCGCAGTTTCTTTCGATAAAAGCAAAAAGTTCCGGGTCTTTGATTATCCCGTATTTGAACACTTCTCCGAGCCCGGCGCGGGTCTGTCTTAAATCAAGGCTTCTTAAGAAAGCGACGTCGCTAAATACCAGTTTCGGCTGATAGATAGCTCCGATAAGGTTCTTCCCTTCTTTTAAGTCTACCGCAGTCTTTCCTCCGATAGCTGAATCAACCTGAGCCAATAAAGTAGTCGGTATTTGGATATAAGGCACCCCGCGTTTATAGACGGAGGCTATGAAACCGGCCAAGTCTCCTACTACGCCTCCCCCGAGGGCTACGATAAATATTTTCTTCTTAATATCATAGGCGCAAAGATCAGTCAATACTAGTGCCGCTGTTGCTACGGATTTGCTCTTTTCCGTATCCGGCACTGTTCTGAATTTAACCCGTACCCCCGATTTTATAAAAGCCTTTTTTACGGCCTTGCCGAATTTTCTTTTGATAAGCGGGTTAGTGATTATAAAGGCATCGCTACCCAGATTTAATTTATCCGTGACTCTGCCGAGCCTGTTTATTATATTACTGCCGATGATTATATCGTAAGGACACTTTTTAAGTCCTAATCTTACTTTGCGCATTTTAGGCGCTCCCTCCTACAAGCAACTTCAGGATCAGTTCCACTATCGGCCAGATTATTTTACCGAATAACCCAAACCAGATAAATACTAAAAGAAATATAAAGGCATAGGGTTCCATCTTAGCGTATGCCTCCCCCATCTCCTGCGGGAGTAGACCCATCAGGATGCGCGAGCCGTCAAGCGGAGGGATCGGGATAAGATTAAATACGCCCAGGACGATGTTTATGACAATAAGATTCATTAATAATAACGCAGGGATAGGCGGTAAGGAAGTAGCCCTTGTTAACATGGCCAGTATTGCAGCGAGTAGAAAATTAGCCAGCGGTCCGCTTGCCCCGATCAGGATAATATCCCTTTTGGGGTTTTTTAACGCCCAGTAATTGATAGGTACGGGTTTTGCCGCGCCAAAAACAAATTGCCCGGAGCTGGTGATGAATAAAATAAGCGGCAATAGCAGAGTCCAGAATGGATCGATGTGCGCCATTGGGTTTAGGGTGAGTCTTCCGGAATATTTGGCAGTAGGGTCACCCAGTAAGTTAGCTGTCCAGCCGTGAGCGAACTCATGCACTGTCATAGCGATGATCAGCAGGCCGAATGATATTACAAAAGACATGAGGAGAGCGGCGAGGTTCAATTTAACGCCTCCGTGGAGGTGATTTCGATTACCGGGTGTTTTCCTTTTAAGGATTCAAGCACTTTTCCGGTGATCTTTACTTTGTGGTAATTTAAGGCATCCAGCCCCGGTTTATTTCCCTTGAGCAGAAATACGCGTTTATCCGGCGTAAGCAATTTGTGAGTAGCGCTCCGGTTAAAGATCTTGCCATAGGGCATGACAATGCCTTCGATAATGACTTGTTCCGGTATTGGTCTATCAATTTTAGTAGACAGGTCTTTTTCAGCGGCCTTTGATGCGACTTTGACAAATTCAGTATTCACGAATTTTTTATGCACCCAGGCATGACTATTTTCTACGGGTTCGATCTTAAACCAGCCCTTCTCTTCTCCTAAAACGCTTACGATTACGTTCTTATTGAGCCTGCCTAAGATTTTAGCGCCCTGGTCAGGTTTAAGGCGGATGTTCACATTATCCGCAATTACTTTAGCGCTGTGGCAGAATCTTTGATTTAAGGGAATAGGAGTTTGACTCGTCTTGGGTGTTTCTTCCGGCAGGCATTCCAGAAGGTTTTTCTTTACGTAAGACGGCGCGCTTTTAGGCAGGCGTATTTTATACCAGTCGTACTGCTCCTTTATGACGGAGACTTGCGTGCCTTTTGCAAGTTCGCAGACGATTTCAGCGCTAGCCGTTGAATCAGCGCGGCAGTTTATATTGTCGCTGTTAATATAACCTTGAAAAGGCTCTGCCAGGACGGCAGAATAGGATATTGCCGCAAGCACTAAAGCCAAGCCGCAAATCTTAAGTAGGCGCATATCTTGCGGTTATTTCTTATCAGCCTTAGCTGCCGGTTTTGCTCCAGCTGCGCCCTTCGCGGGGGTTGCTTTTGCTGCGGCGGCAGGAGCTGCGGCGGCAGAAGCGGCACCCTCGGCGCCCGGAGTAGTGGCCTCAACGGCCTTCTCCGCTTTTTCCTTTTTGATCTTTATCCTTATGGCCTTGATCTTGGGAAGGCGGTAGACATCATCCCCTTCTTTCCACTGGCCTTTATCAAGCATCAATCTAATGCGTTCCGCGCGTTTCAAGACCGACCTCTGTTTTTTATCTTTTTCGGAAATAGCTAACGACGGGTGTATAGACATGTTATTTTACAACCTCCTTAGGTAGCAACCAGCGTATCTGGAGCTTAGCTCGGATAAAAGCGGCTGCGCTGTTTCTTTGTTATTAAATCTGCCTACGCATAAGACTTTATAGCTTCCTTTGGTCAGTATGATCGTAGCCAACCCTCTCTTTTTTAATATCTGCGCTTCTTTTTGCGCCCCTTCCATTGTCTTGTAGCTGGCCAATTGTATGGTGTATCCCGAGATCACCGTCGAGACTTGCGGCGCGGGTAATGTTACCGTGGCTGCCTGTGGTGTTACCATGGCCTGGATCTTGGGCGGTGTTGCAGCCGCCAAATCAAATGAAACCGTATTCCTGGTAACCACCGCCAGCCTCTTGCCTTTTTCAACGCCTAAAGAAAAAGAAATGATGCTTGATACTGCGATAGCGACGATCACAAGGATTATGCGTTCGCCTTTACGGATTTGGGCAATAAGCGAACTGCTGTGTTTTGTCCCGGCCACTCTTGCGCTGTCAGGCGCACTCTGCGAAAAAAGTTCTAATTGCTGGCTCTCGTCCATATTTATCCGGAAGTATTATATAACCTATTAGCTTTGAGTTTCAAGTAATTTTTTGTCTTGACCTTTTTTACTACCTTTAAGAACGCCTCGACTACTTTGGGATCGAATTGTTTCCCGCTTTTTTTCTTTATTTCTCTTACCGCGGCGTGCGTGTCCATCCTTTCGCGGTACGGCCTGCCGTAGACCATGGCTTCAAAGGCATCTGCCACTGCCATGACCCGGGCGCCCAGCGGGATCTGGCCCTTTTTAAGCCTCGAGGGGTAGCCTGTCCCGTCAAACTTTTCATGATGGTGCATGATGATCGGTATTACCGGTTTTAATATCTGAAACGGCCTTAGGATCTGCACTCCTTTTTCGGGATGCGTCTTGATAATATTGTATTCTTTGGCGGTCAGTTTAGTGGTCTTGGTCAGTATTTCTATGGGTATATCAGCTTTTCCCGTATCGTGAAGAAGGCTGGCGTATTTAAGGCTCTCGATCTGTTTTTCGTCAAGCCGCATCTGATGCCCGATAGCGGTAACCAGGCGGCTGAAATACGGTGAATGCGTGTATTCTTGGGGTACGCGGGTATCTAGAAGCGTAACCAGGGATTTGATGCTCCCTAATACGGTCTTCTGCTGGTCTTCATAAAGCTGGAGATTTTTTATTCCGATAACTGCCTGTTCTATTAAGGTGCTTAACATCTGTTGGTCAAAGCGGTCAAAGGCCTTGTTACCGCGGGACCGTTTTAATACGATGATACCGATGACGTCGTCGCAGATCATCGGCATCGCCAGCATCTCGTCTCTCCTTATCGCCGAGAGGTGTTTTAAGATCTTTCTTTCGACAGGATTGTTGACGGCCTGGCGTTTATCAATGATCACCTTCTTCTTCCCGCTGACAAAACACTTTAAGATCGAGGCCTTGTTCCCGGTATCCAATAGGAGTATCATGCAATAGCGCGCGCTGAAGATCTGGGAGATGAGTTTAGCGAGCCGGCTGACCAGGTCCTTTAATTCGTAAGTCGAGTTCACCAGCCGGTATATGCTGTGAATCGAGGAGATTAGCGAATTATACTTTTTCGTAGGGGTCAAATAATTTTTTGTGTTCATCTAATGCTGACCTGTCTGTCATGCCCGCTATGTAATCGCAGACAACGCGTCTGACCCCGTCTTTGGGGATCTTCTTCTGCGTATCCGGCGGGAGTTGCTCGGGTTTAGCGATATAATCCCGGAAGAGCTCCTCGATAAAACGCTTTGCCTTATTGCTCATCCTCACTACGCGGTAATGGTGGTAGAGTCTCTCCATCAGGAACGCGCGCAGGGGCCTTCTTAATGCCACCATTGAGGGCGAAAAACTTACGGTCTTCCCGTCAAGCCTTTTGGCATCAGTTGATGCCTTAAGCCTGGACTTAACGATATTCTTTTCGGTCTGGTTTATCAGGTCAGTTACCTGCATATTGATCAGCGACCGGATGACCAGATACTTTTTTAATTCGCTCTCTATTTTAGCATATTTTCCGGTTATTTGCTCATTAATATTTTTCCACAACGGTATCCGGTTAAGGTCGGCTTCTTTAAGCAGCCCCGAGGCGAGCCCGTCGTCGATATCATGGTTATCGTAAGCTATTTCATCGGCGATATCCACTACCTGCGTTTCGAGGGTAGGCATAGGTGTACGCTGGAATTCTTTCATCTTGCCCGCAGTGTCAAAAGCGGAGGAGTGTTTTACTATCCCCTCCCTGACCTCCCAGCTTAGATTCAAACCGGGGAAATCCGGATAACGTTCCTCTAAATAATCTACAACCCTTAAGCCCTGCATATTATGGTTAAACCCGCCCTCTTTGCCCATAAGCTTGTTTAATATTTCTTCGCCGGAGTGGCCGAAAGGCGTGTGTCCCAGGTCATGGGCCAGGGCAATGGCTTCGGTTAAGTCAGTATTGAGTTTGAGGGCCGCTGCAATTGTGCGGGCTATCTGGGATACCTCTATAGTGTGTGTCAGGCGTGTGCGGTAATAGTCACCCTCATGATTGACGAAGACCTGCGTTTTATATTCCAGCCTTCTGAAAGCCGCGCTATGCACTATCCTGTCCCGGTCGCGCTGATAGATGGAGCGGTAAGGATGCTCTTTTTCCTGGTAGATCCTCCCTTTGGAGTCATAGCTCTTCATTGCGTATGAAGCAAACACGGCATCCTCAAATTTCATAATTTTATCTTTATTCAGCATGGCGCAGTTTAATTAATAGTTCATCCAGTGATTGCGAAATTATTTTAGTGTTATTCACTACAGGCATGAAATTTGTATCCCCAAACCAGCGCGGCACGACATGAATATGTAGATGACCGGTTATGCCGGCCCCGCCGGCCTTACCGATATTAGCCCCTATATTAAATCCATCGGGTTTGAGGGTCTTCTTTAAGAGTTTTTTCGCCCGGATTATTGATTTCAGGATATCTATCCCTTCTTTTTCCGTTAAGGCGTCGAGGTCCCGCGTATGTCGCAGGGGCGCTACCATAAGATGGCCGTTATTATAAGGAAAGATATTGAGCATACAGATGCTGTATTTTGTGCGGAAGACTACCCTTTCTTTTCTCTTTACGTTCTTGGCGAGGCAAAAAATGCATTTCTTCTCTTTTTTTGCCATCCTGATATATCTTATGCGCCAGGGCGCCCATAGCCTGCTCATTATATTTTTATTATCCTTGCTTCTATCTTGCCGTTAGTTTCGATTATCCCGCAGGAATTCATTTTGGCGTAAACTTTATCCGTGGGGCTACCGGGGTTAAAATACAAAATGCCGTTTTTTACCATATTTGTCCCGTTGTGGGAGTGCCCGAATAAAATGGCGTCGACATGGGAGTTCTTAAAAGCCTCGGTCGTAAACTCGATTAGGTTTGCCGGCGCGCCTGCTCCATGGATAACCCCGATCTTAAACTTTCCGGCGTTTATTATTTCCTTCTCCGGAAGCACAGCTCTGACTTCGTGGGGATCCATATTCCCCTGAACACCCTTGACATTTGGGCATATCTTCTTTAATTTCTCAAGGACGCTTAGGTTGACTAAATCACCGACGTGAATGATCATATCCACGCCCTTAAATACCTCTTTTATCTGCGGCGGTAATTCTTCTTTCTTATCGGTAATATGCGTATCCGAAATAACTCCTATTCTCATCCTGTCACCCTCGGTTTAGAAAAAGCATCGAAAAGCTGATTCAGATTGTTAATATCCCAGGCCCAGATCTTTTCTTCCATCGCTTTTAAGCGGGCGTTGGAATCGATGTCGTTAAGGGTTATGATTATTTTTTTCTGTTGCTTGTGACGGAATTTCTTACACTCGCGGGCGAATTCCGCGATGTCATCTTCGCATAACTGCTCACGTTTAAAGCACATGATCCACAATGAATCCGTACAGCGGCCTATTATGCCGTCTTTAAGGCGGGTTCCGCTAAACTCTAGCTGTTTTATTTCCCGGAAATGGTTTAAGCGGACCTTCTTCCTTTCGATCTGCAGTAACTCGTCTTCGAACAGCCTTAGTACCTCGCTAAGGCGCTGGGTCAGCGGCTTCTGCGCGTTCATCAGGAAATCTTCGATCATCTCCCTTAAGTTATCCCGGAATTTAACTTTTTGATTTTCGGCGTTAAAAGTGAGTGACTGCGACCTCTCCTGATAGACAAACTTGAGCCAGAAACTGAACACCCGGTCGTTAATCTTAAGGAAATCCCCGCTTTTATTAATGGCGTCAGTCTCGAGCAGATAATTAATACGGTTGGCCAGGTCTTTACGCGGTTTTTTAAGTATGTGGGCTATATCTTTGATCTTATTATTCCCGTTGGCGATCATATGCAGGATGGAAATGAAGTCATTGCCGGATGGCCTCTCCAGGTAGCGCCTGACATAATTGGAGAATTTCTGATTAAGCGCGCCGCTATTGTCAAAAAGGATATTCTCCAGGATATCCGCCAGGTGTTCGTGAGTCGGTTTTGTCAGCGCATCGGATACTATCTCAAGATAAAAAGGAAATCCTCCCGTAAAGTTCACCATAAAATTCTTAAGTCCCTTGTCTACTTTTATGGCGTTTAGCCGCTGGTCAAGGTACATTTCGCTTGCCCTTGTGTCAAAGGGTTCGACGTTGACCACTTCGAAGTTACCGAATAATAAGGCCAGGTTCTTGGAGAGTATATTCGAGGTCTTAAATCTTGCGGAACTGATGATTATGTAAAGCGTATTCTTCTGGGTGATAAGGAGCTTGGACCATTCGCGGTACAGATTATCAAATCCCAGGGTTTCGATATGGTGAAATTCGTCGAAGATCACCACGCATGATTTTCCGGTTTCGCCGTAGATACTGTCGCAGAGCGACAAGAGCTCGCTAAAGTTAGTTACTTTTCTTCTTTTTTCCGTTGCCGCCAGAATAGCGTCGATTTTTTCTATGGTCCTGGGGATGTATCTGCGTGATTTACTGATTAGAAAATCAAGGTCCTCCCGGATAGGTATTCCGCTATTACTTAAGAAGTTATAGAGGAGTGAGCCGATGAATCTTTTTGTAAAGGCGCTTGCGCTCTCTGGCCTTACTTCCAGATAGACCATAATAATGGCCGGGTCCGAGAATTTATTGAGCAGTTTAAAGATAATCGAAGTTTTTCCCACCATTTCGTCTCCGGTAATGGCGACATTCTGGCGGTACCCTTCTTTGAAGTGCTTGATGCGTTTCTCAAGCAGCTCAAGATAATTAACCCGGTCAAAAAATCTGTCTTTTGTCATGGTAAGTAAAAATACGGGTTCTGCGAAACGTGACCTTTTCTTATTTCAAAATGCAAGTACGTGTTTTTGTCCCTTCCCGCGCTCCCGGCTTTTGCAATGAGTGCCCCTTTTAACACGTTATCCCCCGCCTTGACGAATAACTCCGAGTTCCTGGCGTAAACGCTCGAATACCCGTCTCCGTGGTCGATGATCAGGGTTTTGCCGAAGCCGCCGAAGTTATTATCGGAGAATACCACTTTTCCGCCGCGCGAGGCGACAATATCGAAGCTGGAGCCCGGTTGTATATTTATACCCCGGTTGATCATGTTATTATATACCGCTCCGAAGGTCGCAATGACCCTGCCGCGTAAAGGCCACATGAAATCGTCTTGAGAAGACCCCGCCGGCAAAGGAGCGGGTTTTTGGCGGTTAGGGATAAAGATCAACTGCCCGATTTCTATCGTAGTAGTATCCGGGATATGATTGATGCGCGCTAATTCTTCAAGGTCTTCATTATAAATCTTAGCGATGCGCCAGAGCGTCTGCCCGCGCTCTACTTTATGGTATACCCCGGGTAAGCCTGCAGGTGGGCCGGGCCGGACATATGGCGCAGGCGCGCAACCCAATACTCCCAACGCCCAACACCCAACACCTAACACCAAAAAATGTATTCTTTTTATTCGCATATTCATAAAGCGGGTGAAGGGAATCGAACCGTCGTTCGCTTCGCTCGCTCCTTAGGAGGGGGCAAGCCCCCTCCTAACGCTTCGCTGTTCTCCCCCAAACGCGGGGGACATCGCTTTTCCCCCGCACCCCCTTAGGTTCGATTATAACAAGCGGGTGAAGGGAATCGAACCCTCATATCCAGCTTGGGAAGCTGGTGTTCTGCCACTGAACTACACCCGCAAACGATCCTCGTTTAATTTAATAGAGCAGTATTTCCCGCACATAGTACAGACATCGGTGATGCCCGGTTTTGAAGATTTCCGGTAAACCCTTGCTTTATCCGGGTCAACCGAGAACTTTATCTGTTGCTGCCAGTCTCGCGAACTGCGCGCTCTTGACATTGCAGTATCCCACTTAATCGCTCTTGCCCGGTTTTTTACCAGGTCCGCGGCGTGCCCCGCAATGCGCGAAGCGATGACTCCCTCCCTCACGTCTTCTACTGAAGGAAGCCGCAGATGTTCGGAGGGCGTGACGTAACATAGGAAATCCGCGCCTGAACTAGCCGCGATCGCACCGCCTATAGCTGAACTGATATGGTCATAACCGCTCGCTACATCAGTAACTAGGGGGCCCAAAACATAAAAAGGCGCGTTATGGCAGTATTTTTTTTCAAGTTCCATGTTCTTGCGGATCTCATTTAAAGGGACATGCCCAGGCCCTTCGATCATGACCTGGACGTGTTTTCTTCGGGCACGCAGGGCAAGTTCTCCCAAAGTCTTTAATTCTTCGATCTGGGCCTTGTCGGTCGCATCCATTATTGAACCCGGCCTCAGGCCGTCGCCTAAGCTTAAAGTCACGTCGTGGCGGTAACAGATATCCAGTATCTCATCGAAATATTCGTAAAAAGGATTTTCCTTTTTATTTTTTTTGATCCACGCGGCGAGTATGGCTCCTCCCCGCGATACTATTCCTAATATTCGTTTTTTATTTTTTAACGCAGCGATTGTCCTTTTGGTTACGCCGGAATGTATGGTAAAAAAATCTATACCGTCTTTTGCCTGCATCTCCAATGTCTCGAGCACGTCGTTATGCGTGAAATTGAGAAAACTACCCCGTTTCTGTTGCGCATTTACCGCTATCTCGTACACCGGGACACTCCCCACCGGTATCCCGGAGTGCTCCAAGACTTTTTTACGCGAGTGGCGCAGATTGCCGCCTACGCTTAAATCCATTACCGCGTCCGCTCCGTATTTAATAGCCGTATCGAGTTTCTTTAGTTCGTATTTTATTTCGGATTTGTCGGTTGAGGTCCCGATATTCGCGTTAATTTTGGTGCGTAGCCCCGCACCTATTCCGCAGGGTTTTTTTATCAAGCGGTTTTTATTATGCGGGATGACCGCCTTACCTGATTTGATGAGGTCCTTAAGCTTGCCTGCCGCTATACCTTCATCCGCGGCAATGCGTTTCATTAGCGGAGTGATAATATTTTTCTTTGCAGCTTCCAGTTGGGTCATTTATATATTAACTTTCTTAATCCCTTTGTTTCGTACTCCGGATTCTTGGCTTTTAAAATCGCTCTGCAGAATGCGGCTCTATCTGCTCCGGCTGCCAGAAGGCTCTTTAAATTCGATTTGTTAATGTCACCAATTGCAAAATAAGGAATCCGTATGCGGCCCCGGAGTTTTGCTAATTCTTTTAAACCGATCGGTTTGTATTCCGGTTTAGTCGGGGTGCTGAATATCGGGCCTATCCCGATATAATCCGCTCCGTTTCTTTGGGCAGCGAGCGCCTGCTTAAGGCTATGGCAGGATATCCCGATAATTTTGTTTTTGCCGAGCATACGCCTGGCAGTTCTTATCGGAATATCGCATTGGCCGAGGTGTACTCCGTCTGCTGCGCAGATCGCGGCAATATCCGCATGATCGTTGATGATAAAGAGCGTTTTTGCTCCAGATAAAAGCTTCTTAAGGGAAAAAGCAGCCTTTAAGACTTCGATCTTTCTTGAAGCTTTATCCCTTAGCTGTATGACGTCAATTCCGGAATTCTTGAGGTTGTTGAGAACGGCTGGTAATGGCTTGCGCCCTAAAGCCTTCTTATCGAGAATTAGATAAAGCCGCGATTCTCTTAACAGCCTTTTTTTCGATTTCATAAAGCGAGTAGCGCATCCTTTTGAATCCGGTGCTAGAGTCTTTATCGATGATCTTGGAGAACTCTTCAAGTACGCGGATAGACTCTTTTACGCGCTGCATATTAGCGTAAAAAATATCCGGAATGCCTTTGCGAAGGAGTTCGTCACAGCGCAGGTCCTTTCCGACGTCGGCGCGGCTATCCCTGTTCTCTAACAAAATATCAGTTTTGATCAGGCCCTTGCTTAAGGTCCGGATCTTGTGTCTTACGAGCTTCAAACTTTGGGTCAGAGGTTTGTCTTCAAGGATAAAACGCATGATCTCTTCGACAACGCGTAGGCCTTCTTTTGCGCGGTTTAAGTTAGCGTCAATGATCCTGGCTATTCTATCCGGTTTTGCCAATTTTTTTGATCAGGTTTGTAGTGGAGCGTCCGGAGGCCAGGTTTATTGTCAGGACTCTTCCCCCGCAACTTTTAACGAAATTTGAGCCGACGATCCCTTTATTTTTCCAGTCAGAGCCTTTGATCAGGACATCCGGACTAAGCGCCTTTATGGTCTTAAGCGGGGTATACTCCCCGAATATCACCACATAATCTACGCTTTCGAGGCCTGCCAGGACTCGCGCCCTATCCAGCTCATTTACTATAGGTCTTCCCTTACCCTTGATCCTTCTGACCGATGAGTCTGAATTAAGGCCTACTATCAGGATATCTCCTTTTGCCCTGGCCTTCTCTAAATACATCACATGGCCGTAATGCAAGATATCAAAGCAGCCGTTAGTAAATACGACTTTCTTCTTTGATCTGCGCAGTATAGAGCGTATTCTTTTAAGCGCGCTAAGTTTTTTTATTTTTGTTCCTGACAAAGTTCTTGCTCCACAAGTTCACAGATGATGTGTCCGACGGTAATATGCGCCTCTTGTATGCGGGCGGTGACAGCCGACGGGACAATAAAAGAAACCTCGGCAAATTTCGCGATGTCTCCTCCGTCTCCGCCGGTAAGGGCTACGGTCTTTAAGTTCTGTTTCTTGGCCTGTTTCAGCGCAAGGGCGACGTTCTTGGCCTTTCCGCTGGTCGATATGCCTACCACAATATCGTTTTTCTGCCCCAGGGCTTCGACCTGCTTGGCAAATACCACGTCATATCCGTAATCATTAGCCAGGGATGTCAGGACTGATGTGTTCGTGGTAAGAGATATAGCCGCAAGCGCCGAACGGTCCTTTTTAAACCTGCCGATAAACTCCGCGGCAATATGCTGGGCATCCGCTGCCGAGCCGCCGTTTCCGCAAAGGATTACCTTTCCCCCTTTTTTCAAAGACTCGATCATCAGGTCCGCAATATCTTTGATCTGGGAGACATAGTTTCTAAGAAGTTCTTCTTTTACCTGGATACTCTCCAATAAAACATCTTTTATCCTGTCTCTCATTTGACCCTTTCGTTTAGCCGAAGAACACCTTGGCCATTTCGTAAAAATCCATATCTACGGTCTTAAGTTTCTTGACTGCATCTTCCAGGGGAACGTCGACAATTTTTATTCCCTGCAGGGCAACCATCCTGCCGAATCTGTTATTTTTTATAAGCTCCACAGCTTTTACTCCTAATCTTGTGCCCAAAACGCGGTCAAAAGCTGTGGGGGAACCGCCTCTTTGAATATGGCCGAGGACGCTGACCCTTGTTTCGTATCCGGTCCTTTTTTCGATCTCCTGGGCAAGGGCCTCACCTATTCCTCCCAGACGTACATGTCCGAAGGAATCCAGCTTTTGTTCCTGAAGCACCATTGTCCCTTTTTCAAATTGCGCGCCCTCCGCGACTACGACGATGCTGAATGTCTTGCCCCTGGAGTGCCTTTTTTGAATGGTCGCGCAGACATCGTCCATATTGATCGGGACTTCCGGGATGAGTATTACATCCGCTCCGCCCGCAATTCCGGCTTCAATAGCGATCCAGCCGGCGTGCCTGCCCATTACCTCTGCCACGATTATGCGGTGATGGCTCTCGGCGGTAGTGTGTAGCCTGTCGATGCATTCCATTGCAACATTAAGCGCAGTGTCAAAACCAAAAGTGTAATCCGTTGCCGATAAATCATTGTCTATGGTTTTGGGCACACCCACTATATTAGGAACACCGTCTTTGACCAGTTTTGAAGCAACACCCAGAGTGTCTTCGCCTCCGATAGCGACCAGCGCGTCGAGGCCCATATTTTTGAAATTCTCTTTTACTTTTTTCAGGTCTTCATTTTTTTTGTAAGGATTAGTGCGCGATGTCCCCAATATAGTCCCTCCCTTAGGAAGGATGCCGGAAACAGCGTCAATATTCAGAGGCATAGTGTCATTTTCAACTAGCCCCTTCCAGCCGTTTTTTATTCCTACAAACTGGTAGCCTTCTAATAAGCCTTTTCTCACCACAGCCCGGATAACCGGGTTTAACCCCGGGCAGTCGCCGCCGCCCGTTAGGACACCTATCTTTTTCATTTCTTGTTACTCCTTTTAGAATTTACCGTAACCGCTGAACGGTATAGTTGGTTGAATATCGTCTTTCTTTCTTTTGTCTTTATCCTGCGCGGAGATGATCTTGACGATATGGGTATTTACCACGACTTTCTCTTCCAGGCCTAAAACTTCCTGCATTTTCGTTTTGGTTATCTCTTCGATTCTTTCGGTAAGCCCCGGGATATTCGCTTCGGAACTTAAGACTACGCGCAAATCGACCGTAAGCCCCTTTTTATGCGCGCGCACATCCGGCCGCAGCTCTTTTACGTCGGGGATAAGATAAGTGATCCTGCGGATCAGGTCTTCTACCGCAGTCAAGGCTATGGTTACTTCGCCGGAAGCTGTCTTAAAAGCAATAGTCTTCTCGCGCTGGAACTTCCCCAGTATGACCTGGGCCAGCGAGATGCTTACGAGTATCAACAGAAAGCCCGATAATCCCAGAATGATCCGGGCGTTGGAGTTATTTTGCAGGAACGCCAGGGCATTATTGATATACGTCATTGTCTGCGGCCTCAAGAAATCAAAAGAGAAAGCAAGAGAAACCATGATCATTTTAAGGCCGATTATAACCAGGACTGCGGTATAGAACAAGATCCCTAATAGTCTCATAATTTCCTCCCCTATTCTCTTTCTATAGCCTGAACGTTAACGTTAATATCTTTGACGGACAGGTTGGTCATCTTCTCCAGGCCCAACCGCACACTCTCCTGAACGCGAGCGGCGATATCCGGAATATTGTAACCGTATTTGATCACAACCGGGACGTCTACGATGACCTCTCCGTTTTTATTGGTATCTACTTTTATGGATGAGAGGGATTTCTGGCCCATCATCTCCATCAGTCCGCTTTTAAAGTCTCCTCCGATACGTTTTACTCCCTGGATCTCTGTTGCCGCAAGCGAAGCTATGGATGCGATAACATTCTTATGTATCCGGATCAGGCCTAAATCCGTAACTGATTCTTCTTTGCGCATTATGGCTCCTCGGGGCTGCCTTCTTTAAGCATCTCCTGGACAAAATGGGTAGAGATGTCTCCTTTTAAAAATAAAGGATGCTCTAATAAACGCAGGTGGAAAGGAATAGTGGTCTTGATGGGGCCTACGATAAACTCGCTTAATGCCCTGTGCATGGTGTTAATGGCCTCATTGCGGCTGTTCCCCCGCACAATAAGCTTAGCTATCAGCGAATCGTAATAAGGCGAGACTTCATATCCCGGATACACATGAGTGTCAAGGCGCACGTTCGGACCTCCGGGGAAAATCAGTGTCTCGATTTTCCCCGGGGAAGGCATAAAATTATTTTCGAAGTCTTCGGCGTTGATACGGCATTCAATGGCGCAACCCCTTACCTGCACCTGGTCCTGTTGAAGTTGTAATTTTTCGCCGGAAGCGATACGCAGCTGTTCTTTAATCAGATCCGCGCCGGTGACCATTTCAGTTACCGGGTGTTCAACCTGTATGCGGGTGTTCATCTCCATAAAATAAAAATTATTATTTTTCTGATCGAAGAGAAGTTCAATGGTCCCGGCGGAAACATAATTTATATTTTTGATCCCTTTAAGGACCAGTTCGCCTAAGCGCTTACGTAGTTTACTGTCTACCACCGTAGAAGGAGATTCCTCGAGTAATTTCTGGTGGCGTCTTTGGATGCTGCAGTCTCTTTCTCCCAGATGAATGGCGTGGCCGAATTTGTCAGCTAATATCTGAATTTCGATGTGGCGCGGTTTTTCGATATATTTTTCTATGTAGACGTTGGCATTCCCGAAATTCGCCTCGGCCTCCGTTTGAGCGGTCAAAATACTGGATACCAAAGCAAGGTCGTTATGGCATATACGCATGCCTTTTCCGCCGCCGCCGGCAGTGGCTTTGATGATTACCGGATAGCCTATGGATTTGGCGGTTTTTAGGGCCTCTTCTTTATTTTTTATCGGAGCGTGGCTTCCCGGGACGATAGGCAGACCGGCTTTATGCATGGTGGCGCGCGCGGCCATTTTATCTCCCATAAGGCGGATATTCTCCGGAGTCGGCCCTATAAAGGTGATTTTGCAGGATTCGCAGATCTCTGCGAAATGCGGGTTCTCGGCTAAAAATCCGTATCCGGGATGAATGGCTTCTACGTCGGTTATTTCAGCGGCGGAAATTATGGCGGGGATGTTCAAATAGCTGCTTGTTGAAGAAGCCTTGCCGATACAAATGGCCTCGTCGGCAAAACGCACGTGCAGGGAATTGCGGTCAGCCTCGGAATATACGGCGACGGTGCGTATCCCGAGTTCGCGGCAAGCACGCATGATCCTCAGGGCGATCTCGCCCCTGTTTGCGATAAGTATTTTGGAGAACATTCTTAGATAGGTTCGATTAAAAACATAGGCTGGCCGAACTCAACCGGTTCGGCATTGTCAGCTAATATCTCAAGGATCTTTCCTCTTATTTCTGACTTGATCTCGTTCATCAGTTTCATCGCTTCAATGATACAGATCACCTGGCCTGCCTCGATAGTCTGACCGGCTTCAACGTAAGGTGGCGCTTCCGGGCTGGGCGCGCGATAGAAAGTGCCTACCATGGGGGCTTTGATCTCTACGGTCTTAACCTCGCCTTTATCCCCTGCTTCCTGTTCAGCCTTCATCGGTTGCGCTTGAGGGACGCTCGATCTTTCTAAAACTATCGGGCCGCTATATCCTTCGCCGGGCGCGCCGGTCTTCTTCAATTTTATGCGCGTGCCGTCCTTTTCGATCTCAAGCTCCATCAACCCGTTCTCGTTCATCAGAGCGATCATCTCTTTTATCTCTTTAATATTCATCTAAACTCCTCTTTTAAGCGACTCTTTCTACGTACTGCCCGGTGCGCGTATCGACTTTGATGTTGTCATCAACGTTAATAAAAAGAGGCACCTGAATAGTGGCGCCTGTGTCTATCTGTGCCGGTTTGGTCCCGCTCTTGGCGGTATCACCCTTTACTCCGGGTTCGGTATGTTTGATATTAAACTCTACAAAATTTGGCAGGACGATATTCAGGGTCTCGTGTTTATAAAAATAACCCTGCACTTCGAGGTTGTCTTTCAGGAACTTTGCCTTATCTGTGATACTCTCTTCGGCGATAATGATGTCTTCGTAAGTATCCAGGTCCATAAAATGGTAGATCTCGCCGGATTTATACTGGAACTGGAGTTTCCGTTCTTCGACATAAGCCTGCTCGATCTTTTCGTCGCCGCGGAAGGTCACTTCTTGCACGGAGTTATTCTTGGGATTCCTTATTTTGGCGCGGACAAAGGCCGCCCCTTTTCCCGGTTTGACGTGTTCAGTATCGATGACTATATATACCTGGTCATTGACGATTATAGTTACTCCGACCTTGATTTCATTTATTGAGAGCGCCACTTAACACCTCGTATCCTTTCTTTGTCACCAAAACCCTATCTTCGATTCTGATGCCGAATTTCCCGGGCAAATATATCCTGGGTTCTATTGTAAATACCATTCCTTCTTCTAATTCTATGTCGTTCTTAGGGGAGATATTCGGCAGCTCATGGACTTCCAGCCCTAATCCGTGCCCTAAGTTATGCTTAAAGTAAGGCGCGTACCCTTTTTTGGCGATATAACTGCGCGCCGCCCGGTCGACTTTCGATATCGCTATTCCGGGCCTAATCTCTTCTATCGCTTTAAGTTGCGCGTCTCTTACAATGCCGTAAACCTTGCTAATCAGACCATTTATTTTACTCAAAGAATATACCCTTGTCAAGTCGGATTTGTATCCACTAAACTCTACTCCCGCATCGATTAAGACCGGTTCTGACTTGCTTAATTTACGCTCTCCTGAGATGTGGTGGGGGTAAGCTGCGTGCGGTCCGGATGCGACTATCGTATCAAAACTGGAGTTAGACCCGCCCTGGTAGCGGATAAAACGCTCCAGCTCTGCCACTACCTCTATCTCCTTCTTGCCGGGCGCGATAAAATTACGCACAAACTCAAGCGCATCGACGCAGATCCTTACTGCTTCTTTGAGTTTCTTGATTTCACCCGTATCCTTTATCTGTCTTAATTCCTCTACTAAGCTGTGCGTGGGTATAAGGAGCGAGCGTTTCTTAAGGTCAAGATGAATCCGTTTGTATTCCGCGAAAGGAAGATAGCGCGATTCAAAACCTACGCGCTTAAGCCCTAAATCCGCTATGCCCCCGGCAATGGTCTTAAAGGTTGAGCCGCTGGCGTCTTTTACTTGAGCCCTTCCTCCAAGAAGTGTTTGAGCTTCATGCGTATATCTTGAATCGGTGAAATAGATGTTTCTTTTAGCCGATACTAATAGATAAGAATCACGGCTGGGGTATTCGGTAAGATATGTGATGTTTGCCGCAGAGGAGACTAATAATCCGTCCAGCCCCTCTTCTTCCAGTCTCTTGCATATTCTTAGCAGGCGGGAAAGCATAATCTAAGAGATGATATCCAGGAGTGCTTCTAACCCTAAAAGATAACTCTTGGGTCCGAAACCGAGCAGAGTACCTTGGGCCACCGGGCTGATCAATGACTTCTGCCTGAATTCTTCCCTGGAGTAAATGTTAGAGAGGTGGACTTCTACCGTAGCAATGCCTGAAGCGGCGATAGCGTCCCTTATAGCAACGCTGGTGTGGGTGTAAGCAGCGGGGTTGATCAAGATACCGTCGAATTTAGCCCTGGCGTTCTGGATAAGATCGACGATCTCTCCCTCGACGTTCGTCTGTTTAATGGTTAATTTGATCTTTAATCTGCGCGCGAGCGCCTTAAGTGAATTGTTGATTTGAAGCAAAGTAGTCTTGCCGTAAACCGCAGGTTCGCGCTTCCCCAGTAAATTTAAATTAGGCCCATGTATAACTAAAATTTTTTTGGACATCTATTACCTCCCCTACATACTACATACTAACTACTACCTGCTAGCTATTACCTGTCACTCTCTTCTGCCTCGTCAATAAGCATCACCGGGGTATCTCCCCGCAGCGGGTATTTTTTCCCGCATTTTTTGCAGACTATTTTTTTATTTTCCAGCTTGACGTCTCCTTTACAGGCAGGACAAGCCAATATTTCCAAGAGTTCTTTGTCTATCATTTTGTCTCTCCCTGCCCCTTTCCGAGGTAAGCTGTCCTTAATTCGTATAGGATATTTTCTATAAGCTTATTTTCTTCCGCATTAAGGTTACCGTGAGTTTTAACTTTCAGCATCCCTAATGTGTCGATCAGGAACTTTGCCTGATCCAGGTTTTTTTCCGTTTTGTTAGTCTGGGGATTAGGCATCTGGCCCAGGGCAATGCTTGCCTGGATAGCCAGAGTAGTGACAAAAAACGTGAAGTCGGCTTCGGGCGGAGTAAATTCTTTATTATTTTCCATAGTTTAATTGATTGTGATGCCGGCGTAACCTACCACGCTTTTAAAGTCGCGGGTGGCATCGCCGCTGGTTTGATATTTGACTAGTGTGCCTTTTTTTGCGCCCAGTACCTTGGCCGCTGTCACCATGGCTATTACCGGGGCATATCCGCACATGCTGATATCCAGCCCCTTGACCTTGGCCATTAATCCGTCAGCGTCAAGAGAGATAACGGCGTCGATTGCTTCCCGGTCTTTTCTCTCTGCTTCCTCCTGCGTCTCATAATGAGTCATATCAGAGCTGGCAACGATTAAGATATCTTTTTGTATGCCTTTTGCGATTATCAACCGGCCGATCTCCTCTCCGACAGCCTTTAATGCCGCAAGATTCCCGGACATAAACGTAATCGGTACAAACGCAAAATTTTTTTTCAGGTATTGTAAGAACGGTAATTCTACTTCAAGCGAATGCTCGCTTTCATGGGCGAGCCTGTCTTCTTTTAAATATTTAGAATTATTCAATAATGCCACGGCTAATTCTGAATCTATGTTTACGACGCCCAGCGGCGTCTCCCAGCTTCCTTGGGTCATTATGCTAAACGGTTCACCGTAACCGGTGTGGTTAGGGCCGAGGAGGATTATTTTATTCTTTATATTTATTCCCGAAACTGTCTCTCCCGCGACCTTACCCGAATACATATATCCGGCGTGGGGAAGCATGCAGGCGATGACATCGTTTTTCAAAGAGCGCGTATCGATCAACTTCGCGAGCGCCTCATTTAATGATTCTTTTGTCCCGGGGTAAAACTGGCCCGCGACTACGGGTTTGCGCGTATCAGATAAGGCCATCGAAAACCTTCTCTAAAAGAGCTTTTCCTTTTTTGATATCTTCTGCGCCTGCCGGTTGATGCGCCTCCATTACCTTGAGGCAATTCTTATTTAAATAGGGTTTTATCTTAGTAAAATTCAGATCCCCCTGGCCGGGGGCTTTGTGATCGAGGCAGCCGGTAAGGTCATGCAGATGGATGCCTATCATGGAATCTTTATATAGTTCAAGGATCTCTAGGTGGTTGTAGAAACCGAGCCGCTCCATGACTTCAGCGTGTCCCGCATCATGCCAATAACCGATCTGCGATCCCTTAAACTCATTTAAGATAAGGCCGATTTCCTGCAGGGAAGGTATTTCGCGGAAATAATATCGGGTTTCAACGCCTAAACGGATCCCCTTTTCCTTAGCCGCGGCGTTTAATGTATCCAGGCTTTTTAGCGTCTGGTCTAAATGCCGGCCGAGGCTCTCTTTTCTCTCCCGGATAATCAGCTCGCGCAGTTCTTTGAATTCCAGAGAATCCTTGTGCCCGCCTTCGTACAATCTTATCAAATTGCGGGTCTTATCCGCAATTTCCACTCTGCCGCAATGCAGGACCACTGCCTGGGCCTGGAAATCGGCAGCGGTTTCTATGGTTTTTAAGGTAAATTTTAGCGCTCTCCCCCTCTCGTCCTCGTCCAGGGAGCTCATAGAATAACAATCCGGAAGCGCTTCTTCTACGGTAAGCCCTTCCGGAATCGGACAATAATTATGTAAGCTTCTGACTTTAAGTCCGCTGGCCTCGATCGCTTTCTTTACCCCGGCGCACATCTCTGCGGTCAGATTGAAGCTTAGCTCGATCTCCTTAAATCCGAGCTTCTGAATTTCAAAGAGCATTTCGCTTGCGCTTTTGGCTCTAAAGGCATTCCAGGAACTTGAGAGCGCCAAACTCATATTTCTTATCTTCTGCCTTTTCCTTTACTTTTTGCTCTTTTTCTTTTTTTTTCGCTGGGTTTTTCGTAATACTTGCGGTCGCGGATCTCCCTTAAGATGCCTTCCTGTTCGATCTTTTTCTTAAAACGCCTAAGGGCTGATTCAAACGGCTCGTCTTTTCTGACTTCAACTTCGGACAATATAATCATCTCCTTTCGTAAGTATTTTAGTGTCAATAATATACCACTACTTTAGGTGAGTGTCAACGGCTATTCGATTTCAAAGGATATGACCACGTTAAAGGTCAGGCTCGGGTAGTCGAGTTCTTTGGGAAAGTCGGGGAACGGGGCGGCGTCCTTTACGCTCTGTAAAGCTATCTCTCTAAGGTATGAAGCACCGCTGGATTTTTCTTCCACAAGACGCACTCCCTTGACATAACCTTCGCTGGAGATGACAAAGGTCAGGTATACTTCTCCGGTATCGGTGCGGGTGTAATTCTGATAGGCAGAGCGGCGGATCTTTTCGCGCACGATCTGGTAATAACTTATATAAGAAGGGTTGTTCATCTTTTCGATATCTACCGGAGGAAGGCTGATCTTCTTTTTTATTGCCATGATATCGGGTTTGATCAGAGACGGCTTGGCAAAGACAGGGCCCTTAAGAGGTGCGACTTTTGGGGGCTTAAAAACCATTTTCTCTGCGGCCGAAGCCGGGAGGCGGGCATCCGCGGTGATCTTAGCGTTTAAGTTCAGGAAGGGTTCGTCCCTTAGGCCCTGCGGCCGGGGCGCAGGTTTACCCGCAATAGGTCTAGCGGCCTTTTTGTAACTTACTTCGACAAGCTTAGGCGCATCCTGCGGGATAAGCAGTGATGAAAAATCGAATCTCTGCCCCAATATAAAAAGATGGACGGTAATGGATGCGATGATAGCAAATCTGAATAACCTGAACTCATTCATACCGCTAGATTAACACACCGGCGATTTTATTTCAAGGTCAGAATTTATAACCTGCCTTTATGCTGAAGCTCCTTCCCGGGCTGGGATAATAATTCTTTGCCCCGCTAGTGCTGTTGCATACGGCATACTCCGAATACATCCGGTCGAAAATATTATTTACCGCGCCGGTGAGCGTAAAGTCATTTATAGCGTATGAGAAGTTAGTGTCGGTAGTAAAATAACCCGGCAGCCGCGTAAAATTATTTGCCTGGTCGTTAATAGTGTACCTCTTGCCTACATAGCTACCCTGGATATTTAAGGTAATATTCTTAGGAAGTGAAAATCTCAAGCCAAAGCTCGCCTTATGTTCCGGGACCATGGGGACCATTTTTTTATCGTATACTCCTCCTCTGAATGTAGATTTGGTATAAGAATAATTTCCGAATAACCCTATTTTTTTATACAAACGCGAATCAAAAGACAATTCGGCTCCTTGATGCCGGGTCTTATCATAGTTTTCGTTAGCATAGGTCAAGGGATTGTAATAAAGTTCATTTTCCACATTCATCCTAAAGAAACTGAAATCGAATTTTAAATCTTTATTAAAGGCATGCCTTATCCCGAATTCGATATTCTCTGATGCTTGAGGTTTAAGGTTAATATTTACCGGCGGGACTCCCCAAACGCTGTAATATTCGTCGGTAGCCGGGAAACGGTAATTCTGGTTGAGGTTGATGAATAAACTTGATTCAGCCATGTAATTATAGGTAGCGCCAACACTGAATGCCTTTTTATCGGGAGTTAATTTAGAGTCTATATCAGCATTCATGCCGCTAAAGTCATGATAGTTGAATGTGTATCTGGCTTGTTCCCAGCGCCATCCGCCCGATACTGTCAGGTTTTTTAAGACAGTAAATTCATCTTGTAAATAAAGTCCGGCCGAGGTTTTGTTAATGTGGGCATAGTTCTGCAATATATCGGAACGTGAATGGTTATCCGAGATATATTG